>X363_Desmarests_Spiny_Pocket_Mouse__coassemble_343_pt1 | contig 31973 bp, 21 predicted proteins | sample X363_Desmarests_Spiny_Pocket_Mouse__metabat2_high_PE_013 | metagenome-assembled genome bin X363_Desmarests_Spiny_Pocket_Mouse
GATCGACCGCTACCGCCGTGAGCATCCTGTGCCCATCCCACGCTGGTAAGTTTTTTTAGTTTTTAGCACCGCCGCATCCTAACACGAACAACTAACAACCCCTCCCCTTGCGTGTGCGTACCTTGCGGAGCACCATGGCCGAGCGGGCAGGCAGGTAAAGTTTGAGCCATTCCACACCGTGGGGCGTGTACAATGGGTCGGGAAGGGTGAGATGTTCCACTTTCTCGTCGATATTGCCGTAGCCGCCGAAATCGGGATTGTCTGTCGACAGCACGGTGCGGTATTTGGCTCCCGGAGCCAGGATGCCGTAGCCATTGAAGCTCTTGAACGGGTTGAAGTTGAACACAAACACATAGTCGCCGCGCATGAATGCCAGCACCTGGTCGTCGTCCTTCTCCCAGAGCTTCACCACAGGGAGCGCCTGGAAATTGTAGATGCCGCTCACCAGATGCACCATAGCGTTGTCGAAATTCTGGAGGTAGATGTATTTCAGATCCTCACGGTCCACCAGATCCCACTGGCGGCGGGCGTATTTGTAGCTCCATCCATTGCCTTCGCGGGGGAAGTCGATCCATTCCGGATGGCCGAACTCATTGCCCATGAAGTTGAGGTATCCGCCGTTGATGGTGGCCAGTGTCACCAGGCGTATCATCTTGTGCAGAGCCATGCCGCGGGCCACGGTCATATTATCGTCGCCTTTCATCATGTGCCAGTACATCTCCTTGTCTATCAGGCGGAATATCACTGTTTTGTCGCCCACAAGAGCCTGGTCGTGGCTCTCGACATAGGATATGGTCTTTTCATCGGCGCGACGGTTGGTCAGCTCCCAGAATATGGATGTCGGATGCCAGTCCTCGTCCTTTTTCTCCTTGAGGGTCTTGATCCAGTAGTCGGGGATGCCCATGGCCATTCGGTAGTCGAATCCGATGCCGCCGTCGGCCACCGGGAGGGCAAGTCCGGGCATGCCGCTCATCTCCTCGGCAATGGTGATGGCGTGGGGGTTGACGGCGTGGATGAGTTTGTTGGCCAGGGTGAGGTAGGTGATGGCATTGGTGTCCTGCGCGCCGTTATAGTAGTCACCGTAGCTGCCGAATGCCTGTCCGAGACCGTGGTTGTAGTAGAGCATGGAGGTCACGCCGTCGAAGCGGAATCCGTCGAAGTGGAATTCGTCGAGCCAGTATTTGCAGTTGGAGAGCAGGAAGTGAAGCACTTCATTCTTGCCATAGTCGAAGCAGAGGGAGTCCCATGCGGGATGCTCACGGCGTCCGTCGCCGTAGAAATATTGGTCGTAGCTGCCGTCGAGGCGCCCCAGACCCTCGGCCTCGTTCTTTACGGCGTGGGAGTGCACGATATCCATGATCACGGCTATGCCTAAGGAGTGGGCGGCGTCAATCAGCGCTTTGAGCTGCTCGGGGGTGCCGAAGCGGCTCGACGGGGCGAAGAAGTTGGACACATGGTATCCGAAGGAGCCATAATAGGGGTGCTCCTGTATGGCCATGATCTGTATGGTGTTGTAGCCGTCGGCGGCGATGCGTGGCAGCACATTGGTGCGGAATTCGTCATAGGAGCCGACGCCTTCGCTCTGCTGTGCCATGCCGATGTGGCATTCGTAGATGAGCAGGGGGCGTGTGTCGGGTGTGAATTTCTCCACGGCCCACTCATATGGGGTGTCCGGGGCCCATACCTGGGCGGAGAATATGTGGGTGTCGGGATCCTGCACCACACGGTTGGCGTAGGCCGGGATGCGTTCGCCGGAGCCACCGTCCCAGTGCACGTGCATCTTGTAGAGGTCGCCGTGATGTATCTCGTCGGGGCGCAGGCGCAGCTCCCACACTCCGTCGCTGCCGTCGAGACGCGTCAGGCCATAGCGGGCTTGCTCCTCCCAGCCTGAGAAATCGCCTACGAGCACGATGGATGTGGCGTTGGGCGCCCATTCGCGGAACACCCATCCGCCGTCGGCGGTGCGGTGCATGCCGAAGTAGTTGTGGGCATTGGCCAGCTCGGAGAGAGAGCCGCAGGCAGACGTGAGTTCGGCTTCCTTGCGGAGGGCGTCCTGGTGACGTCCGTTGATGGCATCGGCGTATGGCTCGAGCCAGGGATCGTTCTTTATGATGTTGAGCACCTTGGGCTTGCGCGTGGTGGTTTTGCGTGGTTTGGGGGTGTTTTTCTCAGTGGTTGGTTTTTTCTTCATGATTCGATGAGTTTATGGGGATGGTATTGTCAGGATTTGTGGGTCATGATGTCAAGCACTATGCGGTCGGTCTCGTTCATGCCCTCGCGGCCTATCAGGGTGAGATTGCGTATGGAGCGGTCCACGTCGGTGTCAATGATGCCCTCCACTGAGGTCACTTCGTGGCCTTCCATGGCCATCATGGCCGAGATCACGGCGGTGGATACGCCGGAGGTGAGCTTCATGGCGCAGCTGGGCTTGGCTCCGTCGCAGATCATGCCTGTGAGGTTGGCGATCATGTTCTTTACGGTGGCCACGATCTGCGGGTACCCTCCGTCCATGAGGTAAGTGATGCCGCACGACGATCCGGTGGCGGCCACCACGCATCCGCACAGGGCTGAGAGGCGTCCGAGGCTCTGTTTGATGTAGATCACTGTGAGATGGCTCAGAATCAGGGCGCGGATGGTCTGCTCCTCAGATGCGAATGTCTCCTCTGCGTAGATCACCACGGGAATGGTGGCGGCTATGCCCTGGTTGCCGGAGCCGGAATTGCTCATCACGGGGATGCATGCGCCGGCCATGCGGGCGTCGCATGCCGCCGATGTGTAGGATAGGATGCGCGAGAATATGCTGTCGCCCATCACCGTGCGCTGCCGTTCGCAGTGGAGGGTGCGGCCAACGGAGTGGCCGTAACGGCCGGTGAACGATTGTTCGGCGGCGGCTTTGTTGATGCGGCGGGTGTCGAGTATGAAACGGATTTCGTCGACCGGTGCGGTCATGGCGAACTCCCAGACCTTGGCCAGCGAGAGCGAAGGCTCCGTGCCGTCGCATCCGTCGCATCCGGGCATGGTGAAGTCCACGCCAGCCTCGGGGCAGGGATTGGGGCCGACGTATACGAAATTGGTGTGTCCGCCGGCGATTATGGCTGTGGCGGTGCGGTGATCGTCGGAGTGGGCCGTGACCTCTATGTAGAGCTTTTCAGTGATGCCGTCCTTCAGGGTGATGGATATGCGCTTTTGGTCAACGTACTGTCGGCCGTGGTCGACATCGTCGGGGCTGACATCGCGCAGTACCTCAAGGCCGTATGCGGAATGGCCGATCAGGGCGCCTAAGGCAATGGCTATGGGGAGGCCGATCATGCCGGTGCCTGGGATGCCCACGCCCATGGCGTTCTTGAGGATGTTGGCGCTGAGGGATGCTTCGATGCGGCATGGGAGTCCGCCGAGCTCTTCCACACATCGGGCTGTGGCCAGAGCCACGGCCATTGGCTCGGTGCAGCCTATGGCTGGCACCACTTCGCGGCGGATGAGATTGATTATTTTTTTACGTTCGGATACGTCGGTCATAAGTTACGGTATATCCACCAGCCTATGGTGAGAAAGAGGATGATAATGAATGTGGCGGGACGGTAGACGGAGCGGTATAAGGCAGGGTGCCGTTCGCGGGTCATTTCCACCCAGCCTAAGATGAGTGCGGAGGGCACGGCGAGCAGAAAGTATGGGTTGGCGCGCCAGGCTTCGGCCACGTGGCCATGGAGCAGGGCGTGGAGCGCGCGCTGTGAGCCGCATCCGGGGCAGTCCCATCCGGTGATGGCCTTGAATGCGCATCTGGGGAACAGACCCCCGTCGGCAGGATCCCAGGCCCAGTAGACAGCCATGGCGGCTATCGAGGCTATTGCCGCGGCTATGATGGCCGCACGGCTCGTGAGAATTTTGCCCGGGCGCAATCAGCGGTAGATGAGGATGGTGAAGGGCAGCATCATAAGGCCGAGCACCAGGGTGATGGCTATCCACCATTCGGTGATGTACGAGGCACGGCGGGCAGCCTGGATGTTGTTGTTGCGGAAGTTGGATGATACGCTTGCGCCCAGCATGATGGGGATGATGCCTACGGGATTGCAGCAGCAGATGGTGAGCAGTATGGACCACACCAGGAATGTGGGCGGGCATTTCTCGGATGGCTGAGCCGGCTTTGGGGTCGGGGTGGATGCCATGGCGCACTGGGGCTGCGGAGGTGTCTGGGGCAGCTGAGCCTCGGGCGTGTCGGTGGAGATGGCGAAATGCATGGCTGTCAGCGGAGCTTTGCCGGCTGCCATCCATCCGGGGAGTCCGTCGTACCATACCGGTGTCTCGGGTGTCATCTCTGAGAGTGGCAGGCTGTCGGGGAGGTATGGGCCGCGACGCTCGCCGTTGAGCATAATCCAGATTTTCATTCAAAAAATATGATGGGTTTATATGTTGGGTGAGGAGAGGGCAGGGTGGGTGCATGGCACCCACCGCGGGTGATCAGAAGAATTTTGTCTCCTTGCCGAGTATGTCGCTGAGCAGATTGTTGGCCAGGCGGGAGGCTCCGAGGCGGAAATATTCGTTGGTGAGCCACTGTTCGCCCAATACTTCCTTGACTATGGTATAGTATTTTACGGCATCGGCGGTGGTGGATACGCCTCCGGCGGCCTTGAAGCCGACCATGTTGCCGGTCTTCTCGAAGTATTCCTTGATGCAGAGGCACATGACGTATGCGGCCTCAAGCGATGCCCCGGGGTATACCTTGCCGGTGGATGTCTTCAGGAAGTCGGCTCCGCTGTAGAGTGAGAGGATGGAGGCGTTTCGGATGTCCTTGGCGGTCTTGAGGGCTCCTGTCTCAAGTATGACTTTGAGGCAGGCGTCGCGGCATGCGTGTTTCTGTTCGGAGATTTCGTCGCATACTTCCTCGTAGTCGCCGTCGAGGTAGTTGCCCACATTGAATACGATGTCGATTTCATCGGCGCCGCCGTCCACGGCCAGGGCGGTCTCGGCGATCTTTGTCTCGATGAATGACTGGGCGGTGGGGAAGGCTCCTGATACGCAGGCTACCTCTACTTTGGATACCTCAAGGACGGTGCGCACCACCTGTGCGAAGTTGGGGTAGACGCAGATTGCGGCCACGTTGGGGAGCTCCGGGTGCTCTTCGTCGAAAGCGTTGACGCGCTCTGTGAAGTCGGCCACCGATTGGGGAGAGTCGGTGGTGTTGAGAGTGGTGAGGTCTATGGTGTTGAACAGGAACCGGTATACATCCGTGTTCATGTTCTCGGCGGCGTGCTCGCTGATTATCTTTTCTACGGCTGCGGCTACGGCTGCGTCGTCGGTGATGACGCGGCTTGCTGCGATGGTGTCGGTGTATTTGTCGGACATATTGAGATATATTTATTTGTTTGATTCGGTGGATGAGAGCTTGGGGTTGTCGCGGTGGCGGGATGCATCGCGGAGGGTCTTTTTGCGGATGTTGGCGCGGAAGGCCTCGGTGAGGTCTATTCCGGTCTGGTTGGCGATCGCGATGGCTACCCAGAGCAGGTCGGCGAGTTCGTCGGCAAGGTCTGATTTTTCGCCGGGCTTCTGAGACTGGTCGCCGTAGCGCCGGGCCATGATGCGTGCCACCTCGCCGGTCTCCTCGGCCAGTATTGCGGTGTTGGTCAGTGGCGAGAAGTATCTCACGCCTACGGTTGTGATCCAGTGGTCGACTATCTGCTGCGCTTCTTTTATGGTGATATCGCCGTTCATCGTAGCAAAAATAAGTAATTATCGAAATACTAACAAATAAATCGGCTATTTTTCCTTTGACGCGTTGGAAATTATGTTTGTGAGGTCGAAGAATTGCTCCACCGAGAGCTGTTCGGGGCGCATGGCCATCAGGGGAGAGTCGGGGGCCGGGGATCCGGGAGGCAGGAGTGGCTTGACGGAATTGCGGATGGTCTTGCGGCGCTGTCCGAAGGCGGTTTTCACTACGGTGCGCAGCGTGCGCCAGTCGCATGGGAGGGATGTGACCTCGGGGAGGCGCACCATCTTGATCACGCCGGATTTCACTTTTGGCGGCGGGTTGAATACTGTCTCAGATACAGTGAAAAGGTATTCGACTGTATACCAGGCCTGGAGCAGTACACTGAGGATGCCGCGTGATTTTGTGCCGGGGGCGGCTGCGAGGCGTTCGGCCACTTCGCGCTGGAGCATGCCGGAGCAGCAAATCACATCGTCCTTGTAGTCAAGCACCCGGAAGAAAATCTGCGATGAGATATTGTAGGGGTAATTTCCTATGACGCAGAATTTTCTGTCGCCGAAAATCTTGTGGAGATCCATCTGCAGGAAGTCGCCTTCGATGATTCGGCCATGGAGCTCCGGGAAATTTGCTTGCAGGTAGTCCACGCTTTCGGTGTCGATCTCCACCACGTATAGGTCGTGTCCGCGGTCAAGGAGTAATCGCGTGAGGACCCCCATGCCGGGTCCGATCTCAAGGACCGGGACACCGATATATGGGTCGAGCGTGGCTGCAATGCGGTCGGCTATGCTGCGGTCGGTGAGGAAGTGCTGTCCGAGCGCTTTTTTAGGTTTTACTTTTCTGTGGTCCATTATGGGTTTGGGGTCAGAATTTTACATCGAAGTGTTGGCGGGGCAGGTGGTGCAGCGGCACAGCGATGAGGATGCCGTGGCCGTTGGCGAAGGTCATGCCATGTCCGGCAGAGTCCAAGGCAGAGCAGATCTCAGCCCTCTGTGCGCCAGAGGCGTGGGTGAGCACCGCCACTGCGCCGCGGGATATTGCGGAGGCAAGCAATCCTGGGGCGGTATCGGCAGCGTATATCAGCAGTGAGGCTGCGTCAGGGGGTGTGGCTGATGCGCGGGGGCATGCGAGTGAGACTGTCTGCGGCGGGATGCCACAGACGTGGTAGGTGTCGGGGCGGAAGTATACGGCTATGCGGAACACCAGGCGGTGGACCGGCGATGTCACGGTATCGTAGGCGTAATACGGCAGGGATTCGCGCAGGCATCCGGTGATGAAGCGGTAGGCGAACGGGGAGTGTACGCCGAATCCGTGTCCGTGTCGCAGACGGTCAAGCCATTTCATGCTTTGAGCGCATATATGTCATGAAAAGAGCCAGGAGCACCAACAGATATATCAGGGTGACGCAGGCATAGGCCACTGCGGCGGTGTTGCGGATGGAGTCGGGGTCGAAGGTGAGCGTTACCTGATGGTGGCCGGCGGGTATGCGCAGGGCGCGCAGGATGTAATTGACGCGGCCCAGTGTGGCTGGTGCTCCGTCGATTGTGGCTTTCCACCCCCATGGGAAGTAGACTTCCGAGAATACCACGATGCCTCCGGAGGTGGTGTTGACATCGTATTTGAGCGTGTTGGGCGAATAGTAGGTGAGGGCGGCGGAATCGCCGGGGAGTGGCTTGACTATGTCGCCGCCGAGGGCATCGATGAACTTGCGGTCGGCCACGGCGGTGTGGCGCGGATCGAATGATCCGAGGGCGGCCATCTCGGCATCGGCATCATCGACGAATGCGATGCTGTCGATCAGCCATGCGTTGCCCAGGGCGTCGGGATTGCGCAGGACGGGGCGGTCAGGGTCGCCGGTTATAATGTAGCGGGCGTTGAGCATGTCGAGGGTGCGGTATGCGCGGCGCAGGGCGTCTACCACGGGGCGGTCCTGCTCGTCATAGAGCGCGGCGATGCTGTCGGAGCGCATCTCGGGGTAATATCCGTATTGGATCACGGGCATGAGCTGGCGTTGTATCAGGTCTTCATATCGGTTGAGCTTGGCTGCGTGGTACCCTCCGAGCATCTTGTGGTGGTAGGAGCGGGTGGCCGAGAAGAATCCCGGGATGTCCATCACGCGGTAGTCCGGATCGGTGTCCTGGAGTATGGCCTGGTCCACGGCGTCGGGGGCGAACGGGTCGTAGTAGTTCTGGGTGAAGTAGTCGGCCTGTGAGAAGCTGTCGTGGGAGACATAGCGTTTGTCCACATTGTAGAGGTCGGCCAGGACGAGCACGGTGATGCAGGCCGCTGTGGCTCCGACAGAGAGTTTGCGCCGGTGGGCGAAGTACAGAGCAGCAAAGCCTAAGACAATGAAAATGAGAGAGCGGAGGCTGTCGGAGCGAACCATGCCCATGCGCAGGTCGGTGACGGCTGTTTCGAGACGGGCTGCGGCGGCGGGATCCTGCGCCATGACCTGGGCGAGCATTCCGCGCTCGGGTGTGGTGATGGCGGATCCGAAAGCGGCCGGGGCTATGATGCCGAGCAGACAAATGGCTGCGGGGATGCCGAAAGCGATGTACAGGGCTTGCATCTTGCTGATTCTGCCCCAGAGGTATAGCCGGGAGTCAGGGCTGTCGGCCGGGCGCAGGAATCTGTCGAGCGCGAGGACAGCCAGCAGTGGCATGATGAATTCCGCTACCACGAGTATGCTCTCCACGGCGCGGAATTTATTGTACATCGGGAAATTGTAGATCATGAAATCGGTGAGCGCGGCGAAGTTGCGTCCCAGCGACAGGGCGCATGTGAAGAGCAGCACTGTCACGAGCGCCCATTTCATGGGGCCGCGGACTATGATGCATGCCAGCAGGCACAGGGCGAAGATTAGGGCACCTACGTACACAGGGCCGTTGGTGCCTTCGGAGTCGTTGAAGTACTGTGTGAAGTATTGCAGCAGCGGCTGTATGTCGGGTGTGGTGCTTGTGGAAGCGCCGGGCAGCTTGTCAAGTGTCATGGGAGTGTGTGTGCCTCTCTCCGGACGCATTGTGGCTCCGCCTTTTATATCGGGGATGAGCAGTGAGAGCATTTCGCCGCGGCCGTAGCTCCAGTTCACAATGTCGCCTTTGGGGAGGCCTCCGGTGGGGCGTTCGGCCGGGGCGGCGGTGTCAGAGGCAGATGGGAGTGGTGTCAGCTCCGACTGTGCGCGTTTGGTCTCCTTGGAATATTCATAGGTGTTGTATATGCCCGGGAGATTGGCTCCGAAGGCCAGCAGTCCGGCTCCTGCCAGGATTGCCGTGGCTGTGAGCCATTGCCGGAATTTCTTGGTGCGGATGGCTGTGATGAGGTAGGCTATGGACATTGCGGCCATGACAAATGCGAAATAATAGGACATCTGCGGATGGTTGGCATTGAGCTGCATCATGGCGAACAGGGCGGTGATGGCGGCTCCCGGCAGGTAACGGCCTCTGTAGCATAGCACCAGACCGCCGATGGTGGGGGGTATGTATGCCAGGGTGATGAATTTCCAGATGTGTCCGGCTCCGATGATGATGATATAATAGGAGGACAGCCCCCATGCCAGGGCACCGAGCAGGGCGTAATACCATCGCAGACGCATGCAGTAGAGCATGATAAGGAATCCGAACATCATCATGAACAGGAGGTTGGATGGAGCCGGCAGACACAGCCCGTAGGCGGTGTCGATCCACGAGAAGAGGGAGTTGGAGGGGTATGAGGGCGCGATCTGGAATGTCGGCATCCCGGAGAAGAGGGAATTGGTCCAGAGTGCTTTCTCTCCTGTGACGGCCTCGGACTGCTGAATCTCGTGACCATTGGCAAGGCCCTGGTGTACGTCGGCCTGCATCAGGGAGTTGCCCTCGAAATTGTCGGGATAGAAGAACGCGATGGAAACCGCGGCCATGATGGCGATGGAGAGGAAGAAACCCCAGAATTGCGGGGAACGGAGACGTTTAGTCATGGGTAATCGTGTTTTATGCGACTACAAAAGTAATGAAAAGATTTCACATTTCATATTCACAACAGGAAACTCAGGAAACCTATGCATACTATGTGGCGGGGGCTCAGACGCCTTCGCGGGTCTGGTATTCGGAGGGTGATACTCCGAATTCCTCGCGGAAGTATTTGCTGAAGTATTTGGGGTTGTTGAAGCCGGTGCGGTAGGCTATCTCCGATACGTTGAGCTGGCTTTCGCGCAGGAGCTGTGCGGCTCGCTTGAGGCGCAGTATGCGGATGAATTCGATGGGGGATTTTCCGGTGATGTGTTTCAGGCGTTTGTACAGGTGCACGCGGCTCATGCCGAGTGATGCGGCCATCTCCTCGACCGAGAGTTCGGTGCGGGTCATGTTCTCGTCGACGTATGTAACGGCTTTTTCGATCAGTTGTTCGTCGACTGATGTGATTGAGAGCGGGCGGGGCTCAGGCTCGATGAGCGGCCGCTTGAAACCCTTGAGGGCGAGCGAGAGCAGCGAGCCGATGCGCAGGCGCAGGACATCAATGTTGAACGGCTTGGTCATGTATTCGTCGGCGCCGAGCGTGAGTCCTTCTATCTTTGAGGAGACATCGTGCTTGGCTGTGAGCAGTATGAGCGGGGTTGAGGCGAAAGCGGGGTCGGATTTCACCTTGCGGCATAGCTCGATTCCGTCCATGACGGGCATCATCACGTCAGAGATGATTATGTTGGGCCTGAAATCGTGTAGTTTGCCGAGGGCTTCTGCTCCGTTGGCAGCGGTGTCGACCAGATAGGTGGCAGACAGTTCGGAGGATAGGAATTCGAGCATGTCGGCGCTGTCGTCGACCACGAGGATGCGCGGGCGCGGGTCCTCCTCCGGGTCGGTGACGGTGTCCCCGGCGGGGTGGCCGGATGGTTCGCTGGCGGGGATTTCTGCGGTGATGTCGTGGGTGGAGATGGGTATGGATACGGTGAAGACGGTGCCGGAGCCTTCGTTGTCATCCACCGAGACGGATCCGCCGTGTAGCGCGGCGTATTCCGAGACGAGGCTTAGTCCGATGCCTGTGCCGGCCTGGCCGTTGCCCACGGAGTCGTTGGCCTGGAAGAAGCGTTCGAATATGTGTTCCTTGTCGGCATCAGAGATGCCGCGGCCATTGTCGGCTACCTTAAATATCACGTTGTCGTCCTGCCGGGCGAGCGAGAGGGAAATCCGGCCACCGTCGTCGGTGAATTTGAATGCGTTGGACAGGAGGTTCATCAGGAGCTTGCCCATTTTGTCCTCGTCGAAATTCATGGGGAGGGCATCGCAGCCGGAGGAGAAGGTGTATCTGATGCCGCGCTTTTCGGCAAGCGAGGCGAACGCGTCGAACACCGAACGGGAGTATCTTACTATGTCGCCGGATGAGACGTTGAGCGAGAGTCCGGACATTTCACTCTTGCGCAGGTCGAGGAGCTGATTTACAAGATTGAGCAGGCGGTTGGCATTGTCCTTGATCAGAGTGATTTGGCGGCGGGTGACAGAGTCGAGGTCGCGCTTCAGGATGGAGTCGAGTGGGGCGGTGATGAGGGTGAGGGGTGTGCGCAGCTCGTGGCTGATGTTGGTGAAGAAGCGGAATTTCATCTGGTTGAGCTCGTCCTGTTTGCGTGCTGATTCTTCTTTCTGGTGCTGGAGCATTTTCTGGCGTTCGTGTCGCTTGTTGATGTGGAATATCATGAGAATCAGTGCGGCGAACAGGAGCGCGTATAGGATCTTGGCCCATGCTGAGAGGTAGAACGGCGGCTCCACCACGATGTCGACTGAGGCTTCCCGTGTGGATTCTATCCCGCTCTCGGAGATGGCTTTGACGCGCAGGCGGTAGGAGCCGGAGCCGAGGTTGTTATATGATACGGTGTTCACGCCCATTGGCAGCTCTGTCCAGTCGGAGGAGTGGCCGTCAAGGCGGTAGAGGTAGCGTGTTTTGCCGGGATTGACGTAATCGTCGGTGGCGAATGAGACGGTGAATTCCGTGCGGTCGGATGGCAGGACGATTTTTTCGGTGGAATTCACTGAGAATCCGAGCATCACATCGTCGCCCACCTTGGTCCCGGGATGCACGGGCTCATGGCCGAGTGTCAGGCCGGTGAAAAACACGTTGGGCACGACGTGGCGGTCGGAGATCACCGACGGACGGAATATATTCACACCGTGGAGCCCTCCTACCAGGATTTCACCGGTGGACAGCACAGCCATGGAGCGTTGGTTGAGGTCGCAGTTCTGCAGTCCGTCGCGGTCGTCGTATATGCGGGATTCGAATGCGCGGGAGCCGTCGGGCAGGGCCTGGACTGTGACATTGAGGAGGCGTTTGCCGATGCTCACCCACATGCGGGCGGCATCATCCTCGGCAATTGCCAGGATGAATTCGTGGGTGTTGCCGCCCGGATACCCCACGTGGTATATCCGGTCGGCTTCCGGGTCGTAGACCTCTATTCCCGAGTATGTTGCGAGCCAGATCAGCCCGCGGCTGTCCACGTATACCTGATTGATGTTGGAGCTTGCGAACTGGTGTGTGCCGTCGTTGGTGCCCAACCGGTTGGTGATTTTGTCCTCGGCGGGGTCGTAGAGCGACAGTCCGGCGGAGGTGCCGATGTATACACGCCCGTTGGGCATGAGCACCATCGAGCTCACATAGTTGGAGCCCAGGCCGGAATTGGATGAGTTGAAGGTGCGGAAGGTGCGGCTGCCGGGGTCGAACAACTGCAGGCCGCCGCCGAGGGTGCCGAGCAGGAGGTTGCCGCCGGGGAGTTCGAGGATAGACCATATGCTGTTGGCTGAGAGTCCGTCGGATATGCAGTAGGTGGTGACTGTGCCGTCGCGCAGGCGCTTGAGGCCGCCGCTGTAGGTGCCTACCCACAGGGAGCCGTCGGAGCCGAATGTCATGCATACCACTGCGGCCACGTTGGAGCCGTTCTGGAATCCGTCGCTGTATAGCTGTTGTTGCCCGGTGCGCCGGTCCCAGCGTATCAGGCCGTTGGCGTCAGTGCCGATCCAGACCACCGATGCGTCGGGGGCTGAGGGGTCTTCGATGATATAGTCTACATCCGGGAATGGTGCGAATTCGAATTTGTAGAGGTCATGGTTGTGTGTCATGATTCCGCTTTTGCGTGATCCGATCCACATTGTGCCGGTGCGGTCGGGGAAAAGGGCGGTGATGCTGTTGCTTGAGAGGGAGCGGTGGTCGCCGGGGTGGTTATGGGCCGTGTGAGTGGCTCCGGTGTTGTCGATCATCATCAGTCCGTCGTGGTCGAAGCCGACCCATACGTTGCCGTCATGGTCCTGTGTGACAACGCGGATGATCGGCAGGTCGGAGAACTCTACTCCGCGGAAGTTGGTGGTCCAGACGCTCCGGCGTGTGTCGTATATCCAGATTCCAGGCTCGGCATACAGCCATATGTTCCGGTCTTTGTCGACAAACATCTTATATTTAATGTATGACGAGGTGTCCATCTGTGCCGGCCGGTCGATCACCCGTATCACCCGCATCCCCTGGGTGTCGATGAGCACGAGCTGGCCTTGGTTGTTGGCTGCTACCATGTGGTCAGTGGTGATCGGGAGTATGGCAGTGATTTCATTTTTCGCGAATACGCCGGCCGGGTCGTCGATGCGGGCCAGTTTGCCGTCGGGAGAGATGCGTATCACGCCCTCGCCGCGGACGTACATCCAGTAGTTGTCTGCGGCGTCGGCGATGAATACGGCCGGGGTGCGTGTCATGCCGGCTGCACCGAGGATGCCGTATTTCACGTCGGTGAAGCTTTCATTGTCAGGGTTGAAGATATAGAATGCGGCATTTGTCTGCACTATCATCTTGTCTGCGGCGGCGGGAGCCACGCCGCGTACATAATTGTCGGGCACGATGGAATCACCGATCGCGATGGGCAGCATGTCCACATTGTATCCGTCGAAACGGTTGAGGCCGTTGGCGGTGCCGAAATATATGAATCCCTGGCTGTCCTGGGATATGGCATTGATCATGTTGGAGGACAATCCGCTGTTCGGCGGAAGCGAACGGAAGCGCAGCTGGGCTTGCGCGGGCAGGATGGCGCACAGCAGAATCATGGTGTGCAGCAGACGCGAGGATATGGCAGAGAGATAAGGTGAGGGCATATGTATTCTATTTACAAAATAATCGCAAATTTAACAAAATAAAAATCAATATGCAACATGGTGAAATTTTGTAAATCTGTGTCTGTAGCGGTTTTTAGAGGTGTGTAAGGATTGCGATCAGGCTCTCCGAAAGGATTTAACACATAACAATGTGCGGAAGTTAAAATCGTGTTTGCGGGCATGTTGGCAACATATGATACCCATTGTTGCAACATTTAATCCATAACGTTTGCTATATTATATATAATTTTGCTAAAAATAAAATTAACGCCGAATCTAATCCGAAGCCGCGGTAAGAATGTGCGGTCCGGGTGCGGCGCCACCTCCCCTGAATCTGACGAGTGAGGGGATGAGGCGAGCGCAAAGGGCCGACTTCAGCGGTGAATGAAATATAGAATCCTTAATATCTGTCCATGTACATTATTATATTAGGCCGGAAATCATGCATGACGGCGGAGGCGCACGGCGCTCCCGGCGCACTTTTTTGTGTGGGCGCTGAAGTACGGGGCTGACCGAGAGAATAAACATCCTTATAACTAATCCTAAATAAAACCAATTAAATCTAAAAAAATGGGACTGTATTTTCACAGACTGTGCCTGCGGGCACATCCGATGAAGCTTGCTGTTGTCCTCATCTGCATGATGATGGGCGTGCTGGCTTCACAAGCCCAGTCGCTCACCGTGAGCGGTACCGTCACATCAGGAACTGACGGCGAGCCGCTGATTGGCGCGAGCGTACGAGTAAAAGGCACTGAGAAAGGTGTATCAACCAACATTGATGGCGAGTACACACTCCCCGGTGCACAGACAGGTGAGACTCTCGTGGTAAGCTACGTGGGTTTCAAACAGAAAGAAGTAAAGATCACCGGCGCCACCATGGATATCGTGATGGAAGAGAACAACGCTGTCCTTGACGAGGTAGTGGTAGTGGGCTACGGTGTTCAGAAGAAAAAACTTGTGACCGGCGCCACCGCCCAGCTCAAAGGCTCGGAGATAGCCAAGATGAACACCACATCGCCTCTGCAGGCCATGCAGGGACAGATGGCCGGTGTGAACATCGCCTCCAATTCCGGCCAGCCCGGTGAGAGCCTGAAAGTGACCATCCGCGGTCTCGGCACCACCGGCAGCGCATCGCCCCTCTACCTTATCGACGGTGTGGGCGGTGACATCAACACCCTCAACCCCGCCGACATCGAGAGCATCGACGTGCTCAAGGACGCAGCCTCCGCCGCCATCTACGGTGCGCAGGCCGCCAACGGCGTAGTGCTCATCACCACCAAGAAGGGTGAGGAAGGCCGGTCGAAGGTGACTTTCGACGGCTATTTCGGCTGGCAGACAGCCGCCCGCAAGGCTCAGATGCTCAACGCCCGCGAATACATGACCATCATGGATGAACAGCAGGTGAACGAGGGTCTGGCCCCTTACGACTGGTCCAGCATGAAGAGCATCTATGATGCCAACGGCGACCTGATCGACACTGACTGGATCGACCAGATGTTCACCGACAACGCCCATACCCAGAGCTATACCGTAGGTGTGACCGGCGGCAGCAAGAACAGCAACTATGCCATGTCGCTGGGCTATATGAACCAGGAAGGTATCGTGGGCGGCCCGAAGGTGTCGAACTACTCCCGCTACAATTTCCGTATCAACTCCGAGCACAAGCTCTTTGACGGCATCGTCACCGTGGGTGAGCAGGCCGCTTTCGTATATTCAAAGAAAAACGGCATCGGCGTAGGCAACCAGTACAACAACACGCTGCGCGGCGCCTTCGGCGTGTCGCCCATCGCCCCGGTGTACAATGCCGACGGTGAATTCAACGCCACTGATAAATCCGACTGGTACGTCTACGACGGCAACCCCTACGCCTCGATGATGACCAACAACTACAACCGCAACAATAACTCCACATTCTCCGGCAATGTGTACGCGCAGATCGAGCCGATCAAGAACCTGCGCGTGCGCACCGTGGTAGGCGTGGTGTACGGCTCCGGTGACTCACGCTGGTACACGCCCATCTACCACTATTCACCCTACAGCTACAGTGACTACACCAGAGTGGGCCAGAGCTCATACAACAACCTGGGTATCACCTGGACCAACACCGCTTCCTATGATTTCTCCATCAAGGATCATAACTTCAGCGCCCTGATCGGTATGGAGGCCTACCGCTATAAAGGATCAAGCCTCAGCGCCAACCAGGCATACCTCAAGGAGGGCTTCGACACATGGTATTACGCATGGGTGAACAACGGTACAGCCGCTACCACCGAGAAAGGTCTGAGCGCCAGCGGTGCCCCCAACGACGACAGCCGCTCGGTATCTTATTTCGGACGTCTGGGCTGGAACTGGAAAGAGCGCTACATGATCAACTTCACGCTGCGTGCCGACGGCTCATCGCGTTTTGCCCGCGGCCACCGCTTCGGCTACTTCCCCTCGGTATCCGCAGGCTGGACCATCACCGAAGAGGACTTCATGAGCGGCGTGCGCCAGTACATGGATTTCTTCAAGCTCCGCGCCAGCTGGGGCCGCGTGGGTAACCAGAATATCCCCAACTACCGCTTCCTGGCTCCCATGAAATCGTCGAACACCCATTATTTCTTCGGCCAGTACCTCGGCCCGAACGGCCAGTACGGCGACTACAGCACCATCCTCGGAGAGAACTGGGGCGCTTATCCCTCGCGTCTGGGCAATGAGGATCTGACCTGGGAGACTTCCGAGCAGACTAACATCGGCTTCGACGCCCGCTTCCTCGGCAGCCGCTTAGGCGTGAACTTCGATTTCTACATCAAGAAGACCAAGGACTGGCTCGTGGAGGCTCCCGTGCTCGCCACATTCGGCACTGGCGCTCCCTATATCAACGGCGGTGACGTGACCAACAAAGGTGTCGAGATCAACGCCACCTGGAACGACCATATCGGCGACTTCTCATACAGCGTGGGTGCCAACTTCACCTACAACCACAACCGCGTGGGCAAAATCCCCAATGAGGACGGTATAATCCACGGTGAGACCAACCAGCTCTATGACAACACCCCCGAATTCTACCGCGCCGAGAACGGCCATGCCATCGGCTATTTCTGGGGTCTGAAACATGCAGGCATCTTCCAGAACGAGCAGGAGATCAAGGACTGGATCGCGGCCGGAAACGGTGTATACCAGTCGAATCCTCAGCCCGGCGACGTGAAGTTTGTCGACGTGAACCACGACGGCGTGATCAACGAGTCGGACAAGGTGGATCTTGGCAACGGTATGCCTAAATACACTTTCGGCTTCAACATCAACCTCTTCTACAAGAACTTCGACCTGGGCGTGACGGCCTCCGGAGCAGCCGGATTCAAGATCGCTCAGAGCTACCGCGGCCATAACAACCGCACCGCCAACTACACCAAGGCCATACTGCAGCGTTGGACCGGCGAAGGCACATCCAACTGGATGCCCCGCGTGACCGGCACCAACATCAACTGGGTGGACTTCTCCGACCTCTACCTTCAGGACGGCGACTATCTGCGCATCTCCAACATCACGCTGGGCTACGACTTCGCCAAGCTGATGAATCAGAAATGGTGCTCACAGGCGCGTCTTTACTTCCAGGTGCAGAATGCCTTCACATTCACCAATTACGACGGTATGGATCCCGAGATTGGCTTCGGTACATCCGACTGGGTGTCGGGCATCGACGTAGGCTACTACCCCCGTCCCCGCACATATCTCGTAGGCGTAAATCTTGCTTTCTAACCCATTCTTAATCAAACTCAGAACAATGAACAAATTTAGGATAACCATACTTTCACTTGCCGGACTGGCTATGGGCGCTTCCCTCACAGGCTGCGCCGAGAGCTTCCTTGACGTGGAATCCAAGACCGAATCCACCACCGGCAACTATTACAAGACCGAAGGCGACGCCTACCGTGCCCTCCTCGGCTGCTATGACGGCTGGCGCCGCACACAGTCGGCCGGCGGTATCACATTCCCCCTGGCTTCCGTGCTGATGTCCGACGAGACTTTCGGCGGCGGCGGCATGGGCGACGCCCGCAACTATCAGATTATCGACCGCTTCGACATGACTCAGGCTCCGGCCTATGTCGATCTTTATGAGAGCGACTGGAAACGCTACTACGAGGCAATCTACCGCTGCAACGAGCTCATCAACAAAGAAGAGCAGATACAGTGGAAGGAAGGCGGCAACAACCGCGGAACATTCATGGGCGAGGCCCGCACTATCCGTGCCATATGCTATTTCGACCTGGTGCGTCTGTTCGGCAATGTGCCCCTGCTGCTTGAGGCCAGCCAGGAAAATCTGCCCCAGGCTCCTGCGGCAGACGTGTACAAGGCCATCTTCGACGACTTGAGATATGCCATCGAGAACATCCCCCCCGATGCCTATCCCAAATCGCAGGCTGCGGTGAACGACGGACATATGACCAAATTCGCAGCCGAGGCTCTTCTGGCACGTGCATATCTTTTCTATAGCGGCTACTATGGTCAGGAGCCGGAGGGTGTGACCAAGCAGGATGCCCTGGATGCTTGCGAGGACGTGATTGCCAACAGCGGCTGCTCTCTCGTGAAAGACTTCAAGACCCTCTGGGCAGCATCTTCGCTCGTGCCCATGCCCGATGGCTCCAAAGGCTGGGATCCGTCATCGACATATGCCGGCGAAGCCAACTCCGAAGTAGTGCTCCAGATGAAATTTACACCCTCGCAGGACTACAACGGCAACGACGACTCCAACCGCTGGCAGGTGAACGCCGGTATGCGCGGCATGATCCATCCCCCCTATCACAAAGGCTGGGGGCTCTTTACCGCCACCCCCCACTATGTGGACAAATTCCCCTCCAATGACCTGCGCCGTGAGGCTTCTGTGATCGATTTCGAAGCCGAGGGCATCACCAACGACGATGATTACGAAAGCGCAATGAAGGACTGGCGTGAATTCACCGGCTATGTAATGAAGAAATATTCCCCCATTTCGTTTGCTGACGAGACCCCGGCCTCCCGTCCCGACGGCACCGGCGACTTCATGACACAGAACACCCAGCCCTGGGTGGTGGTACGTCTGGCCGACGTATACCTGATGGCCGCCGAGCTCGGGAGCGCTAACGCCTCGAAATACTTCAACGCCATCCGCGAGCGCGCCGGATACACCGATGTGCTGGCTCCCACAAAGGAGAACATCATGAAGGAGCGTGCGCTTGAGTTCGCATTCGAAGGTCTGCGCTATTGGGATCTGCTGCGCACAGGTGTTGACAACGCAGCACGCGAGATCGCAGCATCCTCCGGCAAGGTAATCTCCGGCACAGCTGATGATTATGTCACCATTATCGAGAAGAACATCGTTACCACAAAAGGCCTGAGCCAGATTCCCAATTCACAGATCACACTCTCCAACGGTGTGCTCAAGCAGAACGCAGGCTGGTAATCAATCTCCCAATTAATTTCTCACAATGAATTTCAAGATGAAACACAATATTCTTTCAATATTTGCCGTGGGAGCATTGGTTATGTCCACCGCCTGCTCGCCCGACGAATACGAGATGCCAAAGGCTGTGGTGACTTCCGCCGAGCTCGTGGAGGGTATCGCATATTCTGTCACACCCGACCCGGCAAACCCCAACCGCATAATCTGCACATCGCTCGTGTCGGGAGTTGTGCCGGTGTGGAACACCCCAAATGGATATTCCGAATCCAAGACTGTCACTCTCGACCTGCCTTTCGCGGGCGAATATCCGATTAAGTTCGGTGTCGTCAACGGTAGCGGCGTTGTCTGGGGCGAGACATATACTCTCGTGGTAAGCCAGAACGACTTCGGCATGCTCTCCGATGAAATCTGGACCAACCTCGCCGGCGGCGTCGACGAGAACGGTCAGGGCAAGCCCAAGACATGGGTGGTGATGGACAAGGCCTACGGCTCATATCATGGCTCGGCCCCTGTAGGCTACATGAGCCCTGACGATGTGAAGAACGACGGCTCCGGCACCACTGACCTCATGATCGGCACGGCCAACTGGAACATGAACTGGGATCCCGGATTCCAGGACTGGCTCATCGGCAAAAACGACCCGTACATGAATTCATCTATGACACTCAGCCTTGACCCCGTGAAAGGTTGCGTGGCTGAGATCAACCGCCACGACTCCACAGGCGAGTCTACGGTAGTCGGCGGATTCACCTTGAACGTGTCCGACCCCAAGCGTCCGGTGATCAGCTTCAACGGATGCGAGATGCTCCACGCCGAATGGGGCGACGCCGTGTGCGACAACTATGTCAAGGACATCAAGATCCTCGAGTGCACACCATATGTGCTCCAGTTCGCCACCATGCGTACCAATTCCGAAGGCCCCTGGTGGATTGTATGGAACTTTGTCGCAAAGGACGTGCAGGACGGTACCGTGACCATCCCCACCGGCGAGCCTGATCTCCTGCCCACCAATCCCGTGGCTCTGCCCAAGTACACCGACCTGGAGAAGGACCTCTTCACCATCTCCGGCGCTGATGCCACATATGTAGCATCACAGACCACCTACCTCCTCAACGACGAGACCCCCTACGACCTGATATGGTGGAATCCCGCCACAGCCTCATGGGACTGGATCATCGATGGCAACTACAACAGCACATGGGCTCCCGCATTCTCCGACGAAGACTTCGCCCTCACACTTTCCAACAACGGCAAGATGGAATTCGAAGGCGCAGCAGGCTCCCAGACAGCCAACTTCACCATCGGTGAGAACTCAATCACATTCGACAAGGAAGTGACCCTCCTCACTGCCGGCGGCCATGTGCTCAAAGGCACAGAGTTCACTGTGATGAAGTGCAGCGCCGACAATGACGAGGTTGTCCTCGGTGTGCCCGTTGAGAAAGACGCTTCCGGCGAATATAACAAATATCTCTGCGCACGCATGACCATCAAGCCCATCGGTGGCGGTCAGACCGGCCCGACAGTGATACCCGTGAACAACGCCAATCTCCAGGTAGTATTCGGCGACGGTAATCCCGAACGCCTCCGCTTCCAGCTCTACAACCCTTGGGGCTCAGGCGAATGGCCTATCGACATCACCAAGATCAAGCTCAAGAAAAATCAGGTCATGACCCTGAAATTCAAGGTCCTCAGCGGTATCGAATGGAATGCGGGCGCCGCTCCCAAGATGGCTTTCCTTGACAACGCTATCGTGAACATGTTCGAGAATTCCGAGCCCACCACCGTATGGGACAGCGATTTCGCAGTGCCGTTCGACACCACTCCCGGCGTGGAGCAGACACTCACCCTCACCAACAATACCGGTGCAACCGTCACATTCGAGGGCACAAGCATGCTTGGCGTGGCCATCCAGAACAAGGATCTCGCCACTGTGGCTACCGATGCTGACGGCAATCCCGACGTGAAGATTGAAGTGACATCACTCACCATAGAATAATCATCCTCATCACAGATATCCTCTCCCGCTCCCCGCGGGCGGGAGAGAATTTAAAACATCTAATAAAATAATCGTAAATGAAAACCAAGATATTTCTTTTCATGTCGCTGGTGATGGGGCTTATACTCGCATCATGCAACGACGACGATGACTACACAATATTCGATACTCCGATATTGAATGAGAACTCTGTAGTCACCGGCTCGGCCGATGTCACCGCCAACAGCGCCACTTTCCATGGCTCTGTCGAGGGCCTTGGCAATTATGCCGCCGCCAGCTACACCGTGGGCTTCAACTACGGCACTTCCGAGACTGCTCTCAACGAAAGCGTCAGCGGCTCTCTCTCCGACGGCGTGATCACAGCCACTGTGGGTGGCCTCACCGATGGCCTCACTGTGTATTATCAGGCTTTTGTCACCCTTCAGGGCAAAGTCACCTACACTGGTGATGTCAAGAGCTGCGTCACCACCGACGCTCAGGTGGCCACTGTGGATGCCGCTCAGGTATCCGCTGTTGGTGCCAAGCTCGCTGGTAATGTCACCGGTGCCCCGGCCGATGCAGTGCGCGGTATCGTGATAGCCGTCGCTCCCCAGACCCGTTCGCGTGCCGAAATCAGCGAGGACGTACGTGCCGGTCTGATTGTGCCAGCCGATGGCAATGACGATGTGTTCACCGTGGAAATGAAGGGTCTGGCTCCAGCCACCACCTACCAGTATGCCTCATATGTCGATCTCGGCAGCGGCATCGTGTATGGCGAAGTGAAGACCTTCACCACCGCAGCGGCTGCATTCGATATCGAGAACGATCTCGTGGATCTCGGCCTCTCAGTGAAATGGGCCAGATACAATGTCGGTGCCACTAAAGAGAACGAGCTCGGCGGCTACTTCAACTTCGGTGACCTGACCGGCGTGAACAATTCAATTGATCCTGCCGACTATGCTTCAGCCGACATCTACAAGACCGACCGCGACATCGCCAACAAGGCTTGGAACGGTGCTGTCACCCTCCCCACTCAGGCCGACTTCGAAGAGCTTTTTTCTTCATGTACCGTTGAATGGACAGAAGTTGAGGGCGTGGCCGGCTACAAGCTCACAGGCCCCAATGGCAACTCTATCTTCCTCCCGGCGGCAGGCTCGCGCACCATCAACACCGTATCCGGTGCTGGTGTGACCGGTGCCTATGCCACAGGCTCTGTTAATCCTGGCAACGGCCAGTATGCCGTATCATACACCTTCTCGCAGGGCAGCTCCCAGCGCACATCCACACCTGTATACCAGGCTCTGTCCGTGCGCCCAGTATCTACCGCACACAACGTGCCTTTCGTCAAAGAATATCTCTACAACACATGGGAAATTGACTTCAACAAGGGCAAGAGCCTCCTGTTTGCCGGCCCCGTACACTTCTACGGCACTGACGACAGCTGGCGCACCGTATCCAACGGCGAGCCTATCGTAGGCAACTCATGGAGCTGGGAGGCCGATGCCACAAATGAATGGGCATTCGGCGGCGCTGACGGCACAAAAGGCTCGATGACCCTCGATGCCGACGGCAATATCAAGGTCACTTACGCCGACGGTACATCCAAAGAAGGCAAATACACCATCGACGAGGCCGACAAGACCATCTCCGCCGACATTCCCCTGCTCACCCCGAGCAACTTCCCCGGCCAGTGCGCCAACCTCCAGAACGAGATCCGCATCTTCTCGCTCTCTGCCGACAAATTCCAGACAGCATTCTACCGCGACGGTGATCCCGCCCTGCTCTCTGTGAACATGATTCCCAAGTCGAAGAAATACGACTATCCTGTGCAGCTCTCCTGCTTTGATACAGGCTGGGCAGGCCCCGGCGGCTTTGAGATGGGTACTCTCACTCCATCCGACCTCAATGGTGTGCACACATTCAAATACGAAGGCTCTGTGGCCACTGCCATGGTGTTCAATATTGATATCCCCGGATTCGCCGAGGCATATCCCAACGCTATCGTATACCCCAAGGCTATTCGTCTCGACGGCAAGGAAATCAAATTTGATGCGAACAACATGCGTTTCGGCAATATCGAGGGCAAAGGTACATACCGAATCGAGCTTTTCAATATCTATGGCAAGAATGCAGCCGACGGCAAAGTGATAGCTTCGCCGTTCAGCGCCGCCACCAATGCCGGTAATGAGGATGCTGTGGCATTCACGTCAAGTATTGAATTTGATCTCGTAGTGGATACCGACCCTGTGAGCTACACCCCGCAGCTCGTAACCATCAATCCCGATTGGAAAGGTAGCTGGGATTTCACCCAGGGTGCCACATTCACTCCGGTGATCAACGCCGATCATATGCTCGTGCCCAGCCAGGCTGAATTTGATATCACCATCAAGCAGACCGACACCGGTGAGGATTACTCCGGCGGCTCGCTCATGACATTCATCAACATCCCCAATCTGATGAATACATTCCCCGGCACCCGCTCCACTCTTGATGCCCTCGTGCTCGACGGCAAGGCAGTGACAGGATGGGATCCCGCAAAGATATATAATACCAACGACGGGGCTTCCTATCGTCTCGAGCTCTGGAATGAGTATGGCGTATCCGCCGGCTCAGGTTGCGCCTTCGGCACCCCCGTGCCTCATGGCGCCAGTGACAAGAAGATCACCGAACTCGGATTCTCCGAATCAATGCAGATAAAATTCACCATCAACAGCCTTTTCGCTCCCGTTGAGTGGTAATATCATCTTTCCGGCCCGTGGCCGTTGCTACGGGCCGGAAATTAAACTCTCTTAAAATATTATAACAAAGAATGAAATTATATTCTATCCTTCTTTCTGCCGCTCTTGTTTCGGGCGCCGGGCTGGGTGTCACATCGTGCAACGATGATGACTATAACCAGACCATCGTTTTCGAATCCGACGGCTTCGTCGTAGGCAAGTCCGCCATGGCGCTTGCCGGCACTACTCCCGGAAATTTTGCCGTGATGGCTCCGTCTCAGCCCACAGTCACATCCGATGCCGCATGGCTTCATGTGAATAATGTGGCCAAGGCCGGCCAGGGCAAGGTATACAACGTGGAAATTTCTGCCGATGCCAACACTGCCTATGAGCCTCGCACAGCCACGATCACTGTCACATGCGGCGGCCAGACCAAGACCGTTGCTGTCACACAGTACGGTGCCGAGACTGTCGAACTTGTCTCCGTTACACCTTCAGCCACCCTTGAGCCCACCGGCGGTAATGTCACCATTACATATGCCGCCACCGGCGATGTCGAGGTGTCTGCTCCCTCATGGCTGCTGCCTAAGAGCAAGGCTCTGGTGGAGAACGAGCTGGTATACACATATGCCGGCAACTTCACCGAGGCCGACCGCGCAGGCGATGTTGTGATCACACTCGTGTCCGATCCCTCCAAGACCATCACGGTTACTCTCACGCAGCCTAAGTCAGAAGGCTCAGAAATGACCAAGACCGCCAAGCAGATTGTGTCTGAGATGTATGCCGGCGTGAATATCGGCAACACTCTCGAGGCCACCGGCGGCGAAGGCGCCTGGAACGTTGGCAATCAGAAAGTCAACCTCGAATACATCCGCGGCCTCAAGGCCATGGGCTTCAACGCCGTGCGCGTGCCCTGCTCATGGGATCAGTACGCCACAGACAACGTGATCGATGCCAAATGGCTCGACCGTGTCGACGAGGTCATTGGCTATATCGTGAGCGAGGACATGTACGCCGTGCTCAATATCCACTGGGACGGCGGCTGGCTCGAGGAGTCATGTGTCAAAGGCTACGATAAGGCTATCGACGAGAAGCAGCGCGCCTACTGGACGCAGATCGCCGAGAAGCTCAACCATTACGACGAGCACCTGCTCTTCGCTGGTATGAACGAGCCTGGCTATCAGGACCAGGCTGGCGTAGCCAACAACTCGATCGATGCCATCATGGCTTACCAGAAGACATTCCAGGATGCAGTGCGCGCCACCGGCGGCAACAACGCCACCCGCTGCCTTGTGCATCAGGCTCCCTATACCAATATTGACAAGGCTGTGGCCGGATACTATCACCTCCCCGAGGATGTCGTGCCCGACCGTCAGATCGTCGAGGTGCACTTCTATGACCCCTCCGACTTCTCTATCATGGACGAGGACGGCCAATGGTCTTCGAAGGTGAAACTTTACTGGGGCGACAACATGGTGAGCGGCTCTGACCGCAACGCTACCTGGATGAAAGACGCTGCCTCTGTCAACTCGCAGATCGCCAAGATGAAAGCCTACTATACAGACAAGGGCATCCCCGGCATCCTCGGCGAATACAGCACGAGCATCCGCACATCTTCCAAATTCCCCGAGATCGACGACGCCAAGCACCAGGCTTCGCGCGCCGACTGGAACGAGGCTGTGACCACAGCTGCCAAGAATGCAGGTCTGGCTCCCTTCTATTGGGAGACCGGCGGCGATATCAACCGCCGCAACGGCGCTGCCACAAACCAGTACGCCATTGACGGACTGATGCGTGGCGCCGAGGCCGGCAACTATCCTTTCTGATATTAAATCATACAGATACTAAGGCGAAATCCATCCCGGGTTTCGCTTTTTTTGTCGTTACTGAAAATTTTACTACCTTTGTCACTATTATAGTGAAAACTGACGACTAACAACTCAAAACTACCTTATATCCTATGTCAGAAAACAAATCAGGCTCCCGCGCCTATCTTGTGTCCATCGTGATGGTGGCTGTGTGCGGCGGCCTCCTGTTCGGCTATGATACAGCCGTGATTTCCGGTGCCGAAAAAGGCTTGCAGGCTTTCTTCCTCGGCGCGAAAGATTTTGTGTACACCGATGTCATTCATGGCATCACCTCATCGTCGGCTCTGCTGGGCTGTATCATCGGCTCCGCCCTCTCCGGCTTCTGCGCCTCGCGTCTTGGCCGTAAGAAATCACTGTTCGTGGCCGGTATCCTCTTCCTGCTGTCGGCTCTGGGATCGTTCGCGCCTGAATTCCTGTTCTTCGAAAAGGGGCATCCCAATTTCAACCTGATGCTGATGTTCAACTTCTACCGTGTTCTCGGTGGTGTGGGCGTAGGTCTGGCCTCAGCGGTCTGTCCCATGTACATCGCCGAGGTATCGCCGGCTGAGATACGCGGCACTCTGGTGTCGTGGAACCAGTTTGCCATCATTTTCGGTCAGCTTGTGGTATATTTCGTCAATTTCATGATCCTGGGCGAGCACACCAACCCCATCATCGAAAAGACAGCTGAAAACCTTTGGGTGGTGCTCCCCACCTCCGATGCCTGGACCATCTCTACCGGCTGGCGTTACATGTTCGGCAGCGAGGCATTTGTGGCAGCCGCATTCACCGTGCTTGTCCTGTTTGTGCCTGAGTCTCCGCGTTACCTGGCTCTCAAAGGCGAGGATAAGAAGGCATTCTCAGTGCTCGAGCGCATCAACGGCACTGTCAAGGCGCGTGCCATCCTTGACGAGATCAAGAATACCGTGACAGTGAAGAGCGAGCGCCTCTTCTCATTCGGTGTGATGGTGATTTTCGTCGGCATAATGCTCTCTGTGTTCCAGCAGGCCGTGGGTATCAACGCTGTGCTATACTATGCACCCCGCATCTTTGAGTCCATGAACATGGGTAACCCCATGGTGCAGACTGTGATCATGGGTGTGATCAATATCGTGTTCACTCTGGTGGCCGTATTCACCGTTGAGAAGCTCGGCCGCAAGCCCCTGCTCATCTGGGGCTCGCTTGGCATGGCGCTCGGCGCATTCGGCGTGGCCATGTCCAATCTCGTCACCGTCCCGCCGATTGTCCCCGTGGTTTCCATCATGGTGTACTCGGCATCCTTCATGTTCTCATGGGGTCCGATCTGCTGGGTGCTCATCGCCGAGATCTTCCCCAATACCATCCGTTCGGCTGCCGTGGCCATCGCAGTTGCGTTCCAGTGGATATTCAACTTCATAGTGTCGTCCACCTTCGTGCCCATGTATAATATGGAACTGGGCGGTATGGGCGTGAAATTCGGACACATGTTCGCCTACGCGCTCTATGGTGTGATATGCGTTGTGGCCGCTATCTTCGTGTACAAGCTCGTGCCTGAGACCAAGGGCAAGACCCTCGAGGATATGACCGCCCTCTGGCGTTCCCGCTCCAAAAAATAATCCATACATACGGGAGCGCGGGATTTCAACGCGCTCCCGTATGCATTTATAGCATATTCGTTTGTCACCTGACCTGCAAAATATATCGTGCCGAATCGCCGGATACCTTTCCCGCGCGGCATCAGTTGTACTGAACCGATATGTGTGTCTGGCGTTGGCATTGCTGTGGGTTCTGACGCAGGTGATATATATCAATGCCGGGGCGTATACTGAATTGGTCAGCGATCAGGGCTATTATCAGTATCTGGCTCAGCAATGCGCGCTGCATGGCACAATCTATCCGGATTATTCCAGCTACCACGCCAAGTATATATTCAATCCCGGATGGGTCAATTTCATAGTGCTCTGGATAAAAGTGTTCGGATCGGCGCGGTATCTGTGCTATGCCAATGTGGTGTTCAACGTGGCTATCCTTATCCTGGTGTGGCGTCTGGCTCTCGCTATCTCCCGGAGCCAGAAGGCTGCTTATCTGGCCGCATATATGTTCATGGCCTGCCCTACGTTTTGGAGCATGACCATCCATGCCTTCTCCGAGCCCCTGTTCATAGTGCTGATGTTGCTGTCGTTCCTGATGGTCATTCAGGCGCGCAGATTGCGATGGCTGCTTGTGGCTGGCATTGTGGCCGCGCTATGCAATTGGGTGCGTCCTTTCGGGTTGGCGCTCATAGTGTCGGCGGCGTTTTATCTGATATATACATCACGCAGCCTCAGGCCCATAGGTGTGTATATGGCCGGATATGCGGCTACGGTGCTTGCTATCGGATGTGTCACCTTGGCCAATTTCCCTGATTTCATCTTTCAGGCCAAGACCGGCGGTTACAACCTGATTCATGTATGTCGCGAAGATGCCACAGGAGAGTATGACTATCGCAATTTCGAGCCGGGCGGATATGCGTATATAGAAGGGATGGAGTCGGATCAGGACATTCCCGTATGGTGGTGCATCAACGAGACGAAATATAAGGCTCCGGGCAAATACCCGTATTCATATATGGACAGTGTGTGGAGCAGCCGCAGCATAGCTTGGATCAAAGAGCATCCCGCAAGTTATGTCAGTGTCTTTCCTGATAAACTCCGGGCCTTCACCCGCTATAACGACTTCCTTTTCAGCTACAGGCCCGATGGCGATGGGTCAGGGTGGTTGCCCCGGATTATTGATAATCCGGTGTTCTGGACTTACAACAGGTGCTGGATGCCTGGCCTGAAATTACTGTTTCTGTGCTGTGTGCTGGGCATGGCGTTGTATTTCTGGCGTTCCGCGCGCGGCATATATCTGATGCTGGCTATGGCGGCACTGATAGTGCCTCCGATTTTGGTATACGTCACGGTGAGATACAACATTGTGGTGCTTCCTTACGTTTTTATAGCGGACGCGTGTCTTATGGCGGCCGTTTATAGAAGATTTTATAGATTTGCTCAAAAAACAAAATATCAATGACTGATCACGTTTCATCTGTCTCCGGGGGGCGGAGCGTTGTGATTATCCCCACCTACAACGAAATCGAGAATATATCCGCAATCATTGACGCTGTGCTTGCTCTGCGGCCAGTCGCCTTTGATGTGCTTGTGGTCGACGACAACTCTCCCGATGGAACAGCAGCGGCAGTCGAGGCGAAACGTGTGGAATATCCCGGGCGTGTGCATCTGTTGCAGCGTCAGGGCAAGCAGGGACTTGGCACCGCATATATAGCTGGCTTCAAGTGGAGCCTTGAGGCCGGCTACGAGTATATTTTCGAGATGGATGCCGATTTCTCGCACGATCCAAAGGACCTGCTGCGGCTATACAAGGCTGTGGCTGAGGATGGCGCGGATGTGGCCATAGGATCGCGCTACTGCAATGGCGTGAATGTGGTGAACTGGCCCATGGGACGTGTGCTCATGTCGTACTACGCCTCGAAATACGTGCGTGTGGTCACCTCGATGCCTATCCATGATACCACTGCCGGATTTGTGTGCTACCGTGCCAGGGTGCTTCGTGCCATAGATCTGGATGCTGTGCGGTTCAAGGGCTACGCATTCCAGATTGAGATGAAATTCACGGCGTATAAGATGGGATTCCGCATCGTGGAGGTGCCGATCGTGTTCACCAACCGCGTGCTGGGCACATCCAAGATGAGTTCCGGCATATTCGGCGAGGCGATGTTTGGTGTGATGAAGCTCCGTTGGAGCAGTCTGTTCAAAAAATATCCCGACTATGGAAAAAATCAATGATATAACGCTGATAGCAAACATACGTTTCGCCGGAGAAGACATGCCTGATGGCTGGATCGCATTCTCCGGCGATACCATAGTGGCTGTGGGGCATGGGGATGATCCCCGTCCGGATGCCGCGAGGGTGGTGGATGGCGGGGGGGCCTTGGCGCTTCCGGGGGTGATTGACGCTCATGTGCATTTCCGTGAGCCGGGGCTGACGCAGAAAGCCGATATCGCCTCGGAGAGCCGTGCGGCGGTGTGCGGCGGTGTCACCTCGTATCTGGATATGCCGAATACCAAGCCGCAGACTGTGACGTTGGAGGCGTGGCAGCAGAAGATGGAACTGGCCGCGTCAAAATCGCTGGCCAACTACGGATTCTTTATCGGCGCCACCAATAATAACTTGGATGTGTTGCTCACGGCCGACTATACCCGTATACCCGGTGTGAAGCTCTTCATGGGATCGTCCACCGGTGGCATGCTGGTGGAAAAAGACGATGCCCTGCGTCCGCTTTTCCGCGATGTCAAGGCCATTATCGCCGTGCATGCAGAGGATCAGCATATCATATCTGAGCTTACGGAGCAAGCTAAATCCGCGGCGGCAGGCTCTCCAGTGCCGGTGGAGATGCATTCGCGCATACGTTCCGCCGAGGCATGCTACCAATCATCGCTCAAGGCCGTCTCCCTGGCCCGGGAGTATGGCTCAAGGCTGCATCTGTGTCATGTCACTACCGCGCGTGAGCTGTCGCTGTTGCAGCCCGGTCTGTCGCCTGAGGGCAAGCGGATCACCGCCGAGGTGTCGCCGCATCATCTGCTGTGGACTTCCGACGACTACGGCAGGAAGGGCACGCGCATCAAGATGAATCCTTCGGTGAAGACTGCGGCCGACCGTGATGCGCTGCGCCGCGCCGTCTGTGACGGTACTATCGACATAGTGGCCACCGACCATGCGCCGCATTGCCTGGAGGACAAGGCGGGCGACGCTCTCACTGCCGCCTCCGGTGCGCCGATGGTGCAGTTCTCGCTTGCGGCCATGCTGGATATTTTCGACGAGCCCACCGTGCAGCGCGTGATGTGCGCCAATCCGGCGCTGATCTATGGTATTGAGCGCCGTGGATTCTTGCGTCCGGGATACTTCGCCGACATCACCTTGGTGAGTGAGACAGAGCCTTACCGCGTGGCCGACAGCATGGTGGAGAGCCGATGTGGCTGGACTCCCATGCAAGGTGAGGAGCTGCGCCATCGCGTGAGCCGCACATATGTTGGTGGTGTCCTGGCCTATGATGCGGCCGACCCGGTGAAATACCCGTCCGCGCCTGGCGGGCATCCCCTCTATTTCAGGCCAACGCTATAGTGCAGTCGCTCCGCGACTGGGTGAGGGAGCTGCGGTGCCGAGACCGCGCGGCAGGAGCCGGCGGTTATATGCCGTATAGCCGCTTCGCGGCAAGTGTATGTCAACTCCGGTGTGACGGTACAGCCACGAGGCGGCGGGTGTGGATATGCCCAGGTGTGACGGTGCAGTCGCGAGGTGGCGGGTGTGGAGATGCCCTGATGTGTGGTGGTGCAGTCGCGAGGTGGCGGGTGTGGAGGAGGCGTTGGTGCGGGCGAGATATAGCCACGAAGTGGCTGAGGATTTATAACCGCCGGCTTTTGCCGCGCGGTGTATGTGTGAAATACCAAGACTTCAGTCGCGGAGCGACTGCACCACCTGATTTTATGATTTGCGGGAACAGCTGCACAGATAGGCCATCTTTTAGAATAGATGATATATTTGTGCCAAAATTAACAAAATAGATACAATTTTGTATAAAAATTTGCAAATATGAATCAATTTGTCTAATTTTGTAGCAAAATTACTTGCATTATGGAAAAGATAGATAAACTCGACCGTAGAATTCTTGAAATAGTGACCCGCAATGCTCGTATGCCATCAAAGGATGTGGCGCAGGAATGCGGGGTGAGCCGTGCTGCCGTGCACCAGCGCATCCAGCGCATGCTTGATTCGAAAGTGATAACCGGATCGGGCTACCATGTGAATCCCAAGGTATTGGGATATGCTACTTGCACTTATATAGGTGTGAATCTCGAACGTGGCGCCATGTACCGCGATGTAGTGCCTGAATTTGAGAAAATCCCTGAGATTGTGGAATGCCACTATACCACAGGTCCTTACACAATGCTTATAAAGCTGTATGCCCGCGATAACGAGCACCTGATGCAGCTGCTCAACGATAAAATCCAGATAATTCCGGGCGTGACAGGCACAGAGACGCTGATATCGCTCGATCAGTCGATCCACCGCGAGATTCCGGTAGCCCAGGACTATTGATTTAGAAAAATACTGCTTTTTTTTGAAAAAAATACCGTGTTTTATAAAAAATGCGGTATTTTTGCCACGGCTCTTTCATTTAAATTATAAATAACCGTATAATTCCCTTACCCGAT
>X363_Desmarests_Spiny_Pocket_Mouse__coassemble_362_pt1 | contig 30603 bp, 29 predicted proteins | sample X363_Desmarests_Spiny_Pocket_Mouse__metabat2_high_PE_013 | metagenome-assembled genome bin X363_Desmarests_Spiny_Pocket_Mouse
TTTACCCTGCCACGGTTTCTCTCCGGCGCTTTCCGCATGCATCTTCGGTCATGTGGCAACAGCCACACTCCCTCATCATCATGCGGAAATCCCTCAGAGATAAACCGTCCATGCGTTAACTTTTGTTATTAGACACACTCTAAGTAAAACGGCATCTGAGAATGTTTCATCGGCGCGCTTCATCCGGTATTCAATCAGATGGTTGATATGTCCGGAGTGTGATAACGGGTTCATTAGATTAAAATTCCGTCGGTCATGACGTTCATATAAAACGGAGTGACGCAAGGTCTGTTCTCCCAATCATGACGCGTTTTTACTATAGGTTGCACTTCTATGCCCTCATCATATGCCAACATAAAAAGCGGGTCAGTTATCTCTTTTTCACGGGAATATGAGATTTTATCTACATCCTCAAGAATCAGAATGTCGAAATCAGAATCAGGACGCGCATCTCCTCTCGCCTCTGAGCCGAAAAGTATGACTTTGGCATTAGGAGCCACTTTTCTCAGAATTGCCTTGATCTTTTCTATGGCTTCGGGTCTCCGCATAAAAGTAACGTTTTCGCAAAGATAGTGAATTTTATATTAAAAACAAATCCACAATCATTTATGTTGCCTAATATAGTCAGGGATTGAAGCGGTTGAGGGTAGAGAGGGTGGAATTGTAGGCGTAGAGGGCGGCGAGGTAGGCCGTGGATGCCTCGCTGTAGTAATTCACTTCGTTGAGATAGTCGAGCAGGTTTATTTCTCCACCGTCGTAGGCCATTTTCATCAGGCGCAGGTAGGCGCCGTCGCCGAATACTGTATTATACGATTGGATCTGCCGCTGCCATGTGCTGATGCTGGCGAGCGACGATGAGATCTCGGCAGAACGTTGGGCTGCAAGCATCTGGCTTGACAGCCGGGCAGAATTGCCGCGTGCGAGCGCGGCGGTCTTGGCGTGGCGGCCTTTGAAAAATGGCAGAGACATGGATACGGCGAAACCTTGGAAATTGTCGCCAAGCTCGCGCACGAATCTGTATCCGAGGCTGAATCCAGGCATGCGGCTGCGTGATGCCGCACGGGCATTCAATTCCTCGCTTCTGGCTGTGTAGAAGAAAGCTGACATGAGCGGGTCGTTGGCCGAGGCGATGGATACATATTCATCGGCGGTCAGCAGCGGCTGTGGGGGATAATCGGAGATATCGGCCAGGTCAAGAGTCTGAGAGGGGCATAAGGATTGAATCTGAGCCGACAGAGCTTCCCGGCGCGTGTATAATTCGGCTATGGTGGCAGAGAGCTTGTATGCCTCCATGTCGATTTTCTTTTTGTCGAGCAGTGTCATGATGCCGCTGCGGTAGCCGGAATCGATGGCGAGCGACATACGGCGGATGTTGTCTTGCAGTTGTTCCTGCAGGGCTATCTGCTGGCGCACGTAGACGAGCTCGGTGAGTTTAAGGCGGGCATCGGTACGCAGGTCTATGGCAGCGGACTGTGCCATAAGCTCGGCCGCAGTGACCGCGGCATCGGCGGCCTTTGAGCGCATGGCGTATGCGCCGGGCCAGTCGAATGCCTGGGATACAGACATCTCGAGTTTTCGTCCGGCTTTGCCCCAGAGGGGTGAGACCTCAATCTCCGGGTTTTCAAGGGCGTTGTCGTCGGCAAATTCGGCTTTTTGAGCCATTACGAGTTCCTGACGGCTGAGCATATCCGGATTGTTGGCCAGTATGGTTGAGATTATGCTCTGAAAATCGTCAGATTGCGCGTTTACAGGCAGCGATGATGCTATAATCAGGGATAATATAACGATGTGTCGGATTTTCATTTCTTTTTGACTGAGATTCTATAAAGAATGGGTACGACCAGGAGGTTGAGGATTGTGGATGTGAGCAGGCCACCGAGGATTACCACTGCCAGTGGCGACTGTATCTCATTCCCGGGCTTGTCGCCGTTGATGGCAAGGGGAATGAGAGCCAGCGCCGAGGAAAGGGCTGTCATGATGATGGGCAGCAGACGGTCTGTGGAGCCGTGCATGATACGCTGGTGCAGCGGTGTGCCCTCTGCGGCGAGACTGTTGTAACGGGTCATGAGCAGCATTCCATTGCGTGTGGTGATGCCGAGCAGGGAAATGAAGCCGATGATGGCCGGGATGTTGAGTTCGCCTCCTGTGATAACGAGAATCAGCACTCCGCCAATCATTGCCAGAGGCATATTCACGAGGATTATCGCCGATTGGCGTATGCTGCCGTATTCATGATACAGAAGCATGAATATGAGCAGGAGCGCTCCGAGCGATGTCCACATCAGAGTGGATGATGCCGAAGCCTCGCTCTCGAACTGTCCGCCGTATGTCACGTAATAGCCTTCAGGTAGCTGCACCTTTTCTGAAATCTCGTGGCGTATGTCGTTGACTGTGCCACGTAGGTCGCGGTCGTCCACGTTGGCTGATATCACTATGCGTCGCTTCACATTCTCGCGGTTGATGGTGTTGGGACCGGTGGCTGATACCACTTCGGCTACGGTGGACAAAGGAATCTTGCCTACGTTGGAGTCGATCATCAGGTCGGTGATTGATTTGATGGAGCTGCGGGCGCTGTCGTCGAGAATGACGGTGACATCATACGGGAAGCCGTCGGTATACACTTGTGATACAACTGAGCCGCCCAGGGCTGTCTGCACCACTTCACGGAAATCGGCGATGGATATGCCATATCGTGCAAGCATATCGCGACGCGGACGTATGTCGAGCTGCGGGCGTTCCATCTGCTGCTCAATGTTCACGTCCACCACTCCCGGCACTTCGCTGATGATTTCTTTGATTTGGTTGCCGTGGGCGAAGAGGCTGTTGAGGTCGTCGCCGAACAGCTTGATTGCAATCTGGGCCTCCGTGCCCGAGAGCATGGCGTCGATACGGTGGGATATGGGTTGTCCGATTTCGATATTGGCACCGGGGATTTCCGCGAGTTTGGCGCGCAGCTCACGTACTACTTCACCGCGCGAACGGTCGCGCAGGGTATAGGGAGCTTCAATTTCGGAGACGTTCACGCCCAGGGAATGTTCGTCAAGTTCGGCGCGGCCGGTTTTTCGGGCTACGGTGCGCACCTCGGGCACGCTCATTATGATCTGTTCGGCTATGCGCCCCACCTTGTCGCTCTCCTCAAGGGATATGCCCGGGAGTGTGGAGACATTGATGGTGAACGAGCCTTCGTTGAACGACGGCAGGAAGCTGCGGCCGAGTGTGAAAAACAGGCCAAGAGCAAAAACGAACAGTATGCCGGTGGCAGTGAGCACAGCCCTGTAGTGCCGCAGGCTATATTCAAGGACTGAGGTATACCACTGCTTCAGGCGGCGGCTTATGGCCGGCTCTTTGTCGATTTTCCGCAAGGCTTTACGGGTGCCGAGGAGCAAGGTGCAGAGCACCGGTGTGAGGGTCAGTGCCACTATGGTTGAGGCCACGAGTGCGATTATGAATGATACACCCAGCGGAATGAGCATGCGCCCCTCGATGCCGCTGAGGAAGAACAGCGGCAGGAAGCTCGCGATGATTATCAGCGAGGAATTGAATATAGGCATTCGCACTTCTGCGGAGGCGTGATACACCACATCAATTACGCTGCGGCGGTCGCTTTCGGGGAGCGAATGATTCTCGCGCAGGCGTTTGTATACATTCTCCACGTCCACGATTGCATCGTCCACAAGCGACCCAATGGCTATGGCAATGCCGCCGAGGCTCATGGTGTTGATGGTAAGGCCCAGGAAATGGAGCACAAGCACCGCCACGATAATTGACAATGGAAGGGCGATCACAGATATGATGGTGGTGCGCGCGTTCATCAGGAACACAAAGAGGATTATTATCACGAAGATGGCGCCTTCGAAGAGCGATTCCTGCAGGTTGGAGATGGAATTGTCAATAAAGTCGCTCTGCCGGAAGATATCTGTCGAGATGGAGACATCAGATGGCAGGGTAGGGGCGATGTCGGCCAATTCACTGTCAATGGCGTCGGAGAGGCTGATTGTGCCGGCAGCCGGCTGTTTGGTGACAGTGACAAGCACGGCGGGATGGGCCTCCACGGATGCCGCGCCCAAAAGTGGCTGTTTTGCGCCGATGCCTACATTGGCAATGTCGGCGATGGTGACAATTCCATTGGCCGTTTTCACTGTGTTGCGTGCAATCTCGGCAGGGTCGGCGGTATTTATGTCCCCTTTTATGATATATTCATTGCCGTATTCATATAGTACGCCTCCTCCGGCATTGTCGTTGACAGAGCGCAGCGATTCCATTACATCGGAGAGCGACACACCGTAATGCTGCATCTTGTCGGGAAAGAGGCGTATCTGGTATTCTTTCTCTCCACCACCGATGATGGATACCTGCGAGACTCCTCCAAGTGAGAGCAGCCGTGGTTGCAAAATGTTACGGGCTATGGTGTTGAGCTGCAAAAGCGATGTGGTGTCGGCTGTAAGGCCTATTATCATCATTTCACCCAGAATCGACGATTGCGGACCCAGCACCGGGCTGCTCACGCCTTCGGGCATCTGCTCGGCTACGGTGGCCATACGCTCGGATACGATCTGACGCGCGCGGTATATCTCCGTGTCCCAGTCGAATTCCACCCATACCACACTGAAGCCGGTGGTGGATGTTGAACGCACGCGACGCACGCCTGTGGATCCATTCACAGCGGTCTCTATGGGGTATGTCACAATTTTCTCGACTTCTTCCGGAGCCATCCCGGGAGCCTCGGTCATGACTACCACTGTGGGTGCGTTCAGGTCTGGAAAAATGTCAACCTCGGTGCGCAGGAGCACAAGTGCGCCGGCCACCAGCAGGAGAGCCGCGAGGATCATGATCACCAGACGGCTGCGCAGGGAGAAACTTATTATCTTATTGAGCATGGCGCATCAGTGATTATGGCTGTGACCTTCAGGGACCACTGATGATGATTCTGCCAGTCGCACCGCGGTTGTTCCGGCCACCACGATATCTTCGCCGCCTCTCAGACCTCGGGTTATCTCCACGCGTGAGCCGTCAGACTGGCCTATGGATACGGGAATCTTGCGGTAACACTCCTCGTCAAGACGTTCGTACACGAAATAATTGCCCTGCTGCTCAGACAGCGCTGCCAACGGTACAGAGAGTACATTCTGCCTCGGTGAGCCTTTGAGGTATACCTGGACCGATGAGCCTGCGGCAAGTGATCCGGGATTGCGGAAAGCGAAGAACACAGGCACGTATCCCGCACCCGACGTGGCGGCTGATGCCGATGTGGTCTTGCGTGCGCCGAGAGAGTCCAGGTCAATCACCTCGCCGTAGCCGGGACGGATGCTGGCTGAACTTATGCCCCCGATCTCGGCGTAATAGCGCTCCGGTAGATCGGCGCGGAGTGTGAGTTCGCGGTTGCTGCTCACTGCCGCTATTGGGTCACCGGCGTTGACATACTGTCCTTGCTCGGCAAATACTTGGGTGATGGCTCCGGAAATTGGCGAAAGAGCCGCACCCCCGGCAGCGGCAGGGCTATAGGCGGCTTTTGCCTGTTCGTAGGCGGAAAGGGCTTCATTATAGTTGCGGGTGCTTACGATGCCGGCTTCATGCAGAGGGGTGACGCGGTCAAGCTCTCGCTTGGCTGCATCCAGGGCGGCTTTTGCTGCTGCGTTGGGGTCGCCTCCGGCCACATTGCTTGCCGATACTGATGCTATGCGGGAACCTTTTGCCACAGCAGTTCCGGGAGTTACGGAAGATGCCAGGCTTACAGTGCCGGATATAGGAGCCGAAACCACGGCGGACGCTCCGGGCGCTTCCATTATGGTGCCGCTTACGGTGAATATGCGGTTGAATCCTCCGGGAATGATAGTGTCGGTGGCTACACCGAACATTTCTGCGGATTCCGGCTCAAGCACTATCTCGCCATGTCCCGAGCCGGAAGGCGGCGCCTCATGATGGTGGTGTGCCAGCTCGTCCTTGGTATTGTTGCCGCAACCGGCCATGGCGCAGCATGCCAATGCGAATATGATGGATTTTCTCATTATTATATATGTATGAGTTTTACTTTTGTGCAAAGGTACGGAATTCATTGTGCAACTGTGTTGCGAACCACACTGATGCGACATTCTTCCGGCCTGATATATTTTGAGGCCATTTCGGATATGAGACCAGGGCTGACGTTGCGGGATATCTCGGCCTGACGGGCGAAGTAGTCTGATGGAATGCCGGTGATTATAGCCGAGTGGTAGAAGTCGCCTATTGCAAACGGGCTGTCAAGTATTGACAGCAGATTGGCCTGCAGCCTCAATTGCAGGCGCCGCAATTCATCGCCCGCAGGCGGATCTGAGGCGAGTGCCGACATCTCGTGGCGCACTTCGGTAATCACTTGGTCGATATACCGGGCATCGGTCTGCGCCTGTATGTTGATATAAGCGCCATCCTGAGATCCGCAGAGTGCTGCGGATATCCCATAGGTGAGGCCTTTATCCTCGCGGATATTACTCATCAGACGGCTGCCGAAGTAACCTCCCAATGCTATCACTGCGGCTCTGAGCGGCACGTAGTCTGGGTGGTCACGCATAATTGTCGGTATGCCGATGCTGATGGCCGATTGCTGTGCTCCGGGGAGATCCTCAATCCGAATCTGTGGTGGCTCAGGAGTGTACGGGTAAATGCGGAGTGGTGTCGGAGCAGAGGCTGGCAGCAGATTGAGCACGCTGATTATCGCATCGAGCACTCCGTCATCTATACGTCCGCAAAGCACGGCTTCGCATCCTCCACCGGAGAATACGTCACGGTGTATGCGGCTGAGTGTGTCGCGCGATACAGATGAGATACTGCCGGCATCATCCTCTGCGGCAGCGGGGTTGCCCGCTCCTGCGAGCATAACGGCAAGCATGCGATCAGCGGTGTAAGCCACGCGCCGGCGATTCTGTTGCAAACGCTGTATTGCGCGTTGCTTGTACAGGTCGAGTGCTGAATCGGGGAAATCAGGGTACAGGAGTACATCCTGCAAGGTGGGGAGTGCTGCGCGTATATGTGAGTTCGGTGCCGCGAATGTGACAGATGTGAAGTGTTGCGAGGATGCCGCATTGTATACACATCCGTTGAAATCCATTGTTTCCGCTATCTGCGCACCCGACGTGGATGTCGTTCCCTCGAACAGGGTGTCGGCACACAACCGGATGGCCTCGCGCGGCGTACACTCCTGAGTGCCTCCCCTGAAAGTGAGAATGAGCTGGCATACATCGTGGTCGCCACCGTCTGCTACACGCAGTCTTGCGCCATTTGTCAGATTCATGATCTTGCCTTCAGGCAGATGCAGCTCGCCTATGGGGAATGTCCTTGGTGGTATTGAGCGGTCGGGATTAGTCATGGTGTCTTTATTTTGAGCATGTCATAGGCCAGATGCATGCCCGGCGGGAGCGTGCGTGCGGTCTCCCTGGCCAGGCCTATGCCATGCGACATATGGGTGAAGTATGTTGCTTTGGGGGCAATGAGGCGCGCCGTGGCCATTGCTTCTGCCAGCGACATGTGCGAGTGATGTTCTTTATAGCGCAAGGCATTTATGACCAATGTGTCTATGCCATGCAACATACTGATTGCATCGTCGGAGATGGTTTTGCAGTCTGTTATATAAGCCAAGGAGCCTATGCGATAGCCCAGGATGGGCAGGCGGTCGTGCATTACCGGCACGGGCTGGATCGTGACACCATTGATACTGAATGCGTGTCCGGCGCGGATGTCACCGTGCATTTCAAATTCCGGCACCCCCGGATAGGGGTGTTCGCTGAAACAATAAGGTACACGTTGGTGTAGGTCGCGCGACACGTCGGTCTGGCAATATACGCGCAGTTTTTTACCGATGCAGTATGGCCTGAGGTCGTCAATGCCTCCCACATGGTCATAATGGCTGTGGGTGAGCAGCACAGCATCTATCCGAGGGGATCCGGCACGCAATAGCTGGGTGCGGAGGTCGGGGCCACAGTCGATAAGTATGTTCGTGCCGTCTACGCTCACCAGCGCCGATGTGCGCAGACGGTTGTCGCGTGGGTCTGACGATGTGCACACCGGACAGGTGCATCCGATTACCGGTACGCCCATGGATGTGCCGGTGCCGAGGAATAGCAGCTCTGTCATCAGCGGTGAGTGGTCAGAAGTCCGTCCTCGAATATCAGATACAGGCCGTCGTCGTACGACCAGTACTCCACCATGCCGCCCCGTGTGGGACGTTGGCCTATGGTGCGCGGGGCGCCGAGTGCCAGACGGCATTCATCGCGTGTCATGCCGTCCTTTACACGGGAATGCACAATCAGATTCCATGTCTCGTCGGAGATTCTGGGGTAAAGTGTGCGAGGGTCGGTGATTGAGAACAGTGTGTCGAAATTGCGTGTGGCGGTGCGCTGGTCGCCGATTGACATGTACACGGAGTAGAGAGCGGTGCCGCCGAGCGGGTGGAATACCACACGCAGGGGGAATACTGTGTTGCCGGGAAGTACCGATTCGATTTCCACAGGGATGTGGCGCAGGCCGTCGGCGGGCTGTGAGCCTATGCCGTCGTACCATAGAGGGGTGGTGATGTAATATTGCTTTCCGCGGATTTTTTCAGCCACAGAATCCACTACCGACATCTCCACGGTGAATGGAATGTCAAGCGTCCGGCGTGTGAGCAGAGTGTCGCGGCTATAATTCACCCGGTAGCTGAGCCTCTGGCCTGAGGGAGACATGAATACCACGTCGGAAGCCGGCTCGCCCGTGACCGAGAGTGCCGGGACGATGCCATGGTATGTGATCTCTTTGCCGAAAAGGTTGTCGGCGGCTTCAGATGCCTGGGGTGTGAATATAATGGAGATTTTTGAGTCGGTGACATAAAATCTCTTGCCTGGTTGCCATTTAGCCGGCTCCTGACGGGAGATCCCTGCCAGGAGCGAGCGTTCGGGTGATGTCCGTGCTTTGGTGTCGGCCTTGCTTTCGGTGTATGATATGCGTGGCGTACTCTCCACGCCGGTGAAGCACCCCTGCATGGCCATGGCCATCGCCAGTAATATGCCCGGGTTTATTCCGCGCATTTCGGAGTGATGCCTAAGTTGTAGAAAATGAACGAGTACAGGTCGGTGTATTCGTCGATGACCTTTGATATGGGTTTTCCTCCGCCGTGGCCGGCCTTGGAGTCAATGCGTATGAGTTTGGGAGCGTCGCCGGTGTCGGATGCCTGGAGGGTGGCGGCGTATTTGAACGAGTGGGCGGGCACCACGCGGTCGTCGTGGTCGGCTGTGGTGACGAGGATCGCGGGGTAGGGGGTGCCGTCGTTCTTTATATTATGTATGGGCGAGTACTTGCTGAGGTATTCGGCCATCTCGCGGCTGTCGGCCGATGTGCCGTAGTCTGATGCCCAGTTCCAGCCTATTGTGAAGAGGTGGTAGCGCATCATGTCCATCACGCCCACACGGGGAATGGCCACCTTGAACAGGTCAGGGCGCATGTTCACACAAGCACCCACGAGCAATCCGCCGTTGCTGCCTCCCTCGATTGTCATGAGATCCTTGGTGGTCCATCCTTCCTTGATCATATATTCGGCGGCGGCGATGAAGTCGTTGAATACATTCAGCTTGTTCATCTTTGTGCCGGCCATATGCCATTCCTCGCCATATTCGGCGCCTCCGCGCAGGTTGGCCTGGGCGTAGATGCCGCCATTTTCAAGCCACAGGGCGCGGTTGGCCGAGAACCCGGGATAGAGGCTTACGCTGAAGCCGCCGTATCCATAGAGATACACTGGATTCTTTCCGTCGCGTTTCAGCCCTTTCTTATATGTGATGAACATAGGTATGGTGGTGCCGTCGGCAGATGGGTAGAACACCTGTTCGGTGACGTAGTCATCGCTGTTGAATCCGTTTACTTGGGTCGACCGGTAAAGGGTGCTCTTGCCTGAGCGCATGTCATAGGTGTATTGTGTGCCGGGAGTGGTAAATGAGGTGAATGCGTAGAATACCTCGGGATATTTCCTCGAGGCCGAGAATCCTACCGTGCCGTAGCCGGGGAGCTCGATGCTGCGCAGGCGCTTGCCCTTGAGGTTATGGACGTAGGCGCGGCTTGAGGCATCCTTGTCGTATGTGAGGATGAGTTTGTCTTTCGATACCTGCACGTCAGAGAGTACATCCTGCTGCTCGGGCACGATGGTGCGCCATTTGCGGCGGTCGGCGGCATTGGCCAGCGGCAAGGTCACGATTTTGTTGCGGGGCGCGTCGATTGACGACACCATGTAGATTGTGCCGTCGATCACGGCTACGGGGCTCACGTTGTAGTCCTGTGATGGCTCGATCACTTGCCAGTCGCTGTCGGGGTGGCGCAGATCCTTCACTTTCACCCTGGCTCCGATGCCCTGGCCGCTTTCGTAGATGAACATGGCGGTGCCGTCCTCAGATACAGATGCTGTGTGGAAGTACAGGGGTTGCCCTGGATTCTCATATGCCACTGTGTCGGCGTTCTGGTCGGTGCCCACCTTGTGATAGTATATCTTGTGATTCTCGTTGGCGTTGGAGTACTCCTTGCCCTTTTCCGGGCGGGGATATGCGCTGTAGTAGAATCCGTCGTCGCCTTTCCATGCCGCGCCGGTAAATTTGGCCCATACAATGTGGTCAGACAGCAGGCGGCGTGTGGCGGTCTCCATCAGGTAGATCTCTGTCCAGTCGCTGCCGCTGCGGGATATGGTGTAGGCGGTGTATTTCCCTGAGGGCGACATGTACACTCCGGTGAGGGCCACCGTGCCGTCGTCGGAGAGCGTGTTTGGATCCAGGAATACCTCGGGCGAGCTGCCGGGCTGGGCCGTGCGGTAGAGCACAGCCTGGTTTTTCAGGCCATCGTTCTCGTAGAAATAGTACATTCCGTCGTTTTCTCTGAACGGTAGTCCGGATTTATGGTAGTTGTTGAGCTGGGTCAGACGGTCGCGCACCTCGTTGCGGTATGGAATCTGTGTCAGATATGCCGATGTCAGGGCGTTCTCGGCCTCTACCCATTGGGCGGTGGCTGCTGCGGTGTCGTTTTCGAGCGGACGGTAGAGATCGTTCACTTTGATTCCGAAATAGTCGTCGGTCACAAGGCCCTGAGGAGCCTGTGGATATGGTATGCGCAGATATTGCTGTGCGTTTGCGGCAATTCCGGTGAGTGCCATGAGGGATAGGATTTTGATTCTATTCATTTTATGTGATTATGTTGTTTGTCAGAATGGATTCCAATTGAAAATTAATGTCACGATATATGCCACGTAGAGCGCGGCCATGACGGCACCCTCGGCGCGGGTGATGGTGCGCGTCTTGAAAAACCAGCCGAACAGCCAGAAGGCCACGCACGCTGCCGTCATCACGGCCAGGTCGTAGATGGTGATGTTGCCGAATGGAAGTGGGCTGACGGTGGCCGTGAGGCCGAGCACCAGGAATATGTTGAATATGTTGGAGCCTATCACATTGCCTATGGCCATGCCGGGCCGTCCTTTCATCGCTGCCACTACCGAGGTGGCCAGCTCGGGCAGGGAGGTGCCCGCCGACACTATGGTGAGGCCTATCACCGCTTCGCTCACACCCAGGCTGAGCGCTATGCCGGAGGCCCCGGCCACGAAGCGGTCACCGCCGATCACCAGTCCGGCAAGCCCGAGCACCACATAAATCAGGGCTTTGGCTATCCCCATCTGTTTTATCGGGGCCGCATCCGGATCGGAGGCGTCAGCCTTTTTCGACTGGGAGAACACGTAGCGCATGAATATGCAGAAGAAAAGCATAAGCAGTATGCCGTGGACACGTGTCACACTGGCCGCGCCTGTGCCGGGGTCGAGCACTGCTCCGCATCCTATGGCTAGGAGCGCCACAGCCGAGAGTATCACCAGCGGTATCTCGTTGGTCATGATGCTCCGTTCAATAACAATCGGCTTCACCATGGCTGTCACGCCGATGATCACGAATATATTGAATATATTGGAGCCTACCACATTGCCGATGGCCAGGTCGGCGCTACCGCTGAAAGCCGACATCATGGATATCACAAGCTCGGGGGTGGATGTGCCCATGGCCACCACTGTAAGGCCGATCACAAGATCCGATACACCGAAACGTTTGGCTATGGCCGATGATCCGTCGGTGAGCGCGTTGGCTCCCCATATGATCAGCACCAGACCTGCTATAAGAAATATGATATTGAGCATGATGGAATCTTTTTTTTGCCATACAAAATTACTCATTGTCGGGAAAATACGCAACTTCTTATTTGTACAGTATAACTATTATGGTTAATTTTGCGTTATAATCACACACAGAAACAAAAATTAAGAAAAGTATGAAACGGTTTATTATTTCGGCACTTTGCGCTGCATCAGCAGTTATCTCCGGCCTCGCGCAGGATATGTTTGACTCAGGCGACAACAACGCGCGCTTCGGTGTGCGCGTGGCTTGGGATCTCACAAGCCCGGCGAACAATATCGGTAAATTCACAGATGAAGAGACAGGCATAGTATCCAATGCCGACCTGTTCTCCAATGGCTCAGGCTTCTCCATCGGCGGATTCTACGACATACCCCTCTGGAAAAACCTTTATTTTGAGCCGGGGCTGAGCCTCTACTACAATACTTTCGGCATCAATGAAATCGTCGGCCTTGACGATATGGACATGCCGCTCACTATCGACGGCTCGGTGCGCAATCTCGGCTTCCGCATACCTCTGCTCGCCGGCTATCGTTTTGACTTCACAGAGGATATAAGCATGTCGTTTCTCACAGGCCCGCAGCTCAACATCGGTCTCAATTGCAAGATGCACATAAATGCCCGCAACAATGTGGTAAGCGTGTCCAAGTCCACATCCCTCTACGAAGGCGACGGTCTCCACCGTCTGGATTTGCAATGGATGTTCGGTGTGCGCTTTCATTATGCCGACAACTGGTTTGCCGACCTCACAGGCGGCATCGGCATGACCAATTTAATCAACGACAAAGATGCTGACGGCATGCATCTGCGCCGCAACACCTTCTCAATCGGCGTAGGCTACCTATTCTGATTCTCCCCGCACTGATAAAAACAACGGATTTAACTGATTAGACGGATTTTTACGGAGATTTTTTCGTATTTATCCGTATCCATCAGTTAAATCCGTTGTTTGTTCAGAATTCATCAAAATGCGCGCCAGAGGTGCGCTGGGAGAAATAGCCCCGTGCGTAAGCGCGGGGTATGTGATGCGGTTGCCAGTCACGGCATTGGAGCGGAATGCAATGCAGCGGTCTGATACCGCCATACTTCATAAATATACTCCATTGTTATTCAATAGGCATTCAGCATGGTGCCGCGAAGCGGTTATTGGCTGTGCTGTCGCTCCGCGACAACCTTCATCCATACATCCCCCCAAAACGATGGATCTAACACACCTCCCTCCGGCAGACCGACAACGGATTCAGTGGATTCAACAGATTCATACAGAATAAACAACAACGGATTGAACGGATAATACGGATTAATTTTTTTATCTGTATATCTCCGTTCCCCTCCGTAGAAATCCGTTGTCTTCCCTTCTTAAATTAATCCGTTAAATCCGTTGTTAGCTTATTGTCGGGTATCTGTAGGCCGCATCCTTGGTGCCGCGAAGCGACTACACTACAGATGCACTCATAGTCGCTCCGCGACACTCCCATGCTTATAAATCTGTCCTTTTTGGGTGTTTTTGCAAATTAAATGTTAAATAATTTGCAAAACGCAAATTCGGGCATTATCTTTGCACAATAAATACAAACACACATCTGATTATTTAAAGATTTTCATTAATTTTGCATAAATAAACCTAACGCTTATGCTCTATTCCATGACCGGCTTCGGCAAAGCCGTCGTTGATACTGCCGATAAAAAGATTACTGTAGAAATAAAATCGCTCAATTCCAAGCAGATGGACCTTACTGTGCGTCTGCCGCAATCCTACCGCGAAAAGGAGGCCGACATACGCTCTGCCGTAGCTCATCACCTCCAAAGGGGCAAGACTGACCTTGTCATCACATCCGAGAGCGTGGGAGGTGACGCATCAGTGTGTCTCAATGTGCAGGCGCTTGCGGCATACCGCCGTCAGATTCAAGATGCTGCCGCCGCGCTTGGTATCCCCGAGCCTGCCGACTGGTACAGCGTGCTCCTGCGATTCCCCGACACGCTCAGCGCCAAAGCCGCGCCCGAAGCCACTGCCGAGGAAATGGAAGCCCTTGCGTCGGCTGTGGAGGGCGCGATAGCCGCTCTGATGGCTCACCGCCGTGCCGAAGGAGTGAAGCTCGAGGAATTTTTCGCAAAACGGATTCAGAATATTGCCGCCCTGTTGGCTCAGGTCCCCCAGTACGAAAATGAGCGGCTGGTGAAGATTCGCGCCCGCATCGAAGACAGTCTCTCAAAAATCACCGTGGCCGACTACGACAAAGGGCGCCTCGAGCAGGAAATGATATTCTATATTGAGAAACTTGACATCACAGAGGAAAAACAGCGCTTGGCGCAGCACCTCGACTATTTCATGCAGACCATCGCTTCCGAAGATGCGGGGCAGGGCAAAAAGCTCGGATTCATCGCCCAGGAGATGGGGCGCGAGATCAACACTCTCGGCTCGAAAAGCAACCAGGCCGAGATGCAGATTCTGGTCGTGAAAATGAAGGACGAGCTTGAGCAGATCAAGGAGCAGGTGCTCAACGTGATGTAATAATATACCATAAGTGATGGCTCAAGATGGCGATATGCACCGAGGATCGGTGATTCCTTCGGTAACCCCGTATGGAGCGCAGCGACATGCGGGGGACGATCCTACAGGCAGAGCGCACTACGGAGCTGTGTTTAATCAAATACTTACACATAAAAGCAAGACACCATGGCAAAAAACGGCAAAATCATCGTGATATCAGCCCCTTCGGGCACAGGCAAATCCACTATTATAAACTCCATTCTTGATGCAGGCGACATCGACATGCAATTCTCCGTCTCTGCCACAAACCGCGCTCCGCGTCCGGGCGAGGAGGACGGCGTGAATTATCATTTCCTCACCACCGAGCAGTTCCGCGACGCCATAGCCGCCGACGAGTTTGTGGAGTGGGAGCAGGTTTATCCCGGCAGATACTACGGCACACTGAAATCAGAGCTTAAAAACAAGTCGGCCGAGGGTCACAACCTCGTGCTCGATGTGGACGTGAAAGGCGGCGTCAATGTAAAGAAAATGTTCGGCCCTGATGCCCTGAGCATATTCATTATGCCACCGTCGATCTCCATTCTGCGCGATCGCCTCGAACATCGCGCCACTGATTCGCCCGCTGTCATTGCCGAACGTCTCGACCGTGCCGCCTACGAGATAAGTTTCGCACCCAAATACGACATTACAATTGTCAACGACGACCTTCAGACTGCCATCGAACAGACACGTAAGGCGATAACAGATTTCCTCAACGCCTGATGGAGACTATTGGCATATTCGGCGGATCGTTCAATCCGGTGCACATCGGCCATATGATGATAGCATCATATCTCACCCAGTGGCGCATCGTCGACAGGGTGTGGATGAATCTGTCACCACTCAATCCGCTCAAGGACGCATCTCAGCTTGTCTCCGACATCAAACGCCTGGAAATGCTCAAGATAGCGTGCGGAGGCATCAAAAATATTGATATCTGCGACATTGAGCTTACCATGCCCCGTCCGTCTTATACGGTGGACACGCTTCATCTGCTTTCAGAGCGCTATCCCGGCAAGAGATTCAAGCTGGTGATAGGCAGCGACAACTGGAATATCTTCGACCGCTGGCGCGACCATGAGGAGATTCTGGATAACTACGGCGTGATAGTGTATCCCCGTCCCGGCAAGCCGGTGGAGAACGTGTATGCCGACGGCATGGATCTTGTGCATTCACCGTCGATTGACCTTTCCAGCACATTCATCCGTGATGCAATCGCCCGCGGGCGCGATATGAACTGTTTTCTGCCTGCCGGCGTTTATAAATACATAATCGACAATAATCTATACACAAGAAAATGAGTACCTCCGGACAGTCGCTTTCCCCTAATCAATTATCTTTTCTGGCTCTGGCTTCTGAATACTGTCAGGCTGTGGAGTCGGCCCGTGATACCGAAACAGCAGATTTTGTGGATTCAATGTTAAGGTTGCTGCCGCGTATCTACATCACTGTCACTGACATGTCGGCCGATATGTTGTCTGATGCATACATTCCGGCTGCTCTTGAGGAGGATTATTATGATTCAGCGCGTCTGGCTATGGAAATGCTTCTGGGTGAGGATGATACCTACCTGGAGGTGTTCGAGGAGGACATGAAATACAGCGACACGCCTATAGCTGCAAGCATCTCTGAGGGTCTGGCCGACATCTTTCAGGTGCTTTACAATATGCTTGAGGCTGTAAAGGATGCCCCGTATGATGTGATAACAGATGCCCTTGGCGCTGTCCGTGAGGACTTCGGTTCCTATTGGAGCCGCCCCCTTTGCAATGTACTCCGCGCCCTCAACGCCATCCGCTACCGCTGATTACGCTGTCGTCACTTCAATTCCTGTGGCATCGGATATGCGCCGGGCTATCGCCTTCAATTCATCGGCAGATACCTTCTGCAACGATTCCTCCGGCGTGCGGCGGTCAATCGAATATATCATGATCTGGCGCGGACGTATCAGCCGATAGACCTCTATCAGCGCATCTATTTCTGTGTCGGTGGTATTGTCGATGGCGACACCGTCATGAATGCCTCGGGTCAGCATCGTCTGTATTATTCCCGTTCCAGCGAACTGCTTCAGACTTTCGGTGACGCTCTCCACTGTGAAAGCCGGGGAGGCCGGTCGGTCAAGGGCTCGCATCGTGGATTCGATGGCGCTGTCGAGTTTCAGTATGTTGTTCTCAATCTTTTTCAATGCCTCCGCCACTTCTTGTCGCTGAATCATGGTGGAGTTGGTGAGCACACTGATCTTGACTTCAGGATAATACTTGTCGCGCATACTTATCACATCATCTATTATTCCTGCAAATTCCGGATGTAGCGTAGGCTCGCCGTTGCCCGAAAATGTGATTACATCTAATCTTTCTCCGGCAGCATGCATATCTTTGAGTTTATTTTCCAACTGAGATTTTACTGCCTCGCGGGCTGGTAGCCCCGACTTGCCCGGTCCCTGCGCGTTATAGCCAGCCTCACAATACAGGCAGTCGAACGAGCATATCTTGCCATCGTTTGTCATAAGGTTTACACCGAGAGATGAGCCTAAGCGGCGCGAATGTACCGGGCCGAATATTGTGTCGTGAAATAATATGGTCTGCATTATACTACCGTTATTTTTTTGTGAAGAATCTTGTCGTTTGTGATGTAATGAATGCTATCACGGCCACCAACATAAGCACTGTCAGAAGGTCGGCGGCCGCAAGGCGCACGGGGTACACAGTCACCGCCAGATTGGCCGGGTCGCCGGCCAGTTTCACGAAGCCCCCCGTCTGCTGGGCTATCACGAGCACCGAGCCGAGTGCTATGCCGGCGATGCCCCCTATCATGGTTATGAGCCAGCCTTGTATCATGAAAATACGGCGCACCATGCTGCCGGTGGCGCCTATCCAGCGCAAGGTGGTCATGTTGTCACGCTTTTCTATCACCATGAGCGAGAGGGTGGATATGATGTTGAACGACGCGATCATCAATATGAACGCCAGCATCAGGAATGTGACCCATTTCTCTATGGCTATCATGCGGAATGATTTCTCCTGCTGCTGTATGCGTGTCTTCACCACGAATCCCAGGCCAAGCATCTCCCTGAGCCTGTCGGCGCTTATATCGCCGGCCACTTCTATCGCAGAGGCCTCGGTGGTGTATTGCAGCAGGTCGCGGGCGGCTGCAAGCGGGATTATCATCATTTCAGAGTCGTATTCAGCCTGATTCACACGGAACACTCCGCTCACCGTAAGTTCATGGCTGCGGAATGCCGCCGCGGGATTGGCCGGATTTATTCGTCCGGTGCGTCGGGGCACATACAGATTCAGCACTGTGCCAGGCATGGGGCGCGCTCCTGTCTGCATGGCCACGCCCACAGAAAGCTGGGTGGCATCGTTGTTCAATACCCCGGGAGTGTAGATGCCGTCGATTATTATGGAGTCAAGCGCGTTCATCCGGTCATAGCCGTCGGCCACGCCTTTGAATATCACGGGCATCTGGTTGTTGCCGTATATCACCAGTCCGCGCTCCTCGATCACCGGCATGGCGTGCGTCACCCCGCCGCATTGCAGCAGAGCCGCGCTCACAGAATCGGCATCGGCTATGACCTTGCCGCTTGCCGGATACACCTTCAGCACCGGGTCAAGAGCCGACAGATGGCTCTCAGCCAGATCGGAGAATCCGTTGAATACCGACAATACTATCACTATGGCTGCCGTGGCGACAGCCACTCCCACCATGGAGATGGCCGAGATTACATTTACCGCATTGTGCGATTTCTTGGAGAACAGATACCGCAGCGCTATCTTCCAGCTCAGCACCGCGGACTACTTGGCGAGCAGGTGGTCGATGTTCTCTATATAGTCGAGCGAATCATCGAGGTAGAACTGAAGCTCGGGTGTCTTGCGCAATTGGAAGCGCACCTTCTGAGCAAGCTCGTAGCGTATGGTGCGGGCGCTCTCCTGGATGCTTTTCAGGATTTCCTCACCCTTTGCGGAGGGGAATACCGACAGATACGCCCGTGCTATGGACAGGTCGGGGGTCACACGCACTGTGCTCACTGTGATTATCACTCCGTGAGTCTTTGCTGTCTGCTGGCGGAATATCTCGCTGAGGTCTTTTTGCAGCAGGCGTGCTATTTTTGCTTGACGTGTTGATTCCATATTTCAAAATTTAAAATTCAAAGTTCGTGCTTTATATAACAACATTTCAGCCGGGAAAAAAGACTGCCGTGGGTTATGGAATTTTGCGGATGATGGTCATTCCGTCGCGGATAGGCAGGATTACTTTCTCTACGCGCGGGTCGGCGGCGATCATGTCGTTGAAGCTGAATATGGCTTGGCTCTGTGCATCGTGGCTGTCCTGCGGGTGCAACACCTTGTCGCCCCATAGCGTGTTGTCGGCCAGGATATAGCCGCCCGGGCTGACATGTGGCATCACCAGATTGTAGTAATCTGTATAGTGCCGCTTGTTGGCGTCGATGAACACCATGTCCCATGGCCCGTCCAGCCGTGGTATCAGATCGAGAGCGTCGCCTATGTGCAGATGTATGTCAGCTGCGCGTGGCGATTTAGCAAATGTTTGCTGAAGGCTTTCCGCAGCCTCGTCATCAATCTCCACGGTGTGGATTTCCGCCCCCTCGGGCATCCCTTCGGCGAAGCACAACGCTGAGTAGCCGCTGAATGCTCCCAGCTCCAAGATGCGTCTGGGGCGTATCATGCGTGTCAGCATCACCAGCAGGCGTCCCTGGTAGTGGCCTGAGCACATCTGGGGATACAGCCGGTGCAGATACGTGTCGTGGTACACCTGCCGCAGCAGCTCCGGCTCCGGGGAGATATGGTTTTCTATATATTCTTCAAGTTGCATATCGGATGCAAAATTACAAAAATCAGCCGACATCTGCAATCGGCCTAAAGCACCGGACTGAGCAGACGCGTGAGCGACTGCACGGCTTTCTTGCGCCACGGACGCTTGCGCCACTGGTCGGCGCGGATGCGGGTGGAGTGCCGCAGGTCGGCATGGAACAGGTCGGCGAGCCTTGCGTTCACCGCCTTGGAATATATCTGCATGTTGGCCTCGAAGTTATGCTCGAAGCTACGGAAGTCGAAATTGGTGGAGCCTATGCTCACAAACTCGTCGTCGACGAGCAGAGCCTTGGCATGCATCATGCCCGGCTCGAACAGGTATATCTTTATACCGCTCTGGAGGCTTTCTGACACGTAGGAGAATGATGCGGCGGTGAGCATGGCCGAATCGCTTCGCCTCGGTATCAGGATGCGCACGTCCACTCCCGACAGGGCGGCGGCCTGTAGCGCTTTCAGCAGCCCGCTGGTAGGGAGGAAGTACGGTGTGTATATATATACTCGCTTGCGGGCGTTGGTGATGGCCTTTAGAAAGAGGAAAGATATGTTTGTCCATTGGTTGGTGGGTCCGGATGTGAGCAGTTGCATTCCTGCGTTGTCGGATCTGTCACCTGTGTAATCAGGCATGGGTGGATCAGTGATCACATCCTGTCCCATGAAATTCCAGTCGATGGCAAAGGAATGATTCAACGCGCTCACCGCAGGCCCGGTGATGCGCAGGTGCAGGTCGCGCCACATGTCGAATTTGTCACCGCCCGTGATATATCTGTCGGCCACGTTCATGCCGCCGATGTACCCTATGGCACCGTCAATCACACAGATCTTACGGTGGTTGCGCCAGTTCACACGGGTACCTAATTGAGGGAATGACACCTTGAAAAACGGATATGCCTGTACACCGGCCTCAGTCAGGGAGCGGAAAAAACGGTTGTGTACATGAAATGATCCCACATGGTCGTAGATGAGCCTAACGGTCACACCAGCCCGTGCCCGCTCGATCAGCGCATCGGCCATACGTCGGCCTATGCTGTCGTTCTCGAAGATGTAATACTGGATGTGTATCTGTTTCTTGGCTGCGGCGATGTCGGCCAGGAGGGTGTCGAATTTATCCTTGCCGCTGCTGAAAAGTCTCACATCGTTGCCAGGATAGTACCTGGCACCGGAAAGGGATTTGGCCAGCTTCACCAGGTGTACTGATTCTGTGGTCAGTCCCTGGCGCTCTATCCTGACATTCTGAGGCGGCTCGTGGTGCTTGAGCAACCGGCGGTTGCGCCGCGAGATCATGCGTTTGTTCTTGATGTTGCGGCCGAAGAAAAGATACAGGATTATCCCCACCATCGGCAGGGTGACCAGCACAGTGATCCATGCCAGTGATTTCACCGGGTTGCGGTTTTCCGACACCACCACTGTTATGATGCTTATCGTGGTGATGATGGTGATTGCATAATATATCCAGGCTATCTGTCCGGTGAGCGCTTCAATCATATCGCAAATTACGAATATTTGCCGACACCGCCACGATAATTAATTTTAATTAACATTTTGGGATTAATGAATTTAATTGTTATCTTTGCGATATGTTATACCGGCGACTGAAAAGATTGCGTGTTGCTGTGTCTGTGATATTCATTGTCGCACTCACGGTCGCTGTTGCCGATGCGTATTTTGGCGCGAGCCCGGTGGGGCGGTGGCTGATGAGCGACATGCAGCTGGTGCCCGCGATTCTCGCCGGATCCGCGGCCTGGATAGTGATATGGGTGCTCGTCACCATCACATTCGGGCGTGTGTACTGCTCTACGGTCTGCCCGCTGGGTACGTTGCAGGACGGCATCTCCCGTCTTGGCAGGGCTGTGGCCAAGCCCGGTCGCAAGGATTACCGTTACACAGCTCCGCTGGATGCCCTCAGGATTCCGATTCCTGTAGCCGTGGGTGTGTGTCTGTTGGCAGGAGCCTCGGTTGTGGTCACGATCACCGACCCGTTCACGCTTTACCGCCGTCTGGTCATGGCAGTGGCGCGTCCTGCGGCTGTAGGCTTCGGCGGCATGGCGTCGGCCATAATTATTATCCTTGCCATCAGTGCCTGCAGCCTGCGGCATGGGCGTATATTCTGCAATACGGCATGCCCTCTCGGCGGTCTGCTCGGGCTGATGGGCCGCTCACCGCTGTACAGGGTGGATATCAATACCGACAAATGCATACATTGTAATAAATGTGAGGCTGTGTGCAAGAGCGAATGCATTGACCTGCGCACATGCGTGGTGGACAATTCGCGATGCGTGATGTGCCTCAACTGCACAGCAGTGTGCCCCAACGACGCCATAATCGTGCGCCGGGGGCGCCATACTCTCTCCACGCCGATGATGCAAAGCATAAATGAATGAAATTTTTTTACAATGAAACAATATTTAGATCTTCTGCAACATATTCTGGACAACGGTGTGGACAAAAGCGACCGCACCGGCACCGGCACACGCTCGGTGTTCGGCTACCAGATGAGATTCAACCTTGAGGACGGTTTTCCGCTGCTCACCACCAAAAAACTGCATCTGAAATCCATCATCCACGAGCTGCTGTGGTTTCTTCAGGGTGATACCAATGTGAAATATCTTCAGGACAATGGCGTGCGTATCTGGAATGAATGGGCCGGCCCGGATGGTGACCTCGGCCATATCTACGGATATCAGTGGCGGTCGTGGCCCGACTACAAAGGCGGCTCCATCGACCAGATCTCCCAGGCTGTGCATGACATAAGGCATAATCCTGATTCGAGGCGCATAATAGTGAGCGCATGGAATGTAGGCGACCTCGACAATATGAATCTGCCACCCTGCCATGCGTTCTTCCAGTTTTATGTGGCCGACGGGCGTCTGAGCCTGCAACTCTATCAGCGCAGTGCCGATTCATTCCTGGGGGTGCCGTTCAACATCGCTTCATACGCGCTGCTGCTTCAAATGATGGCGCAGGTCACGGGGCTGAAAGCCGGCGATTTTGTGCACACCCTGGGCGACGCGCACATATACACGAATCATTTCGAGCAGGTGCGCACGCAATTGCAGCGCGACCCGCGTCCGTTGCCTGTGATGAGAATAAATCCGGATGTTAAGGATATCTTTGGTTTCAAATACGAGGATTTCACCCTTGAGGGTTATGACCCGCATCCTCACATAGCAGGAAAGGTATCAGTATGAGCGAACTTACCATAATTGTGGCCATTGACCTCGGCCGAGCCATCGGACGGGGGGGCGACATGGTGTACCATATCTCCGACGATCTGAAGCATTTCAAGGCTGTGACCATGGGACATCCCATAATCATGGGGCGCCGCACGTTCGAGTCATTTCCGAAAGGCCCTCTGCCGGGCAGGCGCAATATTGTGATCACGCGTCAGCCTGATTATGCCCGTGAGGGAATAGAAGTGTGCGCGTCGCTCCACGAGGCCATCAGCCTCGCAGGCGAAGATGCATTCATAATTGGCGGCGGTCGGGTGTATGCACAGGCCATGCCGCTTGCCACCCGGCTGATAATCACAGAGGTGCAATCCGATGCACCTGCCGATGCCGACACATTCTTTCCAGAGATTGACCCTAAGCTGTGGCGCAAGGAATCCTCCACCCCTGTGCTCACCGATTCCCGCACAGGAATTAAATACCGTATACTGACTTATCTGAGGAATTAGCGGTGGTCCAGAGTGAGCATGGCGGCAGTGCCGTGAGGTGAGGTGGTGAGCGTGAGGTCGCCGCCGTGGCACCGCGCTATCTGTCGGGCCAGGGACAGACCGATGCCGCTGCCCCCGGCCTTGGTGGTGATGAATGGCTGGAATAGATTGTCCAGTACTTTTTGCGGTAGGCCGGGGCCATTGTCGGATACGGATATGTATGGGCGATTTTCAGAAACCGAGACAATGACGCTTACATGTGCGGCCTCGCACTCCGACACTGCATCGAGCGCATTGCGTATCAGATTGATCACAGCCTGTGATATCAGGTCGGCATCCACATCCAATGTCAGGTCGGACGGCACGGTGAAGCTGCATATGTCACCCATCCCGCGCTTCTTTTCTTCCAGTGCCGCGAGGGTGCTTATGCGTTTCATCAGGTCATGGGCATTCACCGGCGTTTTTTGCGGCTCGGGCAGGTGTGTCAGGTTATAATACGCGTCAAGGAATTTTTTGATGCCGAGGCTCTGGTCGCGTATCACCTCCATCATTTCGCGCAGTGCGTCGCTGTCATATCTTGCGGGGTGGCGGCTGTAATCGTCGGTCATGGCAATAACCGGCGTTATGGAATTCCGCATCTCGTGGGTCATGACGCGCAGGATGCGGTCGTAGTATAGCTTGCGTGTCTCCACCTCCATGATATTCTTGTGGTAAAGCTGCGTCACACGGTTCATGGCCTGTGACATCGACTGCATCTCACGGTCTCCACGGTCTAAGTCGAAGCGGAAGGTATGATCATCCATCTCCAATGCCGATACGAACATCGACATCGTATGCTTCAGCCTGCTGACCAGAGTCATAGCGCAGAACAGGCATGCCCCTGCGCCCAAAAGAATCAGTATCGCCATAGCCCATCTGCCTGAAGCATAAGCATAGCCTGCAAAGCACCCCAAAATCAACGCGGCTGCCAACACCAACATCATATTCAACCGGAAGCGTCTCATTTCTTCAATATATTATATAGTGTCTGGCGGTTGATCCCGAGCATCTTTGCGGCTGCGCTCAGATTGCCGTCGCAACGGTCCACGACCTCACGGACGTGCTCACGCTTTAGTTCCTCCAGTGTGAGGCGGCTGCGTCTAAGCTCCTTGTCTTCGATTTCGGCTGCGCTTGACACTGAGCGGCTGATTTCGTGCTTACGCCTGTTTTGGGCTATCGCATTGCGTACTTTTTCAATAAGCTTGGTATTGTCCCAGGGTTTTGTCACAAAATCCTCCGCGCCGCGTTTCATTGCCTCCACGGCAAGAGGCACATCGCCAAAGGCAGTGATCATTACCACAGCCGGTGACATCGGGACGGATTTTATACGCTCAAGCCAGAACAGTCCCTCGTGTCCGTCGAGGTTGTCAGAATCGAAATTCATGTCGAGCAGCACGGCGTCAATGTCACCGCCCTTGAGCAGAGCCGGAATGAGCTTCGGGTCGCCCAAGGCCAGTATCTCTTCAAACTCGCCGGCAAGCACCATCTTGAGCGACATCCTTACCGCCGCGTTATCATCTATTATGAGTATCTTCATGGTGCAAATATAATAATTAGGCGTATTATGCGGAAGAGTGGTGCATCGGAATCGTCTAAAAAATAGGCGCATTGTCGAAAAATCATACAAAATTATGTCTGTGGAGCTTGGTTTTGTCCGGAATGCTTTCATGTGCGGGGATCGTGGCCTAAATTTGCGGCATGAAGATAAAAGCAACCATATTATCACTAATTTTAATGTTGCCGGCAGGGCTTTCTGCCCAGATGACACTGCACGATTGCCTGTTATACGCCAAGGAGCATGCTCATGAAAATGTCATAAACCGGTTGGAAAACCGCAAGGCTCAGCTTGACAAGCGCATAGCCGCATCATCCCTGATGCCATATGTGTCGTTTTCCACAAACGGCAATGTCAGCTTCGGACGCAACATTGACCCCGAGACAAATACCTACGACAACCGCCGCACACTTTCCACCGGCTTCAGCCTGGGTATGTCGTTGCCGTTGTTCGACGGCCTGGTGTCGGTCAACAATCTCAAAGCCGCACGAGTGGCCGAGCTGCGCAAGGTAGCCGCCACGCAGATTGCTGAGGACCAAATCTCCCTGAATGTGGTAAAGGCATTCTATAATGTATCATACTGTAAGGCGATGGTGGAGCAGATGCGCGACCAGCTCCGGCGCGACAGCATCGACCTGGCCACTACCGTCAGGCAGGAGCAGCTGGGCGCCAAAAGCGGAGCCGATGTGGCCGAGATGCAGGCCCTTGTGGCCACTGACCGCTATGAACTCACCAACCAGGAAAATCTGCTGAGCAAAGCGTACCTGAATCTGCGTGGGCTCATGGGTATGGAATTGACATCCGAGCCTCTCGACCTGGCGGAGGACGATGAGGCCGACCGGGTGAATGCATATAACACGGTACACCCCCGTGTGGCCGAGGCAGAGCTGGCTCTGCGTGTGAGTGTGCTAAACTTGCGTGCAGCCAGAGGCGCATATTCGCCCAAAATCTCGCTAAATGCTGGAATCTCAACCTCTTACTACAGGATGTTGGGCGATGCAGCCGAGGTGCCGTCATTCAAGGAGCAGTGGCACAACAATATGGGTCAGTATATAGGTGTCTCATTCTCGCTGCCGATTTTCACAGGGTTTTCCACTACCAACCGTCTGAAACGCGCCAAGGTTGAGATGAGCCAGAGCCGTGAGCGGCTTGAGCAGACTATATATGAAGTGGAAAAGGAGACAGCCGAGGCCAGACTTGATTACTTAGCCTCTTCCGAAGAGATGCAGGCGGCCGCAAGCCGGCTCGATGCTGAGGAAATAGCCTACCGCGCGGTGCGGCGCAAATTTGAGATCGGTAGTGCGTCGGCTCTTGACCTTTACGCTTCCGGAGCCAAACTTGCCACAGCAAGAGCAAATTACGAAGGCAAGCGGATACAGAAGATAATAAATGGAATCACATTGGATTATTTCAATGGTAAAAAAATAATAGACTGATGGATACAGAAATAAGACACAAACATCCCTTTCTGAGAAAATATATCTGGTGGATGGCCGGTGGAGTGCTGCTTGCCGGGGCACTGGTCTGGGCTATACTCTCTTGGGGCAACCGCTCATATTATGCCAACAGCAGCGGACTTCTCATCGGCGATGTCACTGAAGGCAACTTTGATGATTTCGTGCGCCTTACCGGAAAAGTGGAGACAGGTACAGTGGTGCAGGTCTCGGCTCTTGAGACAGGCATAGTAGAGAAGAAATGGGTGGAGGAGGGTGCCATGGTCAATGCCGGCGACATCATAGTCACGCTGCATAATCCAATGCTGCGGCAGCAGATACTCGACAGCGAATCGCAGTTGGCAGAGAAACAGAACATGTTGCGCGATACAGAGCTGGCCATGGAGCGCGAACGCTTGCAGATACGACAGGACATCCTAACCGCCCGCACCAATCTGAGCCGAATGCGCAGGGCTTACGAGCAGCAGAAAGCTCTATATGACGAGCACCTTACATCCCGGGATGAATTCCTCAAGGCGAAAGAGGATTACGAGCTTGCCAAGGAGAATCTACAATTGCTACAGACGCGCATGAGCCAGGATTCGATATACCGCAGTGTGCAGACAGCGATGATGCGCGAGAGCCTCCACAACATGCAGGAAAACTTCGCGTTGGTGCGCCAGCGCGCCGACAACCTCAACATCCGTGCATCGCATACAGGCCAGCTGGGAAGCCTGAATGTGGAACTGGGCCAGAATGTGCCGTCAGGCCAGCAGATAGGCCAGATCAATATCCTTGACAATTATAAACTTACCGCCAACATAGATGAGCATTACATAGACAGGGTAATTTCCGGGCTCACCGCCGCCACCACCAAGAACGGCAAACAGTGTGCGCTGACGCTCACCAAGGTTTTCCCGGAGGTGGTGAACGGACAGTTCCGCGTGGATTTCATACCCGATGCCGACACGGACATCAATATGCGCGTGGGGCAGTCGTACGCTATCGACTTGCAGCTGGGCGAGCCGAAACAAGCTGTGCTGGTGCCCAAAGGGAGCTTCTTCCAGAATACAGGCGGAAAGTGGGCGTATGTGCTTGACAAAGACGGCACCACAGCGCATCGGCGCGAGATTAAGATTGGCCGTCAGAATCCCAAGTATTATGAAGTATTGGAGGGGCTGGTGCCGGGCGAGCGCATTATAATCAGCTCATACACCAACTACAATGAAGCCGAAAAGGTGATAATCAACGAATAATATCAAACAAACATAATCATGAACTTAGAAATCAAAAATTTAGACAAGGTGTTCCGCACGGATACCGTGCAGACGCAGGCTCTCAACAATGTAAGCCTGACAGTGAAAGACGGCGATTTTGTGGCAATCATGGGGCCGTCGGGATGCGGAAAGTCGACACTCCTCAATATCATAGGCCTGCTTGACAACCCCACCTCAGGCCAATACCTGATTGACGGTAAAGAGGTGGGTAATCTGCGTGAAAGCCAGCGCACCGACTACCGCAAGGGGCGCATCGGCTTCATATTCCAGTCGTTCAACCTGATAGAGGAAATGAGCATCCGTGATAACATCATGTTGCCGCTCAATAACCTACCGCTGTCACGCGAGGAGAAAAACCGGCGTGTTGACGAGGCCATGCACCGCATGGGTATAGCCCACCGGGCGCGGCACTATCCGTCACAGCTGTCGGGCGGACAGCAGCAGAGGGCAGCAATAGCCCGCGCTATAGTATCCAAACCGGGTCTTATCCTTGCCGACGAGCCTACCGGCAACCTTGACTCGAAAAACGGAGCCGAGGTGATGCAGATGCTGTCGGAGCTTCATCGCGATGGTGCCACGATCGTGATGGTGACGCACTCGCACAGAGATGCCGGGTATGCCGACTACGTTGTGAATCTTTTCGACGGACAGATTGTGGAATCTCTCAATATGTGATCATGATGCGATTCTTTACAAACGACCTGAGGCGCAATCTCATCAAAATTGCCTGTCTTACCTTGGGAATGGCCATAGGTTTTCTTCTGATAGCCAAGGCATACCTTATGGCGACGTTCGATACTTTCCATCCCGACCATGAGCGTATCTATTGCTTGACACAGAGTTTTACGATGGATGGCGAATACCGGGAACACGACCAGACCGCCGGAGCCATAGCCCCGGGTATCCAGCGGTATTCACCTTTGGTGGAGAACGCCACGCGTTTTACTTATATTGGGGGAGAAACACGTTTTATGACATCTGATGGAAACTACCATAATGTGCAGAGTGTGTGTATGGCCGACAGTTGTTACTTCGACGTGTTTGGCACGGAAATCCTGGGCGGCGACCCGCATGAGGCATTGTCAGTGGTGAATTCCCTGATGATTCCCGAGTCGTTGGCCGACCAGCTCGGCCCGGACGCATTGGGAATGGAGTTGCAGGCGCCGGATTGGGCACCAGGCATAAAATTCACTATACGCGGCATTTACAAGGATTTTCAGTTGAATACTGTACTGCCCGGAGGCGTGTATCTTAGTCTTAGCTCGATAGGCCAATTCGCGTGGGATAGCAGGGGCTGCTGGATAGGTGGCAACCAGTATGTCAGCTTTGTGAAGTTGACTGCTGAGGCCGATCCGGAGGACTTGCAGCCTCAGGTGTCGAAGATGCTCAAAGATAATCTGGATAGCGAAATCTTGGAGATGACGCATTATAATATCGGAGCCAAACCGTTGACGGATGCGTATGCCACCAGGGATTCCGTGCGCACCATGATATGGATACTTACACTGCTCACGGTGATACTGCTGATGAGCGCCGGGCTGAACTATCTACTGATCACAATCGGACAGATGGGAAAGCGATCAAAGGAGATGGCTGTGCGTAAGTGTTACGGCACGTCCAACCTCAAGATTTTCGGGCGCGTGATGGGTGAGAGCCTGTTTTTCCTGTCGGTATCTATGGCTATGGCGATATTGATTGCAATGTGTCTTTCTGATACAAGTGCAAGATTGCTCGGATATACGGCTAAAGAATTGCTCACTACCGGGCATGTGTGGATAGTTGAAGGCGCGGTTTGTCTGGTGCTTCTGATTGTTACTGCTGCCATTCCGGCCTGGATGTACTGCCGTACACCTGTGGCTCATTCATTCAGTGTGAAGGTGAGGAGCCGCCGCATCTGGAAGCTGGCGCTCTTGGCCGTACAGTTCATTGCCTCGGGTTGCCTGGCCTGTTTGCTTGTGCTTGTGGGGCGTCAGTATGCCCATGTATCGGCCACAGACATGGGGTTTGAGTATCAGAATCTTGGCTACGTGTATCTGGGCGGAGAGCCGCAGGAGCAGGCATCATTGTTGAAGGCAGAATTGCAGCGGCTCGGATGTGTGGAGGGCGTGTCGACCAACGATAGCGACCTGATTGATTGGGGATCTGCAATCTCTGCATGGACTACCGACAAGGGAAAGATGGTAAATGTCGCGTACAAGCATTATGCCAATCCGGATCTGTTCGAAGTCACAGGCATGAAAATCAAAGAAGGCTCGGCATTCCGCGCTGATGCAGATTCCACTGTCAACGAGGTGATGGTGGATGAGACATTCCGGGATGTATGGGAAAAGATTGACGGTCCGCTCGCTGATGGCGAGAGCCTGGTAGGCAAGCGGATTTATCTCTCTGAACATAGCTTAGTCAAGGGCGATACCGGGAGGGAATTCACAATATGTGGTGTGTTCGGCAAGCTGCGGCGTGGCGGCGTGGCGGCCGATAACACTGACCGTCGTGCCGTAGTGATGTTCCCTGCAAATAGCGCCCGACCCAATGTGTATATCAAATTTTCCGAAATCACGCCGGAAAACTTGGCGGTGGCGCAGGATGTGGTGAATCGTGTGCTGCCCGACAGGGAGATTTACGTCACACCGTACAAGGAAAAAATCGAAGCCCGGACTGTAGGTGTGCGTAACTTTGGTACGTCAGTAATGATCATTGGCGTAGTGATTATGCTTATAGCAATGATCGGTCTGGTGGGATATACATCTGATGAGGTGCAGCGCAGAGCCAAGGAGGTGGCCATACGCAAGGTCACAGGCACACCTGCGGCGCAGATAGTGAGGATGTTTGCAGTTGACATCATGAAGGTTGCGGTGCCGTCGCTGATTGCCGGCGGAGCCTTGGCCATGATAGTGGGACGCAGGTGGTTGTCGCAGTTCACTGATCAGGTGCAGCTCTCTCCGGTTATTGATGTGGCATGCCTGGCCGGTGTGCTGGTGATTCTGGTGGCTGTGGTTGCCCTGAATACACTGAGCGTGGCTCAGAGCAATCCTGTGGACAGCCTCCGCGATGAGTGACAAATAATAAAACTCAGATAGCAAATTAAGAGGTTGTTTAAAAAGAAATGTGAAAAGAGAAGTGGTGTGTTATTTAGATAATT
>X363_Desmarests_Spiny_Pocket_Mouse__coassemble_369_pt1 | contig 30422 bp, 23 predicted proteins | sample X363_Desmarests_Spiny_Pocket_Mouse__metabat2_high_PE_013 | metagenome-assembled genome bin X363_Desmarests_Spiny_Pocket_Mouse
CTAAATAATACACCACTTCTCTTTTCACATTTCTTTTTAAACAACCTCTTAGTTTTTAGTTGAGAGCGGAGGAGAGGTTGAAGTTGGCGAACTCGAGGTCGCTCATGGCCTTTTTGGCGAGGTTGCGGTCGAGTTTCACAGCCTGACGGAGAGAGTTGGTGACCATGCGCTCATTATTGGTGCGTGCGCCGAGGATAGCAGTGAGATAATAGGTGGTGGCATCGGGGTTGTTGATGCCGGCAAGGGTGGATTTAGCCTTGCTGTAATCCTTTGAAAGAATCTGTGCGAGAGCGGCATTGTTTGATTTGCTGTTGCCGAAAGCGCGTACAGCCTGGTTTACATCTCCGGTCTTGAGATAGTATACGCCGAGAGCATCGCCGAGGGCATCAACACCGGCAGCTGAGCCGAAGAGTTGGTTGGCTTTCTGATAATCGCCACCGATCATTTCGATGAGACCAAGGTTCATCTTGGGCTCGGAGTTGGCTGGAGCAAGCGATGATGCTTTGCTGAATGAAGCCTTTGCGGCATCGTAATCACCATCGATGTACTGAGTCATGCCGAGGTCGTTCCATGTACGGTAGTCGTTGGGGAACTGGCGTACAGCCTGGTCATAAACGGTCATTTTCTTGTTGTTATCGTCGGTGAGAGTAGCGCAGTAGAGCATTTCGTCTACAGTAAGAGCCTGGGGATTGGAGGTGAATAGCTTCTGAATTTCAGCATCGCTCTTGCCGATCACATCGATAGAAGCTGTGATACGTGAGTAGCGGAGCTGGGGGAGAATCTGATCGGCGAGCTGCTCGAATACGGATGAGAGGTTGCGGATTTCGCGTTCGCGTTGCTCGGGATCCTGATACATTGAGAGAACGCTGAGGATGAGGTCTTTGTCCTGGATATCGCTCTGTGACACGAGTTTCTGGAATCCTTCCCAGTCTTCGGCGGTGAACTGCGCGGTGAGTTCGCCGAATTCAGTGATCTTGTCTTTTTTGAGCTGACCCTGAAGGAACTGTTTGGTGTTCTGCTCACGGTTCTCGGCCAGACGGCTGTTGAAGTCGTAAGCACCTTCGGGAGAAGCGTAAGAGGATATGTTAAGCTCGCGGATAACACGGGCGGTGTCACCGTGGGCGGCCTTGATCTCGTTGCGAAGTTCGTTCATCGCATTTGTGCCGGTTTCGGACGCGCGGACGTTGGCACGGTTGACGAGGAACATGATGTCGGCAGCGTATTTTTCGTTGATCACACGCTGGAATTTGTCGGGAGCGAGAGCGGGATTGACTGTGCCGGCATCGGCGAGGGCAGCAGTAGCCACAACGCCATTTGCCACCTTCACGCGGGGAAGGACATATTGCTTGTTGCCCTGAGTGACAGTGAAAGCGAGCTCAAGTTCGCTCTTCGCCATTTCGGGTACATAAGCGAATGACACAGGAATGGTGACTGTACCGCCACGGTCGTAGCTGACCACAGGGGCGTTGCCACGCACATTCTCACCCTGGAAAGCGTATGGCTGCGATGATGTCTCAGTGCCATTGTAAACCAGATAAGGTGTAACTGTTACGGCAGCATTTTTCACAAAGAATTTGGCGGGGATGTTACCAGTGACGGTAGCGGGAATTTTCTCACCAACGACTTCAAGAGGATTAGGATTGGTGACGAAATAGTCGGACTGGAATTGTCCGAGTTTTTTGCCGCAGGAGCTGAGGGCAAGAGCAGCGCCGATGGCAATCACAAAACTGACTTTACGATTCATGGATTATATTAGTTAAAAAATTAATGTTCGCTGATGCAAATATAGGCATTTAAAATGGAATACGGACAATAATCGCAGCGGAATTTAGGCGAAAGTCCTAAGATTGGGCTGTTTTTTGGGGAAAGTTGGTCAAGTCTTCTGATACTGTGTGGGCGACATGCCTGTGAGGTGCTTGAAATATTTGCCGAATGAGGACTGGGTGGAGAAGTTGAGGGCGTAGGCTATCTGCTGAATGTTCTTGTTGGAGAAACGCAGGAGGTTCTTGGCCTCAAGTATCACAAACTGGTCAATCCAGTCTGCCGCCGAACGTCCGGTGACATCCTTGATGATATGAGAGAGGTATTTGGGTGATATGTAAAGTCTGTCGGCATAGAATCCGATGGAACGCTGGCGGGTATGATGCTGCCTGACAAGCGCCATGAATTCATGTACATAATTAAGCCGGCGCGACGCACGTTTTTTCCCTTCGGGATGTGCGTCGTCGGCTGTGACGCTGTCCTTATAAAAATGGAGCATCTGATAGAGTATGGCCTGAAGGATAGAACGCGCTATACTGCGCTTGATATTGGGATATGAGTTCTGCACGGCGTTGATGTGCAGCAAATCTATATAGCGGGCCATAGTTTCGGCGTGGCTCGGGCCGAGCGACGAAAACGCGGGTTTTGACTCGGTCACTATCGTTTTCAGGTCAATGGCATTGAGGTCAATGTTGAGATCAGTGAGGAACTGGTGCGAGATGAACAGGACATAGGCATCAATCTTAGACCAGTCGACATGCGTGATTCTGACTATTGAATTCTCGCTGATAACCAGCAGAGAATCCTTAGCCAGGGTGAATTCTTCCAGATTCAGCTCACCTTTGATTTCCCCCTTTATTATCAGGCATATCGTGAGACCGGAGAAACGTATCGGGTCGCTGAGCAAGTCCACGTTGCGATTGCCGGGCGACAAACGGCTGAATATATAGTCGTTGTCGAGGCGACCGAATTCAGATGAGTACTTTTTGATACCATTGAATTGGGGAAACTGTATGATCTGTTCCATCTTTTATTTAGGTACAAGGCAGCAAGAGGGTGTTGTTTCATAAAGCAAGGCGGCACCGGAGATTCCGGTGCCGCCTATGTATACCGGGATTAATTGTCATCAAGCCTGCAGAGGCTTCACTTCCCAACCGAGGGCAGAGGCGCCAAGCACAGCGGCGTCTGATTCTTTGAGCTCACTGAGTATCACTTTTGGCTTGCCTTTGAATATATTGAGCATGCTTCTGTCCATGGCTTCCTTGAGCGGCTTCATCAGAAGGTCGCCGCTCTTGGCCAGACCGCCGAAAATCACGAAAGCCTGGGGAGACGAGAATACAGTCATGTCGGCCAAAGCCTCGCCAAGAATGGTGCCGGTGTAGTCGAATACGTCCTTGGCGAGCCTGTCGCCTTTTATGGCCGCGTCATACACATCTTTGGATGTGATCTGATCGATAGGGAGATCACGGAGCAGGGAGGCTTCATCCTTACGAATTTCAAGGAATTCGCGTGCGGTACGGGCCACGCCTGTGGCCGAGCAGTATGCTTCGAGACAGCCGGTGCGTCCGCATCCGCAGAGACGTCCATTATTACGCTTCACAATCATGTGCCCGAGCTCTCCGGCAAAGCCATCGTGACCGTAGACGAGCTGCCCATTGACTACGATACCGGATCCTACTCCGGTGCCGAGCGTGATCATGATGAAATCTTTCATGCCGCGTGCTGCGCCGTAAGTCATCTCTCCGATGGCAGCAGCATTAGCGTCGTTGGTGATTGCCACAGGAATACCGAATTTCTCCTCAAGCATTTTCTGCAAGGGGATGACACCGCGCCAGATAAGATTGGGGGCGTTTTCGATAATGCCGGTATAATAATTGGCGTTGGGGGCGCCAACACCGATGCCGTTGATTTTGCCTTCGGCATCATTGGCCTCAATAAGACGCGACACTTCAGTGTAGAGTTCATCGATATAATCTTCGACATTGGAGTGCTTCGCGGTCTTGATTGATGAGGTGGCCAGTACGGCTCCACGTGCGTCTACGATACCGAACACAGTGTTTGTGCCGCCGATATCTATACCTACAACATAAGGTTTCATGGTAGTCTATTGTATATTAAATTTGTTATTGGTTTTATCTTTACAAATTTAGGATATTACTCCGGAATATGCAAATTTTTTTCGAACAGGCATGCGTCACCGTAGCTGAGGAAACGGAAATCATGGTCAAGGGCATACTGATAGCAACGTCGCCAATCGTCGCCGATAAACGCGCTCACCAGAAGCAGCAGCGTGGAGGCGGGCTGGTGAAAATTTGTGATCATACCTTGAACTATACGGTAATCGTATCCCGGGGCGATGATGATACGGGTGGATCCGACAAAATTTGACGTACCTAATGCACGCTGATATTTCACGATGGCCGACAGTGACTCCTGCACTGAGAGGCGAGGGTGCGAAGGGCTGTAGGGATACCACTGTGGCAGCTCTCCTGTCCATTTGCCCTGGCTCACCAGGCAACCGATGTGGTACAGGCTCTCGATTGTACGCACCGAGGTAGTGCCCACCGCATAGACACGTCGGGAAGTGGAAGCGAGTTCTTCTATAAGGGATAGGGGGACAGATATGAACTCGCTGTGCATAACGTGGCGCGACACGTCGTCTTCTTTCACGGGCTGGAATGTGCCGGCTCCTACATGGAGAGTGAGCTCGCGGCGGCCGATGCCACGCCTGTCAATACTATCGAGCACACCGGGCGTAAAGTGCAAGCCGGCGGTAGGAGCCGCGACGGAGCCATTGACGCGTGAGAACACAGTCTGATAGTCTGTACTGTCCGACGCCTCAGACTCCCTGTTGAGGTATGGCGGAATGGGTATCACCCCACCCTGCTCTATTATGTCGGCGAAAGTGAGCGACTGGTCATCCCACGAGAAACGGATCACCGACGCGTTGCCGACACGCTCCAGACGGACAGCCTTGACCACCAGGCCAGACGGAAGCGTGAGCGAGACTGTGCCATCTTTCCAACGTTTGGAATTACCAACGAAACATAGCCAGGAGCATGAGACGGTGGAGGCGAAATTCTCCTGATAATCGGCCGGAGAATGAGGCTCGAGGCAGAATATCTCAATCCGCGCCCCGGAGGATTTGGAGAATTCAAGGCGCGCGTTGATCACGCGGGTATTGTTATATATTAATAATGTGTCGGCGGGAATAAGCGCCGGCAACTCGGCGAACGTGTGCTCGGATATATCACCCGAAGAACTGCGATAAAGCAATTTGCACGCATCGCGCTGAGGCAGGGGATGCACAGCGATGCGCTCTGACGGCAGGGGATAGTTGAAATCTTGAATGTTAATACAATTCGGTGTCATATTGGCACAAAGTTACGCAAATTTTTCTAACTTTGTTTCACCAATCATGAAAGATTATATGCAATGATAAAAGTAGGAGACACGGTAAGGTACCTGGATTCCGTAGGAGGCGGCAAAGTGACACGTATAGACGGAGGCACCGTATACGTGGATGAAGACGGATTCGAGACACCTGCGCTGGCACGCAATTGTGTGGTGGTGGCCCACGCTGATGCGTCGGCAGAGACATTCAAGAATCAGGCAGTGACTGCCACATCAGCTGCCGTTCCGGCCCCCAAAGAAACAATCGAGACGGTTGAGGCAGCAGAGGAAACCCCGGAGGGGGAAAAGCTCAACATCGTACTCGCCTACGAACCCCGCGACCTGCGCAACCTGAGCAGCACATCCTATGATGCGTATCTGGTGAACGACTCCAACTACTATCTGTATTTCACCTATCTGACTTGCGGAAATGACGGCGGGCAATGGACACCAGCATATGCCGGACTGATTGAGCCGGGCATACAGCTGCTCCTTACGGAAGTGACCGGCAGCGACCTTGCGGAAATGCGTCGTGTGGCCATACAATATGTGGCGTTCAAGCGCGACAAGCAGTTTGCCATGAAACCAGCGGCCACGGTGGAGTACCGACTGGACGTGACAAAATTTTCCAAACTGCACTGTTTCCGCGAGAATCCTTATTTCGACACACCCGTGATAGCTCTGGATATCGTGAAGGATGATGTGCCTCAGAGGCAGATGCAGGTTGATCCGTCTGAAATTGAACGTGGCATGCTGCGGAAAGCGGCGGCTGACCGTAGGCCTCTAAAAAAGTCCGCTGAACGCAAGCAGACTACCGATGGGACGTTGGTAGTGGATTTGCATATCACTGAGCTTGTGGACAGTACGCGCGGACTTAGCAACGCCGACATGCTGAATCTGCAAGTGGATAAATTCAGGGAGGTAATGGATTCCAACCTGAAGAGTCACGGCAAAAAGATCATATTCATACATGGCAAAGGCGAAGGTGTATTACGGCAAGCACTCGTGAAGGAACTTACCCACCGCTACAAGGGTCATGACGTGCAGGACGCATCGTTCAGAGAATACGGCTTCGGCGCTACCCAAGTCACGATAAGATAGATAATCCCCACCCCAGAACAGCGATAATATCCGGATATATATGATAATCTGCTTCACAGGCACAGGCAACACACGCCACGTGGCCGACATATTACAAGAATCCCTCGGCGACGAGATAATCCGCCTGGCACCTGGATTTATGGTCAACCCCAAACGCGTGCTTCTGAAAGTGTCCGACGAGCGTGTGATCTGGGCGTTTCCTATACATGCATGGCGACAACCGCGCATGGTGAGAAATGTGATAAAAAAATGCACCATAACATCTAATGATCCTGTGAACCACTATATGGTGTGCACCTGCGGCGATGATATAGGCGAAGCCGCTGCTGATTGGCGCCGTTGCATCAGATCGCGCGGATGGACCGCACGCACAGCGTACTCGGTGCAGATGCCCAACTCGTATGTGATGATGAAAGGATTCGATGTGGACAGTCCTGATCTGGTACAAAGGAAACTTGACGAGTGTAACAAACGTGTGGAAAGTATCGCTGAGGATATCGCCACGGGCGAGGCCATGAATGATGATGTTGAGAAGGGACGATGGTCATTCCTGAAAACTTATGTGGTGAATCCATGGTTTGTGCGCTTCAAACTCAGCACCAAACCATTCAATGTATCAGAAAAGTGTGTGGGATGTGGAAGATGTGCGCGCAATTGTCCGGTGGTGGCAATTGAAATGGTGAATAACAGGCCTGTCTGGATTCAGGACAAGTGTGTCATGTGCGGCCGGTGCTATCACTGCTGCACCACACATGCCATATCCTACGGAAATGACACCGCGGGCAAAGGCCAATATCTGCATCCGGGATATATATTAAAGAAATGACCCGGGAGTGTGTCTGAAAACAAAGGTCATGATTTCATGTGAACATCCATCTGGGGAAATGGGAAATTGATTCCGGCCTGTGGCAGCTCATTATAGATGCGCTCGTTGAGCTGATAATAAAGGGACCAATAGAAATCGATGTGAGTCCAGGCTCTTGCCACAAGATCAACACTGCTTTCTCCAAGTGCATTCACCCATACGGCAGGGCTGCGGTCTACCTTCGGGAGGAGCCCCTCTAATTTTTTCTTCTCAGCCTGAGCGGCAGCAGATATACGCTCGCGCACCTTCTCATGATGCCGATGAAATAAGCGCCACACCCAATTGTGCCGCTTCTCCTCCTCTTCAGTCTCATCACCCATATCAACCTGCGTATCAAGCGAATTAAGAGCCCGCATTTCGCGATCATCCTCAATGTACCGGCGCACGATACGGTCATCGCTGTCGAAGATAGCCATGATGGCCTTACGGGCGGCATCCACATCATCGCCATACGATATGCTCACCTTCCACTCCACACGGCGGTAATCGGCCTTTGTCCAATTATTTACTGAACCGGTAGACAAACCGCCATTAGGGATGATTATTGACTTATTATCGTATGTGCTGATTATTGTGTGGAATATCTGAATCTCAGACACCGTACCGGCATATCCCTGCGCCTCTATATAGTCGCCAACCCTGTACGGCTTAAGCAACAGAATCAGCACACCGCCGGCAAAATTCTGCAAGGTGCCGCTCAGAGCCATACCTATGGCCACACCGGCGGATGCAAATAGGGCGATAAATGAAGATGTCTCTATGCCAAGGATACCGATCACGGTGACAATCAGCAGGAAATACAGAAGCATGCGCACAAGCGATATCACAAATGTGCTCAACGATTTCTCTACCTTCCTGCGTATCAGAATCGTGGATATGACCTTCAGAATCTTGCGGATAATGAATTTGCCTACATAAAATACAAGTATGGCAATGGCAAGATTGATGGCAAAGGTAACCATAGAGCTCACCACCCGATCAACAAATTCATCGAACGGGAGCTGCTTGAGCATCTCCAGCTCTTCTTTTTGAGATGGGACCGAATCCGGGAGCACCAATGGTATCTGTTGCTGAATCATTCGCTATTTATTTAACAACACGGAGGCCACATCTTCATACCATGATGTCCTGTCGTAGCCTTTTGTCAAGGCGGATTTCTCATCATGGAATATGTAGGTGGACAATCCACAATTGACATTCAAATCCACCACGTCCCACAGGCGGGGCGTGGACTCTGAATATGTAACAACTCTGGCGAGCAATTGTTCCCAGCGGGACAAGGCATCAGCATCTGTGGCGATATTCCGCACATAGTCGGCCCAGTCGTAATAATAGCTCAGACCGGTGCCGTTCTCGAAAAACTGCTGTGGCACATAAGATGACGGAGCGGGGAATGTGGCTGTTGAGTATATCTCACGGGTGACAGCAGCCAGTTCTGCGATGTCGGCCGTGCGTATCACCGACATGGCACATGTGCGGTCTTCTTCCCTGGTGAGAGGCGGATTCACACACTCATCCCAATGCCTGTATGTATCATAATAATCGAATGTGGACTTAGCCAGGGCGTGATAGTCGATATCACCATCGGCAAAGAACAATGGCACATTCAGGTGGTAAGGCATACCATCGGTAGGCACCTCCAGATCACTGCCTATTATGACCGGTGTGACATCACGCATCTGATACACTACCTCTACCGTATTCATCAGGCAACAATCGAAATAGACAAATGCCATGCCCGCATCAGATAACGCAGATGACAGCGAACTGATATTCATCTTTTTAGCTCTATCTGAGCCAAATGAATACGCGGCGCCCGAACCAGATTCAGCAATGCCGTCGACAAGCCATCCCGTGGCATGGCTCCAGAGCACGATTCCGTATTCATCAGCAGGCGCAAGCGTCTTGGCATCCGCCACTACAGCACGCATACGGCTTATGGAGACCGATGGTTCGGAATTGTCATACACCTTGAGTGTGTCCACACCATTCTTTGTTATCTCTTTCAGCACAATACCACTGTAGGCCACATGGTATACCAGCAAGCGGCCTTCGCCCACTCCACCTGCGGCCGCAGCCGCAACCATCTCATCCAGATCATTCTGGGCGAATGACTGCACCCCGGTGCCGAGATTGTTGGTGGCCACCATATATACCAGCACCGTGCGGTGCGCTTTTTCATTCGGAACAGGTGGAGCTGGAGGCTCCGGGGGCTCAATCTCGCTCTTGCTGCCGCAGGATATCAGCGACAGCATGAGCGCAAGAGCTATGAATGTGAGTATTTTGTGCAATACTTTCATTTCGAGGGAGAGCTATTTACTGAATCATTCTTTGACTTTATCAAGCATCGTGGTGAGCGCGATGTGAAGGCCTTCGGAGTCTTTTCCACCGGCCTGGGCGAATCCAGGCTGGCCACCGCCACCGCCTTTGATGGCTTTTGCTGCTTCGCGCACAATCAGCGAAGCGTTCTTACCGGATTTCACCACATCGTCGGTAAGCATCACTGTGAGCAGAGGCTTGCCGGAGGGGTCTGATGTAGCGGCAACGAAAGCTGTATTCTCAGGCGATGCGGCACGGACACCGAATGCGACATTCTTTACAACATCCGGCAGACGTGTACCAAAAAGTTGCACTAATTTAACACCATTGTCGGTCACCGCAGCCTCATTGAGCAATTTTGAGACGAGATTATTGACACGCTCAGCAAAATACTCATCAACCTGACGGTGAAGATCGGCATTCTCCTCAATGGACTTACGGAGGGCAGCCACCACGTCGGGGACATTGTTGAACATAGCCGAGATCTGCTTGGCAGTATCGGCCATCATATCAATGGCCTCTTCAACCTTAGCTCCTGTGATGGCTTCGATACGACGGATGCCGGCGGCGATAGAGCTTTCGGATATTATGCGGATCATACCGATGTTGCCTGTGTTGGGGACATGTGTGCCACCACACAGTTCTACGGAATCTCCATAACGGATCACGCGCACCTCGTCGCCGTATTTTTCGCCGAACAGAGCCATGGCCCCCATGGCACGGGCCTCGGCGATAGGCACGCTGCGGTGCTCGTCAAGGGCTATCGCCTCACGCACATGACGGTTGGCGATATGCTCCACCTCACGGATTTGCTCAGGGGTGAGCTTCTGGAAATGTGAGAAGTCGAAACGCAGCACATCGGGCGACACATATGAGCCGCGCTGCTCCACATGCGTCCCGAGCACTTGGCGCAGGGCGGCGTGCAGCAGGTGGGTGGCAGTGTGGTTGCACGATGTAGCCATGCGTGCCTCAGCGTCAATAGTTGCAATGAACACAGCAGCCGGGTCAGCAGGCAATTTCGTGGTGAGATGCACGCCCATGCCATTTTCACGTTTGGTGTCATATATTTCCACCACCGAGCCGTCGGGCGCGGTAAGTGTACCACGGTCGCCTACCTGGCCACCCATTTCTGCATAGAACGGAGTCTGTGACAGCACAATCTGGTAGTATTCCTTATTTTTCTGTTTTACCTGGCGGTAGCGCAGAATCTTAGTCTCAGTGCTTTGGGTGTCGTACCCTACGAATTCTTGTTCACCTTCGTTAACGACCACCCAGTCGGTGGCCTCAACAGCCGCAGCATTGCGGGCGCGGGTTTTCTGAGCCTCCATCTCCTTGTCGAATCCGGCCTGATCAAGCGTCATACCGTTTTCCTTCAGGATGAGCTGAGTAAGGTCAAGCGGAAATCCGTAGGTATCGTAAAGAGTGAAAGCCTCTTTGCCTGTGATTTCGGTTTTTCCGTCCTTGCGGGCAGCGGCGATTGCACCGTCGAGCAGACGTATACCATTCTCCAAAGTGCGGAGGAACGCATCCTCCTCCTCCTTGATCACACGCATGATCAGCTCACGCTGCGATGCTATCTCAGGATAAGCGTCGCCCATTGATTCGATCAATGTATCCACCAGACGATACATGAATGCGCTCTTCTGTCCGAGGAATGTATATGCATAGCGCACGGCGCGGCGGAGGATGCGGCGTATCACATACCCTGCCTTGGCATTGCCGGGGAGCTGCGAATCGGCGATAGAGAAAGCGATGGTGCGCACATGGTCGGCGATCACGCGCATGGCTATGTCCACTTTTACATCCTCGCCATACTTATAGCCCGAGAGGTTGGCAATCTTGCCGATGAGCGGAGTGAACACATCGGTATCGTAGTTGGATTTCTTGCCTTGCAGAGCCATGCACAGACGCTCGAAGCCCATGCCGGTGTCAATCACCTTGGCAGGAAGCGGCTCGAGTGAGCCGTCGGCCTTGCGGTTGTACTGCATGAACACCAGATTCCATATCTCTATCACCTGAGGATGGTCTTTGTTGACAAGGCTTGCGCCGGACACTTCCGCGCGCTCATCCTCACCACGGAGGTCGATGTGGATCTCCGAGCAGGGGCCGCAGGGGCCTGTATCGCCCATCTCCCAGAAATTGTCATGCTTGTTACCATTTATAATATGGTCGGCAGGCAGATGCTTGAGCCAGATGGCGGCAGCCTCATCATCACGGGACAGACCTTCGGCGTCTGACCCTTCGAACACGGTGGCGTACAGGCGCGATTTGTCCAGACCGATCACATCCACCAGATATTCCCAGGCCCAGTCGATGGCCTCCTGCTTGAAATAGTCGCCAAACGACCAGTTGCCAAGCATCTCGAACATAGTGTGGTGGTATGTATCCATACCCACTTCCTCAAGATCATTATGCTTGCCAGATACCCGCAGACACTTCTGCGAATCGGCCACGCGCTTGTATTTAGCAGCCTTGTTGCCAAGAATGATATCCTTGAACTGGTTCATGCCGGCATTGGTGAACATAAGCGTAGGGTCGTCCTTTATCACCATCGGTGCTGAAGGCACGATATGATGTCCTTTCGATTCAAAAAACTTCTTGAATGATTCACGTATTTCTTTAGCAGAAAGCATTTGTTGTGACATAAATATATTGGTTAATATATTGGTTGTTCATAATTTATCGCGCACGTGCGCGAATTATCCCGCAAAATTACAAAATTCCCCTGATATTACAAAATCATGATTCCTGCCAACATGAAATCAAGCGCGCCACAGGCTGCGCGGAGGCAAAAACACGGGTTTTTAAAGAAATTTTTCCTTAAACCTTGTTAACAACAGATTTTTTGGCTAAATTTGCACTTTAAATACGCATGTACAGCCATGCGTATACCCCGCAAGAATTAATCAACAATTTCATATAATAATCTAAATCAATCATCTTATGTGGTTAACAAGCTCATCTATAGGACGCAAGTTTGTGATGGCAATCACAGGCATCTGCCTTGTCCTATTCGTAACTTTTCACGTGTTGATGAATGCAGTGGCCATCTTCTGGCCCACGGCCTACAACCAGGTTTGTGAGTTTCTCGGAGCCAACTGGTATGCGCTGGCAGCCTCGGCCGGCCTCGCACTGCTGTTCATCATCCACATCATCTACGCACTCTGGCTTACAGTGCAGAACCGCAAGGCCCGCGGCACTGACCGCTATGCTGTAAATGCACGTCAGCCCCAGGTAGAGTGGTCGTCAAAGAACATGCTCGTACTGGGCATCGTGGTGCTGGCATTCCTCGCAGTACACCTGATGCAATTCTGGTATCGCATGCAGTGGCAGGAAATCGTATCGCACGACCCCGCCAGCTGGTCCACCATCGACGGTGCGGTTGCCGCTCCCGCTTTCGGCACACTCTTCATCCAGGCAGCATTCTCGCACATCTGGACCCTGATCGTATATCTTATCGGTTTCGGCGCCCTCTGGTTCCATATGAATCACGGTTTCTGGTCGATGCTCCACACTATCGGCTGGGACAACAACGTCTGGCTGGAACGCCTGAAAAAAATCAGCCTCTGGTGGACAACCATCGTGATCGGACTTTTCACCATCCAGGCTATTGTATTTACTGTACGCGCGAACGACAACTATTATTTCACCAACGCCGATCTGCAGACACAGTATGCGGCATATTGGGATGAAAAAGCTACGGATCTCTTCACTGAATTCCAGGAAGAACAGGTTGCGCTCGGACTTGACGCACAGCCCCGCGACCAAGTGGAATACATGCAGATGCAGCAAAAATCCGAAGATTTCATCAAAGAAAATGGTCAGAGCTACATCGACCGCATCAATGTGATCACCAACGCCGCCAAGGTATATTGCCCCGACGCAACCAACGTGATGGCCATCAAACAGATCGACCAGCTCGGTCAGTACCTCCAGAGCTCCCTTGAACATCTCTCTGGTACTCCCGCAGCCGCTCCAGTCGTTGAAGAAGTGACCGAAGAAGCTGTTGTGGAGGAAGCTCCCGCAGCCGACAATACAGAAAATCAATAATCCACTCAGAGATATGATAGACGAAAAGAAATTAGAGGGTATGATCGACTCTACCCCTATCATGCAGGAATTTGCCGATATCGAATCATCGGCTCTCCCCGAGTATCAAGTTGACTCGAAGATCCCCGAAGGTCCTATCGCTGAAAAGTGGACCAACTATAAGGCACACCAGAAGCTCGTCAACCCGGCCAACAAACGCCACCTCGACATCATCGTCGTAGGCACAGGCCTTGCCGGCGCATCCGCAGCCTCAACCCTCGGCGAGCTCGGTTTCAACGTGCTCAACTTCTGCATCCAGGACAGCCCCCGACGCGCACACTCCATCGCCGCACAGGGCGGTATCAACGCAGCCAAGAACTACCAGAACGACGGTGACTCCGTATACCGCCTCTTCTATGATACTGTAAAAGGCGGTGACTTCCGTTCGCGCGAAGCCAACGTATACCGTCTGGCCGAAGTATCCAACAACATCATCGACCAGTGTGTGCAGCAGGGCGTACCATTCGCCCGCGAATACGGCGGTCTGCTCGCCAACCGCTCATTCGGCGGCGCACAGGTATCCCGCACCTTCTACGCCAAAGGCCAGACCGGTCAGCAGCTGCTGCTCGGCGCATACTCCTCTCTCAACCGCCAGATTCAGAAAGGCACAGTGAAGAGCTTCACCCGCCGCGAGATGCTCGACGTGGTGATTGTGGACGGCCGCGCCCGCGGTATCATCGTACGCAACCTCATCACCGGCGAGATCGAACGCTACGCAGCCCACGCCGTGGTACTCGCCACCGGTGGTTACGGCCGCGCATTCTTCCTCTCCACCAACGCCATGGGCTGCAACGGATCCGCAGCCGTACAGGCATTCAAGAAAGGCGCATATCTGGCCAACCTCGCCTTCACACAGATACACCCCACATGTATCCCCGTGCACGGTGAGGATCAGTCCAAACTCACCCTCATGAGCGAATCGCTCCGTAACGACGGCCGCATCTGGGTACCCAAGAAGAAAGAAGACGCCGAAGCCATCCGCGCCGGCAAAAAGAAACCCACCGACATCCCCGACGAAGACCGCGACTTCTATCTCGAACGCCGCTATCCCGCTTTCGGCAACCTCTGCCCCCGCGACATCGCCTCGCGTGCCGCCAAGGAACGCTGCGACGCCGGTTATGGCGTAGGCACAGGCAACGCCGTATATCTTGACTTCAAATATGCCATCGACCGCCTGGGCGAGGATGTCGTACGCGACCGCTACGGCAACCTCTTCGACATGTACCAGATGATCTCAGATGACAACCCCTACCAGACCCCCATGATGATCTTCCCCGCATCGCACTATACCATGGGCGGCATCTGGGTGGATTACGAACTCCAGACATCAATCAAGGGTCTATTCGCAATCGGCGAATGCAACTTCTCCGACCACGGCGCCAACCGCCTGGGCGCTTCCGCGCTCATGCAGGGTCTCGCCGACGGATATTTCGTGCTGCCGTTCACAATGCAGAACTATCTCGCCGACCAGATCAAGGTACCCCGCTTCAAGACCGACACACCCGAATTCGACAAAGCCGAAGCCGACGTACGTGCCCGCATAGAAAAGCTGATGAACATCAAAGGCACCAAGAGCCCTGATGAAATCCACAAACGCCTCGGCCATGTGATGTGGAATCTCGTAGGCATGGGACGCACACTGCAAAGCCTCGTGAAGGCTGTGGACGAAATCGAAGCCGTACGCAAGGAATTCTACTCCGACCTGCGCATCGTAGGACGCGCCGACGACCTCAACACCGAGCTCGAAAAGGCACTCCGCCTCGAGGACTTCCTCGTAATCGCCCGCATGATGGCTATCGACGCCCTCAACCGCAATGAATCCTGCGGCGCACACTTCCGCGAGGAATACCAGACTCCTGATGGCGAGGCAGCCCGCCGCGACGACAAGTACATGTACGTAAGCTGCTGGAAATACACCGGCGACACTGCCAAGCCCATCCTCATCAAAGAGCCACTCAAGTATGAGGCAATACAGGTGCAGACACGTAACTACAAGTCCTAACCCTTAACCACGATACAAAAAATGGAAACAACTATAAGCGTAAACCTTAGAATTTGGCGTCAGCGTGGTCCCAAGGAGAAAGGACAGTTCGCCAACTATCACTTAGACAACGTATCCACCGGAAGCTCGTTCCTGGAAATGCTTGACATGCTCAACCAGCAGCTTGTTGAGAAAGGCGAGGATCCTGTTGTGTTCGACAACGACTGCCGCGAAGGCATCTGCGGCATGTGCTCACTATACATCGACGGACACCCCCACGGTCCCGTACAAGGCATCACCACCTGCCAGCTGCACATGCGCAAATTCCACGATGGCCAGACCATCACCATCGAGCCCTGGCGCTCGGCCGCGTTCCCTGTGATCCGCGACCTGATGGTAGACCGCACAGCCTTCGACAAAATCCAGCAGGCAGGCGGCTATGTGTCGTTCAACTGCGGCGGTGCTCCGGATGCCAACTCCACTCCCATATCCAAGGAAGTGGCTGACATAGCCATGGACTCCGCTACCTGCATCGGCTGTGGCGCTTGCGTGGCGGCCTGCAAGAACGGCTCCGCAATGCTTTTCGTATCCGCCAAGGTAAGCCAGTTCGCACTCCTGCCCCAGGGTCAGGTAGAGCGCAAACGCCGCGCACGTGCCATGGTGAAGAAGATGGACGAACTCGGCTTCGGCAACTGCACCAACACCGGTGCATGCGCTGCAGAATGCCCCAAGAACATCCCTCTGAGCAACATCGCCCGCCTCAACCGCGAATTCCTCAAGGCAAAATTCGCCGAATAATCCCAGCGATACATTACAACACAGAGCGCGGCTTCGTCATGGAGCCGCGCTCTCTTTATGCCCACATCCGGATGGACACCAAAAAAGCCGCCATGGGAATGGCGGCTTGCATACGTTATGTCCGTTCAGGCTTTATGCCACATTGGGAACTTCACCGTACTGGTTGGCCTGTGGATCGCTCTCTTTTGCAAACCAGATGATAAGGATAATGGCACCCACGATGGGGATAAGAGCCAGCAGCAGAAACCATCCGCTCTTGTTGATGTCGTGCAGACGGCGCACAGCCAGGCCAAGACCCGGAAGCAGAAGCGCGAGGTTTACAACAGAGGATACCACAGTCTGCAGCGTACCGCTGAATGAGAACACCACAGATACAAGCACTCCAAGCGCAAATGTAAAGAGGATGTACCACCAGTACTCCGAACGCGATGCGCGTCCGTTGAAGTTGCAGTAATTCAGCGTGAGCGCACGTTGCACTGCTTCCTGAAATGTCAATTGACGTTGCATAATAAAATATTGTTTATAATGGATTAGAGTTGCGATTTGAAATAGCGCACATTATACATGAACGGCACAACATTGGCAATCTCGCTGTAAAGCCCCATCTGCGACTTGATCACGATGTTCACCTCGCAATCTATAGGCAAATAGACAAGCGGCATCTGCAAGCCTGAGCCCCACTGATAGGATGCCTGCGACGATGAATTGCCAAAACGGAAATATGTGCTGCCGGAAGTCAGGTCGCCGTCATTGCCCGAGCCTGTCGGCAATGTATTTGTGGCTCCGTCATATTCATACAGATTATAACGGGTGAAGCGGAAATATATCTGCTGGTCGTACACTGCCTTATTATCCTTTGTACCGGCATTCAACACCTGCATATATACATTTCCGTCCTCATCAAGCTGATAATACGGAGCATCTTTCCCAACCTCAAATATGGTATCCTCAGGTATGCTGCTTATCACACGCTGGTTGGCCAGAAATGAATTAGTGGCTATATTCTCCTCAGAAAGCAGGTCGGCATATGATTTCTGGTCGTCGCAGCCTGTAAACACGCTCAGTGCCGCTATCGCCGTTGCCACGGCCAATATCTTTAATTTCATATTCTATATTTCTACTTAATGTACTTAGTATGGTTTTCTTTCAAAAGGGATTTGAACACCTCCACACACTGCTCCATGGAGCCGCGGAATTCGCCTCCGGCTGCATTCTTATGACCTCCACCACCGAAGTACGAGCTGCAGATCTTATCACAGGGGAAATCGCCGACACTGCGCATCGACACTTTGATATAGCGTTCCTCCTCGCGGAAGAATGCACTGTATACTATGCCGGGGATGCTCAGGGGCTTGTTCACCAGACCTTCTGTATCGCCGCGCGAATAATGCATTCTGTTCAACTCCTCGCGGGTAAGGGTGATCATGGCCGCGCCATACTCTTTCCATACCCACATACGCTGCGACAGGGCAAATCCGTTGATACGCAGACATGATTCATTGAATGTGTCAAAAAGCCTCTTCGACAGAGCATCACGGTCAACACCCTTAGTCAGCAGTTCAGCTGTGACTCGGTATAGCTCAGGGTCATTGGCATTATAACTGAAATTTCCGGTATCGGTCATCATGCCAGCCATGATGCACGTGGCCGCATTGCGGTCTATGGCATCAAGCAATTCCAACTTACACAGCACCTTGAACAGCACCATGCACGTAGATGACATCTCGGGGTGTGATATTGTGATGTCACAAAACTGCTCAGGATCCAGATGATGGTCAATCATTATCTTCTTAGCCTGAGCCTTCTCCACAGCAGGCGCCACACGGTCGATGCGCTTCAGACCGTTATAGTCCAGGCAGAATATCAGGTCTGCTCCGGCAATGAGATCGCTGGCAAATGACACATATTTGCAATATACCACCATTTCCTTGGCGCCGGGCAGAAACATCAGCTGCTTCGACGGCTCATCGGGCACAACCACCTTCACATCCTTGCCCATCGACGACAGCACGTGATACAATCCAAGCGATGAGCCCACGGCATCACCATCGGGCGACATATGAGTGGTGATCACCACTTTCTCTGCATCATCAATCAGCGCCCAGAGTTTATGTTTCTTATCAGGATTTACCACTGTTATTTTTTCTTTGTTCATGCAAAGTTAGCACTTTTTTCCGAATATGCCGTCCCGTTGGCATTCGAATTTACGTAATTTCGAATTTTTTCGTAAATTTGCACTTCATATTATCACACTAAATGGATTCCACCAAAAATATAGCCGTCCTGGGAGCCACCGGTTCCATCGGTCGACAGACTCTTGATATCATAGCCAAATCAGAGGGGCGCTACACCCCTGTGGTGCTCGCTGCCGGATCCAATGCCGAGGCTCTGGCTGAATTGTGCCTCCTCCATCATCCCCGCCTCGCCATCATCGCCGACGAAGCCAAGTATCAGCAGCTACGCGACATTCTCGCCCCTGCAGGAATTGAGGTAGCCGCCGGAGACAAAGCTCTGTCCGATGCCGTCACAGCCGCGGATATCGACATGGTGGTCACAGCCACCGTGGGCTACAGCGGCCTCGCCCCCACCATTGCGGCAATCAACGCCGGAAAGGACATAGCCCTGGCCAACAAGGAGACGCTCGTCGTGGCAGGTGCCCTCATCACTGATCTGCTGAAAAAATCAAAATCGCGTATTTTTCCGGTCGACTCAGAACACTCGGCCATATATCAATGCCTGCAGGGCGAAGATCCCACGGCCGTGAAACGCCTGATCATCACAGCATCCGGAGGGCCGTTCCGCACATGGGAGGCCGACCGGATACAAAATGCCACCGTGGCCGAGGCGCTCCATCATCCCAGCTGGAACATGGGCGCAAAAATCACCATCGACTCCGCCACCATGCTCAACAAAGCTTTCGAGATCATTGAGGCCCGCTGGCTATTTGGCGTGGATGCCGAAAAAATCACCCCCGTGGTGCACCCGCAATCCATAGTGCATTCAATGGTGGAGTTCGCCGACGGAGCCATAAAAGCACAACTTGGAAGCCCCGACATGCGTCTGCCCATAGCATATGCCCTGGGGGAGACCGTACGCACCGACTACCACCTGCCCGCACTCACACTGCAACAAATGTCGCAGCTCACATTCTTCGAGCCGGATTATGACAAATTCCCTTGCCTCGCATTCGGCCGTTATGCACTTGAACACGCCGGCAACACCGCTTGCGTGATCAACGCCGCCAACGAAATCGCCGTAGCCCGCTTCCTGGCCGGTGATATCCGTTTCGGAGATATATACCGTACCATCTCCGACTCCCTGTCAAAGGTATCCTATATCCCCTGTCCTACATACGACGATTACGTGGCCACCAATACTGAAGCGCGCCGCGTAGCCACTGAAATCACATCCAACCTCCGTTAAAAACAAAAAATGGAAACATTCCTCATAAAAGCTCTCCAGCTGATTGTTGCTCTCGCCCTACTGGTCACCATACACGAGTTCGGACACTACATCTTCGCCCGCATCTTCGGTATGAAGGTCAACCGTTTCTATCTTTTTTTCAACCCATGGTTCTCACTGCTGAAATGGTACCCTGACAAAGGCAAACTCGAAATCATCGCCTGGACAAAAAGAGTTACTGATCCCACCAATCCTGAAAACGAGACCGAAGAACCAAAATCGCTGCTTTCCCTAAAGGTAGGCAAACCTCACAATCCTATCGGCAAGAACGGGCGCCCCACCTGGCGCGCCACCATGTACGGACTGGGATGGCTGCCTCTGGGCGGCTACTGCGACATCGACGGCATGGTGGACGAGACCAAAAGCGCATCCGACCTGGCCGCCGAGCCGCAGCCATGGGAATTCCGCACCAAGCCCGCATGGCAACGCTTCATGGTGATGGTAGCCGGCGTACTGTTCAATTTCCTGCTCGCCATCGTGATCTATGCCGGCATCGCCTACCACTGGGGCGACCGCATAGTGCCTTTCGACCAGGCCTACGAAGGCATGGATTTCGCCAAGCCGCTTCATGACGCCGGATTCCACGACGGCGACATCCTGCTCTCGCTCAACGGCCGCAAAGCCGATGCAAAAGACAACACCCTGCAATGGGATATGGTGCAGCCCGGAGCACGTGTCACCCTCCTGCGCGACCACCGCGACACCATCGACATCACCATACCAAAGGCTACACTCGACAGCGTGGTATCGCTTAAATCAGCCGTAATGGGCTACCGCGTGCCGGTGTTCGTCGACAAGACCCAGCCGGGCATGCCAGCTGCCGAAGCCGGACTCCTGCCGGGCGACCGCGTGGTGAAGATCAATTCCGACACTACTCCCTCTATGAGAGAATTTTACGCTGCGCTTGATCTCAACAAGGGCAAACCGGTGCAGGTAGGCATCCTCCGCGGCTCAGAGCTTATCACCGTTCCTCTCACCCTCACAGAGAATGGGAAAATCGGCATACAACTCCGCCCGGCCGCCGACATATTCAATGTCGAGGAGGTGAAATACAGCCTGCTGCGTTCACTCCCACGCGGATGGGAGATCGGCACCACGCAGCTCGTCACCTATGTGTCGTCACTCAAACTTCTTTTCTCAAAGGAAGGCGCACAGCAGGTAGGCGGTTTCGGAGCCATCGGGAGCATGTTCCCCGACACATGGAACTGGTATTCATTCTGGCAGATTACGGCATTTCTGTCGGTGATTCTGGCGTTCATGAACATCATCCCCATTCCCGCTCTCGACGGCGGATACCTCCTGTTCCTGGTCTGGGAGATAATCACACGCCGCAAGCCATCCGATAAATTCCTTGAGGTGGCAAACACCGTCGGATTCTTCTTCCTGCTCCTGCTTTTGGTATACGCCAACGGCAATGACATCATCAGATTTTTCTTTAAATGACGACATATACCACTATAACATTAAAGAAAGGCAAGGAAGAGTCGCTCGACCGCTTCCATCCCTGGGTATTCTCAGGAGCCATCGCATCTCTGCCAGCCGGCCTTGAGGAAGGCGACATTGTAAAAGTAGCCACACATGATGGCCGCATCATAGGTGTGGGTCATTTCCAGATAGGCTCAATAGCAGTGCGTATCCTCACTTTCCGCGATCAGGAGATCTCTCCAGATTTTTTCGCCAATCGTCTGGCTCAAGCCTGGCGCATGCGTCAGGCGCTCGGCCTGGTGCGCCCCGACAATAAGGCTTTCCGCCTGGTACATGGCGAAGGTGATTTCCTGCCCGGACTTGTGGTAGACATCTACGGCTCCACTGCTGTGATGCAGGCCCACAGCCCCGGCATGCACTACGCACGCCACACCATAGCCGAAGCCCTCACCGCTGTCAGCGGAGCGGGCATAACCAGTGTATATTACAAAAGCGAGACCACACTGCCTTACAAGGCTCGCCTCGATCCCGTCAACGACTACCTCATAGGCTCAGCCGATACTGATATCGCACTTGAGAACGGTCTCAAATTTCATGTGGACTGGCTGCGCGGTCAGAAAACAGGATTCTTCGTTGACCAACGCGACAACCGCTCCCTGCTTGAGCACTATAGCCACGGACGCAACGTTCTCAACATGTTCTGCTACACAGGCGGGTTCTCGGTATATGCCATGCGCGGCGGCGCAGCCAAGGTAGATTCGGTCGACAGCTCGGCCAAGGCCATCTCGCTCACCGATGCCAACATCGTCCTCAACTTTCCCGGCGACGACCGCCATCACTCTTTCGCGGAGGACGCATTCAAATACCTTGACAATATCGAACAAGGGGCTTACGACCTTATAATCCTTGACCCTCCCGCCTTTGCTAAACACCGCACGGCCCTGCGCAATGCCCTGCGCGGCTACCAACGCCTCAACGCCCGTGCCATCGAGCGCATCGCCCCGGGCGGCATCCTCTTCACTTTCTCATGCTCCCAGGCTGTGAGCCGCGAACAGTTCCGCCTTGCAGTATTCTCTGCCGCCGCCCAGACCGGACGCCGTGTGCGCATACTGCATCAGCTCACCCAGCCGGCCGACCACCCTGTAAACATCTACCATCCCGAAGGCGAATACCTCAAGGGTCTGGTATTATATATAGAATAAAATGAAACTCAAAACACTTTCAGTCTGCGCCGCCATGACACTTACCGCTTCTGCAGCAATGGCTCAGGACAACAATAATTTCGACTATACCGTAGACCGCTTCGCCGATATCGAAGTGCTCCGATATCCCGTGACCGGTTTCGAAAATCTCAGTCTGAATCAGAAAAAACTCGTGTATTACCTCACCGAGGCAGCTCTCTGGGGCCGCGACATACTCTGGGATCAGAACTGTGTGATAAATCTGCCCCTGCGCGAGGCACTCGAGCGCATATACACCACCTACCCCGGCGACCGTGAATCCTCCGAATTCAAGGCTTTCGAAAAATACCTCAAGCAGGTATGGTTCGGCAACGGCATACACCACCACTATTCCATGGACAAGTTCGTGCCGGAATTCTCACAGCAATTCTTAAATACGGAGCTGCGCCGCATCGGGCTATCCGATGGCATGGTGACAGTTGTCACCAAAGTGGTCTTCGACCCCGGATATATTGCAAAACGTGTCAATCAGGCCGACGGAGTGGATCTGATCACCACTTCAGCCTGCAATTATTACGGCGACGGTGTCACCCAGGCCGAAGTCGAGGACTTCTACGATGATAAAAAAGACCCATCCGACCCCACACCGATTTCATACGGACTGAACAGCCGTATAGTAAAGACCCAAGGCGGACAGCTCATGGAGGAGACCTACCGCGTAGGTGGCCGTTACTCCAAACAAATTGAGAAAATCGTGGAGAATCTCACCGAAGCGGCCAAGTACGCCGAAAACGACGCCCAACGACGCACCATCGACCTTCTGATTGACTATTACCGCACCGGCGACCTCAAGACATTCGACGAATATTCCATAGTCTGGGCCGAAGACACCGCCTCAAAGGTCGACTTCATCAATGGCTTCATCGAAAGCTATGGCGATCCTCTGGGTATGAAAGGCGCATGGGAATCCATCGTCAACTTCAAGGACGAGGCCGCCAGTCACCGCACCGAGGTAATCAGTTCGCAGGCCCAATGGTTTGAGGATCATTCTCCTGTGGATCCACGCTTCCGCAAGGAAAAGGTAAAAGGCGTATCCGCCAAAGTAATCACAGCGGCCATACTCGCCGGCGACGCATACCCCTCCACTCCGATCGGCATCAATCTGCCTAACTCCAACTGGATACGTGCCGCCCACGGCTCCAAATCAGTCACCCTCGAAAATATCACCAAGGCTTACGACGAGGCTTCGCACGGCAATGGATTCAACGAGGAATTTGTGATTGACCAGCCCACCCAGGAGCTGTTGGAGAAATATCTCTTCATCACCGACAACATGCACACCGACCTGCATGAATGCCTCGGCCACGGATCCGGCAAACTCCTCCCCGGCGTAGACCCCGATGCACTCAAGGCCCATGGCTCCACCCTTGAGGAAGCCCGTGCCGACCTCTTCGCGCTCTATTACCTCGCCGACCCCAAGATTATTGAGCTTGGCCTCCTTGACAATCCGGACGCATACAAAGCCGAATATTACAAATATATCCTCAACGGCCTTATGACACAGCTCATGCGCATCGAGCCTGGCAAAGACATTGAGGAAGCCCACATGCGCAACCGAAAACTGATCTCCGAATGGGCTTACGAGCACGGCAAAGCCGACAATGTGATAGAATATGTGAAACGAGACGGAAAGACCTACATCCGCATCAATGACTACAAAGCCCTCCGCAACCTCTTCGGCCAACTTCTCGCCGAAGTGCAACGTATAAAAAGTGAAGGCGATTACGAAGCCGGCCGCAAACTTGTGGAACAGTACGCCGTGAAAGTTGACCCAACCCTTCATAAGGAAGTCCTTGACCGCTACGCCCGCCTCAACATAGCACCATACAAGGGCTTTGTAAACCCCATATACACCCCGATTCATGACGAAAGCGGAAACATCACCGACATCACCGTGGCATACACCGAGGACTATCCCACACAGATGCTCCGCTACTCCTCCGACTACTCCATAAAATAAACAATACCCAACATATCGCATATGTCAGAAATAAGAGTAAGATTCGCGCCATCCCCAACCGGCCCATTGCATATAGGCGGTGTGCGCACAGCACTATACAACTATCTTTTCGCCCGCCAGAACGGCGGCAAAATGATTCTCCGCATTGAGGACACCGACTCGCAGCGTTTCGTGCCCGGTGCCGAGGATTATATCAACGAGGCACTCGCATGGCTCGGCATCGGTATTGACGAAGGTGTCCGCGAAGGTGGCCCCTACGGACCCTACAAACAGAGCGAACGCCGCGACATCTACCGCGAGCACGTGAAAATGCTTCTTGATGCCGACCGCGCATATATCGCCTTTGACACCCCCCCCGAGCTCGAAGATGCCCGCGCCCGCATACCCAATTTCCAATACGACGCCTCAACCCGCTCAGGCATGCGCAACTCCCTCACGCTTTCTGCCGAAGAGGTGAAGCGGCTCATCGACGAAGGACACCAGTATGTGGTGCGCTTCAAGATTGAGCCGGGACGCCAGGTTGAGGTCAACGACCTGATCCGAGGCAAAGTCGTTATCAAAAGCGACATCCTCGATGACAAAGTGCTCTACAAGAGTGCCGACGATCTGCCCACATATCACTTGGCCAACATCGTGGACGACCATCTGATGAAAATCACCCATGTGATCCGAGGCGAGGAATGGCTGCCCTCATCCCCTCTGCATGTGCTACTCTATGAGGCATTCGGATGGTCGGATACAATGCCGCAGTTCGTGCACCTGCCACTGCTGCTCAAGCCCGACGGCAAAGGCAAGCTCTCCAAGCGCGACGGCGACCGTCTCGGATTCCCGGTGTTCCCACTGGAATGGCACGACCCCAAATCCGGTGATATTTCCTCAGGCTACCGCGAAAGCGGATACCTGCCGCAAGCCGTGGTCAACTTCCTGGCTCTGCTCGGATGGAATCCCGGCGACGACACCGAGATAATGCCAATGCAGGAGCTGATAGACAAATTCTCATTCGCACATTGTTCGAAATCCGGGGCCAAATTCGCATTCGAAAAGGGCAAATGGTTCAACCACACCTATCTTCAGGAAATGCCGGATGCCGAGCTTGCACAGCTGTTCAAACCGGTCCTTGAGGCCAACGGAGTGAATCCAGCCGACTTCTCTGATGAGTACATCACCGAAGTGGTTGCGCTCGTGAAAGGCCGCATCAATTTCGTAAAAGATCTCTGGGAGCAGTCTAAATTCTTCTTCGTCGCACCCGACTCATACGATCCGAAGGCAGTGAAAAAGCGCTGGAGCCAGCAGATGCCTGAAATCATGTCACAGCTTATCACTCTGCTCAGCAGTCTTGAAGACTTCACCGGAGCCGGTACCGAACCCGCCGTGCTGTCATGGATCGCAGAAAAGGAATATCACCTGGGCAACGTGATGAATGCATTCCGTCTCACAGTGGTAGGCGAATGCAAAGGCCCGCATATGTTCGACATTACCCGTCTACTTGGAAAGGACGAGACTATACGACGCATTCAGACTGGAATCGACCGTATCTCCGCAGATGAGCCTACTGTATAATATCGGTATCCATACCTACGCCGCGGCTGCCCGCATGGCTGCGCTCCGGTCCGACAAAATCAGCCGGATGCTCGCCGGACAGAAGCACACGCTTGCCACACTCGGTGACATACGCGCGCGCGTGGCACCCGACGGTTTCGACGTATGGATTCATGCCGCATCGCTTGGCGAATTCGAACAGGCACGCCCACTGATCGAGCGTCTGCGGCGCGAGCGCCCGGAGCAAACCATCCTCCTGTCCTTCTTCTCCCCCTCGGGCTTCGAGGTGAGGAAGAATTACGACAAGGTGGATGCAGTGGTCTATCTCCCCTTTGACACACCCGGCAATGTGGCATCATTTCTCGATCTGGCGCGCCCCCATATGGCTGTATTTGTAAAGTACGAATTCTGGGGCAATTATCTCAGCCAGCTCAAAAAACGCCGCATACCCACATACATCATCTCATCCATATTCCGACCCGGCCAGGTGTTCTTCAGATGGTACGGCTCTTACTTCAGGAATATGCTTGGATGTTTCGACCGCATTTTTGTACAAGACGACAACTCCGGACAGCTGCTCGCATCCATAGGTGTCAAACACGTGACTGTGGCGGGAGACACACGTTTCGACCGCGTCACCGACGTGATGAAGACCACAGTCAACTTTCCCCTGATAGAGCGATGGGCGGCAGTGGCCAATGCCTCGTCCACAAGTGCCATCGGTGTAATCATCGCCGGCAGCTCATGGGAGCCCGACGAAGATCATTACATTCCTTATCTCAACTCGCACCCCGGGCTGCGCGCCATCATAGCGCCTCACGAATTCGATGATGCGCGACTGGCACGGATACGGGAACGAATCTCAGGCAAATCAGTGCTGCTCTCCCAGGTAGAGTCTTCGGGCTCACTTTCCGATGATGTCCAGGTAGTGATCGTGGACAGTTTCGGAAAACTTTCCAGCCTATACCGTTATGGTGACCTTGCCATTATCGGCGGCGGATTCGGAGTAAGCATCCATAACATCAACGAGGCTGCCGTATACAGCATGCCCGTGGTCTTCGGCCCGAAACACCAGAAATTCAAGGAAGCCGCCGACCTGATAGCATGCGGAGGCGGATTCGAATACACCGGCGCCGAATCCCTGGCTACGATACTCGACCGGCTGTCCGACAATACCTCACTCACCGCTGCCGGAGCTGCCGCCGGAAAATACATCCACGAAAATCTCGGAGCCACTGATCTAATTTACAATTATATATTCAAAAATCCCCCCTCAAACAAATGATACGTGTAGGCATAACGGGCGGCTCTGGCCGTAAAGCCGGTGAATTAATCAGGATTCTAATCAATCACCCCGACATAGACATCCGTTGGGTGCAATCGAAACGCCTGGCCGGGCGTGCCATCACAGAAGTGCACCACGGCCTCATCGGGGAGACTGACCTAAGATTCGCAGCGTCAGTAGACCTGGGAGAAATTGACATAGTATTCCTGTGCCACACCCCCGGTATATCCTTGAATTGGCTCACCTCCCGTGAGCTCCCGGCCGACCTTCGTATCATCGACATGAGCCCGGACCTCCGGCTGTCTGCTGAACACGGGTTTGTATACGGCCTACCCGAACTTAACCGTAAAGCTCTTGTGCGAGGAGCCACACGCGCCGCGGTACCCCACCCCATGGCCGCGGCCATCCTGCTCGCCCTGCTGCCATTTGCCAAAAAGCACGCCCTGAATACACCGATATCAGCCACGGCCTCAGTTCCCGCGTTCTGCGAAGATACAGCACCTGACACCGTAAGCAAGGAAGCTGCTCATGCACTGTATTCTCTTCAGGAATCCTTCTCGCAACCCATTTCAGTGCAAATCACAACCGCCGCTGATGATACACGTGAGATCTCCGCTCAGATCCGCTTTGAATCACCCGAGGACATCGGCGAGATATTCCGTTCGTTCGAAGAATTCTACGACGATCACAACTTCATCCACCTCCTGACATCACGCGTAGCCGACAAGGAGGTCGAGGGCACCAACAAATGTATGATCTGCATTGACAAGGAAGCCGACACCGTAGTGATATCCGTGCTTTTTGATGTCTCGATAAAAGGTGAGGCAGGCACCGCCGTACACGACATGAATCTCCTCTTCGGCCTCCACGAACGCACCGGCCTCGCCCTCAAAGCCTCCGTCCTCTGACCGTCCCCGATGCATGCGGTCTATCCGGCATTTGCCTGATGCCCCTATTCCCGATTGACATTCAGGATATATCCTTTTTTCTTGAGGGATGTGAGGGAGACAGACGGGTCGGGAATCAATTTGCGGATATACGTAATCTGCACATTAAGTGCGAGTGAATTGGCATAACTGCTATCGCCCCATACTGCATTGAGAATTGTCTCCCGGTCTACCACCTTGCCGATATTCCGCGCGAGAATCTCAAGGATTTCAGTTTGGCGCACCGACAGGGAATGTGTCTCACCATTATACGTCAGCGAGGAAAGATTCGGACGAAAGATAGTATGGCCAAACTGATATTCCACATCCCGGCTTGAAAGTTCGCATTCAAACCTCTCGTTGATCTTCGCTATCAGTTCTTCTGGATAAAATGGCTTGGGAATGTAATCATTACCCTTGAGCTTGAAGCCATACAGACGGTCAATCTTATCAGTACGGTCGGTAAGGAAGAATACGAGCACCCGACGGTCGGTGCGGCGTATGGACAGAACCACCTCAAATCCGTTCATTTCCGGCATATTTATGTCAAGCAATATCAGGTCGGGATGAATTCTGTGATACATCTCAAGCCCGGCACGACCGTCGGCTGCATATGTCACCTCATATCCCTCCGCCTCGATGAAGCGTTTGAGCAGCATCGAATTCTTCAGGTCATCATCTACAAGCAGTATCTTTTTCATTGCGGCAGTTTTATGGTGAACTTTGAGCCGGCACCCGGGCGGCTTTCCACGGAAATTTCACCGCAATGAGCCTCAATCAGTAGCTTCACATATGTCAGTCCAAGTCCCATGCCCGGAATATCCGGGCCGGATGCTTTGCCCCGGTAAAAGCGGTTGAATATCTTAGGCATATCAGACGATAGGATACCATTGCCATTATCCGCCACTGTCATCATCACGCCATTATCTACGATTTCCGCTCTGATTTTCACTGTCACTGCGTCCGAGGAATATTTGATCGCATTCTCCACCAGATTGGTCAGGATATTAGACAGATGCGAGCGGTCGGCAGATATTTGCATATCAGCAGGAATCACATTCTCAAGATCCACCTGCTTTGTGGACGGTATCGAAACCGATCTCAACACAGTATCTGCCAGGCTTGAGAGATTGAACGATGTCACATTCAGCGGTATCTCGTCTACATTATTGAATGTGATGTCGCGCAACCTGGAGAAGTAAGCGGAGAGATTGTCAAGCGCAGACCTGCTCTCTCCGGTCAGCTCCTTGCGCAGCTTGAGGTCAGCCATCAGTCTGTCGCTTTCTATTCCCGAAACACACATCTTCAGTGTGGAGATAGGGCGCTTCAATTCGTGTATCATCGTTGTGATGAACATATTTCGCATCTTGTCAAGCCGTGTCAGCCTGACGATAGTCTTGATTTGCCACACAAGGCAAGCGATAAGGAATATTGAGAGAAGCAACGCCACCGCCAATGTCCCTCCCATTGCACGCAATATTTCCGACGACGGAATACTATGCACAATCTCCACGGCCTTCCTCTCAAGTTCAGAATATGGTGCTATCACTTTTAGGCGCGGATACAGCAAAGATGTATGGCGGAGAGTAACGGGCTCCCATGTCACACTGTCCTGCAAAATCAACGAAACCTCCGCAGCGATATCGTATTTCCTGAGCGCCGAATCAATTCCCTCAATTGTGAAGGGCGATAGTATCTCATTCTCGAAATTTTTCATGGCATTCCAGGCCACTCCATCCGTAGGTGCACTTGAAGCATCTACCGTGGCCATCTTTTCCTCAGCCATTTCAAGACTGTCAATTACTATTTTTTCAAGTCTTTTAAGTTCATCGGGTGTAAGTTTGCGATTTTCTGTTATTCCCAGGATTTTTCGTCCGTTCATCTCCCGAGTTCTCACAGTCACAGTGCGTTTGCTATTTCCGGAAGAATCCACATTGTGATTCATGTTGTATCTTGACATAACCCTCACCTCATTTATTGAAGTAGCATATGATGCCCTATGATTATTATATTCGGCCAGGGCATCAGAAATCAACGTGAATGTAGCATCCTCATATTCGCTGACGGAATATTCATAACGAGTATACAGCCAATAAGCCTGCATGCCGAGAAAAGCAAGGATGGCGAGAATCGACAATATATAGAGCGACTTTATTTTCTTTTCCATATGCAAATTTAATCAGAAATGCACAGATAGGCCCCTGATTGCAACCGCTATTTTGCCCGGAGTAATAATTTAGTAATAATTCCATAATGTTTGAGTAATGATTATTTTCG
>X363_Desmarests_Spiny_Pocket_Mouse__coassemble_375_pt1 | contig 30060 bp, 24 predicted proteins | sample X363_Desmarests_Spiny_Pocket_Mouse__metabat2_high_PE_013 | metagenome-assembled genome bin X363_Desmarests_Spiny_Pocket_Mouse
TCCTCTCCATAAGATGAAATCCATGCTTTAACTTTTGTTTTTAGACACACTCTTATTATGGGGGGCGTGCCGGTTATGATGTCTGAAGGGTGGAGGTGAGGCGGCGGCATATGGATTCGTGGCGGCGCACCATGTAGAGCATCAGGGCGTTGAGCACTATCAGCTCGAACATGAAGTAGAGCCATGGCATGCCTATGAACAGGGAGGTGAAGAGGGCGATGGTGCGCCAGTTGAAGGAGAGGATGTTGGTGTATTTCATCAGCGGCAGGCTGAGACGGCGGAATTCCGAACGGAACGCGGGCGGTATGTCGCCGTCGGGGTAGCGCTCACGCAGGGCAGCGCGGAGCTGCTGCATGCGGGGGGTCATAGCCTCCTGATTTTTGGTGTAGTTGAGGTATCCGAGTGCGGTGAGGCGCTTGAGCAGGGAAGATGATGATTTTTCTTCGATATATTTGCGGCGCAGCTCCGTGGCAGAATCCAACTCGCTGCCTCCGGCACCTTTCAGGAAGTATAGATGGAACTGGCGGTAGTAGTCGGCCATGGCGGCTTGTTTTGCATGACAGATGCCGGTGACTACGGCGATGGCCCAGATGAGCCATGGGTGGGAGGCGAAGAAGGGAGAGGTGGCGTTCTCGCGCAGGCATATACATATATATATGGTGGCAAACCAGAAATCGCCCGAAAGGCCGTCGAGTATGCGGCCTATGCGGGAGTACTGGTGTGTCATGCGGGCGAGCTGCCCGTCGGCGCTGTCGAATGAGTTGGCCCAGATCAGCAGGAGCATGCCTATGACGTTGATCCACAGCTTGTCGGGGTAGAATGCAATGCCCGCGGCGATGCCGATGAAGATCGACGCGATGGTGATGGCGTTGGGCGAGATGCCCAGGCGGCGCGCCAGCACGGCCCAGGCGTAGCCGATGGGGCGGTAGAAGTATATGTCGATGGTCTCCTCGGTGTCGAGCGATTTAAGTGACTGCCGGAACGAGGAGCGGAGGCGTGAAAAGAAGTTGTTGTCGGACTGAGGGGCGTTCATTTCAGATTTCGGAGCTGATAGGTTTTTTGGCGGAGGTATGCGCCAAGCTCTTCAGCTGTGGCGAATTTTTCCTGTTCGGCCACGGAGATGGGTTCGCCCACGCTGATATGGATTTCCTTGCCGATCTTGCGGTATACTTCGGCGGGGAGGCGGAGGGAGCGTGCCTGCCACCACACCACGCCAAGGAAGTTGAAAAACCAACTGTTTGAGCCGTGGAAGAATATTGGTATCACTGGTACTTTGGCACGCTTTATTATCTGTAGCACCGAGGGCTGCCAGGGGCGGTCCTGCAGGTGGAGATGGCGGTCGACCTTGCTCATGGCGCCTGCGGGGAAGAATCCTACCGGCTCGCCGTCGCGTAGCTGCCACAGAGCCTGGCGTATGCCCTGTATGGATTTCTGACGCATCTTGGGATCGTCGGAGGCCCAGGCATCGACGGCGATGAAGTTGGGACGCATGGCGCTGATCTTGTTCAGGATCATGTTCACCATTACCTTGAATTTGGGTCGGTGTTGGGCTATGAGATGTATGAGTATGATGCCGTCGAGAGCCCCGAAAGGATGGTTGCTCACGGTGATGAAGGCGCCTTCGGGCAGGTGATCGAGGATGTCCTGGCCGTCGATGCGGAGCTTGGTCTTGAACTCTTCGGTGAGCATGCGGCGCACGAAGTCGGGACCCGGGGTGTCGCAGAAAGAGGCGTGTGTATGGTTGACGCGGTCGACCTTGAGCCAGTGCAGCAGACGGTTGGCCAATTTTTCTTTTCCGTCGAAGAAGGGCACCATCTGTCGCAGGTCGTCGTAATTCAGCACGTCGGGGCGGATTTCCAGATTGGTGTCGGGTGTATTGATGTTGTCGGTTGACATAATTTTCTGTTATTTGGAAATGTATGATATATATCGGCTGATGAAGCGGGCAAATGCCGGGATGCGCATCAGTATGTATTCGAAGAGGAGGAATCCGGCCAAGGCGCAGCAGATGCCGAGCATGACATCAATGATGTAGTGGTGGGAGGAGTATACGGCTGTCCACCAGATGCCCAGTGTGATAATGGCCAGGGCCATTATCCAGGCGAGTGATGAGCGTGAGCGCACAGCGTAGATGAAAGCCACGAGGGTGTAGGCTGAGTGTAGCGACGGCACGGCTGCGAACACGTTGGAATTGCGGGCATATAGCGCATCGAAGATTCCCAAGCCGGTGAGGCTGTCGAATGCACCCAGGCCTGCTACCTCGCCGTGTGTGCCGGGCACGGCCTCGAATCCGTGGAGCGCCACATACCATGGCGGCGCGGCGGGGTGGATGTAGTAGATGGTGAAACCGATGAGGTTGACAAGCAGAAACACTATGGAGAAGTGCAGGTACTGGCTCTGTTTGCCGTGGAAATACAGCCATAGGCCGAAGAAAATCGGCACCGGCACCCAGCACAGGTAGAAGATGCCGGCGAGGATATCGGCTACAGTGGAGGTGTGGAGGGCGAAGAATTCGTTGGGGGTGAGCAGGCCAGATGCGGTGTTTATGCCGAACAGGGATTTCTCGGCTCCGTAGAGGCCGGCCACATCCACCGGGTTGACCTCATAGTTGGGCAGGAGATTCATCCAGTCGTAGGATATGCCGAAGAGGATGAACGGGATCAGCGCCACCACCAGGCGCCTCGATGGCGCGGATGCGAAGAACAGTGCGGCCACAAGCACAGCCATGAAAGCGTGCTCGGGACGGAATCCCACGAAGAGTGCGGTGATCAGAAGCCAGAACGCCAGAGCGCCTATGCATGCCAGGCCTTGTCTCATTTCTGCGTGAGGGCTTTACGGCAGTAGGTGATGCGCGCGCAGGCGGTGATGTTGGCGAATACGGCTATGAATGCCATGGCCACCAAGAGTATGATGTTGGGGTCGAAAGTGCTGTCGGCCGGGAGATTTTGGCCTGTGATGCCGGTGGCGAGGGTGGCGAGGGAGGTTATGACCACGCGTTCCGGGCGCTGCAGGAATCCGATCTTGCACACTATGCCCAGCCCTTCGCCGCGGGCGCGTACGTAGCTCACCATGATGCTGCCCACGAGGGCCAGGAATGTGAGCAAGGCGCCTGTGATGCTGCCGAGCTGTATGAAGTAGTAGGATATGCCTCCGAGAGTGAACAGCTCACAGTAGCGGTCAAGCACCGAATCGTACATGGCACCGAATGTGCTGGCCATGCCGCCGAGGCGGGCCACCTGGCCGTCGAGCATGTCGAAGAGTGAGAATCCGATGATAAGCGCTCCGGCGAGCGTCACCATCCAGTAATGCGGCTGCGTGCCTGCGGCGGTGTATCCTGCCCATACCATCACGCAGGCCGCGGCCACATTGCCGAGGAATCCTACAGTGGTGACCATGTTCGGGGTGAATCCTATGCGTATGAGCAGATGCACGAAGGGGTTGATCACTTTATATATGCCTTGCTGGAGGGCGTCGCGGGCCTCAGTGGCTTTCTTTTTTATTGCCATGTTTGCGGGGATTTATAAAGTCTACGAATGCGATAGCTTTTTTGTCAAATGATGTGGGACGGTACACAAAGTAGCGTTGCAGCAGGAAGTTCCAGAACCACGATACGGCGAGCGACACCACCAGGCGTGCGGCGGCGAAGAATCCGTCGGGGCGGAATCCCAGGTCAATCAGCCACTGCCATTTGCTGATGAGGTAGTATACTGCCTGGGTGCCGAAGGAGTTGAGCAGTAGGCTTCCCACCCATACCATGGCGTATTTCACCACCACGGCGCGCCATGAGCAGCCGTCGGCGTGGAATGTGAAGTGGTAATTGATGATGCAGTTGACGATGCCGCCGGCCAGCGCTCCCAGGGCTGTGGACAGCCATGGTGTGAGGTCGGCCCATGCGAAGAGGCAGAAGCTGATCAGGAGGTCGACCCATGACGCGGCCTGCGACGATACTGCAGAGCGCAGGAACGTCCAGGCTATGTGGTCGCTTTTGAGCATGCGTCCGCCGATATTTTTGATGCGTCCCATTTTAAGAAATGAAAAAATGGTTGATTAGGAGAATGATGATAGCGCTGTAGATGCCGGAGAGTATATCATCGGCCATCATGCCGTAGCCGCGGGGAAGCCGCTCCATGGCACGTATACCCAGGGGTTTGAATATGTCGAAGAGACGGAACAGGGCGAGCGACATCAGGATCATCCACCATGGTGTTACGCCGATTCCTGAGAGGGGGAGAAGCGATATCCACTGCCCCACGGTCTCGTCGGCGCATGCTATCACGGGATCCTTGCCCCAGTATTTCTCTGATTCGGAGCTGGCCCAGGTGCCGGCTATGGCATATATCACAGTGGCGGCAAGCGTGACGGCGAAGATGACCGGCTGCGAAGCCCACAGGTAGAGGGGCATCCACAGCACGATGGCCACTATGGCTCCCCACGTGCCGGGGGCCTTCGGCAGGAATCCTGCGCCGAATGATGTGGCTATCATGCGGGGCAGCACCGGGAAGCTGTGTATCTGCTCCTTGGTAAGATTCTTTCTCATTTTGCCCGTCCTGTTTTTTTGAACTGTTTTATATTGGAGAGTATGCTTTTTGCGATGTACGGGCCGGCCTCGTTGCGGCATGGGGCGAAGCTGGGCCAGTCGTTGAAGTCGATGATGCGGAATGTGCCGTCGCGGTCCACGATACAGTCGCCGCCATAGATGTCCACATCAAGGATTTCTGCGGCATTCTGGCAAGTCTTGCGCAGGAGGTTGCGGTCGAAATCAATTTTGGCAGGTATGCCGTCAATGGCCTCCAGGCCGTATTTGGTGTGTCCCACCTCGAAGGGGTAAAACCAGTAGAAGAATGTGGTGCCGCGCACGCCGTAGAATTTTATCAGGTCTCCCTCGAGGTGGCGGTTGATCACCGCACGCTTGATGCCGCGCAGGAAATATTCCTGGAGCACTTCCTGAGCCTCCTCAGTGTGGCGCACGTAGGACACATCCTCCTTGTGCATGGCGTGGGAATCGCCACGCTTGATCCAGCACTGTGTGTAGCCGGCTTCGTCGAGGCGCTCACGAACGCTTTCGTCTGTGTTCACTATCAGGCTGTCGGGGTATGGTATGTTGCTGCCCATCAGGATACGTGTCATGCGCTCGCGTATGCAATTCTCTATGCCGTAGCCCGAGTTGATCACCAGAGCGCCGTTGTCCTCCATCTGCTGTAGCAAGGCTATCGAGCGGGCCTCACGGCACATGTTCACCACGATATCCTCGGTCACGGCTCCGTCGGAGAGCTGATCCTCGGTGTATATGTTCACGATGCAGCCGCGCTTGCGCAGCTGGTCGGCCACAATGTTGAATATGGCGGCGTCATTGCCGATATGATTGGGCGAATAGGCTCCGGAGCGCATCACTCCGGCTATCTTTATCTCAGCCATCGGTTAGATTTTTAAAATTGCGCAAATTTACGAAAAAAAACGGCATGACGAAAACATTTTGACAAAGGTTAATGAATATGAAAGCTGGACACGGAATTCGCGTATGTGCAATATTTTGCGTAAATTTGCGTTATATATTCGGTTAAACACATTTGCATTGAAAAAGTCGTACTCCTATAAATATATATGTTGTGTGGCTCTGATGACTCTGATGGCGATGCTGCCGTCATTCAGGGCTATGGCTCTGCCGGTGGACACATACGCCTCCAGTTCTGTCCTTGCCTCGGGAAAATGGGTCAAGGTGAGCGTGACAGCGTCAGGGCTATATCGCATCAGCGCGGAGCAGCTGCGCCGCTGGGGATTCTCCGATCCGGCCAAGGTGCGTGTATACGGTTATGGCGGCAAGCGCATCGCCGACCGGCTCAGCGCCGATTCGTATATTGATGATCTGCCGTTGGTGCAGTCGGTGGTCACTCCTAAAGGCGTGGTGTTCTATGCCACGGGCCCCGAGACCTGGAAGCAGACCGTGGGCGGCTACCACAGCCGCACCGACAACATATATACCACCCGCGGCTTCTATTTCATCACCGAGAACGACGGCGTTGAGCCCCGTGGGGTCGAACGCCAGGGTGTGGCTGAGGCCACAGCCCCTGCCACGACATACATGGAGCGCATGCAATATGAGCAGGAGCTCACGCAGCCGGGCGAAGTGGGATATGCACTGGTAGGCGAGAGCCTGCGTCTGCAACCCACACGCAAATTCACATTCCAGACCCCGGATGTGGCTCCCGGCGAGGACAACGGCTGGCTGGAATGCTCTATAGTGCATTCCTCCGCGGTGTCGTCCACGTTGCAGTTCGCGGTCGACGGTCAGGCGCTCCCCGCCAATACGTCCGATGTGATGTCTGCCACGCCTTCGAGCTCGTATGTATTCGCCTCGGTTGGCACTGCGCGGCATACGTTCACCGTCACGGGCGGCCATACCGAAATCACACTCACATATCCTAATGCTACCATGGCTAAGGATGTGTGGCTCAACTATATCGCAGTGAATTATTCCAGACGGCTGAAAATGCCGCGCCAGGGCTATCTGCTGTTCAATGCTCCCGCGCAGATCAGCTTTGACTCTTCCGGGCAGACAGCCGTGACGGTTTGGGATGTGACCGATCCGTTGGCAATCACCGATATTAACTACGGTAGTGGCGACGGCGGCACGATCGTCTGGACCAATGACTACCATGGCACCCGCTCCTATGCCGTATTCAGAGACGACGCCGACCTGCCCCAACCAGTGTATGAGGGCACCGTGGCCAATCAGAATATCCACGGCATGGACGCGGTGGACATGGTCATATTCACCCCTGCGCAGTATATCGACCAGGCACGCCGCATCGCCGACATGCATCACGCGTCGGCGCGTCCGATAGACGTGGCCGTGCTCGATGTAGAGCAAGTGTACAATGAATTCGCCTCAGGCGCAGCCGATGTGTCGGCCTTGCGCAAATGTCTGAAAATGCTCTACGACCGCGGAGGGGATGGGGGGAAGAAAGTGCGTTATGCATTGCTTTTCGCTCCGGCCACTGTGGACAACCGCCATCTCACCCCCGCCATGTCGGGGCGCAACTCATATCCCACCATCCCCGGATGGATGGGCGGGTCGCTGGAGGTGCAGTTCTCGGAGAACGAAGCATTCTCAACCGACGATTTCATAGCCATGCTCGAGGACGGCAGCGGCACAAACCTGGGGCTCGACAACCTGAACGTGGGGGTGGGTCGCATGCCTGTATATGACAAGGCCGAGGCCAAGTCGGCTGTGGACAAGCTCCTGCAATACGTCACCAATCCCAAGCGCGGCTCTTGGAAGAACTCCGTGATGTTCGTCGCCGACGACAAGGACAACAGCCGCCATCTCGTAGACACGGAAGCCGCCATAACGCAGCTGCTCACCACCGACGACCCCCAGATGCTCATCACAAAGGTATATGTGAATGCATACCCAATAAAGAATCTTGTGTGCCAGGGCGGCCGTGACCTCATGTACCGCATGCTCGACGAGGGTGTGATGTGGTGGAACTACAGCGGACACGCGTCCAATCACTCCTGGACCGACGAAGGCATCGTGACATGGACCGACATCAACAACAACATGGGCTTCACCCACCTGCCAGTGCTCTATGCCGCCACATGCAATTTCCTGCAGTGGGACTGCAGCACCCTCAGCGGCGGCGAGATACTCTTCCAGGAGCGCTACGGCGGTACGATAGCCACCATCAGCGCCACCCGTCCGGCATATATCGTGGAGAACGGCTATCTGTCGGCAGCCATGGGACGTGCCATGGCACGGCGGGATGCCGACGGCTATATGCCACGCATCGGTGACATATACCGCAACGCCAAAAATGACATCCGCGGCTCCAACGGCACCCATCGCAGCAGCGAGAACCGTCTGCGCTATGTGCTCATGGGCGACCCGGCCATGGAGCTTACAATGCCAAGCAACATAGTGCGCCTCGAGACAATCGACGGTGTGGAAGTCACGCCTGAGACGCAGGCCACTCTCCGTGCCTTGGGCAAATCTGTCGTGACCGGCGCGGTATACACTCCCAAAGGTGACCTTATGTCTGATTTCAACGGTGTGGTCATGATCGACCTCTACGATGCCACCCGCGACATGATCACACTCGGCGGCGCCGATGAGAAAGACGGCGGTGTGGTGTTCTCGCAGCACGGCGACAAACTGTTCTCAGGCACAGCCAAGGTAGAGGCCGGCAGATTCTCGATCAACATTCCGATGCCCGAGACCATCGCCGACAACTGGGTGGAGGCTACGATGAACATGTATGCCTGGAGCGAGGATACCGGCGATGAGGCAGTGGGGATCAACCGCGATTTCTTCGTCAACGGATATGCTGATGTGGATACCCCGGACGATACCCCGCCCGTGATTGAATCAATGGTGCTCAATCATAGCTCGTTCGCCAACGGTGGCCTCGTGAATCCCTCGCCTATGCTCATGGCGCGCGTGAGCGATGATACGGGCATAAACATGTCCACCGCCGGGGTAGGGCGTCAGATGGTGCTTACCCTTGATGGCAACCGCACATTCACGGATGTGTCGATCTATTATACACCCGACACCGACGGCTCTCCCGCCGGCGTGATCAATTACCCGATGAGCGGCCTGAAAGAGGGCGCCCATACGCTGAGCCTGAAAGTGTGGGACACATCCGGCAATCCCGCGTCGCGGACCATTGATTTTGTGGTGTCGGCGAATGTCGCTCCGATGATTTTCGACATATACTCCGATGTGAATCCCGCATCCACCGCGGCCAATTTCTATCTCAAGCATGACCGCCCCGACCAGATGGCCACTGTCACCGTGACTGTGTGCAATCTGCTGGGACACGTGCTGTGGGAACAGACTTTGCGCGGACGTTCCGACATGTTTCTTACGGCTCCCGTCACATGGGATCTCACCGATGGCAGCGGGCGCAGGGTGCAGCGCGGCATCTATCTGTACCGTGCCACCATCACCACCGACGACGGATCGGCATACAGCACGGCTTCCCGCAGGATCGCCGTCACCGCACCATAAAAATTGCACATTTGACGAAAAAACACTAATTTTGCATCATGGATACTTCAAATCGTCAGATATTAGGCCAGCAGGCGCTGCCGGAGCCCACGCTCAGGCGGTTGCCATGGTATCTGGCATATGTCTCGGCCCTGAGTGCCAGAGGTGTGGAGTATGTGTCAAGCACAAGCATGGCGCGGGAGCTGTCTGTGGATTCATCTCAGATAGCCAAGGACATGTCATTCCTGAATATCCGCGGCAAGACGCGCATAGGCTATGAGGTGAAAGCTCTTGAGCAGGTGCTTGAGGATTTTCTCGGATTCCGTAGACAGCACAACGCCGTGGTCATTGGCGCGGGCAGCCTCGGCGCAGCCCTGATGTGCGATTCCGGTCTGCTGAGGTATGGCCTGCGCATTGTGGCGGGCTTCGATGTGTCGGCCGATGTCATAGGGAAGAAAATAGGCGGTATCGAGGTATACCCGATGGAACGGCTGTCAGAGCTGAGCCATGTGCTTGATGCGCGTGTGTGCATCGTCACCGTGCCCTACGAAGCCGCCCAGCAAGTGGCCGACGCTTGCATGGATGCCGGTATCAGCGGCATATGGAATTTTACGCCGAGCCGCATCCGGGTGCGTGAAGGCGTCGTGATACAGAATACATCCATATACTCCAATCTGGCGGTGATGTACAACCGCCTGGGGCTGCTCCCCGATAAGAGATGAAAGCGATTGCGGTCTCTGTCACGGCCGGTCGTTTCTCCACCCGGCTCTACGCCGATTCGGCAATCTTCCGCGATGTCATGCCTCTTTTTCTGCCTGATGTCCATGCCCACTGGCGCGGCCGGGTATGTCTGGCTCTGCGTATCGGGCGGCTCGGCAAGTCGGTGTCCGAGACCTTCGCCATGCGCTATGTGGATGCATACACCGCGTTGAGTGTGCAATACACCGACGCCGATATCGACACCTCCACAATGGATCAGGCGGTGATGGCAGGCCGATGGCTTGACATAGCCAATCTCGGTCGGGAGATATCGCTGAGGGTAGACGATGCTGAAGCGAAGTACGATCTGGAGTCTCTTCAGATTCCAGAAGCAATCGCCCATGTGTCACGATATGCCACCATCAAGACCGGCGATATCATCATATTGGCAGATACGGACATTGATGTGCCTTTGGAAGCACCAGGATTGCTCACGGCAGTTGTCGACGGCTCGGAATGCCTCAGAATGAAAATCAGGTAATCTTTCTCATAGCTCTCTAATGAAAAAATACATACTTGCTGCAATTGCCTTACTATTCGCGATATCAGGCTCATATGCCGTCAACTTTGCATCTTCGTCGCTTCTGGCCTCCGGCAGATGGGTCAAGGTCAAGGTTACACGCGAAGGCATGCAACAGATCTCTTATGACCAGCTCCGGCAGTGGGGATTCTCCGACCCGTCGCGGGTGGCCGTATTCGGACATCCGGGGGTGTACTACACCGACAATGATTTTACCGACGATCAGGTGGATGATCTGGTGCAGACTCCGGTGATGCACACCGCCGACGGCAGGATTTTGTTCTACGGAGTGGCCGACAGGATGGTCTCGCTCGGCACATACAGCGCGGATGCCGATGAGATGATCCCGGCGCGCAAGCTCAATATCTATTCTGAATACAGCGCATATTTCATCACCGATTCGCAGACACCGGCGCAGATTGCCACATTTGTTAATGACGGTACCCCCACCAAGACACATTCCACGCATATGGCTATGGATCTGAGCGAGACCGACTGCAATTCCCTCTTTGGCAGTGGTATATTTTTCGGTCAGGAATTTGGCAATGACACAGATGTGGATTTCACATTCGACCTCGGCGGTTATGCGCCCGAAGGGGTGATGTGCAGCACCTCGCGTGGCTCGCGCACTCTCACAGCCGCCACGCTCCGCTATACATTCTATGCCAAAGGCACTCAGGATGTGCGTCTTGGTGCCGCCACATATCCCATCGAGGTCTCCGAGGCTACCGCCAACTATAAATACACCGATGGAGCGGCGATTAAAATCACACCCGGCTCCGACGATGACCTGAGCCGTTTTAATGTAGGCAAGGGCAACCGCCAGTTCACACCCTCGGCTGCTGTTGGCCCGGGTGATTTCACAATCAGTTTTCACCCCCGTGCCGATAACAAGGGCACGATTTCATTCGGAGGCGTCGACTATGCCACGATTGCTTTTCCACGTGCCAATGATCTCACCGGACGTACGCAGATGCTCATGCATTACATGGCGGGCACGCTCAAGCAGAACGTGAGCATCCGTGGCACCACCGCCGACACCCACGTCTGGGACGTGACCAATCAGGGTAGCTTCACACAGTTCGTGCTTAACGACGAGGGCGACGGTGTGCGGTCGTTCTTCTTCAATAAGGCCAACACATACATCTCCCCCATGCGGCTTATCGCTTTTGACGCCTCCGCGCAACATCATCAGGTGGAATACGCCGGAACGGTCGCTAATCAGGACTTGCATGCGGAGACCACTCCCGACATGGTGATTATCACCACATCCACCCTTTATCCATCGGCATGCATCCTTGCCGACGCGCACCGCCGCTATCAGGGGTTGGATGTGCGGGTATATACGCAGGATCAGGTGTTTAATGAATTTTCATCAGGCACCCCGGCAGTGATGGCATATCGCCGGCTGCTCAAGATGCTATACGATCGTGACCCTTCACGGCTGAAATATCTCCTGCTCTACGGCGCCGGATCGTATGATAACAGAGGCCTGTCGGTAAATTCCGGCGATTATCTGCTGACATACGTCACAGACAATATATCAGATGTCTACGAGGAAGCCACCACCTTCGCCTCCGATGCCTATTTCGGAATGCTTGCCGACAACTATGCGCATGCTTCATTCCCGAAACAGAAACAGCATGTGGCGGTAGGCAGGATTCCATTTACAAGCGTCAGTGATTGTGAGAAAGTGAATGCCAAGCTCATCGCATACCTGAAAAATCCCCCGCAGGCCCATATTTTCACCCGTGCCGCATATACAAGCGGCACCGGCGACGCTGGCGCCCACTATTATCAGAGCCGCGATGCCTTTGATGCTGCCATGTCGCTGAGCCCTGCTCTCACTGTATTCAAGGTCCCTGCAGAGTATTACACCAAGGCAAATAATTACCAGCGTACGCGCCAGATGACGGAAATGGCGCTGAAACAAGGGGTGGGATATTTCACATACTCCGGACATGGCGGATCCGGTGGCGGTAATACATGGAGTGTGGCCAATGTCACTTCTACCGCATACGACTATGCCCCGTTCGCCATGATGACCACTTGCAGCTCTTTCCTGTATCATCGGTTGGTGCGCGATTTTGCCGAGGAGGCTCTGTTGAAGGAGCACGGAGGCATGATTGGCGTGGTGGGCTCAAGCTGCCCGGTATTTCTTGATTTCAATGGAGATTACAATGTGGCCATGGCTCGTGCTTTTGCGTCCGCTCCATTCGGGAGCACCATCGGCGATGTCATGCTCACAGCCCGTGCAAATATGGAAATTAACAGCGCATCTGATGTCGACCGTATGCGTAATGCCTTGTCTTTCAATCTTTGTGGCGACCCTGCAATGCCGATTTCATTCTTTGCCTACCGTGCCCGTGTCGGTCAGATCAACGGCGCTTCTGCTTCCGGTGGCGACGGATCTGTAAGCATTGACCCCGGACAGAAGGTTATCGTCTCGGGCGAGATAGTGGACACTGCCGGCAAGCGGGTGTCCGACTTCACCGGCACAGCCGTTGTCGAGCTTTATGACGCGCCATTCACCTCGGCTTTCTCAGATGGCGAAGGTGTCACTATCGCCTCAGGCACAGATATCACATTTGATCAGGAGATAATAGCCCGTGCCTCGGCCCTGGTGGAGAATGGTGTGTTCACCGCGGAATTTTTCGCCCCTGTCACCGGACGCCCCGGGAAGGTCAACAGGATGGTGGTCTCCGCCACTCCTGCCGAGGGCTACAAAGCCGCTGCCGGTGAATACAGAGGATTGTCCATCACGGACAATCCGGTGCCCGATCAAGTTCTGGCAGCTCCGGTGATCAATGCTATATATATAGATGATGATACGTTTGCCGATGGCGATGCCGTGCCGCCGGCATTCACTATATATGCCGACATAACCGCTCCCGCTGGTGTCAGCTGTGCATCCAACCAGGTGGGTGCCATGACTACCGTCCGCATCGACGGCAAGGATGTGGCTCCTTATGCCGGCCTGAACGTGTCAAATCTCCCTGATGGCAAGGCCACGCTTGCTTGTCCTGTAAATTCGCTATCCCCCGGGCCGCATACCGCCTCAGTATCCGTCGCCGACAATCTTGGCCGGCGCGCAGACGCGCTGGTGAGCTTCGTTGTCGCCGGAGATAATGTCATGGGCGCGATTGAGGTAGCAGAGACACCTGCCCGGGATAAGGCCACCATCTCGCTATCGCTCCCGATGGAGGCCACCGACACACGTATATTTATAACTGATGCTGCCGGACACACGGTATTCTCGGCTTCCACATCAGCCGCTGCCTACGACTGGGACCTCAAGGCCTCTGATGGCACGGACGTGCCCGAGGGCTTCTACTCCGTACACGCCATCTTTACCGACGGAGTCACTTCTGGCTCCACCCCCGCGGCACAGATTATCGTCGTACGTTGATATTTTCTGGCTCGCACAATATTTTATGCTCTTTTGAGTTAATATAGGTATGAAATATTCTGCAAAATATATCCTTGCCTCCCTGCTCGCTCTCTCGGCAGCCGGCATGGCTTTAGCACAGGACAAAAACCAGTTCAACCCTATAGTGACAGGTGTGAACTCGCTCGGCATCGCTCCCGATGCCCGCGGCGCGTCGATGGGTGATCTCGGCGCTGCCACCGATCCTGATGCCAACTCCCAATTCTGGAACCCATCGAAGTATGCCTTCGCATATTCCAACGCTGCCGTTTCGCTCAATTACACACCGTGGTTGCGCAAGCTCGTCAACGACATCTTCCTGGCCGACCTTGCCGGCTACTGGAAGATCGGTCAGAACGACAACCAGGCCGTATCAGCCTCGCTGCGTTACTTTTCGCTTGGCGAAGTCACCAGAAATGGTGTCTCGGGTGAGGAGCTGCAGAGCCTCAACCCCTATGAGATGTCGTTTGATATAGGTTATTCGCGTAAGCTCTCTGAGAAATTCTCAATGGGCGTGGTGTTCCGCTACATATACTCCGACCTCGGTTTCTCCGATTCATACGCCGCCGACCAGCAGACAGGCGCATCGGCGTTCTCGGCTGACATCTCAGGATATTTCAACACTTATCCTATAATAGGTCGCAACGAATGTCAGTGGTCGTGGGGCTGGAATATCTCCAACATCGGTACGAAAGTGTCGTACAACGGTGGCGAAGACCCTGCATTCCTTCCCACCAACCTGCGTCTCGGCACCACATTCAAATTCCCCCTGGCCGACTATCACAACCTCGCGCTCTCGCTTGACCTTAACAAACTCCTCGTGCCCGCCCGTCCGCGCGAAGTAGACTATGACATGGATACAACCGAGGGTCAGAAAGAATATCTTGACGCACTTGAGGACTGGGAGAACATGTCGCCTATCACCGGCATATTCAAATCATTCTCCGACGCTCCCGGCGGTTTCAAGGAGGAGCTGCGTGAGATCAATTTCTCGCTCGGTGCCGAATACAGCTACAACGACCAGTTCTTCCTCCGCGCCGGATACTATTACGAGAACGAATTCAAGGGCAACCGCAAATACTTCGCCATGGGTGCCGGCTTCTCGCTCAATGTGGTAAAGCTCGACGCATCCTACATGCTCGCCACAGCTCAGACCTCGCCCCTTGACCAGACACTGCGCTTCACACTCACGTTCGACATGGACGGCCTCAAGGACATCTTCGGAAAACGCCGCTGACCATGTTCAGGATAGGAAACGGATTCGATGTGCACCGCCTGGTGCCCGACCGACGCTGCATCATTTGTGGCGTGGACATCCCGTATGAGAAAGGTCTCCTTGGCCACAGCGATGCCGATGTGGCGCTCCACGCTTTGGCCGACGCATTGCTCGGTGCGTGCGCTCTCGGAGACATTGGCAAGCACTTCCCAGACACCGACCCTCGTTGGAAAGGCGCCGACTCGCGCATGCTGCTCCGCGCTGTGATGCAGATGGTGGCAGAGGCCGGTTGGCAAGTGTCAAATGTCGACATAACCATAATGGCCCAGGCACCGAAAATGCTCCCGCACATCCCGCAGATGCGGGCCAATGTAGCTGCCGATCTTGGCATCGGCATCGATGCGGTATCAGTCAAAGCCACCACCACCGAGCGCCTCGGCTTCACTGGCCGCGGCGAGGGCATAGCCGCCCAGGCCACCGCCCTCCTCTACAATTAATCACCCGGTACAACCTACGACATACGGCCTCTTCCCCCCCTCATCACTCCCCCTTGGCGTGTAAGGACGCGAAATTTTCCTCCGTACCCTTGATGTAAAACGTCAATCAAGATGCGCGCCGTCAGGTGCGCTCAGGGAAATAGCCCCGTGCGTAAGCGCGGGGGCATGTAGACCGGTCTGCCATCAATGGATTTGGAGCGGAATGAAATGCAGCGGTCAATGACACAAAAAACGGAACGATTTCACACAAGCCTTTCTGAAGCGTAGCACAACTCACCACCCGAGGCTCCAAGATTTTGGAGTTTATGTCATTTTAGGCTAAAAACAATGGTGTCTTTTTGTCATTTTGAACAAAAAAGATTTTGGAATTTCCGTCATAATGTTTAGCTTTGCGTTGCTAATCAGTAAATTGTCACCTTATGGAGAAAAGAATATTCAAACGTAAGATTTACGATAGGCTTAAAGAATGGAAAAAAGAGTATGTGACGGATGGTGCGAAGCCAAGGTCATACGAGGTTGATTTTCTGATAAGTCGCAAAGATAAGATTTGCCCTCTGGAAGTGAAATCTTCAGGGTATAGGAATCATAAATCTCTCGATGAGTTTCAGCGCAAGTTCTCGTCGAGAATAAGAAATCGCTATCTTCTTTACACTAAAGATATACGCCGTGAGGATGATTTGATTTGCCTTCCCGTATATATGGCCGGCCTCCTTTAATAATTCTCGTGCTCCCATCCACGGATAACTACAACGGATACATACCGAAAAGACGGATATGTACGGATAAAATAATTAAAAAATCCGTATAAATCCGTCTTATCTGTTTAATCCGTTGCCTTCCCTTGCGCTATATTGAATCGGTGGGGGAGGGTGGCTGGTTGGCAGGGGCTGTGTCGGGATTTAAGAAGGAGGCGAGGTGCTTCTGGCGGAAGCGCTCGAGAAGTTCCCAGAAGTTAGGCACGAACAGGGTGCCTACCACAGCGTTGACAAACATACCGAATACCACAGCCGTACCCAGCGAGATGCGCGATGCCGCACCGGCACCGGTGGCAAACAGCATCGGCATCACTCCGAACACGAATGCCAGCGCGGTCATGATGATGGGGCGGAAGCGTATGCGCCCGGCGTTGAGCGCCGCCTGGCGGATGGCCATGCCGCCCTTGCGGAAGTCGATGGCGTATTCCACGATCAGGATGGCGTTCTTGGCCGACAGTCCCAGTAGCAGGATAATGCCTATTTGGGTGTAGATGTTGATGCTCTGGCCCATGAGCAGACAGCCAATCACGGTGCCGAGTATGGCTGTAGGCATGGATATGACCACGGCCACAGGATCGGTGAGGCTCTCATACTGTGCTGCCAGCACAAGCAGCGTGATCACAACGGCGAATATCAGGGCGAATGCCACTGTGGTGCCACCCTGTGTCTCCTGATACGCCTCGCCTGTCCATGCATAGGAATATTCCTTGCCGAGGGCTTCATGCACTATCTCCTCCATGGCCTTGATGGCGGTGGACGAGCTTACGCCCTTGGCCGGCGTGGCCGTGAGCGACGCAGTGTTGTACATGTTGTAGCGGCTGATCGACGATTCTCCCATCACAGGCTCTATCTTGGTGAATGATGAGAACGGCACCATGTTGCCGTCGGCATTGCGCGCCGTGAGCTCAAGCACATCATTGACGTTGCCTCGAGCCAAAGCGTCGGCCGACAGTCTCACTTGATACACGCGTCCGAATTCGGTGAAATCGTTCACATAGCTTCCGCCCATGTACGCCGACAGCGTGGAGAATACATCCTGGAGCGTGAGCCGCTGCATCTTCACTTTGTCACGGTCAATGTCGAGGCGGTACTGCGGCACGCCCCCTTCGAAGAGGGTGGTCACCGATGCTATGCGTGGATCGTCGGCGGCTTTGTCGCGTATGGCACTGATGGCATTCTGCATCTCATGTGTGCCAAGGTTGTTGATGTCGAGCAGCTGCATCTGTAGTCCGGAGGTCATGCCTAAGCCCGGGATGGCGGGCGGGTTGAGGGCGAATATCACAGCCTCCTGCAGGTCGGCGCATGCTGCGTCGAATCTGTCGATCACGGCATCCACGCCCTCACCTTTTCCCTTACGGTCTTTCCAGGGAGTGAGAGTGGCTACCACAGAGCCCAGATTGCTGCCTGCGCCCCCGCCCATGAACGAATGGCCGGATATGGCCAGTACATGTTCGATCTCGGGGATGGCGAGCGCCCGGTCAGTGACCTGCGCCATTATTTTATTGGTGCGTTCGAGCGATGCTCCCGACGGCAGCTGCACCGAGCCCATGAAATAGCCCATGTCCTCCTGCGGGATATACGATGTAGGCATGGACAGAAACCCCCAGAATGCCAGTCCGGTGACGAGGAAGTAGGCGGCGATGGCCACGAGCGGGCGGCGCAGGAATGTGCCTACCACCTTCATGTATCCGTTGAGAGTGGCGCCGAATCCTTTGTCAAACCAGCGGTAGATGAAGAATTGCTTCTTGTCCGGGTTGGGCTTGCGCAGGAACAGGGCGCACAGCGCCGGAGTGAGCGTGAGGGCGTTGATGCCTGAGAATGCCGTGGACACGGCTATGGTGAGGGCAAACTGTTTGTATAGCTCGCCGGTGATGCCAGAGATGAACGCCGTGGGGATGAATACCGACAGGAGCACGAGCACCTCGCCCACGACAGGCCCTTGCAGCTCCGACATGGCTTTCTCAGATGCCTGCCGTGGCGTGAGTTTGCCCTGCGCCACCAGGCGCGAGCAGTCCTCCACCACCACTATGGCATCGTCCACCACAATGGCGATGGCCAGCACCAGGCCGAACATGGTGAGCGTGTTGATCGAGAAGCCCATCACCTTCATTACGGCGAAGGTGGCTATGAGCGAGACCGGAATCGTGATCATTGGGATGATCACCGACCTCCAGTTCTGCAGGAACAGAAGTATCACTATCATCACGATGAGCGTGGTCTCCAGGAATGTCACAAGCACCTCGTCGATCGAGGCGGTCACAAAGGTAGTGGCATTCTGTATCACCCGGTAGTGCATGCCTTCGGGAAAGTATTCCGAAAGCTCGTCGAGTTTTTCCTGCACTTCTCCCGCCACAGACAGGGCATTGGCTCCGGGGAGCTGATTCACGGCCAGGAGTGCCGCCTGTTTGCCGTCTACGAGGGATACATTGCCATAGCTCTCGCTGCCGAGGTCGATTGTGGCTATGTCCTTCAGGCGCAGGATGCCGCCGTCGGCGTCGGTCTTCACCACTATGTTGCCGAATTCCTCAGGGGTACTGAGGCGTCCCTGCGTGGTGAGTGTGAACTGGAATGCCTCGTCGGATGCCATCGGGGGCGCCCCCACATCGCCTGCTGATACCTGCATGTTTTGCGACTGTATCACCTGCGACACATCCTGCGGTGTGATGCCGCGCACGCGCATTTTTTCGGGATTGAGCCACACGCGCATGCTGTAGTCGCCTCCGCCGAAAGCCTCCACCTGCCCCACGCCCTTTAGGCGCGTGAGCTCGTCCACGATGTTGAGGTTGGCGTAGTTGGTGAGATACAAGGCGTCATATGCATGGGCTGAATCGCCCTCGAGGGCGATGAACATGATGGTATTGGTGGAGGTTGACATCACTTGCACGCCTTGCTGCTGAACGGAGGTGGGGAGTTGCGACTCGGCGAGCGAGATACGGTTTTGCACTTTCACAGCGGCCATGTCCTGGTCGGTGCCGTTCTCGAAAGTGATGGTCAGGTTATATGATCCGTCGGATGATGATGTTGAGCTCATGTACATCATGCCTTCCACGCCATTCACCTGCTCCTCTATAGGCACGCCCACGGTTGTGGCCACGGTCTTTGCGTCGGCGCCGGGATACGATGCCATCACTTGCACTGTGGGAGGGGTGATCTCAGGGAATTGAGCCACCGGCAGTGATTTTATGGTGATCAGCCCGGCCAGCACCATTGCCACGGCTATGACCAGTGCGAAAATCGGGCGGTCAATGAAGAATTTGGAAAACATACTTTCAGGCTATTTGGTGAGTGATGGGTTGACCTCCATGCCGGCGCGGACTTTCAGGAGAGCTTTCGTCACATATTTCTGGCCGGGGTGCAGACCTTCGGTGACCACACGCATGGAGTCGTTGGCCATGTTGCCGATTTTGATGGGGGTATACACTACTTTGTTGGAGTCGTTCACCACATAAACGTATTTGCCGAGCTGGTCGGTGGATATTGCGGCATCTTTTATCAGTATGGCCTGCGGATCCATTTTGTACGGCAGGGATACGGTGGCATACATTCCGTCGCGTAGTTCGTTGTATTTGTTCTGCACGGCTCCGCGCAGGCGCAGCGTGCCGGTGCCGGAATCGACCGACGGGGCTATGAACGTGAGCTTGCAGGTGTACTTGTGCGGCAGCGGCTCGCTGAACTGGAGGGGCACCGAGTCGTAGTTGATTGACGAGCGGTTGTTGTCGTTGGTGAACATGCGCAGGAATGAATCGTCCTCAATCGAGAAATTCACGTTCACCACCGAATTGTCATAGATTGTGGCCAATGTCACAGGTGAGCCTTCGCCGCCGATATAAGACCCGACGCTGAACGCCGCCAGCCCCATGGTGCCGTCGAATGGAGCGCGGACGGTGCAGTATCCCAGGTTGGTGCGCGCTGTCTCGAGGGCCGCCTGTGCGTTTTTGATCTGAGCCTGGCTGGTCTCCATCTGATTTTTCGCCTGAAGCACGGCTATCTGCGATACAGCCTCGCTCTGGAGGGCGCGCTGCATGGCTTCGTAGTTCCGGGAATTGTATTCGTATGCGCTCTGTGCCTGTGTCAGGGCTGATTGAGCCTGCTGCACTGCATCGGCATATTGCGGATTGCTGATTGTGAACAGCACCTGCCCCCGGCGTACGTTGTCGCCGTTGTTGAAATTCTGTGTGGCGAGAGTGCCGTTGACGCGCCCCACCACATTGGCTTTGTCGGTCGATGAAAGTGTGCCCGGATAAGTTTTGTATAACAATACCGAATCAGTCTCTACCATGGCAACATCTATGGTGGGTGAGCTTTCGGCATCATCTCCGGACTTGTGCTGGCCTGAGCATCCGGCTGAAGCCGTAAGCGCGGCTGATATGAATATGACGGCGTGTGTCTTCATGATGTATATGATTTTTGATTATTCGGTGATCCCTTCCCAACCGCCCCCGAGAGCCTGATAGAGATTTATCAGTGCCGCCAGTGCCTGGCCGCGTGCCAGTACGAGTTCGTTGGCATATTGCAGCAGGTTGATCTGGGCGTTGGATACGTTGATGAACGATGCCAGGTCGTTTTTGTACAGATTGATTGACAGGTTGTACGATTCGGTGGCTTCCTGCACGGTGCGTGTCATCAGGTCGATGTAGCGCAGGTCGTTGGCGTATGTGGCCATGGCGTTGTCTACCTCCTGTACGGCGGTGAGTATGGTGAGGTTGTAATTGTCTATGGCCGCGTGCATCTGTTCGCGGGCTATGGCTGATGCGGCCGAACGGCTGAAGCCATCGAAGATAGTCCACGACAGTGTGGGTGCTATGGTGTAGGTGAGTGACTGATGGGAGAACAGGTCGCCTGCATTATGAGCTGCCGTGCCTATCGAGCCGGCGATGGAGAGAGTGGGCAGGAAATCTTTCTTGGCCACACCCGCGGCGGCGGTAGCCTCTGCCAGGGAGTATTCGGCACTGACCACATCAGGTCGGCGGCGCAGCAGTTCCATAGGCACGCCTACTGTGACCAGCTGGTGATAGTCGGGCATGGGTGCCTCTTTCATAAGCCATGGGGCTATCTGTTGGGGGAACATGCCGGTGAGCACGGCCAAGGCATTGATTGTGGTGGTGATGGATGTCTCGATGGCTGTCATGGAGGCGCGGGTGGAGTATAGGGTGGTGCGCGCCTGCGCCACATCGAGTTTTGAGGCCAGACCGGCCTCGAAGCGTGCCACGGTGAGCGAGTCGACATGCTGCTGTGAGGCGATGTGCTGCATCAGCACCGCTTTCTGGGCCTGAAGCGTGCGCAGCTGCATGTAGGCGGTGGCGATTCTGGCGCAGATGGAGACTGATGTGGCGGCGTATTCGGCGCGCGAGGCGCGGTATGCGGCTTTTTTGCCTTTGGCGGCGGTGGTGATGCGTCCGAATACGTCAATCTCCCAGTTCATGTCCAGTGAGAGGCTGAACCGGGAAGATGTGGCGGCATCGGTTGGAATGTCACCGGTCATGCCCGATACGCGGCTCTTGTTCCAGCCAGCGCCCACGGATAGCGACGGGAAGTAGTCCGAGCGTGTCTGCCGCAGGGTCTGGCGGGCTATTTCGATGCGCCGCATGGCCTGGAGGACATCATAATTATTGTCTGCTCCCAATACAATCAGTGAATCAAGAGTGGTGTCGCCGAACATCTGCCACCAATTGTCGTCGGCAGGGAGTGTCTGGTCGAATCCAGGTGCGTACTGCCATCGGGGAGGCATGTCGGTCTGCGTGATTGGCTGCTGGGCTGAAACGTGGACAACCGTGGCCAGCAGAGCCGTGACAATTGCCAGTGATCGTATCAAAGACATTTTGGAGGGCGGTTAGGTATAAATAAACGAAGAACGTGATGGCAATCGGAGGTGCTGTGTACGAAGAGACAATGCACTGTGCCGTTGCATCTGATATTATAACCTTGAAACCCTCAGGATAGTTCAAAAAGAGGTGTGAGGTATGATGCTTAGGATTCTTAGGCATCCAAAGCCAACGAACAACTAAAACTATAATTAAAACCTCATTTTGTGGCGAGGCGGGTAGCCACGTAGGGGGTGGGGCGGATGGCGGCCGCGCGTCGGAAATAGGGGTCGGCGAGGTCGGGACGGCCGGAGAGGTTGTGATAGTTGGCCAGACAGAGGAGTGCACTGTAGTTGTCGGGGTCAAGGACGAGGATGCGCTCCCAGGTGCGGGCGGCCTGGGTTAGGTCGCCGTCGGTCATGTAACCGTCGGCCAGGATGGAGAGAAATGTGGTGTCGTAAGGTACTCCGCGGAGCATCTTTTGTGCATATTCCACCATGCGTGGCCCGTTGCGGCGGAATGTGTAGTAGCGTAGGAGATAGCTGTCGATCGGACGTGACATCCATGGATAGGTGTGGGCTGCGCGGAGCAGGAAGCGTTCGTAGAAATTGCCGTTGCCCACCTCGAACGATACATCCTGCACGGCTGAAAGCACAGAGTCGAGGGGCACCGCTGCTTTCATTGCCCTGTTGAGCAGCTGCATGGTGGCGGTGGTGTCGGCCATTTCTGCGGCCGACACTATGGCGCGGCCGTAGATGGATGCGTCGGCAGGGCGCAGGTCAAGCATGTAGGTATACACGGCGGAGGCCGATGCCCATTCCTTGTTGGCAAAGAAGCGCGAGGCACGTTCGCCGGCTTTCTCGAAGGAGAGCTGACCCACGGATATCAGCGGGAATGCTGCCAGAATGATTGAAATCAGGATCTTGTGCATGTGTATGAATGATATAAGTGTCCGGCTATGCGCGGACACTTATATATAACAATATCAGGGCGGAGGGGTTTACAGGAATTTGTCGCCGAATGAAAGTTTGGCATCGTTGACAATCTGCTTGATGGACTGCTCGTTTTCCTTGGGGCAGATCAGGAGCACGTCGCCGGCATCAGACACGATGTAGTCGCGGAGCGAGTCCACCACCACGAGCTTTTCGCCGCGCACGGCGAATATGTTGCCCGAGGAGTTGTAAGACAGGACGTTGCAGTTTTGCACCACGTTGCCGTCGCGGTTGCGGGGCGAATTGTCGTAGAGTGCGCTCCATGTGCCCAGGTCGCTCCATCCGAATGATACGCACTCCACGTATACGTTGGGGCTTTTTTCCATCACTGCGTAGTCGATGGAGATATTCACGCAGGCAGGGAAATTCTGCTGTATGAATTCGGTTTCGTCCGGGGTGGCATACAAGCCATCGCCGCGGTCGAAGATTGCTGAGATCTCAGGGGTGAAGCGGTGGAGGGCATCAATTATGGTGTCTGTTTTCCAGATGAAGATGCCGGAATTCCAGAAGAATTCACCTGACTGCAGGAATACTTTGGCGAGTTCCTTGTCGGGCTTCTCGGTGAATGTCTTCACTTTCAGGATTCCGTCTTCGGTGGCTTTGCCAATCTGGATGTATCCGTAGCCTGTCTCCGGGCGGGTAGGGGTGATGCCCAATGTCAGGAGAGCAGGGTTGCGCTCTACGAACTCGAAGCCCTTGAGGATGCTCTGGTGGAATTCCTGCTCGCGTGTGATTAGGTGGTCGCTCGGGGTCACGATAACTGATGCCTCGGGGTCAAGGGCGCGGATGTGGTATGAGGCCCATGCTATACATGGCGCGGTGTTGCGGCGGGCAGGCTCGCAGAGCACATTGGACGGGAGCACATCGGGCAGCTGTTCGCGCACCAGGTCGGCATACTGGGCGTTGGTGACGATTATGACATTTTCCTTGGGCACTATCGAGAGGATGCGGTCGAAGCTCATCTGCAGGAGCGATCTTCCTGTGCCGAAGAAATCAATGAACTGTTTGGGCTTGGAAGAGCGGCTGTATGGCCAGAAGCGGCTACCGATGCCGCCGCACATTATCACGCAATATCTGTGAGATGTCTGTTGTGGCATATTTTTCAATGTATATGTTGTGGTAAAAGCCAAAAGTAGTCAAACTTTGTTATTTATTCGGCTAAGATAATGCAAAAGCGAGATTCTACCAAAAAAAATGAGAAAAAAGCGATATAATCAGCGATTGGATGCTTTACATTTTGGAAAATATGTTTAATTTTGCAAAAAACACAAATACATGAAATCCGAGGAAGATACTAAAGGAATGACTGCTGCGGAATCTGCGGCGGTGGCTGGAGGCTCGGCAGGTGCGGATCGCCGCGTGTGGCGCTATGTGGTGGGAGTGGCATGTGTGCTCACGATTGTGGCCTGGGTGTCGTTGTTATTCAACGAGCATATAAGTTTCTGGACCGGGATATGCGGCCTGGTGCTGTCGTGCGCGGGCTTGCGCGCTCGCGGCACGGTGTGGCGCAATCTCACCATCACGTGTATCATAGCCTCGGCGGTGCTTCTGCTGGTATATGCGATATTCTGGGGGGCGATAGTGTTTGCTCTGAATTCCTTGTGATACAAGGTTGTGACTGACGCCGGAGTTGATATGGCCTGGTGTGGGGCGGCACTGACGTCGTTGTTTCTTGCCGGTGCCGGTATATATGGTATAATCACAGATAAGCATAGGTATTCACTGTCGCAGATGTTTTATCTGTTTGTTGCGGTGTTTCTCGGGATAGCTCCGCTGTTGCAATTCATAAGCGGGGTGTCGTTATGGACAAAGTGTCCGTTTTCGGCAGGCGACTATCTGCGGATGAATGTGATGTTGATTGTTTGTGTGGCTGTGTATATGCTTATGTCGCGGATGCCGGGGGCGAGGACGCGGCGGGTGGCTGATGCGTCTGCGCATATGGCTCCGGCATATGCCGACAAGACGTTGCTGTGGCTGTCGGTGATAGCCTTCGGGGTGACTGTGGCGGCTTACCGTGGCGATGTGGTAAGCATGCTGTGGCGAGGATGGGCGCTGAAGACGCCGATCGGGCGTGCTGCTCCGGCAGTGGGTCTGCCGCTGACATTCCTGCCTGAGGCAGTTGTGGCCGTCTCGCTTATGCTTTTCAAACTTGGTGGCAGCGGAAACAGGCGCACCGAGGTGATTCTGGTGGCACTCACTCTGTTGGCTAACTGGCCCATGGCGGTGCCCAGGTTTCAGGTGGCAGCGGTGTATGTGCCATTGCTGCTGATGTATGTGCCGGTGGCAACGCGCAAATATGTGATGGTGGCAGTTTTGTTTGTGATGTTGCTGGCGGTATTCCCGCTTATGAATCTTTTCAGACGTGACTTCACATGCTTCGGAGTGGGAAATTTCCTTACAGCCGATTATGATACATACCAGAATATGATGGAGGCCGTGCGTGGCGGTATGGTGACGTGGGGGCGTCAGCTGCTCGGAGTGGTGCTGTTCTTCGTGCCGCGAGCCTTTTGGCCAGGCAAGCCCGTGGGCTCGGGATTCTGTGTGGCGCGTGAGTATGGTTATGATTATGACAATATCGCCATGTGTGTGTTCGGCGAGGGGTATGTCAATTTCGGCTTTGTCGGAATGATTGTTGTGTCGGGTATGATAGCCTGGGTGAATATAAAGGCTGACTCACGATATTGGGGCGGCGGAGTCACGACTGCCTTCAAGGTGTGCTATCTGATAGGGTTGCCCATGGAGTTTGTGATATTGCGCGGTGCCCTGCTGAATGTGCTGCCGTACTATCTGGCATATATATTTGTTGTCTATGTGGTGTCAAAAATAAGTGTAAAACGCTAATGATTTAAGTGGTTGATTATATTAGAAGCATGACCCCGCATGTCGTTACGCTCCATTCGGGGTTGCCGAAAGAATCACCGCGGAGCGGTGACGGATATGGTTAATTTGAACAACTATTTATTTTATATTTGTGTAATATGAGGGGAATGGCTATCTTTGGCACAGTCTAAAACCTTGTTTGTTATGAAGAAACTGATTGTAGCTTTGATTTCCGTGTTTTTTATTGCTGGAGTGATGGTGCCACGTGCCTCCGGGGTGTCGGTGGCCGATGATTCAGTGCCGCAGGATACGGCGCTGAATGTGATAGCATGGTTCAGCAAGCGGGACACAGTGGTGTACTGGATACAGGAAAGCGAGTGGAAGATTCAGCCCGGGGATACTGTGAAAAGGTCGGGCGTATCCACGCAGGTGATGGTGACGGTGATTGATTCCACAGCCGCGGGTTACAAGATGGATTATACGTTTATGGATGTGAGGGGTGATTCGCTTGCGGATCCTGAATTGGGAGGCCTCCAGAACAGGCTTGTGGAATATCTTGGCCGTAAGATAGTCGGTACCACGATACGGTTTGAGACGGACGAATACGGGGAAATCACAAAATTCGACAATCTCGGACAGATCAAGAAGCAGGCTAAATCATTGTTCAGGGATGCCATCAAGGAGATGGAGAAGGAGCCTTGGGTGAAAGAGCTGAAAGGGCTTGGCTTCAATCTTAGGGATTACACAAAGCATGTGGATGCCGACCAATTGGTGGAAGGGTATCTTGAGGAGATCAAGCTGCTGTTCATGTGTCATGGCAATGTGTATGAGCCGGGCGAGTCGACTGTGCATGAGGACGAGACTGACAGTCAGTATGCCAATGACACGTACACTTCTGCGACGATTGACGATGACGGATGCTATCACATAATGGCCAATGTGGAAAGTAAGGTGCCGCAGGCAGACGTGAAGGCTCTGGTGATGGGAGTGGTGGATGAGATTGACGATGAGGATCTGAAAGCTAACTTCGACGCTAATTTTGATGCGCAGGTGGATACGGATTGTGCTGTGAATTCTTATCTGCAGATTGATTTTCTGCCTAATGGCTGGCCATATGAGGTGGTGAAACAGGAGGCTACGATGATAGGTGGCCGGGGAAAGGTGGAGCAGAAGCGTATCTATCTGGATTCGTATTCGTTCTACAATTATTGAGGTGTGTCCGCGGTGTCGGGAGGGCTTGGCCAGCCTGAGCAATCGCATCCCGGCGGTTTTAATGCGAGATTCCGCCTCAGAACAGGTGCGGGTGGGGGTATACAAAAAAAAGAATGGATAAAGATACCCGAAGGTAAACTTATATCCATTCTCCTCTCTCCTCAGCGGTGCGGACGGGACTCGAACCCGCGACCCCTAGCGTGACAGGCTAGTATTCTAACCGACTGAACTACCGCACCTCATAAGTCAAATTTTATTGAGGTCTCTTTTGGCCTCGTCTTGCAGTGGGATTTGCTTCCCTTTTGCGTGTGCAAAGTTAATGCAGATTTTGGAGTTGACCAAATTTTTGGAGGGATTTTTGTGTTAATTTTTTGTTAAAATATTTAATTAGGTGTATGCCAGATGTTTGTGTTTTATGTGAGGAAGGGCATAATCTCCGACATGGCTTTTGCTGGAGCCATACGTTTGTAGAGGATGCTGTGAACGGCATCAAGGATGGGCATATTCACCTGATAGCGGGTGTTGATGTCGTAGATACATTTTGTACCGTAATATCCCTCGGCCACCTGTTCCATCTCCATCTTGGCGGCGTGCACGGAGTATCCGTTGCCGATCATGGCTCCGAAATTATGGTTGCGGGAGAAGCGGGAATAGCATGTGACCAGAAGGTCGCCAAGATATACGGAGTCGCAGATCTTGCGCGGATGGGAGCAGACTGCATCGCAGAAGCGCTCCATTTCGCGGATGGCGTTGCTCACGAGCATGGCCAGGAAGTTGTCGCCACGCTTCATGCCGTGGACTATTCCGGCTGCGATGGCGTAGATGTTTTTGAGCACGGCAGCGTACTCAATGCCTTCGATGTCGGTTGAGAGGATGGTGTAGCAGTTCTTGGATGATATGCAGCGGGAGAATTCGGATGCAAGACTGATGTCGTGGCATCCGATTGTGAGATACGAGGTGCGGTCAAGGGCTACTTCCTCGGCATGGCAAGGGCCGGATATGACGAGTTCGTGGTTGGGGTCAACCCCGAACTGTGATGTCATATAGTCGGTGATCAGGACGTTTTTCTCCGGGACGATGCCCTTGGTGGCTGAGACAATGTATTTGCTGGAGAGGTCGGTGGTGATTTTTTCGGTGTGAGCCAGGAAATAGGGTGATGGTATGGCGATCAGGAGGGTGTCGCAGGATTCGCATGCGTGGTTGATGTCGGAGCTGAAGTAGATACGGTTGACATCAAATTCCACGTCGGTAAGGTATGCGGGGTTATGGCCGAGGCGTTTGAAATCTTCGATACGGTCGTCTCGGCGCATATACCATGTGATGGTCTCGCAATTTTTCAAAAGTAGCTTTGCCAGGGCTGTGGCCCAGCTGCCGCCACCCATTATGGCGATATTTCCGGGGAATGCGGATTCGGTCATGATGTCACTGTTTTTCGGGGCGCATCTGGGGGAACAGCAGTACTTCCTGGATGGCTGTCTGTCCGGTCATGAGCATGACAAGACGGTCCATTCCTATGCCCATTCCTGATGTTGGTGGCATGCCGTATTCGAGGGCGCGTATAAAGTCCTTGTCGATGATCATGGCTTCGTCGTCGCCTTTTTCGCCGAGACGCATCTGCTCTACGAAGCGTTCGTATTGGTCGATGGGGTCGTTGAGTTCGGAGTATGCGTTGGCCAGCTCTTTGCCGTTGACCATTAGCTCGAAGCGCTCGGTGAGCTCGGGATTGTTGCGGTGGCGCTTGGTAAGAGGTGACATCTCGATCGGGTAGTCGATGATGAACGTGGGCTGGATGTAGCGTCCCTCGCATTTTTCGCCGAAGATTTCGTCGATGAGCTTGCCTTTGCCCATTGAGGGGGCAACTTCTACTCCGAGGTCGCGGCATACTCCGCGGAGAGCGTCCTCGTCCATGCCGGAGATGTCGATTCCGGTGTGCTCCTTGATGGCGTCGATCATGGTGACACGGCGGTATGGGGCTTTGAAGTTGATCAGGTTGTCGCCGATCTTCACTTCTGTGGTGCCGTTCACGTCAAGGCATATTTTCTCGAGCATGCGTTCGGTGAAGTCCATCATCCAGTTGTAGTCTTTGTAGGCTACGTATATCTCCATGCATGTGAATTCGGGGTTGTGGTTGCGGTCCATGCCCTCGTTGCGGAAATTCTTGGAGAATTCGTACACTCCTTCGAAGCCGCCAACGATGAGGCGCTTCAGGTATAGCTCGTCGGCGATACGGAGGTAGAGGGGTATGTCAAGGGCGTTGTGGTGTGTGATGAACGGACGTGCGGATGCGCCTCCGGGGATTGATTGCAGGATTGGTGTCTCCACCTCGATGTAGCCGGCCTGGTTGAAGTACTGGCGCATGGAGTTGTATACTTTTGTGCGCTTGAGGAATATGTCTTTCACTCCGTCGTTGACTATGAGGTCGACGTAGCGGCGGCGGTAGCGGAGCTCGGGATCCTCGAATGCGTCGTAGGCCACTCCGTCTTTGACTTTGACGATAGGCAGCGGGCGGAGCGATTTGCTCAGTACGGTGAGCTCTTGGGCGTGTACTGTGATCTCTCCGGTCTGTGTGCGGAACACGAAGCCTTTTATGCCGATGAAGTCGCCGATGTCAAGGAGTTTTTTGAATACCTTGTTGTATAGCTCTTTGTCCTCGCCGGGGCAGATATCGTCGCGCGAGATGTATACCTGGATGCGCCCGCGGCTGTCAAGAAGCTCCATGAAAGAAGCCTTGCCCATGATGCGGCGGCTCATTATGCGTCCGGCGATGCACACCTGGCGGGGGGACTCAGCGGTGTCGGAGAAATTATCGCGGATCTCATCGGTGTATGCGTCCACAGGGTAGAGGGCGGCAGGATAGGGGTCTATGCCCATTTCGCGCATGGCCTGAAGGCTGCCGCGGCGTATGATTTCCTGTTCGCTAAGGTCGGATATGTTGCTCATGATGATTTTTTTTGAATATGGGGTAATTTTTTGCAAAATTACAAATAATAATATTGAGGAGCAAATATTTGGCTGTGGGTAGATTCAACTGGCAAGTGCAAAATTAGCGATTTGTTTGAAAAACTCGTGTTT
>X363_Desmarests_Spiny_Pocket_Mouse__coassemble_383_pt1 | contig 29750 bp, 30 predicted proteins | sample X363_Desmarests_Spiny_Pocket_Mouse__metabat2_high_PE_013 | metagenome-assembled genome bin X363_Desmarests_Spiny_Pocket_Mouse
TCCTCTCCATAAGATGAAATCCATGCTTTAACTTTTGTTTTTAGACACACTCTTAGAGTTTGCTGAAAGGTTGTCCGTCGAATGTGAGTGTTTTGCCGGAAACCGACCATGTGAAAGTCAGGGTTTCCCCCTCTTTTTCGAATAGACATTCTTTTGCACCAATCATTTTGGTGCATTTCATTGTTACTTTTGAGCCGTTGATGGTGTAGGTGCCTTCGTCCGTGCCTTGAGTGAGGCCATCAGAGTCGGAATATTCATATTTACATATGAATCTCCCGTTTTGGTTAAATGTCAGCCAGATTGTCTCCATTTCCATGTCGGCCAGTGTTGAGCCGTACTCTTCATAATACATCCATTGGCCGATAAGCGGGCTTGTTTCATCCACAGGTTCTGTGGGAACATCGGGTTCGTTTTTGTCATCATCACTGCAGGCGGTGAATGTGACGGTGGCAATCACGGCCAATGCCGCGAAAAGCCAGAATTTTAGTTTCTTCATTTCTTTTTTGTTGTTATGATTAGATATTGATGAACTTCAATGTTTAGGGCTATCTGTGCGACATTAATCGGCTGAGGTGAACACATATTGATATTTGCCCTCGGTTATAATCATCCTGTCAGATGTCAATGAGCTGATTGTCCCTCCGATACCCCATATTCGTGAAAGTGCTCCAACCTCAGTCGAATCGAAGTTGTTGCGCAAGAAAATAGCACAAAAGTAGAGGGCGCCATTTTCATCTATTTTCCAAAATCCACCTTCATCAATGCCGTTCACTCGGATTAGCATGAGTCCAGAATCACCTGGTACACGTGTGTTTGCAAATGTCAAAATGTTATTTGTGAGATATGATTCGCCGTTTTTAATATTGCTTTTCCCATTGTTTGTGGACGATAGGATTTTCCATGAAGTTCCGGCAAGTTGATTGTATAATTGACTGTACTTGTCGTAATTAGCAGGTTTGTCCTCGTTGAGGCTTGGCTGGTTAGAATCATCGCCGCTTGTGGTGGTGCCGCCGCGTGAGAGGATGAAATTGGAGAATCTCCCGCCCTTTGGCGGATAGAGCTTACCGTCCTGTAGCGTAAACGTCATGTCAAAGGCAGAGGCCGAATCATCATGGGTGCTTGCGTATACACCCTGGCAGCGTACGGTATTGCCTGAGACTGAGTAGGTGAACGAGGCGGCAGAGTAGCTTCCCGGCGCTTCGTATTCCAGCTCACCGGAGCCGTCGCTGTAAAAAGTGAGATAGAGATACTGGTACTTGGTGCCTGAGGCGGGGTTGTAGTATGTATATGTGCCTGACCATGTGCCAACGATTGCGCTGTTGTCCGGTTCATCATCGCTTGAGCATGAGACGATGGAGAAACATGAGATTGCCGTAAGTGCGCTCAGAAGAAAGAATTTCAATTGTGCCATATCGTTTATTTTAGCATTATTCTCAGTTTGGCGCCAGGGGTGAGATTGGAGCTGTTGAGTTGATTCCACCTGATTATGTCTCCGACAGATACGTTGTAAGCCTCAGCCACAGTGGTGAGGGTGTCGCCTCTTTTTACTTCATGATAGAACAGTACGGCAAATTTTTCTGCGTCTTGCTGTCCTTGATTAAAGTTCACGTTTGAGTTCTGATTTTGGATGGTAGGTTGGGCTGGTGCAATAGTCTGTTGCTGTGCGGCAGTTGCCTCCTCCACTGAAGTATCCTCGTAGATAGGTGTTCCCTCTACGATGTAGCTGTTCTGGCCATAAAAGAGGCATGTCCAGCCGCTGCTTTTGACCACACCGTCGGCAAGGCCGATTGCTCCGGGATGTTGCTCGATGGCTTTGTCGATGGCCTCTTTCATGTTCGGCATGCCAAGGGGGATAAAAAGGACGGTGTGGGCGGTGTCCTTTGCTTTCACGCGTTTGTCGCCCTTTTTGATTGTTGCAGAATGGGTGCCGATGGGCACATTTTTAGTTGATATGACGGTAAAGTCCGTCAGGCGATGAGTACAAGCACTGCTCAGCAGAAGCAACAGCACGGCGCAGGCTAATGAAAAACTCTTCATTTTGTTTAGGGTTGAAGATTTTGTGCCGCCGGGCTCTCTTCGCCGGTATTCAAGAAGTTATAAAAGAAAAAGCGTGAGAGCCATACTTGTTGCCCGTTCCGCTATCAGAGGCTCTGGAATGCCCGGTAAAGTAGAACGAGCAAACCTGCAGAAGCCTCACGCAGAATATGAATACGGCCATCTGCAACGCTCACGCGCTGCACAAGGCGAAATATGCATATCCACTTAGGCATCTACTGTTTGCTGCAATCCTGACTTTACCATTGAATTTTCCAGATTCCTGATAGCCAAGAAAGAGCGTCGAGTAAACGCATTTTCGTTATGTCCGCATCCCTCCCTCAGATCCCATTACCGGCTTCTGCGAGAGTAATGCGTTGCAAAATTAGTATATGTTTTTTATTTCTGCAAATGTGATTTAAAGAAAAGACACCAAGCCAATCACATCACACATACATCACGTATATATTGTCATATATAATAATGATGTGTATTATGGATGTGGTTGATACATTCCGGGAGTTGCCGCGATTGGCTTAAACAGCGTGTGGACGCATGTCAGTTGCCTCTTTCCACAGACGGTAGGTCTGCAATGTGTAGTATATCTCGCGGAGCCGTTGGTAATGTATGAATTGCGGCACATAGCTGAGTATAAAGTAGGAGAGAGCCAAGGTCGAAACAGGGAACATCAGTATGAGATATTCACCTGAGCATATCGCAGGAAGTATAGCAATGGTAGCCCAGGACAGATTTCTTATTGCCCTTGCCACATGCCACGATGATGAAGCCATGCGTATATGTGATTCATTCTTGATGATTATTGAATATGCCATCGGCTCTTTGAGTTGGAGTTCAATTTTGTATTGGTTTATGCAGTTCTTGGTTCTTTTTGTGTCCGATGCCCATTGCGTGTATTTGAGGATGTCAATCTGTTCGCGTTTCAAAAGGTACTTGTAGTAGCTTACATATGGGAAATCGCATCTTTTCTCGGTGGCGCATCCTGATTCATTCTGCATGTGCAGGATAAGATAAGCCACCATGTATATATTGTAGGGCTCATATCTTGTGTTGGCATCCACCTGCCATCGCTCTAGCAACCAATCGTTGTTGATTCTGAACAAACTGTCTGAGACAAAAGGGGAGTGCAATATGGATTGTGAGGACATCGAAAGTGTAATCAAAGAAATGTACCCCGACAGAGAGCTAAAAGACTGGGATTGTATAACATTTGATTATATTTTGGCGCAGTTCTACCTCAGATTAGATGAAATAATAAAAGGTGGTTATGTCGATTTGGGGCATTTTGAGAAGGTCTGTTCTCATAAATACGATATTGACCGTAAAGAAGGTGAGAACTACTATCACTGGGATTTTGTGGATCTGAAAAAGGCAATAGACGCACTGCCTGAGAGTTATGCCAGGAAAAATCAGCTTCAGGAGCTATTGGCCGTTGCTATTTCCGCCCGAGACAGATACGAAGGTCAATATAACAAATCAGTTGAAAACGTATAGTCCATTGCCAATTCCTGGCACGGTATTATACAGCAGGTCATACAAAATACATTTACTGAAATGAAACAGATTATAGTCATAAAAGCGGTGGCGGGCGATGAACTTCGCACCCGCCGGATGGCGGCTCTTATCCTGCCGTACATGAATGAGGATGTCGTGCTTGATTTCAGCGGAGTGAATTTTATGTCGCGTTCGTTTGCTGACGAATTATATAATATTAAAAGCAAATTTCTGCATCTTGATTTCTCCAACATGCAGGAGCAGCCGGCATCCATGTACAAGGCTGTAAGCGAAGGCCGCTCAAGACCGAGAGTGCGCCCTATGGCATCAGACGACGGGGTGATAAAGGATCTGAAGACCATGCAGGACCTTGATGAGTATACGCTCGGGATGCCATTCTGACCTATTCATTGGTTGACATAAAGATACAAACAGAGACGGGAGAGTGCTCCCGCCTCTGTTTGATATTGTGACTGTCAGGGTGCCGGGGGATCAGAGGCCGCGGCCGTGGCAGTTTTTGTATTTTTTGCCTGATCCGCAGGGGCAGGGGTCGTTACGGCCGATGCGGGGGCCGGCCTTTATGGGCATGACGGGCTGTTGCGGGCCGCGGGGTGCGGAGGCCGCCTGGCGCTGAGCCTTCTCCTCCTCGCTGGGCAGGGTGGCCTTGGAGGTGCGGTATTCGTCGCCGGTGCGGCGGCGGGGCGGCATGGCGCGGCTCATCTCGGGCGAGGGAGCCTGCTGCTGTTGTTCACCGTCTTCCTGTCGGGGCTGCTGGCGCTGGGGGATGAAGAGCTGTCCGCGCATGAGTGCGGCCACGGCCTTGTTGTTGAGCACGCTGAGCATGCGCTCGAACATGTGGAATGATTCCACCTTGTAGATCACCAGGGGATCTTTCTGCTCGTAGGAGGCGTTCTGCACGCTCTGGCGCAGCTGGTCGAGCTCGCGCAGGTGTTCTTTCCAGAGTTCGTCGATCACAACGAGCATGATTTTCTTATGCCATTCCTTGACTATGGAGGCGCCGTCGGTCTCGGCGGCTTTCTGCAGGTCGAAGAGCACGGGGTAGATGAGTTTGCCGTCGGTGATGGGGATTGAGCGTGCGCCCTGCTCGCCGGCTTCTACGCTCTGGCGCACGATTGGCATGAGAATCTCGCGTATGCGGTCGCTCTTGCGGTCGAGAGCCTGCACGGCGGCTTCGTGTATCTTGTTGATCTTGTCCTCGCGCTCCATCGAGGCGTATTCCTCGGCGGTGAACGGCGGTTCGATGGCGAGCACCTTCATGAGTTCGAGCTTGAGGTCGTCGTAATCGGCGGGCAGCTCGTAGGATAGCACCATGTTCTCGATGGTGTCGTAGATCATGTTGGCGATGTCTATGCCGATGCGTTCGCCCAGCAGAGCGTGGTGGCGGCGGCTGTAGATGTAGGTGCGCTGCTTGTTCATCACGTCGTCGTATTCAAGCAGGCGTTTGCGGATGCCGAAGTTGTTCTCCTCGACGCGCTTCTGTGCCTTTTCGATGGCGCCGGAAACCATGGATGATTCCAGGGGCTCGCCTTTCTCCCATCCCATCTTGTCCATCATCTTGAGCACACGGTCGGATGCGAACATGCGCATCAAGGGGTCTTCGAAGGACACGAAGAAGATGGATGACCCGGGGTCGCCCTGACGGCCGGAGCGTCCGCGCAGCTGGCGGTCCACTCGGCGCGATTCATGGCGTTCGGTGCCTATGATGGCCAGGCCGCCCACTGTCTTGTCCTTGGTGATTTCCTTGTCCTGGAGATCCTTTACAGCCTGTGTGAGCTTGATGTCGGTACCGCGGCCGGCCATGTTGGTGGCTATGGTGACAGCGCCTTCCTTGCCGGCGAGAGCCACGATGTCGGCTTCCTTCTGGTGGAGCTTGGCATTGAGCACCTGGTGGTCGATGTGGCGCATGGCAAGCATCTTGGAGAGTTTTTCGGAGATTTCCACAGATGTGGTGCCCACGAGCACGGGGCGTCCGATCTCGTGGAGGCGCACGATTTCGGCAATCACGGCGTCGTATTTTTCGGCACGTGTGCGGTATACACGGTCGTCAAGGTCAACGCGGGCTATTGGCTTGTTTGTGGGGATGGTGACCACATCGAGCTTGTAGATGTCCCAGAATTCACCGGCCTCTGTCTCGGCGGTACCGGTCATGCCTGCGAGCTTGTGGTACATGCGGAAATAGTTCTGCAGGGTTATGGTGGCGAACGTCTGAGTGGCGGCCTCCACCTTCACTCCCTCTTTAGCTTCGATGGCCTGGTGGAGTCCGTCGCTGTAGCGCCGGCCTTCCATGATACGGCCCGTCTGCTCGTCGACGATCTTGATCTTGTTGTCGTCGATCACATATTCCACATCTTTCTCGAAGAGGGTGTATGCCTTGAGGAGCTGGGTGACGGTATGCACGCGTTCGGCTTTGACGGCGTAGTTCTGCATCAGCTCGTCCTTTTTCTGCTGGCGCACGGCCAGATCTTCTATGTGCTCGAGCTCAGAGAGCTGTGCCGCGATGTCGGGGAGTACGAAGAACTGCGGATCCTCTGATTTTCCGGTAAGCTCATCAATACCCTTGTCGGTGAGCTCCACGGAGCGGTTTTTTTCGTCGATCACGAAGTACAGGGGGTCGGTGACTGTGGGCATCTCGCGCGAATTGTCCTGGAGGTAGAATGCCTCTGTATCGAGCAGGATGTTCTTCATGCCCTCCTGGCTCAGGAATTTGATGAGGGCGTTGTTCTTCGGCAGGGCCTTGTAGCAGCGGAAGAGCAGCATGGCACCTTCCTTGCGCACGTCCTTGTCGTCGGACTCGAGCTTTTTCTTGGCTTCGTTGAATGTCTGGATGAACAGGCGCTGCTGTGCGCGCACTACATTCTCCACGTTGTGCTTGTACTGGTCGAAGTACTGGTCGTCGCCTTTTGGCACTGGGCCTGAGATGATCAGAGGGGTGCGGGCGTCGTCGATGAGCACGGAGTCAACCTCGTCGACGATGGCGTAGTAGTGTTTGCGCTGCACCAGGTCGTCGGGCGACATGGCCATGTTGTCGCGCAGGTAGTCGAATCCGAATTCGTTGTTCGTTCCGAATGTGATGTCGCACTGGTAGGCCGCGCGGCGCTCGGGTGTGTTGGGCTGGTGCTTGTCGATGCAGTCGACAGTGGAGCCGTGGAACATGTAGAGCGGACCCATCCATTCGGAGTCGCGCTTGGAGAGGTAGTCGTTGACGGTGACCACGTGTACGCCGCGTTTTGACAGCGAACGGAGGAATACGGGCAGTGTGGCCACGAGGGTCTTGCCCTCGCCGGTGGCCATCTCGGCAATCTTGCCTTGGTGGAGGACTATGCCGCCGAGGAGCTGCACGTGGTAGTGGATCATGTCCCAGGTGATCTCGTTGCCGCCGGCTACCCAATGGTTTTTCCAGATGGCCTTGTCGCCGTCGATGCTCACGAAGTCGCGGCCCTGGGCAGCCAGGTCGCGGTCCATCTGTGTGGCTGTTACTTCCACGGTCTCGCTTGCCGCGAATCGGGCGGCAGTCTCGCGGATCACGGCGAATACGAGCGGGAGATGCTCGTTGAGCTTGTCCTCGATGGTGTCAAGGATGTGTTTCTCGCGCTGGTCCACTTCGTCCCAGAGCGTCTGGCGTTTGTCGAAGGGGAGTTTTTCTATCTCGTCCTTGAGCTGTGCTATGCGCTGGTCGTCCTCGGCAGTGGCTGAGGCGATGTCGGCACGTACCTCATCGATGCGGTCGCGGAGCTGGTCGTTGGACAGCCCTTTCATTTCCGGGCCGAGCTGTTCTATCTTTGCGGCGATAGGCTCAAGGGCTTTGCGGTCGCGCGAGGCCTTGTCGCCGAACAGTTTCTTTATGATTGATGTGATTGACATTTATTGTTTTGTGATTATTTATTGATACAGTGATGGTGTTATTTCGCGCTGAGGTTGAGAGGAGGCACGGCGGCGGCATTGGGCGAGCGTATGCGCATCAGGCGAGTCACAGTGGGAGCCACCACACGTATGTCGACGGGTGTGTCAAGCCTCTGGGGCGCCACTTCGGATGCCATGATGTAGACCGGTGCAGTAGTAACACCCAGACGTGTCACTTGGTTTGGTCTGGTGCGTGCAGATGGTGTGTCGGTGACGATTTCCCATCCGGGCATGACCGCTATCCGGACATCGCCGGCAGTATTCACGGCGGTGTTGCGGCGCAGTGCCTCGGCCTGGCGTCCGGCTTCCACGGCCATTATGTCGTCAATGGAGTATGCCTCGGCCACACCGGCCATGCGTTTGAGGAATGTGGCGGCCTCGGTGCGGACTTTGTGCAGGTCGAGGTTGCGTGTCTGTATCAGTTGGTGGTTGAGGAAGAATTCGCCGTTGTGGTATCCCTGCACCCAGTCGCCGTTGCCGTATATGGCCATCAGGTACATGTTGAGCAGGGAGATGGCTTTGCGGGTGGAGAATTCGCCGAACGGCAGCTGCCATTTCTCGTCGTCGCGGCGTGTGCGCCCCGATGGTGGTGTGGCTGCAAGGAATATCAGCGAGTTCTTCAGTCCGACGCTTTTGTCGATTGATGAGAATAGCTGCTCCAGGTTGCGGTCCAGGCGGAAATACGCATCCTGATGCTCGAAACGGTTGTCGGTCTGTTTGGAATATGCGTAAGGCTCGAGGGTGTAGGCCACGCTGAGCATGTCGGAGCCATCGGGGTGGCGCCCGAGGTCAAGGGCGTTGAGATGGTCGATGGCCAGAGCCGTGATCTCGGCGTTGATGGCGGGGGAGTTCTTGAACATGCCGATACGGTCGGCGCCCCGGTATGTGTATCGGAAGGGATATCGTGTCAGATGATCCGGGAGGAGCACGTAGCGGTCAGCGGGGAGGAGGGGTGTCCACTGCATGGTGTCCATACGCGTGCGCAGGGGCTGCATATGGTTGCGCTTGGTCATTACAGTGGGCGTGTCCTTGTAGTATGTGGTTGTGGCCCAGCTGGCGTTGTCGTCGTTGAGCCATATTCCGCTGTTGCCGGCGTGTCCGGCCATGATGATGGCCTGTGCAGGGTCGGGGGCGATGGCGTAGGCGTAGGTCACGCCCGATCCGGCTATTTTGGCCTCGTCGGCTATGGTGGTCACAGCCAGATTCCGCGGGGAGAATGTCTGTGAGGTGAAGTTTCCTATTGAGGTCGGATCGGTGAGTGTGGCTACAGTGCGCAACGAGGATCGGTCGAATGTCTCTGTGGCGGGTACACCGGTAATGCCCGCGGCCGCTCCGGTGAATATCATTGCGGTGGCGGCTGTGGGGTCGACCGGGGATCCGTAGTCGGCATTCTCAATTATGGCGCCTTCGCGGAGCATGCGGTTGAAGCCGCCTTGTCCGAAACGATGGCGCAGCAGGTCGATCTGCTCCTGCTCAAGGCCCTCCACCACGATGCCTACGACAAGGCGTGGCCTCACAGGCTCGTTCTGAGCCGAGGCAGAGGCGGCTATCATGGATGCCGCGAGCGATGCTGCGATATTTAAGCGGATGGTTTTCAGACCGGTTTCTGCTTTTGGGTTATATATAGATATGATGCTGACCTGGCCATGTCAAGGAGCACCAACGGGAGGAATGCCGGATTGTATTGCTGAGGGCTGAATAGCCACGTGACAGCAAAACACAAAACGACTGCAAAATTAACAAAAAAATACCAAGTAACCAACGGTTTGCATCTTTTTATCCAAACGAACACGGGTACAATAAGCGCCGCAGGATTAAGCCAGGCGTAGAGATAGTTGGGCGATGTGGCCTCGTGCACGGAGATGAATATCAAGAATGTGAGTATCAGTCCCTCAATGCCGAAGACGCCAAAAATGATGGTGTCAAACCAGCGGCTCACGCATCGACGGCGCAAATCGGCCACGGTGATGGCGATGCCTATGGCGAAGACAGCCCAGCACACTGTGAGCGGATGCAGAGGCCATGGCGTGGGTGGGAGCGTGGCATCCGAGCCTTCGTTCACGACTATGGTCCCGGCCACAAGCGGTGCGCCGCCTGTGGTGGCATCAGGGAGCATGCTGTCGAGCACCACCGGGGCGAAAGCAAGCTCGCGGGCGTTGATGTCATAATCTATGCCCGGTCCGAGCGACAGGTCGATGCCAAACTGGTACCAGGGATAGTTGCGGTGGTATCGGCGCATGACGCTGCGGAATGTGGCGGCAGCGTCGGGCGCGGGGAGGATGATGCTGTCGCCGATGGCCAGCTCAAGTATGCGCAGGGGGCGTGTGGCGCAGTTGTCCTTCACATAGTTGTAACGGTACACCCTGTTCTGTGGCATAAGGTTGGTGTCGAGCAGCCCCAGGAGCCTTTGTCGCTGGATGCTGTCAAGCGGGATGATGTGCTCCACCACACGGCGGTTGTTGTCCAGATAGTGCTGCAGGAAATAGCGCCATGGCACGGCGGCCACGCTATAGTCGGTCTCGCCTTTTACGAAGCGGTATATGAAGTTGGGTTGGTCGAAGCTGAACACTCCGTATGTCACGGCCATGTCGCTCTCGGGTGTGGTGATGCGCAGGGCTGAGTGCCCCTCAAGTTCATATACTTCGGCTCCTGGATGGAAGTTGACGAAGCTCACCCTCAGGCTGTCGGCGGCCGAGGCGCGTGCACCGAGGGTGAGTATGGCTGAAAGCAATATTAGAAGAAGGCGCGGCATCATACCTTGGCCAGGAGCACTGTGGCGTTGCCTGAAAGGGGAGTGGATGCGATGCATGCGGGAATGAGCGCCGTATGTCCGGCTTTCACATTTACACCACCGATGTTGGCCTCTCCGGCCACCACCACAGCGATGGTGAATGTGGTGCCGTCATGGCGGATATCCATTGTCTCATCACCGGAGAGCTTCACATAGTCCACAGAGAAGAACGGGCTTTTCACCGCATCAATTTCTGTATGGGGGAATATCTCGGCGGTGGGGGTCACTACCGACGGGTAGGTGTAGTCGATGGCGTCCTTGGCCTCGGCAGTGTGGAGCTGGCGTTGCTGGCCGTTGGCATCCACACGGGCGTAGTCGTAGACACGGTATGTGATGTCCGATGATTGCTGTATCTCGGCAATGAGGCATCCTGCGCCGATGGCGTGGATGGTGCCGGCGGGGATGTAGTAGAATTGCCCCGGGCGCGCTTCATGAGCGCCGACGACCTGCATGATTGTATTGTCGGCTATGCGGCGCAGATAGTCGTCGGGGGAGAGGGGGGCGCATAGGCCGGAGTAGATGTGCGAGCCGGGCACGGCATCTATCACATACCACATCTCGGTCTTGCCCAGCGAATTATGGCGCTTTGCGGCCAGTTCATCGTCGGGGTGTACCTGTACCGACAGGTCGCTCTTTGCATCAATGAATTTCACAAGCAGCGGGAATTTCTTGCCGGCCGACTTGGTGCCGACCAATGCAGCGCCGTATTCTGATACAAGTTCGGAGAGCTTCTTACCTTTGAGAGGGCCGTCGGTCACGGTGGATTCGCAGCCGTCCACGGCCGACAGCTCCCAGCTTTCTCCCAGACGTGAGCAATCGATGTTTTCGCCTTTGAAAGGGGCTATGCGGTCACCGCCCCAGATCACTGATTTATAATAAGGAGAGAATACAAGAGGTTTGCTTAATTCGTTCATGTCTGTATAGGATAGGTTTCTGGCGCAAAAGTACGAATAAATGAGGGCAATACCAAATGAAATTTGGGTGTTGCCGAATTAAGACATACAATGAAAATGGAGAAAATTAGTGCCTCTGGATGTTATCTCGTCTGAACGATTTGATGATTCTCCATGAGCCACCGAAGTCGGCGCCTTCCCTTTTGAGATAGCCGAGCATTTGCAATCTCTTTAGATTGTATTTGATTCCGTATTCAGAAGCATTGGTGATTATTTTAGACAACTCTTTGCGGCTAAGAGATGAATTATGTTCCAATTCGGTTAAAATACGTAATTGTAATTCAGTTAAATAAGATTTGGCTTTTTCCTCTCTCTGGGCAGTAGTCTGGGTAGTGTTGTCCTTTCTCTGGACAGTAGTCTGGGTAGATGTCTGGGTAGTGTTGCTGTCTGTCTGGGGGGTAACCCTGTATAAGCGTATCATGGCCTCCACATCCGGCTCATTATCGCCTGTCAGGAGGGTGAGTATGGTGCGGTCAACGCCGTGGTCATGAGTCTCCTTCAGAGTTGCGGGGGTATGGAATACGGTCTTCCATATTGTGCAGATTTCATTCAGGCCGCTCCCGGCACGTTCACCAAAGTCAATGAGGGAGAACATCTTCAGCATGACACTGTTGCGGGGATCGGAAATGCCTCCGTCAATTGCCTCGGAGATTGAGATGCGGACACTACCGGGGTTGGATATTATGTATCCTTCGGTTGATTTCTGGAATACAAGTCCTTGGCGTCCATAAAAATCGGCATGTACGCATGCGTTGGTCACGGCCTCTCGCAGCAACTTATGGATTGGCGTATCATCTACCCTCTGATTCCCTTGCAATACAAATGGCACCTTGAGCCCTTGTTGCATTCGCCTGAGCACTTGGATCACGAAGTCAAATATATTGCCGCTCCAGTCGCCTGAGGTAGATACAAGACGGTCTGTCCATCTTGTGATCCCTGTAGATCGGTTTTCCTGGTAATCAAGGAAAAAATTAGGGAATTCACGGGTAATCTCATATTCGTAGCCGAACATCAGCAATCCGGCTGATGTTGGATGATATAGTCCGTCTTTGCCAATGCTTATTGCTCCGATTTTTCGTAGGAACATTTCGTCATCCTCGTTATTCCAAAGGTGATTGCTATGTCTTGTCCGGAAGAAATTACGATAGCCTTTGATGGTCTCTTGGCAAAAGACTGAATAGTCCATTCCTTCCAGAACTTTTGTATCCTGCGTCACGGCAGATGCATCGCGGAACATCAGTGATACCTCATCAATCGAACAGTGGTAATCTCCTTCATGGTTGCGGCGATAGGTCCCTGACTTGGGATCCTGTCCTACATATACCGGTTTGGCGCTTCTTTCAGCCCTCGGCACACGTACCACAAGTATTGGATTATTCTCGAACGCCTCTACAGAGACCATACGTTCCGTTACTATGTTGGCGCTGATTTTCTGACGGTTATTAACCATATTCCAGAAGTCCCGGTGGAGTTTTTCCGTGTCAATGCCGGCTTCCGGATGCAGTGAGCCATCGGGATATTCCTTCACGCCCAAAATAATGACACCTCCGTCAGTGTTTGCAAACGCGGAGTATGTCTCCCAGAAAGAACCAGGGAAACCGCCTTTGGCCGATTTGGCCTCAAGTCGGTTGTGCTCTCGATAGGCATTGCATGAATTTATATCAAACGGTATCATGTCGGTAGATGTCATAGTCTACAAATATACTTCAAAACCCTGACATACACAATAGGATTATTGATTTAAAAAGCTGCGCCGGAGAGGGCGCAGCTTTTGGAGGGTATCATATTTGGAGGTGAATCAGAGGTGCTTTTGTAGGGAGGATTCTATCTTTGTGGGATCCACGACGCGCTCCACCAGATTGCCTTGTCCGTCGATGATGTAAGTCATGGGCAGTGCGCCTACGTTGTAGGTGCGCAGCAGCAGGTCGCCGTCGTTTGGATTGTTGCGCACGGCCACCCAGGGCAGGTTGGCTGCGGCCTGGCGCCAGGCCACCTCGTCGGCATCAAACGCCACCTGATAGATTTTGAGGCCTTGCGGGCGGTATTTCTCGAAGATGCGGTTGAGCTCCACGTTGTAGGCCACAGAATTGTCCAGGCCGTAGGCTGTGAAGCTAAGGATGGTGGCTCCGGGAGTGGAGGTTAGGTCGGTGAGCTTGCGCTCGTTCCCTTTTGCGTCATACAGGGCGATGTCGAAGATGCTGACCTCGTTGGCCTCCATCACGCGGCGCGGAAGCGCACCGGTGACAGCGGAGCGCATTTGCAGGAACCGCGTCTCGAGATATTTTGTGCGTGGGTCGGCGGGGAACGCCGAGGCGAATTTCTGTGCCAGCGCTCCAAGCATGGCCACGTCCTTGCGGCTGGCGGGGGAATACAGGGGCTGACCGGCAAGGGTCTTGTTGATTATGTAGTAGGAGATCACGCCGGTGGAATCGTCGAGCACAATCTGGTTGAGGTCTCGCTTAAGCAGCGAGTCGGTCAGTGCTGCCTGTGCGCCTGTGGCTGCTACAGCAGAGGCGATGCGGGTGTCTACCTGCATCATTTTTTCGGCCATCTGTGAGCCAGCCAGGGTATAGTCTTTGTCGAAATCGGCGGCATTGGCGGTCACGGTCACAGTCTCGAGCGAGTCGATGGGAAAGTATATGCTTTTCCCGCCCAACGACAGGCGGTATACATCTGGGTATGGTGATCCGGTCTCAGAGCGGTATGTGAAAGAGCCGTCGGGGCTTACGGCAAGAGAGTCGATGCCATACCATATGCCTGCGTTATAACCTTCGAGGGCTATTTTGGTGTCGGATGAGGCTCCATTCAGCTTGCCGTCGACACCCCAGCCTTTCTGCTGCGAGCATGAGCCGAGGACGAGTCCGAGGGTCATGGCGGCTATGATTGTCTTTTTCATTTATTCGAAGTTTTTAGCGATGGATTGTGCTATCTCTTTCATTTCTTCCTCGGGGAGTGAAAGGTGCTCCTTGTTGAAATAGATGTCGGATTCGCGGCTCATCGGCACCAGGTGTATGTGTGCGTGAGGCACTTCCAGACCTATGACACACTGTCCTACCTTGCGGCAGGGGATGGCCTTGGCTATGGCGCGTGCCACGCGTTTGGCGAATACCTGCATGGCACCCAGCTCATCGTCGGGCATGTCGAAGATATAGTCAACCTCCTGTTTTGGTATGACCAGTGTGTGGCCTTTGGCCACTGGATTGATGTCAAGGAAGGCGAAAAAACGGTCGTCTTCGGCCACCTTGTATGAGGGGATCTCACCGGCGGCGATTTTTGTGAACAGCGTGGCCATGTCAGAATGAGATTTCTACGATTTCAAACTCCATCAGGCCGCTGGGCACACGGATTTCCACCACCTCGCCGAGCTTGTGTCCGAGCAAGCCCTGGGCAATTGGTGTGGACGAGGCTATTTTCTTTTCCTTGAGATTGGCCTCGCTGTCGGCCACGATGGTGTATTCCATCACGGCACCGTTCTTTACATTCTTGATCTTCACGCGGTTGAGGATCTGTACTTCTTCATTGTTGAGCTTGCTGTCGTCAAGGATGCGGGCATTGGCCACAAGATCCTTGAGCTGCGAGATCTTCATCTCAAGCATGCCTTGTGCCTCTTTGGCGGCATCGTATTCAGCATTTTCCGAGAGGTCGCCTTTGTCGCGGGCCTCGGCGATGGCACGAGAGATTTCAGGTCGCTTCACTGATTCGAGGTAAGCGATCTCTTCCATTTTCTTCTTGTATCCCTCGCGGGTCATATAAGTGATAGCCATATTTTTAAGTTTAGTTGTTTTTTAGGATTTAAGAGGTTGATGCAGATTTGACAGGTAGTAAAAAAATAAAGGAATCCTGACAGGTCAAAGTCGGGATCCTTGGTTGTAAGCCATATATGTGTCGCAAAGTTATGGCTTTTTTAGGGATTATCACATGAAAAAGTATTAAAATTGGTTAATTGTCTCCTGTCTCAGCGTATTTTTGGGGAAAAGAGCCTATTTTTAACAACTGTGAAGTTCAACTATTTGACAATGGACATTGTTGTATTTTAAAATTATTAAGATATGAAACGATATATTTACATTCTTACAGTAGTGCTCGTTTCTGTTTTTACCGGGTGCTCCAATAATGATCTTTACGAGGATATGCCTCGGCAGATACAGACATTTATAAATCAATATTTCCCTAATTCACAGCTGGAGAGTTTTGTGTCTTCGGATAAAAGCTACCGTGCCATAATCAAGGATGGCCCAGGCATGACATTCAATGCCGACTGCAACTGGACTTCGGTCAACGGCTACGGCGAGGTACTCCCGCAGGTGCTCTTGTATGACCAGCTCCCCCCTGATTTGTATCAGTATCTGCAGGAGACTGAGAATACGCACAATGTGTTCTCCATCAGCCGCAACAGTGATTTTTATTCAGTAGTGCTCCTGGATTATACGCTGAGATATGACATAGCCACAGGCAAGATCACCGGCGGCAGCGAGATCGCGAAGATTCCGTCCTACAGGTGAGACCGCACGGCATCGATGAATTCCTCCCGTGGCATATCGTAGGGTAGCCAATGGATGTGGAATCCTCGGCGTTCCATGCCTCTGAACCATGTCATCTGCCGTTTTGCAAACTGATGTATGGCTATTTCGAGGCCGGACACCATCCCGTCGTATGACAGCTCTCCTATTATATATTGTGTGATGAATTTATACTCCAGTCCGTAATATATGAGGTCGTCGGCGGGTATGCCAGAGGCGATGAGCGCCTTCACTTCTGCCACCATGCCTGAGTCAAGCCGGGCCTGCAAGCGGGCGGAGATGCGTCGGCGTCGGTCGTCGCGTGGGATATCTATGCCGAATATCACAGCATTCTCCACCGGATGCGGCTGCGCCAGCGAGGCGGCCTCAGGGTGGTCGGCATAATATGTGGCGATTTCTATGGCGCGTATTGCACGCTGGGCCGTGTCGATGTCGGTGACATTGTGCAGGGTCTTCATCTGCGCAAGCATAGCGGCCAGTTCCTCCAGGCTCCGGCCTCTCAATGCGGCACGTAGCCCGGGATTCTCAGGTACATCAGGCAGACGTATGCCTTTGAGTACAGATTCCACATACAGCCCTGTGCCTCCGCAGAGCACCGGCACATGCCCCCGGCCTCGTATTCCGGCCTCTGCCTCGGCGTAATCACGCAGATATTCGTAAAGGTTATATTTGTAGCCTGCGGGCGCTATGTCTATCATATGATAAGGCACAGATCCGTATTCCTCCAGATCCTTGCCGGTGCCCAGGTCCATGCCTCGGTATATCTGCCTGGAATCGGCGCTGATGATTTCGCCTCCGATGGCCTGTGCCACATCCACAGCCCGTGCAGTCTTGCCCGAGGCGGTGGGGCCTGTGATTACTATTAGAGGTGTTTCATTCATGGCTGAAATAGTCTCCTCTGATCATCAGGTCGCTCACCTGGCGTCCATCAGGTTTTGATTCTACTGCCGGATTTAAAATGCTCAGTCCCACGCCTGGCCACCGGGGATGCTCCACTCCCATTATCTCCAGAATGGTGGGATATATGTCCTCCTGTCCGACGATGGAGCGGATCCGGGTGCCTTTGCCGGTGTTCAGGGCGATGAACACCGCGTTGTCGGCTCCGAACGCCGCGGGCGTGTCGGCCGCCGGGCAACTGTGGTCCGAGGCTATTACTATAATAGAATTGTCGTATAGCCCCGATGAGCGCAGACTGTCCGCAAAGGTGCGCAGACAAGCGTCGGTGTAATGAGTGGCGGTGACATATGCCCGGAATGTGCCGGATATGCTTTCGGTCTGGTCAAAGGCGGCTACAGCAGGCATCTGTGTGCCGGTGAACGGGAAATGCATCGAGATGGTGCATATCTGAGCCAGGAACGGCTGTGGTGTGCTGCTCAGCCGGTCGGCCGAATAGTCGAGCAGGATGCTGTCGGCGATCCAGTCGTGATTGTCTCCTGGGGCTATTGCATGTTTGTCGTGAATTTCCTTGTAGCCATAGAGTTTTGACATGCGGAAATGATTCCACGATGAGCCAAGGTTGCCAAGCAGCTCTATTCCGTGGTGGCCGGGAAGCTCCGCGGCCAGGGAGGGATAAGTGTTGGTGTCGAATTGCATGGCGGCTGATCCGTGTATCAGGGGCAGCAGTCCGGTGTTGTACATCAGGTGACCGTCAGATGATGTTCCGTCGGCCACGCGGGTCTGTACCGATAGGCATGACACTGTGGTGCTGTCGGCTATGAGTGAGTTGAGGAAAGGTGTTACTTCCTCTCCGCCCACACTTTGGCCGATTACCGATGAATTGAGCGATTCTACTATTATTAGAATCAGATTCTTTCCGTGATTGGCGATGAATGCGGGATCCGGAGCCTGTCGCAGTTTATCCATCGTGCGCAGGAATGTGTCAATTTCCGCATGTTGCGGGTCGGAAAGGACGATGTGACCGTCCTGGCGGCCGAACAGGGATATCAGGTTGCGCATGGTGTATACGGGAAGGCCGTTGGTGCGCAGTGTGGTAGATTGTTGCGCTATCCAATATGGCGGATTGCTGTATGTGGCCTTCATGGCATCGAAGAATTTCGTCTCAGGGTATGTGCTGCGGTGGTAATTCATCACGCCTCTGACCATAAACGCCTGTCCGGTAAGGAATATCAGGATGGAAAGGCCGAATGTGGCTGCGCGGGCAGGCCACGGCAGCGATGTCCGGTCGTTCCGGCCCAGAGTGAATGTATAGACTGTGGCGGCAATAGGGCATATCAGGTATATCGTGTCAGTGGGATGTATCAGAGCCAGCGCACTGCCTATCAGGACACCGTTGACATTACCTGTGAAGCCCATGACGCGGAATTGCATCATATCGCCGAAGAATCTGTAGTACAATATGTTGACAAACAGAAACACTGCCACGGCCCATACCGGTATCAGAGCGGTCCGGCGCCAGCGCATAGGCAGCAGCCAGAATGGCGAAAGAATGGCGATGGTGTCGATGGCCGCCTTCACTACCAGGTCGAATGTCGAGTCTACGCCATGGAATATTTCCAGATAGAAATATGCCACGGGAATGAACAATGCGCCCCACATCACCATATATGATGCTGCGCAACGGGCCGGAATCCATCGGGTGAGGCTCATCGGAATGTGTAAGTGATGTATGCCCGGCTGGTCTCAGGCGCGTCGGTGGCGTCGGTTCGGGTGAATCGGCGAGAGCGCACTTCATTCAGGCATGCCTGGCGCACAGATGCGTTGGTGGCGGCAGGAGCTTCGCCTCCGGTGATCACGGCCTCGGTCACGCGCCCTTCGCGGTTGATGGTCAGGGTCATTTTCACGCTTCCGGTCACGGGTGATGGCACAGATGCGTATTGCGGTATCTGCCATCCGCCTCCTGCTTGTCCGGAGCCGCGTCCGGTCAGGTTGCCCTGGTGGGCTTTCCCGTCTTTTTTCCCGGCGTTGGCGTTGTCAGCGTTGGCGTTGGCAGTGTTGTGCTTTCCGCCGGCGTTCTTGAATGCGTTGCTCACCTGGTTGTTGGCCTCGCGCTTGGCTTTTTCCTGTTCCTGCTTCTTTTTGTCTACCTCGGGGCCTTTTTTATCATTTTTCTTTTCTTTTACTGGGGTTTTCACCTCAGAGGGTTGTTTCTGGGTGGCTACAGGCGAGGGCGCGCCCTTTTCGCCCTGATTCTCTACATCTTGTCCTGATTCCGGAGCAGGCTTGGATTCGGCATCTGAATTCTCGGGAAGCAGTGCCGAGGCATTTGTGTTGTCGCTCAGGTCGGGAGCCGCCGGCAGATCGGTCACTTCCACAAATTCCTCATCAGGAGCCAGGGCTATCTCGGCGCGGGGCTGCGGCGGAGGATACAGCCGTCCGGCCGTTAGGTGGCATCCCGTCATCCACAGCAACAGCAGGGCGGCTATGACGGCGGTGCCGATGGCGGCGTATGTTCTGGATCGTGACATTATTATAATGATTATGATGCAGGTGTGGGGGCGGGGGTCGTTTCCGGATTATCTGATGTGTCGGGAGAAGGCTGACGGTTGTCGGCGGCTTTGGTGGCAAGCACCATCTTGATACCTTCGGCGGCACCGATGTTCAGCACATCCACTATCCGCCCGTAGGGCACAGCCTGGTCGGCGTAGATGGCCACGGCAGTCTGCGTGGTGTCCTGCTCCATGGTGGTGTGCATGAACACGGCCAGCTCCTCCTCGGTCATTGGCCGGCGTTCGGCATCGGCGTATGCGGCGGATATGTTGCCCACAGAGTCAATGTACACGCGTGTCGACGGCTTGGCCGGGGTCTGCTCCACGCCTTGAGGGAGATTGATCTCCAAGGCCGTGGGAAACACGAATGTGGACGTGACCATGAAGAATACCAGCAGCAGGAAGATGACATCGGTCATGGATGCCATCGAGAATGTCGCCATTATGTCTTGTTGTCGTTTCAGAGCCATGGCGTCAGAGGGCTGGTTCGTTCAGAAGATCCATGAATTCCATGGTCTTGGCCTCCATCAGATTCATCACCTTGTTGATGCGGGCCACCAGATAGTTGTATGCGAACAAAGCCACGATACCTACTATCAGACCGGCAACTGTGGTCACAAGGGCAGTGTAGATGCCGCCGGCGAAATCGCCGATCGAGGCGGTGTTGCCGGCCTGTGCTATGGCGAAGAACGCCTGCACCATGCCTATCACCGTGCCCAGGAACCCGAGCATCGGGGCGCCTGCAGCTGTGGTGGCCAGCCAGGGCAGCCCTTTCGACAGGGCGGCGACTTCGAGATTGCCCGTATTCTCGATGGCTACGAGCACATCGTTCATCGGACGTCCTATGCGGTTGATTCCCTTCAGGATCAGGCGGGAGTATGGCGATGATGTCTTTTTGCACAGCCTCACGGCGCTCTCGATCTCGCCGTCGTGGATATAGTCGCGGATACGCTTCATGAACGATTCGTCCACTCTTGCGGCCTTGGCTATGACTATGGCACGTTCTATCAGGATGTATATGCTTATCAGTGCGAGTATGGCGAGCGGGATCATGATCCAGCCTCCTTCAAGGCATAATTGCCAGATGGTGGGGTCTTGTTGCATTATTTGTTGCATTGTGATGTGATGTTTTGATATTCTTTATTTGAGGCACGCCTTGTAGCGGCGTATGGTCTCTTCGAGGCCGAGGTACAGGGCGTCGCATATCAGCGCGTGGCCTATTGACACTTCGTCGAGGTATGGCAGGGCGCTGTGGAAGAATTCCAGATTGTCAAGGTTCAGGTCGTGACCGGCGTTCACGCCCAGGCCGCAGCGGTGGGCCACATCAGAGGCGGCCACATACGGGGCCACTGCCGCATCGGGATCCGAGGGATACATGTCGGCATATGGCTTGGTGTATAGCTCCACGCGGTCGGCTCCTGTCCTGGCTGCAGCGCGTATGGTGTCGGCATCGGGGCTTACGAAGATTGATGTGCGTATCCCGGCTTCCTTCAGACGGTCCACCACTCCAGAGAGGAATTCCATGTTGCCTTCTACGTCCCATCCCGCCGATGATGTGATGGCGTCGGGTGCGTCGGGCACCAGCGTGACCTGCGCGGGCTTCACTCCTGTCACCAGATTGATGAAATCGGCCGACGGATATCCCTCGATGTTGAATTCCGTGTGTACCAGAGGCCTGAGGGCGAATACGTCGGTGCGCCGTATGTGGCGTTCGTCGGGTCGGGGGTGCACCGTGATGCCGTCGGCGCCATAACGCTCACAGTCAAGGGCCACAGCCACAACATCGGGACGGTTTTCGCCGCGAGCGTTGCGCAAAGTGGCTATTTTATTGATATTAACACTTAAATGGGTCATTTTATGTAAGTGCAAACATACTTTTCGGAAAAAAAGTAGTAACTTTGTGATTGAATTGCAAAGATACGAATAAGTGAGAGCAATGCCAAATTTATTTGAGCATTGCCGAACGAAAGTATCTAAGGCGATAGCCAACGGTACGAATGATTCAGATGACGGAAAACTTTACATCAAAAGATTTATCTCAGCCGGATATAGCCACGCTTTTCCCTCCTGCTCCCGACAGTGCCACATTGCTGTTGGGCTGTCGCCGTATGGATTACAGTGCCTCGATCATAGCGCGTGCGGTGGAGGACTGCAATGCCAAGGTGCTGAATCTCAATGTCACCGCCATGGAATCAGACGATGCTGAGATTCTTGTGCTTCTGCGTGTGGGCGTGCGCAATCCTGAAGGTGTGGTGAGATCGCTCTCAAGATACGGCTACGATACACTCGGGGTGCTGGATGCCTCTGGTGTAGCCGACGATACCTCCCGCGACAGAGCGCTCGAATTGCTCCACTATCTGCAAATCTAACCCTACCCACAAATATATACCGTGAAGATAGCTATATACGGCAGCCGACGCCAGGATCCTTATGTCAAGGAGCTTTCGGATTTTTTCTTGACACTCGCCGATGCGGGCGCCGAGATTGTGATGCACCGCAAACTTTATACATCATTGTTGCGCCTGATGCCTCTTGCTCTCAAGGCTGTGACGCGTGTGGCCGACGGCCCTGACTTTGAGGCCGACGTGGCGGTCAGCCTCGGTGGCGACGGCACATTCCTGCGTACCGCCATGTGGGTTGGATCAAAGGATATCCCTATTATCGGCATAAACACAGGGCATCTCGGATACCTATCTGCGGCCACTATCGGCGAATTGCCTGAGGTAGCATCTGAGCTTATTGCCGGCAATCTTACCACAGAGACGCGTTCGCTCATCGAGGTGGTATCCCCCGTCCTAAAAACCTGGCCGTATGCGCTCAATGAGGTGGCCGTGATGAAGGATGAATCCTCATCCATGATCACAGCCGACACCACGATCAACAGCACCCCCCTGGCTGTGTACCGCGCCGACGGCCTGATAATCTGTACCCCCACAGGCAGCACTGCCTACAATCTTTCCGTAGGCGGTCCAGTGATGCAGCCCGGAGCGCCGGTGTGGGCCATATCGCCCGTGGCTGCGCATTCCCTTGGTATGCGTCCGCTGGTGGTGAGCGATGACAGCGACGTGGCTGTCCGGGTCACCGCCCGCGCTGCCGGTTTCCGTCTGAGTCTTGATGGCCGCTCCACCATCCTCCCGGTAGGCACTGAGGTGATGCTCCGTCGCGCTCCTTTCGGGCTGAGGATCATCACGCGTCCCGGGCACGAATTTCCCGCTCCGTTGCGGGCTAAACTGGGGTGGGGAGGCTGACCGGGATGGATGCTATCTGCGAATCAGGCATATACAGGATTGACGGCCTGGACAGTGTGCACGTGAATGTGCGCCGGGGTGCCTGCAGCGTGCGCGCCCGCTGGAAGGCAGGGCGCCTGCATGTGTCGGCTCCACATGGCATCTCCGCCCGTGATCTCAGCGGCATCCTGTCCGGAATGTTGCCCAGGTTGCAGCAGATCAAGCCAGATGCTCCGTATTACATAGGCCAGAGCCTGCATTACCCCGAGATAGACATTGAGATACACTCCCAGAGCCATGTGCCCGACCGCATATTCCTGCAGATCAGCGGCCGCACGGCACGCATCCTCGTCGGCACCGCCTGGGACATGGCCAGCCCGGATACAATAAGGAATATCAGCGAAGCCATGTGCCGCTGTGCCAAGAGCGTGGCCATGAAGGCCCTCTTGCCGCGGGCCGCTGAGGTGGCTGATATCCTGGGGCGTGCTCCATTGGGATGGGAGATAAGCAACGGCCACCGCACACTGGGGCATTGCAACAGCCGCGGCGTGATAGCCCTCTCCTACGCGTTGGTCTTTTATGAGCCCGCTCTCCGCGATTTCGTGATATGCCACGAATTGGCGCATCTTTCGGAAATGAACCACAGCACCGCCTTTCACATTCTTTGTGATACATACTGCCGGAAAATCACCGGAGAGACTGAGCAGCAGCTCTCCGCCCGCCTCCGCGCCGTCCGTACCCCCGTCTCCCGCTGACCCCATCGCACAACTACATCGTATCTTGTAACTCGTACCTCGTACTTTTTTGTTATATTTGCACAAAGTTTCCAATAAGATATGTTCAACACAGGATATTTCTCAATGATGCCACCGGTGACGAAGAATCTAATCATCGTCAACTGCCTCATCTTCGTGGCCATGATGCTGATGCCAGCCGCGAAGATCGACCTGATATACAATTACGCCGCCCTCCACTATTTCTCATCGCCGGCGTTCAATCCAGCGCAGCTGTTCACCTATATGTTCCTGCACGGTGGTTTCATGCATCTGTTCTTCAATATGTTCGCACTCTTCATGTTCGGCCCGCAGATCGAATGGAGCGTAGGCTCGCGCCGCTTTCTGTTCTATTATATCTCCTGCGGTCTGGGTGCGGCTCTCATCCAGGAGGGGGTCTATGCCGTGATGCTGCATAAATACACCACCATGTTCCCGCCCGAGGAGTACCGTCAGATTGTCGAGGAAGGCTACCGAGCTTTGCGCCGGGGCATGAATTTCGTCGACCCCACAGCCGGAGCCCTCAACGCCCTGGTCAATGGCAGCACCGTTGGCGCTTCCGGCGCCATCTACGGCGTGCTCCTTGCTTTTGGCATGCGGTTTCCCAACCGTGAGCTCATGCTCATGATTCCGCCAATGCCTATCAAGGCCAAATGGCTTGTCCTGGCGTATGCGGTGCTCGAACTCGCCTACGGCATCACCGGCACCGGAGGCAACGTCGCACACTTCTGCCACCTCGGAGGCATGCTTGTGGGTCTGCTCATAATACTGTATTGGAAACGCCGGGGTCAATTCTGACATGGATTCTATAAAGACATATTGGCGCACATGGCTGTGGCGCGACATGCTCACGAAGATCATCACCGTGAATGTGGGCGTGTGGCTCCTGATTGCGGCCATATCGCTCTTCGTGCTCGCTGTGGTGGGTATGTTCGCCCTCCCGGGGCATCTTATGACGTTTCTGTACAGACCATGGACCCTCGTCACATATATGGCCGTGCATGCCGACTTTCTGCATCTGCTTGTGAATATGATGTGGCTTCTTCTGTTCGGTCGCATCGTCATGGTGTACGGCTCCCCACGGCGTCTGCTGTGGATTTACATCCTCGGGGGCGTGGCAGGCGCATGTGGTTTCGTGGTATGGAATGTAGTCATGGGAGCCACACACGCCATGATGCTCGGCGCGTCATGCGCTGTGCTCGCAGTGGTAGGTGCTGCCGCTGCCATGTTTCCGCAGATGCGTGTCAACCTGATGCTCTTCGGTAGCGTCAGGATACTGTGGGTGGCCATTGCCGCGGGTGTTTTTTTCATACTGCTTGCCCCGAGTCCCGACGAATGTGTGGCTCACGCCGCCGGTGCCCTGACCGGAATCGCGCTGCACCGCTGTCAGTTTGGATTCGCGCGCCGCGCGCCGCGATCCCGCGCCTCATTCGCCACATCCTCCGGCCCTCTCTCTCCGCAGGAGCATGACAGGCTTGACAGTCTGCTGGCCAAGGTGAGCCGTTCCGGCTATGCCTCGCTCAGCGCCACCGAGCGCCAGAATTTGTTTGACCTCTCACGCCGCGCCCGCCCATGAAACCCACATCTCAGGAAAAGACCGCCCGGCGCGCACTCACAGAAGTACCCGCACGCCCCCGAAAGGGCACAAAGCCGTCGCCCCCGGCTTGCCGTTCATTGCCGCGGCGCATTTTCACGTGGATAGTGTTGGTTGTCAATGTGTTGATAGCCATTGGTCTGATATTCAGTGCCTATGCCGGCTACATCGACCCACGCACCTGGGGCCCCGCCACGCTTGTCGTATTCACATTCCCCGGATGGCTCATCCTGGCTTTCCTTGCTGCGGTGGCCGACCTGATCTGGTGGCGCCGCACCTCCCTTATACCTATACTTGCCATGGTATGCTGCGCCAGCGCAATCACCGACTTTTTCCCCCTGAATATGCCCCATGGTGAGATGAGCGCGTCGCAAAAGAAACACGCCTTCAAGGTGCTCACATACAATGTGCTCGCCTTTGCCGACATCAGTGGCGAGCCGCCTGTCGACTATAACCGTCAGATCAATTACATACTCCGTGAGAACGCTGATGTCGTATGCATCCAGGAGGCCTACACACTCCGACCGTGGGCTCAGGAGAAAGTGACGAAAGCACAGAGCGACTCCATACACCGGATGTATCCCTACGTATATTTCAGCAATGAGATCCTGTGCCTGCTATCCAAATATCCCGCCGAGGCCATACCGATAGATTTCGCCAACGCCCCCGGGTACGGATCCATAGCAGGATGGCGGATTTATGTCGGCGACAAAGTGGTGAATGTGTTCAATGTGCATCTGCGTTCACTGTTTTTTGAGCCAAAGGACAAGGAACTGTTCAAGAACGTGGCGCATCTCGACAGCATCAAGCGCAGCGACCTCAGCCGCATACGCTCGCAGGTGCTCTCAAAGGTAGTCACCGCCGCGCGCGTCCGTGCCGATCAGGTCGACGACCTCCAGCGTTATATCCGCCGCTTCGGCGGCGAGAACGCTCTCGTCTGCGGCGACTTCAACGACCCCGTGGGCTGCTACGCCCTGCGCACGCTATGTGCCGACGACCATTTCCGTCAGGCATACGCCGACGCAGCCTTCGGCCCCACCATCACTTACAATGCCAACGATTTCTATTTCCGAATCGACCATATCCTCTACCGTGGCTGTTTCAAGCCTTGGAGCGTACACCGGGGTAGCCTCCGGGCCTCCGACCACTACCCCCTCTCCGCCACCTTCCTCCTCGAATAACTATTTCTTGCCTCTTTTTCACACTTTATTCGTATCTTTGCAGATTGAAACAAATTCTATTCTGTAGCAGATGAATATTCCGTTTATCATAGCCCTGATAGCCTTAGCCTTGATGGGCACCGTGGTGGGTCTGAGCATAAAGCGTGACCTGATGATGTACCAGCAGAACAGCTACCGCCCCGACCGTTACTGCCGGTGGATGCGTGAGGCCGCCGAAAGCACCCGCACATCCCGCTTGATGGCCATGGCGCTGGCTTTGTTGATGTTGTCAAGATTCGCGCATCCGGTTATCGCGCTCGTCCTCGCCGCCGTGTTCGCCCTCTGGGAGATCATATTACTCTCCCGCAAAAAATACAAGAAACCGTTGGTGTTCACTCCCCGCGCCCGACGCATATACACTGTCGCTGCCGCGCTGACCGCTGTCTTTGCCGCAGCCGTGGCATGCTTCGGCACCGGACCATCCGGGCATCTGTACTGGGCGGTGGTAGCCTTGGCCGCTGTATATGCGGTGTCATACTGGGTGCTTATGGCCGCCGACTGGCTGCTCAGGCCCGTGGAAAAATCCATCAACCGCAGATACTACCGCGAAGCCGCTTCCATTCTGGCCTCAATGCCTGATTTGAAAATCATCGGCATCACTGGCAGCTATGGCAAGACCAGCACAAAACACTATCTTCACCGAATACTCTCCGAGCAGTTCGACGTGCTTATGACCCCCGGAAATTTCAATACCACACTCGGGGTGATCCGCACCGTACGTGAGCACCTGAAACCCTACAACGAGGTCTTTATCGTCGAGATGGGTGCCAAGCAGCCCGGCGACATCCGTGAGATATGTTCCCTGGTGCATCCCACCCGAGGCATACTCACCGCAGTCGGCCCTCAGCATCTGGAATCATTCGGCAGCATCGAAAATGTGCAGGCCACCAAGTTTGAGCTTGTCGACGCCCTCCCTGCCGACGGTCTGGCTGTGATCAACGATGATTTCCCCTACATTGCCGACCGTCCGGTCAGCTCATGCCGCTGTTCGCGCTACGCCGTAGAGCATACCGCCGGAGCCGACTTCCGCGCCACCGACATCCGCTACACCCCCAAGGGCACACATTTCACCATCCGCGACGCCGCCGGAGCCGAAGTCATCACACTTTACACCCATCTGGTAGGTCGATGCAACGTATCCAATCTCCTCGCAGCCGTGATCATGGCTCTTGACATGGGCGTGGACAAGGACAAGATACGCTACGCCGTAGAGCAGATAGCGCAGGTGGAACACCGCCTGAGCATCAAGACCACTCCAGGTGGCCTCACCATAATCGACGATGCCTACAACAGCAATCCCGTAGGCTCGCAGATGGCCATGGAGGTGCTCGCCGGCATGACCTCAGGCAAGCGCATTGTGATCACTCCAGGCATGATTGAGCTGGGTGCTGATCAGCACCGTCTTAACGCTGATCTGGGCGAAGCTGTCGGCCACTCGGCCGACATCGCCATAATCGTAGGCGAATACAACCGCGACGCCATCCTCGAAGGCATATCACGCGCCGGCATGGATCAGAGCCGCGTCCATACCGTCGATACTTTCGCTCAGGCGCAGCAGCTCATGATATCTCTCGCTGCTCCCGGCGATACCGTCCTCTACGAGAACGACCTCCCCGACACCTTCAAATAAGTGTATAATGCACCATATAAATCCGTTTAATCCGTTAAATCCGTTGTTCCTGCAATGAAAACAAACATAGGCGTATTCTTCGGTGGCCGCTCCACCGAACATGAAATCTCCGTGATATCCGCCTCTCAGGCGATGCATGCCATCTCCCGCGACCGTTTCGATGTCACTCCCGTATATATCACCAAGCAAGGCCAGTGGTACACCGGCGACGCACTTCTTGATGTGGCCAATTACCGCGACATACCCTCCCTGCTCCAGAAATGCGAGGCCGTATACATGGTGCCCGAATTCGGCGACTATAACCTGTATAAGAAGAAAAAGCCCATGTTCGGTTCGCCCATAGCAGCGAAACTTGACGTAGTGATTCCAGTGCTTCACGGCCATGGCGGCGAGGACGGCACTTTCGAAGGCATACTCGATTCCATAGGCATTCCCTATGCCGGATGCGACACCCTCTCCGCTGCCAACGGCATGGACAAGATTACCATGAAAATGATTCTCCAGGCTGCCGGTGTCCCGGTGGTCGACTACATATGGTTTACCGACAAACAGTGGTTCAAAGAGCGCGATGCCCTCATCGCCGCTGCCGAGGAGAAATTCGGTTATCCCATGATCATCAAGCCCGCCAACCTCGGCTCAAGCGTAGGCATAGGCCGCGCCGCCGACCGTGAGCAGCTCATAGAGCGCGTGGCCGATGCCGCCCGCTACTCCACACGCATCATCGTGGAGCATATGGTGGACAACCTTCAGGAAATCAACTGCTCCGTGCTCGGCGACTGCGACGACTTCCAGGCCTCTGTCCTCGAAGAGCCCATCAAGAGCGGAGAGATTCTTTCATACGAAGACAAGTACATGGGAGGCCACAAGGGGGCCAAAGGCATGGCCGCATCCGAGAAGCGCATCCCTGCCGACCTACCGGAGGACATGACCCGCGAGATTCAGCGCCTGGCCGGCGAGACATTCCGCGTGCTCTCATGCCATGGCGTGAGCCGCGTGGATGTGATTGTCGACCGCGACACCAAGAAAATCTACGTCAACGAGATCAACACCATACCCGGATCCCTATCATTCTATCTCTGGGAGGCATCCGGCATCTCATTCGACAAACTCATGGAGCGCCTTGTGGCTCTCGCCCTCAAGCGCAACCGCGAACAGCAGCAGAAGACCGTGAGCTACGACCAGAACATCTTTTCGCTCGGCGGTGGCCTCAAAGGCGGCATCAAAAAATAAGTTGATATTTTACAGACAGCTCCCCGGCCGCACCGCGCAGCGGTGACTCTCTCGGTAACCCCGGGTAGAGCGGAGCGCGACCCGGGGTAAGAGTCCCCACTCTCGGAACGCACTGCGCAGCTGTGCCTCATTACCATCGAGGTACCCCACCGGTCTGAAGGCCCTGGCACGAATAGCCCGGGGGTGTGAGCGAAGCGATACCCCCGTATCCCGTCATAAAGAACATCAGCCTGAAAGGTTAAACTATACTTATAAAAAATATAACAACTATGAACTTCATCCCTACCGAGATTCCGGGCGTAATGATCATCGAGCCAAAGCGCTTCGGCGACGAGCGCGGATACTTTATGGAATCCTTCAAGAAAGAAGAGTTCGACCGCCACATCCCCGGCGTGAACTTCATACAGGAGAATGAATCCGTATCCCGTCGCGGCGTGCTCCGTGGGCTGCATCTCCAGAAAGGCGAATTCTCCCAGGCCAAGCTCGTGCGCGTCTCCCGCGGCCGCGTCTTTGATGTCGCAGTCGACCTTCGTCCGGCATCCCCCACATTCAAGCGGCACGTCATCGTCGAACTCAGCGACGAGAACTGCCGTCAGCTCTTCGTGCCCCGTGGATTCGCCCACGGATTCATCGTGGTGAGCGACATAGCGCAGTTTCAGTACCACGTCGACAACGTATACCGCCCCGATGCCGAGATGTCAGTCCTCTACAACGACCCCGCCCTCGGCATCTCATGGCCAGATCCCGGCTGTCCCGTCCTCACCAGCGACAAGGACCTCCACGGCCTCACCCTCGCCCAGGCCCTCCCCCTCACCGGCTTCTGACTTATCATCTGTGTTGTGTAATAACGCGAGTTCGGGATAAGCCTGCTCCAAAAACGAGACTTCGGAGAACGCATG
>X363_Desmarests_Spiny_Pocket_Mouse__coassemble_398_pt1 | contig 28997 bp, 25 predicted proteins | sample X363_Desmarests_Spiny_Pocket_Mouse__metabat2_high_PE_013 | metagenome-assembled genome bin X363_Desmarests_Spiny_Pocket_Mouse
AGGGGCGCGACGCTGCCAAGCGCACCATCGCCGACAATCCCGAGCTGGCCGAGGAACTCGAGGCCAAGATCATGGAAGCCCTGTATGCATCCGATCACGGTGGCGCAAAGCCCGCACCCAATGCTGATGCAAAAACCGAAGCGGCTCCCGCAGCTGAGGGTAAGCAGGATGCCGATTCGTTGTTCGACGATGATGAATTTGCAATCGAGGAAGAATGAAAGCGATAAAGACACTCATATTGATGTTGGCGGCCGCTGCCACTGTGCAGGCGCAGACTGTCACCAAGCTGTCTGCATCCAAGGCTAATGACTATGGATTGGTGTATTCGCTGCCTACGACGGTGGTGGATGTGACTATCGAGACCGAACATGTGCTTCGTGAGCCGGGCGAGTTTTCCAACTATGCGCGCCGGTATATGAATCTTGACAATGCCATAAGAAACACGGAGCAGGCAGCGAGAGTGAAATCGGTAACTCTTACGCCGCGTGGTGTGGCCACGTCGGATGCCGAAAAGTGGCTCATGCAATTCAAAGGCGGAGATGCCACCTATGTGGTGATGAACGATGCGGATCTTCCAATAGCGATCAATACCGAGGATATCCCTGCTCAGGATGCTGTGGTTTTGCCACAACCACAGGATGCAGCGCCCACTCCTCTGGAGGTCCCCGCCGCGCGGCAGGCTGTGACGCAGGAGATGTCGCAGAGTTCGTCCACAGCCAAGAGGGCTGAATTGGCCGCTCAGCGTATCTTCGAACTGCGTGAGAGCCGCAATGAGCTGATTTCCGGTCAGGCTGACAACACTCCGCCCGACGGTAAGTCGCTTCAGCTTGCGCTTGACAATCTCACCGCCCAGGAGGCCGCACTGACAGCCATGTTCGCAGGCACGGAAAAGACCTGGACACAGGTTGAGACCCGCACATATACAATTCCCACAGAGGACGTGAAGAATTTCGTACTGGCGCGTGTGTCGGCCACAGAAGGCGTAGTCCCGGCAGATGATCTATCCGGGGAGCCCATATATATATCAGTAGCGGTGGATTCGCGAGGCGAACTTCCGCCGGACGAGAAAGGCGAGTCGCGCAAATTCCCGCGCGGAGGTGTGGCGTACACTATCCCCGGCTCAGCCACTGTCACAGTCTCAACAGCCGACGAGGCTCTGGCCGTGAAACGCATGGATGTGGCTCAGCTCGGCATCACGTTCGGCCTCGACCCGAAACTTTTCACTTCGAAGAAGGCTCCGGCATTCCTGTTGCTTGATCCCACCACCGGCGGTATCGCCACTTTAGGCACCAAGTGATCCTGTGGACAAGGCCAGCGACATAGACATAAAGAATATTGATGTATCGGCGCCTGAGTTTCAGAGCGCCCTTACTTTGCTTACCGATACCAACCGTTCGGTGTTCCTCACCGGGCGCGCCGGCACCGGTAAATCCACCTTTCTGCGCTATCTGACGGCGACGACCAAGAAGAAATACGTGGTGCTCGCGCCTACAGGCATCGCCGCTGTGAATGCCGGAGGCCAGACGCTGCATTCGTTCTTCAAACTGCCGTTCAAGCCTATGCTGCCCGATGATCCCGAGATCAGCGACAAGCGACGGCTGAAACAGCGTATGCACTATGCTAAAGAGCACATCAAGCTGCTGCGTGAACTTCAGTTGATCATAATTGACGAGATTTCGATGGTCCGTGCCGACACCATCGACTTTATAGACAGGATACTGAAGACATACACCGGGAACTTCCGCGAGCCGTTCGGCGGCAAGCAGCTGCTTCTGGTAGGCGACGTGTTCCAACTTGAGCCAGTGATCACCGGCGATATGCGGGATATACTTGCGCGATATTACCGCGACGGTATGTTTTTCTTCAACGCCATGGCCTTTGCCGATGCCGAGCTGATCCCGATAGAACTGACAAAGGTGTTCCGCCAGACCGATGAGGCATTTATCGCCATGCTCGACCGTATGCGCACCGGCTCACCATCGCAGTCAGACATAGACTTCCTGAATACGCGTGTGTCGGCCGGATCTGTTCCCGATGATGATATGGTCATGACCCTGGCTTCGCGCCGTGACATAGTGGACAGCATCAACGAGGCGCGCCTGGGTGCCATCCATCGTCCTGAGCGCACGTTCACCGGAGCCATTACCGGCGATTTTCCCGAAACATCCCTGCCTACCGACAAGGTGCTTACGCTCAAGGAGGGAGCGCAGGTGGTGTTTGTGAAGAATGACCCGTTCAAGCGGTGGGTGAATGGTACGATCGGCCGTATAGTTGATTTCGGCGACGTTGAGATAATGATTGAGCTTGCCGATGGCACCAAGCACGCCGTGGAGCCTGAGGTGTGGGGCAACATCAAGTATGAGTACAACGAGGAAAAGCGCAGGGTGGATGAAAAGGAGATTGGCACCTTCACGCAGTATCCTATAAAACTTGCATGGGCCATCACCATACACAAGAGCCAGGGTCTGACGTTCGACAAAGTGGTGATTGACCTCGGTCACGGAGCGTTTACCGGTGGCCAGACGTATGTGGCGCTGAGCCGATGCCGGTCGTTGGAGGGAATTACGCTTCGTTCCACCATTAATCCACGTGATGTTTTCGTAAACCGCCGCGTGGTGGATTTCAGCCGTCAGTTCAATAATTCCATGATGATAAGCTGCGCTCTGAGTGCTGCGCGCGCTGCCACATGCTACCGCGAAGGGGTTGAAGCCTTCAATTCCGGAGATTTCACGGCGGCTGTGAATCTGCTCAGCGAGGCGATATCGTTGCGCCCGGCTGATGTCAGGCATCCTGCCAACATCCGGCTTGCGGCCATGAAGCTGCATCATTTGACCTCAGTACGTGCGCAAGTGGATGCGCTAAAAAGCAGGATTGCAGATTATGAGAAGAAATTGCTGCGTCTGGCAACTGAATATGTGGAATTGGGTGAGCAATGCCGTGCAGAAGGTTGGGACATATCGGCTGCGCTGAGAAATTACGACAAGGCCATCGACCTGGCGCCAGAGTATACGTATGCATGGCTGTGCAAGGGGTTGGCACTCGCGCAAACCGGCAACCTTGACGATGCCATCTCCTGTCTGGATCGCGCGCATGAATGTGATGACAAGGATTTCCGTCCGCTCCTTGAGGCCGGGCGTCTGCTTTTAGGTCAGGGGGATGTGCCAGTGGCGATGGATTATCTGCTGCGCGCTCTTGCGCTCAACGGCAAGTCCAAGGCCGTGCATCTCGCGCTTGCCGAGGGCTATGATCTGGCCGGTGACACTGTCAGTGCCGAGAAGCACCGACGCCAGGCTAAGAAATATAAGTGATTAATGTTTTTAATGCCTTTTATTCGTAGAGGCCGAGATTGGGGTCGGTTGACATGAATTCGATGCGGTCGTTGATGAATTTCAGCAGCGATGCAAAGTTGGTGTCATAGTCGTAAGGGTCCTTGTCCGAGTCCTGGACTGTGCCCGAGCGTTGCCACAGCAGTCCGTCGCGGATGGTGGGCTGTTTGATGCGGATGGATTCAAGGGTCAGGTATTGGAGCCACTCTTCCAGCAGGTTTTCCTTGAAGTATTTGAATCGGGCGCGGTAGACATCCATGAATTCCTTGTTGTCCTTGATCATGGCCATGAAGAATTTGTAGCCGGACTGTCCATCCTCTTCAAAAAGATATTTTTTGTTGTTGGCTCCGGCTCCGAACGTCCAGTCGAAGTCCCACATCGGGGCGAAACGGTATTTGTGGTCGCCCATCACGGGAGTGAGGTCGAGAGGATTGCCGAGTTCGTCAGAGGCCGGGGTGAGAGATGTTGGCATCTCAACAATCAATTTCACGCTTTTGGGGTAAAATATTTCTTTGTTGAAAGTGATGTTGAATACCAACAGGTAATCCACCAGTGTAGGCATGTCTATCACATCCCACTGGCTTTCGGTGCCAATGGCGTTTTGGAGCGGCATCCACACTTCGTTGTGAATGGTCTGTTTGTCTGCCAGAAATTTGTCTAATGTACCCCAGTCGCCAGTTTCGAAAGGATTGTTGATTTCGGGATAGCTTCCTTTTATCTCAGCCTTGAATGAATATCCTTTGTCCTTGTCAGCCACTTCTATGCAAGGCTCGTCGGCGTTAGCGCTTTCAATAGAGAAATAGTATGCGATGTTCTCGTTGAGCACGATTGAGTTGGAAGCCAGCTTCATGTGTTCGGTCAGGGTGTAAAGGCCGTGATAGTTGCCGTTGATGTATACCTCCACCGCCTCCTGATGGTGAGTGAAGGGCAATCCGAGCAGCTGGCCGAGCTTGAAGGATGCCATGTTGCGGATTTTATGATAATCCATGTAATTGGCCAGCAGGGCGTAGTTCTTGCCCGTGTTCATGATCTCTTCCGGAAGCAGTTTTGCCTTTTTCTTGAATTTGAGGCGATATGGCTTTTTGGGGTAGCCCCATGTGGTGTTGCCGCGGCCTTTGATGGTGCAGGCTATCGGAGCCACGTCATCGCAGAAACCGTTGCCTACTACTGAGACGGTGCAATTGTAATAGGTGTCTTTCTCTCCACCGTTGGCCGACGGGATCTCGGTGACATCCTTGTATTGCTCGTCGGTGAAGTCGATATGAATCTCCGGGAGCTTCTGAGAGAAGCCTACGTAATGGAATGCGTCGAGATCCTCAACGCGGGTTGTTCCGTCGGTGAATGTCACTGTGAGCTTGTCGTAGGATTCATCGCCGTTCTCATCGGTAAAGTTGATTTTGGCCACGCTGCTCAGTGGCACTTCCTCGAACTGATCCTTGTCGTCGTTCTTGAAGTAGATATGTGTCTTGGCGGTCTTCGACTGTGCTGCGGCTGCGACCGGAGCGAGCCATGCGCAGGCTGCGCAGAGTATGTATAGTAGCGAATTTTTCATCGGATGGCGAGTTTGAATGATTTTTCCCCTACGGTAAGGACATAAATGCCGGGAGTGAGAGTGCCAGTGGTGAGAATGGTGGCATTTTCCATATCAGTCTGTCGGGCAGAGGCTACGGGGACGCCACTGATGGTGAACAGATATATCTCCGTATTTGCCGCGGCTCCAGTGATTTCGACAGCGGAGCCTGTGTTTAGCACACGCAGCGACTCGGATACGGGTGTCACAATTCCGGTGGTGATTTCGGAAAGCTGTGTGCCCGGGTCGGAGGAGATGGAGAATCCGCCGAGATTGTTAAGCGAGTTCATATAGCGGCCGGTGGAATTTGTGACATACATATAGTTGCCGTCGAATTTTATCTCGGTGTCGGGGGTGATGGCGAGTTTGCGTTTTGGCAGATGGTTATAGGTGTAGTCAAGTTTGATTGACTTGTGAGTGCCGTCATTTGCCTCGGGCTCGTCGCCTCCGCCTCCGGTGCTGCCAAGATTCTCGACTGTAATGACGAACGCGGTTTCCAACAGGGTCGAATTATAAGGATTTTCGACCTGTGTGTATTCGGCTTTAAGTCTATATTTATAGCCGGTGGAAAGAGTGAATGTGCCATTTTTGTTTTTAAAAAGTGTAATGGCATTGTTTGATGATTCACCCCATATGCCATATTCCGCACCATCACTATCGTATAGATTTAGGAACGGTGTCGGATTCCATTGGTCCAGTCCAGAGGTAATGGCAATTTCAAGGGTGTAAACAGTGCGGTCGGTAGTTTCGAACGCGGGGGTATCGTCGGAAGGTGGTGTGGCCCATTGTTTGCCGTTGTATTTGCCTACGAGATATAGTTTTTCAGGGCCTTGGGCTGTGGCAACAGCGGTAGTGAGCATCAAAGCAAGTAGCAGGGCGGATCTAAGGATTGGGGCAATGGTTGAGCCGTGATTGGATTTTTGCATTATTATTCGGTGTAATATAGGATCAGTTTTCTCAATGCGTCTTGGCAGGCAGGGCAGAAGTGGTCGATGTCGTTGATGCGCATGCGGCAGTTGTCGGCGGGGCGGTATATGCCGTGGAATGAATAGCCTCCGCCTTCGTACAGGCCTATCGGGTATCTGTCGGCATCGGCGGGATCTGTGGGGGTGGGGGTACCGGCGGGTATCAGGCTGCGCCATTTGCTGCCGAAGTCGACGAGTGTGGTGATGTTGGGCTCCCATGGCTCGACGGTCATGCAGTAGGTGTCGCTCATCACGTCGCTCTCGTAGAAGTATTCGTCGGCCAGACCGCCGAAGCTGTGTCCGAATTCATGCACCACTACGGGGCGGAAGTCCTTATGGTGGGCTGTGGTGAGTGTGTAGGAGTTGAATATGCCACCGCCGCCGTACACATCAGTGTTGGCGAGTATTATCACATGCTCATATGGGATGCCGTGGAGAGCGTCGTGTATGTCGAACACGGCAGGGGAGGTGAGGTAGCGGTCGGAGTAGAATGTAGAGAAGTGCGAGCTGAAGGCGGTGTCTTTCCATTGTCCGTCAAGTGGCACACTTACGCCAGAATCCGCCGAAGGTGATTCTACGGCAATGAAGTCGAAACGGTCGGCCAGGGATTTGAATGGTTCGTGTTCGAGAATGGCCTCCACTGCTATCTTTGCGTCGCGTCGGAAGGTATCCATCTCGGCCTGTGTGTAGCCTTCTGCCAGAATCGCGACAGAAATGCGGTGGCCGGGATAGGAGCCGCGGTGGATGTGCGAGTGGGGCAGGACGGCGTGCGTGGGTCGGCGTATGAGGATGTCGGCCGGTATGACCCGATGCTTGAGCGAGGCCATGGGGAGTCGGCATTTGTCGCGCAGTGTCAGGGTCACGTCCACTGTGTCGGCGGGAAAGGGCACGAGAAAAGTGTTCTCAAAGGCCTGTGGTGTGTCTGCGCCAATGTCAAGCCATTCGCTGAAAAGTGTGGAGAAAGAGTTGACGTACAGTGTATCGCCCGCAGTGGAGGTCACGGTTATCTGGCCGCTGCCTTCCAGAAGCAGGCTGTCAAGATTGTTGCGGCGTCCAGCCCATCCGTCCTCAGCCGTCATTTTTGCCAGGCTTACCGACACATTGCCCGGAATGCCGGACAATATATAGTCGATCCGCAGCGTTGAGTCGCGGAAGGTGTCACTGAAATGTCTTGCACCTGCCGACAAAGCCACGCCACAAGCCACCAGGACAAGTGCGATGAGACGGCGGTATAAGGACATCAGTTTATCGGGAATTGGCGTTTGAATACTTCCTTGAATGATATTATGGTTTCGGTGCGTGATGCCTCGAGGCTCTGGAAGTTGTTCTGAATCACTTGCAGCAGGTGGTCGTTGTTTTTCGCCACCACTTTGGTGAATATGTCGTAATGGCCGGTGGTATAGTGGCATTCCACGACTTCTGGTATTTTTTCGAGCGAGTCCACCACATTCTGGTATTTGCCGGGGTCGCTGAGCAGGATGCCTACGTAGGCGCATGTCTCATATCCCAGGGCGGCGGGGCTGATCAGGCATTCGGTGCCTTTCACCACTCCTTTGGCAATGAGGCGCTGCAGGCGCTGGTGTATGGCTGCGCCCGACACTCCCAGTTCCCTGGCTATCTCAAGGTATGGCTTGCGGCCGTCGCCGGCCAGCTTTTGCAAAATCTGTACGTCTATTTTATCCAGTTGCTGACGATTCATATGTGAAATGATTTTCGTGGTATTACCCTATGAATGTTATATTTTTGCAAAATTAGCGATAATTTTTGTCAGATACAAGATTCTTTTATTAATTTTGACTTATGGATTTACAAATTGAAAGCATAATTGACGTATCCGACAGCAGATTGGATGTCATTAGAGATATTTACTCCGCATCGTTTCCGGTGGAGGAGCAGAGACCGTGGGAATCCTTGTTGGTAAAGGTCGCCGATGGTGAGATATCGCTATATGTGGCGATGGCTGATGGCGCGGTGGCGGGAATGGCCACCGCATGGCATCTGGATGGCTTCCGCTATATCGAGCACCTGGCTGTGGATCCGAGGTTGCGCGGGCATGGCCTGGGCGCTGATGTGGTGCGGCGTCTGTTGTCGGCGGATAGCTTACCGGTGGTGTTAGAGGTGGAGCCGCTTGGCTTCTCGGCTATGGCTCAGAGGCGCATCTCCTTCTACGAGCGCCTGGGATTCACTGCGCATCACGGCTACTGCTATGTGCAGCCGCCTTACACGCCGGATCTGCCGAGTGTGTCCCTGACGCTGATGACAGCGGGGGAAGGCGTACCTGATCTGGATGCGGTGACAGCGCAGTTGCACAGCCGGGTCTACGGTGTGAGATAAGGGCTATTGCTCAAGTTTGGCAAGGATTTCACGGAGCTCGCTCTCTGTGGCGGTGAGCCTTGCGCGGCATGCTGTGAGCAGTTCTGTGGCGCGTCGGGTCATGGCGGCGAGGCTGTCGATGTCGCACTGGTCGCTCTGGATGGTGCGCAGGATCTGTTCGAGTTCGGCCACGGCTTTTTCGTATTTGATTTCCATTTGGGGTGTCAGTTGTCAGTTGTTAGTTTTGAGATGATGGTGCCGTCGGAGAGAGTGGTGGTGATGGTCTGTCCGGGCTTCACTTGTGCTGTGGATGTGATGGCACGTCCGTCGGGGTCGCGGGTGATACTGTATCCTCGGCGCAGGGTGGCCTGGGGGGAGAGAGCCTCAAGCAGCTTGCCGTCGGAATCAAGGCGGCGTGATTCGCGTGCTATGGCGAAGGCGACGGCCTGTGTGAGCTGTGCGGCGTATGCGTCCAGACGTGCCATGCCGGGGCGCAGGCGGCTGTCGGCCACGGAGGCGAGGCTGGCGGTGGCTCGGAGCAGACGCTGACGGCCGCGCATGATGGCTCCCTGGGCTATGGCAGGCAGCTGGCCGCTGATGTAGGCGAGCTGGCGGTGGCATCCGCTGAGACGGTCGGTGACAGTCTGTAGCATTGCCGAGGCGAGTGTCTGGAGCCGACCTAAGGCGGCCTCGCCGCGGGATATTAGCCATTCGGCGGCTGCGGTGGGTGTCTTGACGCGCATGTTGGCCACGTAGTCGAGCAGTGTGATGTCGCGCTCGTGCCCTATGCCGATGATCACGGGGATCTCGTATAGTGCTATGTTCTGTGCCAGCTGATAGTCCTCGAATGCGGCCAGGTCGGAGGTGGCGCCGCCGCCACGGATTATGACCACGCAGTCAAATGTCTCGTCGGCTGCGGCTATCTGTCCGAGGGCTTCTATTATGGAGGGGGCGGTGCGGTCGCCCTGCATCACGGCGGGGAATAGGCGGGTGTGGAAACGCAGCCGGGCGGGGTTGGTGTACAGTTGATTGATGAAGTCGCCGTAGCCTGCTGCTCCCGGGGCGGATATCACTGCGATGCGCCAGGGCACGTCGGGCCACGGAAGGTTGCGGTTGTCGTTTATGATGCCTTCGGCGGTGAGGCGGCGCACCATCTCCATGCGGCGCTGTGCCAGGTCACCGAGGGTGAACTGCGGGTTTATGCCGGTGATGTTGAGCGAGAGGCCATACAGGGGGTGGTAGCTGACGGATGCCCTGACCATGACCTTGATGTCGGAGCGGAACTGCTGCCCGGTCTCGGCCATGAAGGTGGAGGCGAGGGAGTGGTACGTGCCTGCCCAGATGGTGGCTCTGGCTTTGGCGAGGGCGCGGCCAGTGGCGGGATCTTTTTCGATCAGCTCCATGTAGCAGTGGCCTCCGGAGACGCGTACGTCGGCTGTCTCGGCCATTATCCAGACATTTTGCAAGCCCGGCGCCAGGGCTATTGCATCGCCAAGGCGCCGGTTGAGCTGTGACAGGGAGATGGCGTCCATCAGGAGAGTTCCTTGTAGGTCACTACGGGGTGAAGTGCGGCTTCCGTGTCGTCGGGATGCGATATCGGGGTGTTGTGCGGCGCGTTCTTCACCATTTCAGGGTCGGTGGCTGCCTCCTGGGCTATCTGGCGCATCACGGAGATGAAGCGGTCGAGTGTCTCTTTGGATTCGGTCTCGGTGGGCTCGATCATCAGGGATTCGTGGAAGAGCAGTGGGAAGTAGATTGTGGGGGCGTGGAATCCGAAGTCGAGCAGGCGCTTGGCCACATTCAGGGTGGTGACTCCGGTGCTCTTGTCCTTCAGGCCGTCGAATACGAATTCATGCTTGCACGGCCCTGGGATCGGCAGCAAGTACAGGTCGCTCAGGTGATGCATGATGTAGTTGGCGTTGAGCGTGGAGAGCGGACCCACCATCATGAGGTTTTCGGCTCCGAGCGACAGGATGTAGGCCAGGGCGCGCATCTGCACGGCGAAGTTGCCGAGCCATCCTGACACACGGCCGAGCGAGGCGTCGTCGCAGACCACGTCGTATGTGCCGTCGGCTTTCTGTACCACCTGCGGATTTGGCAGGAATTCTTCCAGGCCGGCTCGCACGCCCACGGGGCCTGAGCCGGGTCCGCCGCCGCCATGGGGGGTGGAGAATGTCTTGTGCAGGTTGATGTGCATCACGTCGAATCCCATGTCGCCGGGACGTGATATGCCGAGCATCGGGTTGAGGTTGGCTCCGTCGTAGTACATCAAGGCTCCTGCGGCATGCACGGCCTCGGCTATCTCCGGGATGTGCTTCTCGAACATGCCCACGGTGTTGGGGTTGGTCATCATCACTGCTGCGACGGTCTGGTCGAGCTTGGATTTGAGGTCGTCGACATCCACTGTGCCGTCGGGGAGGCTCTTCACCTCCACTATCTGGTATCCGGCCACAGCGGCTGAAGCGGGGTTGGTGCCATGGGCGGAATCGGGCACTATCACCTTGGTGCGTGCCCAGTCCTTTCGGCTGTCGTGGTAGGCGTGTATCACCATCAGGCCGGTGAGCTCGCCGTGTGCTCCGGCGAAGGGGTTGAGGGTGAAGCGTGCCATGCCGCCGATCTCGCTCAGGGCTTGCTGCAGGGTGTGGTATATCGCCAGGGCTCCCTGTGTGGTGGATACGGGCTGCATGGGGTGGAGCCGTGATATCACAGGGTCGGCGGCTATCTCCTCGTTGATCTTGGGGTTGTATTTCATTGTGCATGAGCCCAGGGGGTAGAAGCCGGTGTCTACGCCGAAGTTGTTGTTGCTCATGTTGGTATAGTGTCGCACCACGGTGAGCTCGTCCACCTCGGGGAGGTCAAGGGCTGCGGTGCGGCGCAGGGTCTCAGGAAGCTGCGTGGCTTCAGGATATTGGTTGCGTGGCAGGCTGTAGCCTATGCGACCGGGGCGTGACAGCTCGAATATGAGCTGGCTGTAGAAATCTCTGTTCATGGGTCAAAGGCGGTTTACGAGTGAGACATATCGGTCGCAGTCGGCCTTGGACTGCATTTCGGTCACGGCTATCAGCATCAGGTCGTCGGCGATTTTCACTCCGGCGAATATGCCTTCTTTGAGGGCTACCTCTATGACTGCGTCGGCTGTGATGCCGTTGAGCTTCATCAGGAATTCGTGCAGGTATGGGCGGTCGGGGTAGAGCAGGTGCATCTTTCCGGTGGCTGTGAGCTGGGCGGCCAGGTAGTGTGCGCCGTCGGCGCTGATGCGATTTGCTTCGGCCAGCCCTCCGGCTCCCATCAGTGAGAGGTACACTGCGGTGTGGAGTGCCATCAGCCCCTGGTTGGAGCAGATGTTGGAGGTGGCTTTTTCGCGGCGTATGTGCTGCTCGCGAGCCTGGAGGGTGAGCACGAATGTGCGCTTGCCGTCTTTGTCTGTGGTGGCTCCGACGATACGTCCGGGCATCTTGCGGATGAGGGCTTTGGTGGTGCACATGTATCCCAGGTAGGGGCCGCCGTAGTTGAGGGGCATGCCCAGCGACTGTGCGTCGCCCACGGCAATGTCGGCTCCGAGTTCTCCGGGGGTGCGGATCACGGAGAGGGCTGAGGCTTCGCAATTCATCACAAGCAGGGCTTTGCGCTGGTGACAGTAGTCGGCCCATCCGTCGTAGTCCTCGACGATGCCGTAGAAGTTGGGGGCTGCCACTATCACTCCGGCCACGTCGCCGGCCTCCATCATCAGGTGGAATGCCTCGCGGTCGGTGGCGCCGTCTTTCTCGGGGATCACCTCAAGGGCCACGCCATGGTATCGGGCATAGGTGCGCACTACGGCGGCCACGGCGGGGTTGACGGTGGCTGAGATGAGCACACGGTTTTTCTTGCGGGCGGCGGCCACTGTCATGAGCATGGCTTCGGCGGTGGCGGTGGCGCCGTCGTACATGGATGCGTTGGATACGTCCATGCCGGTGAGGGTTGTCATCATCGACTGGTATTCGAAGATGTACTGGAGTGTGCCCTGCGATATCTCGGGCTGGTATGGGGTGTATGCTGTGAGGAATTCCGAGCGTGAGAGTATGGAGTTGATCACAGCGGGGGTGTAGTGGTCGTAGTATCCGGCTCCGCCGAAGCATGTCAGGGGGGTGCAGCGGCGGCGCATGTCGGCGAAGAAGTCGCGCACCTCTTTCTCGCTCATGGGGGCGGGGAGGTCGTAAGGGCGGCGCAGACGCAGGCTCTCGGGGACGTCGCTGTATAGGTCTTCGAGGGCAGAGGCGTGGCAGAGGCGCAGCATATCGCGGATGTCTTCCGGTGTATGCGGCAGGTAAGGGTGCTGGCTCATGCGGGGATCAGTGTTTTTCTGCGGCGCAGAGGGCATCGTATGCTTCCTGGTCGAGCAGGGAGTCGAGTTCGGAGGGGTCTGACATCTCCACTTTGATGATCCAGTGGGTGAGGGGGTCTTCGTTGACCAGACGGGGGTTGTCGATGAGGTGTCCGTTGGCCTCGATCACGGCTCCTGACACGGGGGCGAAGAGGTCGGAGGCTGCCTTTACGGATTCGATGGCGCCGAAGTCCTCGCCTTTGGTCACGTCGTCGCCCTCCTCGGGCATGTCCACGTACACTACGTTGCCGAGCTGTGCTGCTGCATAGGGTGAGATACCGATGTAGGCCACGTTGCCTTCTGTCCTGACGTATTCGTGGGATGGGAGATATTTTATCATAGTTTTTGGTTTTGAATTTTTAATGTTGAATTTCGTACCTTGTACCTCGTACTTATTTTTTGTAGTTTGGTGTGTAGAAGCGTTTTTTGATCACTGTGGCGGGGAATACCTTGCGGCGCACCTTCACTTTCAGCTCTGTGCCGGGCTTGGCATAAGGGGTGTCCACCATGGCCATGGCTATGTTGCGGTCGAGGGTGATGGAATGGTAGCCGGTGGTGATGTAGCCTATCACCTGGTCGTCCTGGTTGAGCACCTCGTATCCGTGGCGGGGTATGGCCTGGCCTGATACCTCGAGGCCGACGCTGCGGCGGGGGGTGCCGTCGGTTTTCTGCTTTAGGATGGCTTCGCGGCCTATGAAGGATGGCTTGTCGGTCTTGACAAACATGCCCAGGCCGGCCTCGATGGGGGAGATGTCGGCTGTGAGCTCGTCGCCATAGAGGGGCAGTCCGGCCTCGAAGCGCAGGGTGTCGCGGCATCCCAGGCCGCATGGCTGCACTCCGGCGTCCATCAGCTTGTCCCACATCTGGCAGATCAGGGTGGCAGAGGCGTATATCTCGAATCCGTCCTCGCCGGTGTATCCGGTGCGGCTCACGATCACGCTCTCGCCGTGGATGTCAATGTCCTTGAATGTGTAGAATGTGAGGTCGGAGCAGTCGATCCCGAGGGTGTCGAGCATGGTTTTCTCGGCTTCGGGCCCTTGCACGGCCAGCTCGCTGTAGCTCTCGCTCAGGTGGTCGACTTTGACGTCGAATCCGGCTGCGTGCTCCATGATCCATGCCACGTCCTTGTCGATGTTGGCGGCGTTGGGCACGAGGAAGAATTCGTGGTCGTTGCGTTTGTACACGAGCAGGTCGTCGACAGTGCCGCCGTCAGGGTAGAGCATCATGCCATAGAAGATCTTGCCGTCGGGGGCGCCGGTGAGGTCGTTGGAGAAGATGTGGTTGACGAATTTCTCGGCCTCGGGGCCTGAGATGAGCACTTCGCCCATATGGGATACGTCGAACACGCCCACGCGTCGGCGCACGGCGTTGTGCTCTTCCACTATGCCTGTGTACTGTATAGGCATGTCGAAGCCGCCGAAGGGGCTCATCAGTGCGCCCAGGCTCACGTGGCGGCTGTGGAGGCAGGTCTGTTTGATCGGTTGGTCCATATATGTCTGAATTTTGAATTTTTAGTGTTGAGTTTTTGAATTTGTACTCCGTGCCTATTCGGTGAGGAGGCTGAGCAGGCGGGCGTTGTCGAGCCCGAATATCGTCAGGCTCACATCCACCTTGGCCAAGGCTGCGGCTATGGCCTTTGGCTCCATGGGGAGGCCGCGCAGGTGGCAGAGCAGGGTGGAGTCGAGGTCGGAGAGCAGGAAGTAGTCGCCGGTGAGGTTGATGTCGGCGATGATGCCGCGGTCTACCGTTATCTCGGCATCGATCTGGCCCACTCCCGGGAAGCTGCGGCTGCGTACCACGGTGGCTGCGCTGCGGCGGCCGTAGATCCAGGCGGGGTCGTGGTAGGGGCGCTCTGTCTCCCGGATTTCGGCCACCTGAGCCTCGGTCAGATGCATCTCACGGTCGGTGAGGCGGGATATGGCGTAGGCGTTGAACTGCTCTATGGTCATGCCGGGCAGGTACCGGTCGAGTGTGGTGATGCGAGCTTGTACGCTCTGCACATGTTTCTGCTCGAGCTTGGAGCGGGAGGGGGTGATGGCGCGGAGCATGTGCTCCAGGTTGGTGCTCCAGAGCATGGTGCTGTGGGCTATGGAGCGTCCGGGGATGCGGTAGAACGCGCCGCCTGATACCTTGCGCCCCTCCACGGTGACGTCGTTGCGCCCGGATGCCTCGGCGCTGATGCCGAGCGAGCGCAGCATGGCGGCCACTGATCCGGTGTAGCGGCGGAATGTCGTGGCCACGTCGGCGGCGCCCGGTGTGACGTAGCTCATCATGATGTTGTCCTTGTCGGCGTACACACATCCTCCGCCTGAGCGGCGGCGGTACATCTCTATGCCGTGAGCCGAGCAGTATGCGGTGTCCACCTCGGCGTCGATCTTCTGGTTGCGGCCGAATATCACGGTGGGATTCACCCTCCATGTGAAGAAATAGTCGGCTGGGGGCAGGCGGCGTGCCGCCCATTCCTCCATGGCCAGATAGAAGGGCAGGCGGTGGTCCCCGTGGCCGGGCGGCAGGGTGATATGTGTGACGGAGGTTTTCACTGCGTCAAAGTTACGAATAAGTGAGCGCAATTCAAAATTTATTTTGAGGAGATGTTGCCTGTTAATATGTGTTAAACAAGTTTTTCTGGTAGCGCCGTCCTGTCGAATAGCATTATCTTTGTATCGTCGTGTCTTTTCCTGAAAGGCGCGGCAAGATAATAAGGGCCCGCAGGGTTGCGGAAAAACAAATGATATAACAACTTATAAAACTACCTTGAAATCATGCCATTAGAAATAAATGTCAAAAGCATTTTCCCGAGTGCGCTGTTGTGTGTTTGCGCGTCATTCTCCCTGAATGCGCAGGATCTGCCTGAATTGCCGCCGTGTCCTGAAGTGGGTGAGCCGCTCAAGGAGAATATGGTGAGGCTCCAGGATCCCGGCAGCTTCCCGGAAGTGCGGATGGACATCCCGATCGCCGAGGGTCCGTTCCAGCCCACATGGGAGTCGATAGAAAGCAACTATCCGGGTGAGCCTGAATGGCTGCGCGATGCGAAAGTGGGTTTCTGGGTGCATTTCGGTCCGCAATCGTCGGGTGAGAGCGGTGACTGGTATGCGCGGAAATTATATAATGAGAATGAGGCTGCATACCGGAATCATCTGAGGCGCTATGGCCATCCTTCGGAATTCGGATACAAGGATGTGCTGAAGGATTGGAATCCCACGAAGTTTGATCCTGCGCGTCTGACCAAGCTGTACAAAAAAGCCGGGGCGCGTTTCCTGATGATCCAGGGCGTGCACCATGACAACTATGATCTCTGGGACTCCCGCTATCAGCCGTGGAATTCGGTGAACGTCGGCCCCGGCCGCGACTTGCTGCGTGAGTGGGCCGATGCGTGCAGGAAGAGCGGCATGCGTTATGGCGTGACATTTCATCATGAATACACATGGTGGTGGTGGCAGACCGCATTCCAGAGCGATACCAAAGGCGATAAAAAGGGCGTCCCCTATGACGGTAACCTCACCCTGGCCGACGGCAAGGGCAAATGGTGGGAGGGTCTTGACCCCCGGATGCTGTACGGCGTGAATCTCCGTGAATACGAGACAGTGGCCGAGCGTGCCAATTCCCCGTGGTCGCCCCCGCAGCCCGGCATCATGTGGCGGCATCTTGACTATGCCCGCTGGTATGCCACGCAGTGGGCGCTGCGCATCATGGATGTGACATCGCATTACGACCCTGATTTCATATATACCGACGGCACCGTGCAGGGCCCCTTCACCGGCGACGGCACGGGTATGGGCTACAAGTGCAATGCCATGCAGACAGTCATGGCCGACTATTACAACCGTCAGCTCCGTACACGCGGGAAAGTGGACGGATTCAGCATCATCAAATTCCGCCGCCCCACCAACGGAGCCGTGAACACGGCCGAGTTCGAGTTTCCTGACACGATCAACACCTCACAGCCATGGATACGCGAGGCTCCTGTGGGCGACTGGTTTTATGCCCCCGGATTCGTGTATGACTCAGGCTCTGTGATACGCTTCATCATCGAGGCCATCTGCCGCGACGGCAACGCCGCCCTGAACATACCCCTGCGCCCCGACGGCTCGATGGAGGCGGATTGTGAGCGCATGCTCGGAGAGCTGGGCGAGTGGCTGGATGTCAACGGCAAGGCAGTATACGGAAGCCGTGCGTGGGCTGTGCCTGGCGAAGGCGAGATGCAGGATGGCAGATTGAAGAAACTTCCCGGTGGCGGCCTGGGTGCGTATCACCGTGATTTCGCCTTCACACCGCAGGATATCCGCTTCACCGTAGGCAATGACGGAGCGCTGTATGCGTTCCTGATGGCCCTGCCCGAGCCGGGGCAGACCGTGTGCATAAGGTCGCTCGCCCGGGATGCGCGCAAGGTCTCGGGTGTGTCCATGCTTGGCAGCAAGGCCAGGATCAGATGGCGCGCCACCGACGAGGGGCTTGAGGTCACGTGTCCTGCCAGGATGCCGTGCAGGACCGCCGTGGTGTTCCGGCTCGAGACCGACTGAAAGGGCGGGAAAATGATCGTGCTATTGCGGCACGTTGAATAGCCAGTCGGCTATGTCGATGATCCGCACTCCTTCATAGTCTGTCTGGCTATGGCGCGTACGGGCAAGAAGAATCCTTGGGTAAGCGTCTTTGATCTGGAAGAAGGGGGCGACCTCCCTTTCGAATGTCTTGGGATTGGTTACGTCAAGGCTCACCTGTATGTATGCCTTCTCGTCCCGTTTCATCGCCACGAAATCGACCTCCTTCTTATACAGGAAGCCGGCGTAGACGTCATAGCCGCGGCGCATAAGCTCTATCGCCACAATATTCTCAAGCACACGGCCATAGTCCATGTTGCGTGTGCCAAGCAGCGCGTACCGGAAAGAATGGTCGGCGAGATAGTATTTGTCTTGCGTTGCGAGGTACATCTTGCCACGTATGTCATATCTGCGCACACGGTAAAAAAGAAATGCGTCGGTAAGATATCCCAGATAGCTGCCTATGGTGCGGCTGTTGGTTTTGTGTCTTAGAGCGGCAAGGGCTTCGGCAATGCTGTTGGCCGACTCAAGGTTGGAGATATTGTCCATGAGGAATTCGGCCAGGCGTGTGAGCAGCCGGACATTGCGTACGCGATGTTTCTGTTGCACATCGCGTACGATAAGTGTGGTGAAAACACTTTTGATGTAATCGTAGCGGTGCCGGGGGGTGTCGTAGATATACGAGCCCGCCATTCCGCCGTCAAGGATATAGCGGTCGAGCCCTTGCTGAATGTCGGCAATCCCGAAATAATCCATGAACTCCCTGAGCGAGAACGGGTAGACCTCTGTCTCAAATGTGCGCCCGGTGAAGAGTGTCGCCAGATCGTTGTTGAGCAGGAAGGCGTTGGAGCCGGTGATGTAGATGCGATATTGACCGGTTGCGTGCAGACCGTTGATCGCCCACTCGAATTTTTCGCAATTCTGCACCTCGTCGATTACAACGTAATTTTCCACCCCATCCTTGCGTTGCGCCCCGATAAATGCGTACAGAGCGTTTCCGTCGGGCAGTTTGTTATGCCATTCCGGAAGATTGAAATCAATTTTGATGACATTTGCGGCAGGCTCATTATCGGTCAGCCAAGTGACAAAGGCATCCACCAGTTTCGACTTCCCGCTGCGGCGAATGCCGGTCACTACCTTGATGTCAGGGGTGTGGCGCACTGAGATGAGGTCGTTGAGATACTGTGGACGTGGGATGAGTTTCATGCTTTGCGATTTTTATTTCACAAAGTTACAATTTTTTTGAGTTTTGGAAATAGAAAGTGGAAAGAATTTAATCTACAGGAGATTAAATTTCAATGCTGGGCCGACAACGCCGGATCTGTGAGCGCACACGAAGGAAAGGGCGGGAAAATGGGAAAAAGTGGGGTAATGTGCTGATGATTAGGTGAAAACAAATTCCCACACCCGGGGAAATCCCGGGAAAGTGGGAAATTGTCGCGGCGGTTTTTTCCGGATTTTCATGGTTTCTCAGCAGTTGGGAAAATGTAAGTGGCACTGTGGCAGTGTGTTAGGCTGATTTTCTCCATTTTCCCGCTTCTGCGGCTGCCTCAGGCGGTGAGGATTGCCTTGTCGGCCGACGATGTCCGGATGGCCTTCTCATAGTTGCCGTTGGAGATGCGCCGGATCAGGCCGTTGTCGATCATGCGGTTGAGCTGCCGGTAAGCCTCGGATTTGCTCATGCCCAGCATGTCGGCTCCGGCGTAGAGATCCTTGGATGTGAAATCGTCGTCCAGCAGGTCCATCATGTCGGCCATCGAGGCCTGTCCGCGGGTGCGCGAGCGTATCGAGGCCGCGCGGGCCCTCACCAGGTTGTCCTCATACCAGTCGCTGATGCGGAGCGCCGCTGTCATTTCGCTGAGGCTGATCTCGCCCAGTGACTTTGTATGGCTGGTGGCCCATGCCAGGGCGTGTATTATCAGGGCTATCTTTCCCAGCAGCAGCGGACGCTTGTCGGGGCGCGTGTCTTCGCCGGCGGCCAGGTCGCGTTCGGCCACGATCACGTTGCGCCAGTTGCAGAACAGGTTGGTGGCATCGTCCGACATCCTCACCACCACAGGCTCCCCGGGGTCGTAGGGCAGCGAGATGAGGCGCTCCAGCACCATGTCCCAGTGACGGATGTTGTCCTGTATCTGCTGCCCGTATCTCTGTATTATGTCCAGGTCCCACGCGGGAGTGTCGTTCTCGGACGGACACACAAACAGGAATCTGTCTATCAGTCCGTTGTTGAAATATTCATCCTTGAGGAACTCGTTCAGACGCTTGGTCTGCGCCGTGCCGATGATGGATATGCAGGGGTTGTTGATCACGATCGGCTCGGGGTCCGACACGCGGTTGATCTTGAGCGGCGCCCCCGAGAATGCCGACAGTATTTGCTCGATCAGGGGCGAGGCGTTGTATCGGTTGGCCGAGTTGAACATGCCCATGATCTCGTCCACGGCCACCACGATTCCGCGCGGATTGCTCTGGTGGGCGCGTGTGAGCGCCTCGGGAGTGAAGTCGTTGACCACGGTCTGTGTCAGCCTCGCGCTCATGCGCTTCTCCTTGGGCAGGGCTGTGTATTGCTCTACCTGCGCCCTGTCGTGCTCGTATATGGGACGGAAAGCCGCTTTCATCGGCGGTGTCTTGCCGCTGCCGGCGCGTCCGATGATCATTGTGAACAGCGACGCGTTTGTGGTCCATCCCGGGAGCAGCTGCACGCTCAGGGCGTTGCCGATGGCCGCCGAGGCGGCTGCCAGGGCTGAGGCCATCACGTAGTCGCGGTTGAAGAATTGTGTTTTTACCATTGTCTCGCAGATATGCGCCACCACCGGGGGCAGATGGTCGGTGATCAGTGCAGGGCGGGCGGCTGGGGCTGTGGTTGACGTAGGGTTGCCTTTCAGGCGAAGTGGTTTAATCATAATAGATCAGGTTTTTGGGGTGATGAAAATGTGTGTCTGATAGTGTGATTCAAAATCGGCCGTTGTTGAATTACTTTGCAAATATACATACAAAATCCGTGATTGCAAAAATTTCTTGCGAAAAATCTTGCTTTTTAACATTTGTGATTTGCCTACGTCGGAGGGGCGCAATTATGGGAAAATGGGAAAATATGGGATATGTGCCTGATCTATAATGTCTTGTGAATTTTCATCCCCGGGGAAATCCTGGGAAAGTGGGAAAATGTCGCGGCAGTTTTTTTCAGGATTTTCATGGTTTCTCAGCCGCTGGTAAATCGTAATGCAGTATCCAGCAGCCAATTACCTGACTTTTTCTCATTTTCTCGCAATACCTCCCCCCTTGTGTGTGTTCAGAGCATGCGCTGGAGGATGAGGGCGTCGGTGTAGGCGTTCTGCGAGCGGCGCAGCCATGAGCGCAGGCATCCCGAGGGCTTGAAGCCGAGCGAGGCGAACAGCCGCAGCGACGCCGCATTATCCTTCGCCACGATGGCCGAGAGCTGGTGCAGGCACAGTGTGGCGGTGCAGTAGCCGATGACGGCCGTGAGGGCGGCGCGGGCGATGCCGCGGCGGCGGTGCTCAGGAGTGATGTATATGCCCAGGAACGCCCGCGAGTGGCGCGGGTCAAGGTCGGTGACGTCAACAGTGCCGACGGCTTCCTCTCCGCAGCATATGACCAGGCGCAGCTGCCGGTCGCGGTATATGTCGGTGCTGTAGTCGCGGGCGTATTCCCATAGCATCTGGCGCGATACAGGTGCGTCGGAGAGGGAGACGCGCCATGCCTCGGGGGAGTTCTCCCAGCGGTAGAGGCGGTCCACATCGCCCGTCTCCACCGGGCGCAGGGTTATATCCGGCATTTGGGTGTTCATAGCGAGAAAGGTATGCGGCCTTGCAGGGAGCGGCCGAGGGTGATCTCGTCGGTGTATTCTATCTCGTTGCCCACGCTCACTCCGCGGGCGAGCTGTGTCACCGTCACAGGCAGCCCCTGCAGGCGCTTGAATATGTAATAGTTGGTGGTGTCGCCCTCCATGGTGGCGCTCAGCGCCAGGATCACCTCTGATACAGAGCCGGAGCGGGCTCGCTCTATCAGGGAGTCGATCTCCAGCCGGTCGGGGCCTATGCCGTCGATGGGCGATATCAGGCCGCCGAGCACATGGTACAGCCCCGAGTATTGTCCGGTGTTCTCGAAGCTCATCACGTCCTTGACATTCTCCACCACGCACACCGTGGAGCCGTCGCGCGCGGGCGAGGAGCAGATGGGGCAGATGTCGGTCTCGCTGATGTTGTGGCACACCCGGCAGTAGGATATGCCGCGTCGCAGGTCGATGATGGACTGGCCGAGGCTGATGGCCGCGCTCTCGTCCTGCCGGAGCAGGTGCAGGGCCAGCCGCAGGGCTGTCTTGCGCCCAACGCCCGGGAGCCTCGACAGCTCGGTGACGGCTCCTTCAAGCAGCCGGGATGAGAATTCTGTCTCTGTGATCATCTGAAGTAGGATTTACGTGAGGCGTCGATCTTGAGCATTATGAATATCAGTATGGTGAAGCCCCACAGCGACGAGCCGCCGTAGCTGAAGAAGGGGAGCGGTATGCCTATGACAGGGCACAGCCCTATGACCATGCCGATGTTGATGCAGAAGTGGAATATCAGGTAGGAGGCCACGCTGTAGGCGTAGACGCGGCCGAACACTGTGGGCTGCCGCTCGGCTATGGCCACGCAACGCAGGATCAGCAGCACGAAGAGCAGCTCCACGGCGATGGTGCCTATGAAGCCCTCCTCCTCGCCTATGGTGCAGAATATGAAGTCGGTGTGCTGCTCAGGCACGTACTTGAGCTTGGTCTGCGTGCCGCCCAGGAAGCCCTTGCCAGCGAATCCGCCGGAGCCGATGGCTATCTTAGACTGGTTGACGTTGTAGCCCGCCCCGCGCAGATCCTCCTCTATGCCGAGCACCACCTTGATGCGCTGCTGCTGGTGAGGCTGGAGCAGCTGGTCGAAGGCGATGTTGACCATGAACATGAACACTACGGAGAACAATGCCGCAGCCACCGGTATGAGCAGCTTCATCAGATGGCAGCGCAAGGCCTCGACAGTGGCGTACACGCACCCCGCGCCGATCACCCCCAGCAGCACGGGCATGCCGGGGAGCTCCACCCCGCACAGATCGGTGAGTATCCACACCACCAGCCCGGACGCACCGAAGAATATGGCTATGTTGCGCGTCACCTCGGGGCGTTTGCGGGCGTACATGGCTATCATCCCTACCATCACCAGCATCACTATCACCAGGATGGTGAACTGGCCGGTCTGCATCCCCAGGGTGGCGGTGTCGGCGAATTTCACCGTCACCACAAACACCACCACGGCCAGCAGAGCCGAGAAGAGGACCAGCCCGCTCATGCCCTCGCGGTAGAGCACAAAGAAGAGCGACAGGAACACCAGCGCCGACCCCGTCTCGTTCTGCAGCAGGATCAGCGCCACCGGCAGCAGGATGATGCCGCAGGCCTTCAGATAGTTGGACAGCTTGGCGTTGAGCACGAAATTGTAGCCGCTGAAGAGCTTGGCCAGGGCCAGGGCGGTGGCGCACTTGGCAAATTCGGCCGGCTGCAGGCTCATCGGCCCCAGCACTATCCACGAGTGGGAGCCCTTGATGTCGGGCGCCACAAACCGCGTGACCACGAGCAGGAAGATCACAGCCGTATACACCACATAGGCGTAGGTGTCGTAGATCCGCGACTCCACAAGTAGCAGGAACATCCCCAGCACCAGAGCCAGGCCGATCCAGCGTATCTGCTTGCCCGAGAATTCGGCGAACGAGAACAGCGATGCCTCGTCGAAATCATAGCTGGCCGCGTAGATGCTCACAGCCCCCGCCAGCACCATGATCAGATAGATGATGATGGTGGCCCAGTCGAGACCACGGAACACAGATGGCTGTTTATTATCGTTTCGCCGGATCATAATGCAGGATAGATGTCAGCATACGCTCCTCCATGCCGCGGCGGGTGTCGGAGATATGCCCGTTGAGATATTTTTCCATCACAAGACTGCCGATGGGCACGCCGAATGTGGCTCCGAAGCCGGCGTTCTCCACATACACGGCCACGGCGATCTTCGGATCCTCGTAGGGGGCGAATCCCATGAAGGCCGAGTGGTCCTTGCCGTGGGGATTCTGCGCGGTGCCGGTCTTGCCGGCCACGTCCACGCCCGGGAAAGCCGCCAGGCGGCATGTGCCTCCGGTCACGGCCATGCGCATGCCCTCGGCCACATCATTGTAATAGTGCTGTGATATGGTGGGATAGCGCTTCTGCATGAATTCGTCGGGCAGGACGGTGTCCTGTATCTCCTTCACCACGTGGGGCGTGATAAACCAGCCACGGTTGGCTATGGTGGCGCTGAGGTTGGCTATCTGCAGCGGCGTGGCCAGCACCTCGCCCTGGCCGATGGACACGGAGATGATGGTGTTGGCGCTCCAGTGTCCCTTGCTGTAGAATTTGTCGTAGAATTTCGAGTTGGGGATGAATCCGCGGCTCTCGCTGGGGAGGTCCACCCCCAGGCGGTAGCCGTAGCCCATGCTCACCAGATGATTCTTCCAGATCTCAAAGGCGCGGTCGGGCGAGCCGTACTTGCTGCGCTTGTCGATCATCGCCTTGAAGCCCCAGCAGAAGAAAGCGTTGCACGATGTCTGCAGCGCGGGCTTCAGGGGCAGCGGCGAGCCATGGCCGTGGCATCCCACGCGGAGGCCGCCGTTGATGTACCCGCGGTAGCAGGGGAAGGTGGTTGACGTGGTGATAATTCCCTCCTCGAGCAGGATCAGCCCCTGGGTGGGCTTGAAGGTCGAGCCGGGGGGGTAGGCTCCCATCAGGGCGCGGTCAAATAGCGGCCATGTGGGGTCGGAGGTGAGTTTCTTGTAATTCTCACCGCGTTGACGCCCCACCAGAAGGTTAGGGTCGTAGCCCGGCGACGACACCATGCACAGCACCTCGCCCGTCTTCGGCTCTATGGCCACCACGGCACCGCGCTTGCCCACCATCAGCGATTCGGCGTACTGCTGCAGGCGTATGTCAAGGCTCAGCTTCAGGTCGCGGCCTGAGACAGGGGCCACATCGCGCGCGCCGTTCTCGAAGCGTCCCTGTATGCGTCCGTTGGCGTCGCGTATGAGTATCTCCTCGCCCTTTATGCCGCGCAGGTGGCGCTCATAGCTCTTCTCCACGCCCAGGTCGCCGCAGTAGTCGCCCGGCGAATAGTAATCGTCGCGCTCGATGTCCTTGGCGTTGACCTCGCGGATGTTACCCAGCACATTCGCCGCGGTGGCATGGTTGTACTGGCGCAGGATGCGTTTCTGTATGAAAAAGCCCGGGAAACGGTACAGTTTCTCCTGCAGCCGCCCGTAGTCCTGGGCTGAAAGGTGGCTGATGAGCTTCTGCGGAGTGTAGCTGGAGTAGCCCGGATTCAGCCGCTTGTCCTTCATGTCGGTGAAGCGCTTGTCGAGCTGCTCGCGGGTGATGTTCAGTGTGTTGCAGAAGTCCGCGGTGTCAAATGGCTGCACATCGCGGGGTATGAGCATGATGTCATAGGCAGGCTGGTTGAACACCACCAGCTCGCCGTTGCGGTCGTACATCAGACCGCGCGAGGGATATATGGTCTTGCGCAGGAAAGCGTTTGTGTCGGCCGACTGCTTGTATTTCGTCTCCCGGATCTGCAGGTCAAAGAGCCGTATGCCGTAGATGATGGCTATGACCAGAAGAAATCCGCAGATCACGTATTTCCTTTTCTCCAGCTTATAGTCTTTTCTCATTGCGGGCGGTGGTGATGGAATCGAGCGCGTAGATTATGACGAACGTGAATGCCGAGCTGCACAGCACGCACAGCAGCAGATGTATGAGGCTGAACACCGCGAACGCGTCGATCAGGAATATGCAGCAGCAGTAGAGCACCACCATGGTGATCAGGTACTTCATGTATTCGGCCGGCCCCATCGACCTCGCCGATGGCTTCAGTCCGCCCAGATCCTCGTCGCGCTGCACGTACAGGTGGAACACGGGCTTTTGCAGGAATGCCAGCAGCGTGCATGCCAGGGCGTTCATCCCCAGCGTGTCGGAGAAAATGTCCACTGCCATGCCAGTGAGGAATCCGATGAGCAGGGTGGCATTGGTGCTCCAGGTGATGGGCATGGACACAATCAGGTAGATGAACACAAAGGGCACGGCCACATCGAAGAGCACCAGGTTGTTGAATATCAACGCCTGGGCAGGGATGAGGATCAGGAATTTCAGTATGAACTGCAGCAGGGTCCGTGTCATTTCATTATCGCTGGTGTCTTGCCTGTGTTGTTGATGTCGGATTTCTCAAGCTGGTTGAGCTCGGGCTTCTGCACATTCTCCACTATCTGCACGTCGCTCAGGGTGGTGAAGTCGGTGGAGAGCTTCACTTTCAGTGTGAAGAAATTCTCATTGCGCTTCTCCTGGTCGGCCATCACCGTGCCCACCATGATCCCGGCGGGAAACACGGCTGAGTATCCGCTTGTCACGATAGTGTCGCCAGGCTGGAACACCGTATGCCTCGGCAGCTCCTTGAGCATTGCCACCGACGGGTCCGCGCCGTCCCATTCGAGCGATCCGAAGTGCTCGCTGTCCTTGATCTTGCACGAGATGCTCAGGTTGGAGTTGAGCAGTGAGATTACGCGGCAGGAATTCTCGCCCACCACATTCACGATGCCCACCACGCCGTTCTGGTCTATCACGCCCATCTCCGGGAGCACGCCGTCGGCGCGGCCTTTGTTGAGGGTGATGTAGTTATGCGGCCGCACGATCGAATTCTTGATCACGTGGGCCAGGATGAAGCGGTAGTGCTCCAGCGGCGGCCGCAGTGTCATGGTGTCGGAGACAATCTGGTCGCGCAGCGCGCTCAGCTGCTCCTTGAGCATCGTCACCTCCTGTTCCAGGGCGGCGTTGCGCCGGTTGAGATCCTCGTTGATGTCGCGCAGGGAGAAGTACGAAGTGATGCCGCTGCCGACGTTGTACACGCCGGCAGACACAGCATTGGCCGATGTGAGGTACACGTGATGCTGATATGGATTCGACCGGAACAGCATGATGGAACTCAATATCACCAGGATGATGAATATAAACCATTTGCAGTTGCGGACGAAGAATGCAAGTAGCTCGTGCAAGGCTCGGAATACGTGTTATCTGATGAGGAACGAGAATTTGTCTATGTTCTTGAGCGCCACACCTGTGCCACGGGCCACAGCCAGCAGCGGATCCTCGGCGATATGGAACTGTATGCCGATCTTGTCGGTCAGGCGCTTGTCCAGGCCGCGCAGCAGGGCGCCGCCGCCTGCGAGGTAGATGCCGTTGCGCACGATGTCGGCGTATAGCTCCGGAGGGGTCTGCTCCAGGGCACTGAGCACGGCGGCCTCGATCTTAGAGATGGATTTCTCTATGCAGTGGCTGATCTCCTGATACGACACCGGCACCTCCATAGGCAGGGCCGTCATCTGGTTGGGGCCGTGCACGATATAGTCCTCAGGCGGATTGTCAAGCTCGGTCAGGGCTGAGCCTACGTTCATCTTGATGAGCTCGGCGGTGCGTTCGCCCACCTTCACGTTGTGTGCGCGGCGCATGTGCCCCTGTATGTCGTCGGTGAGGTCGTCGCCTGCGATCTGTATGCTCTTGTTGCTTACGATGCCGCCGAGGGATATCACGGCGATCTCAGTGGTGCCGCCGCCGATGTCCACTATCATGTTGCCTTCGGGCGCGGTCACGTCCAGGCCGATGCCCAGGGCTGCGGCCATGGGCTCATAGATCATGTACACGTCGCGTCCGCCGGCATGCTCCGAGGAGTCACGCACGGCGCGGATCTCCACTTCGGTCGAGCCGGAGGGGATGCCCACCACCATGCGCAGCGAGGGAGAGAACCAGTTGCTCTTGGCGCTGGCTTTCTTCACCAGGCCGCGTATCATCAGCTCGGCTGCGTTGAAGTCGGCTATCACGCCTTTGCGCAGCGGGCGTATGGTGCGTATGTTGGGGTTTTCACGGCCGTGCATCATCTGGGCTTCCTTGCCCACGGCCATGAGCTTGCCTGTGGATACCTCCAGGGCGACGATCGACGGCTCGTCGATCACGATTTTGTCGTTGTGGATGATCACCGTGTTGGCCGTACCCAGGTCAATGGCTATTTCTTTGGTTAAGGAGAATAATCTCATCAGTGGATTATGTTATTTGATTGGGGATGTCAATGTTTGAAGTGACGGAATCCGGTCATCACCATGGCCATGGAGTGGTCGTTGCAATAGTCCACGCTCTCGTTGTCGCGGATGGATCCTCCGGGGTGTATCACAGCTGTTACACCAGCCTGGTGGGCTATCTCCACGCAGTCGGCGAACGGGAAGAACGCGTCCGATGCCATCACGGCTCCGTTGAGGTCGAATCCGAAGTTGCGGGCTTTCTCAATGGCCTGTTTCAGGGCGTCCACGCGCGATGTCTGTCCCACGCCCGAGGCGCAGAGCTGGCGGTCCTTGGCCAGGACGATGGCGTTGCTCTTGGAATGCTTCACGATCTTGTTGGCGAAAAGCAGATCCTGAGCCTGGGCATCGGTCACGCCCTCGGTTGTCACCTGACGGAGGTCGGCGGCGGTCTCTACCTTCAGGTCACGGTCCTGTACCAGGGTGCCGTTCAGGATCGAACGGTAGCTCTTGGTGGTTTTCACCTGTGCTTTCTGCACCAGGATTATGCGGTTTTTCTTCTGCTCGAGGATAGCCAGGGCCTCGTCGGTGTAGGCCGGGGCGATGATCACCTCGAAAAATATCTTGTTGATCTCCTCGGCTGTGGCCGCGTCCACCTCGGTGTTGGTGATGAGAATGCCGCCGAAGGCCGACACCGGGTCGCCGGCAAGCGCGGCGCGCCACGCCTCGAGCAGCGACTGACGCGAAGCCAGCCCGCAGGCGTTGTTATGCTTGAGGATGGCGAAAGTGGTGTCCTCGAACTCGGCTATCAGCGATGTGGCCGCGTCGATGTCAAGCAGGTTGTTGTACGATATCTCCTTGCCATGTATCTGGGTGAAAATCTCGTTGAAGTCACCGAAGAACACGCCTTTCTGGTGGGGATTCTCACCGTAGCGCATCACCTTGGCGCCGTCCACCGCGATGCGCAGGGCCGATGGCTCGGCTTCGAGCGAATCGAAGTATGTGAAGATCTCGCTGTCGTAGCGGCTTGATACCGCAAAGGCTTCCTTGGCAAACCAACGGCGCTGCTCCAGGTCGGATTCGCCGCCCTGAGCTTCCAGCAGCGATGCCAGCGGCTCGTACTGGTCTTTGGAAGCGACGATGATCACGTCGTTGAAGTTCTTGGCTGCGGCGCGTATCAGTGATATGCCGCCGATGTCTATCTTTTCTATGATGTCGGCCTGTGAGGCGCCTGATGCCACTGTGGCGGCAAAAGGATATAGGTCAACTATCACAAGGTCGATCGCGGGAATTTCATATTTGGTTGTCTCAGCCTGGTCCGTTTCGTTCTCACGGCGGTTGAGGATGCCGCCGAACACCTTGGGATGCAGTGTCTTCACACGGCCACCGAGTATCGAGGGATACCCTGTGAGATCCTCCACGGCCTCGCATTCGTAGCCGAGGGTTTTTATGAACGATTGTGTGCCACCGGTAGATAGGAATTTCACACCGGCCTGGTTGAGCAACGCGAGTATTCGGTCGAGACCATCTTTATGGAATACCGAAATTAGGGCAGTTTTGATTTTCTTGACGTCTGACATGATAGGGCAATTTCAAAGCGCAAAATTACGCAAAATAAATATGTTTTGCAACATAAAATCCTCTGCGCCGATAAAATTTTATGGAATGTCCGGCGCCGCATCCGGTGGCGTGTGATTTGTCAATGGAGATGCAAAAAAAAGAGACCGGCACTGATGCTGATCTCTTTTGCTTTAGTCGGGGTGACTAGACTCGAACTAGCGACCTCACGCCCCCCAGACGCGTACT
>X363_Desmarests_Spiny_Pocket_Mouse__coassemble_401_pt1 | contig 28855 bp, 25 predicted proteins | sample X363_Desmarests_Spiny_Pocket_Mouse__metabat2_high_PE_013 | metagenome-assembled genome bin X363_Desmarests_Spiny_Pocket_Mouse
CCAAATATTCTATTCTCAGAGCCTAATTACTGAGGAGGTTCTGCAACACCCTCCCCAATGAAGAGCGTCATTGAATAGGGGGTGCAATGTGCGCGCCGGCAGGTGCGCCCGGATATATAGCCGCGGGTGAGCGAAGCGTAACCCGCGGGTCAGAGGACAATCTGCCCAGGATGTATCGGAGCGGAATGCAATGCAGCGGTCTGATATCACCCTCGCAGCATATTGCTGTGTGACACTGTGTTCCGCACACGCCTCACTGAGGCGTTGTGCGATGGTATGTCCATGTCCCAAAGCTCACGCGTTGGGCTATTGCCCCCTCGCACCTTACGGGCGCTACAAATTCGCGATCTCAGCGCACCTACGGCATGCATTTTGATGAGCTTTATCATGGTTTCTCCTGTTAAACAAGATTGGGACTAATGGTTATTTCAAAAACTTTCTGTAATTTTGTGTATTACAGAAATAAGTCCATTTATGAGTGAAGATGCTATACCTCTTTTCCTTTCGTTCTGTATAGAGCAGTACAAGGAGGCTAAATCCATATCCGGTGAAAAAGCAATGGAATTTTTATCGGACAAGGGTGTCCTGGGCTATCTCGCGGAGAATTATGAGGTGATTCATACGCAATCTCCTCAATGGATTCTTGAAGAAATTGAAGAATATATCAAAAGACAAACGAATAGATGATAACGTTATATCACGGAGGTCTGGAGATTATTGAGACGCCCGAAATCAGAGAGCCTAACCGCACTTTGGATTTCGGAACAGGTTTCTATCTCACTTCATCGGAGAAGCAGGCTGTGGATTGGGTGAAACGTCGTATTGACGAGCATGTTACGTATGGATATGTCAACGTTTATGGTTTTTCCTTATCCGAAGCACAAAACACGCTCAATGTCAAAATATTTGACTCACCGTCTGATGATTGGCTTGATTTTGTGATGTCAAACCGTCGGATTCCCGGTTTCACACATGATTATGATATTGTAGTCGGACCGGTGGCCAATGACCGGGTATATACGGCGTTCGCTTTATATGAGGGTGGTACAATCAGCAAAGATGTTCTGATTCACGAGCTTAAGACATATCGGTTGGTTGACCAGTATTTGTTTCACACTGATGCAGCTCTCGCACATTTAAAATTTATTTCTGCAAATAAGACAGTGAAATGATAAACGCTATAACCCCCGATAAGTTATATCTGATATTGCCATACAAAGTGAGCCAGCTTGCTGTGTTGTATGCGAAGAAATTCGGAGTTTCCACGATGGATGCCTTAACGGCGATATATCGGTCGAATACATATAAGCGACTTGAGGATGAAAGCACCAAATTATGGCACCTCGGTCCGGTTGCATTATTGGAATATATCTCTGAGCACAACTGAATAGCCTGTCTGGAGCAGAACGCTCTGCTGCGCTGCGCTCCGATACCAGATTGTGTGACGATCTCCTTACCCCGGGTAGCGCTTCGCTCACCCGGGGTATTTCTTCATCGCACCTCTGGCGCGCATCATGATGGCATCTTTATCGCAATGCACCGCAGCGCGGTGCGGAGGCAGTAGCCCCGGGTGCAACCCGGGGGGGAGGTGCGTCACACAAAAAAATGATTTGGAGCGGAATGCAATGCAGCGTTCTTCCCGCCGCAGAGCGTCTATGTTATCAGAACACTCCGCAGGCTTCGTTCCAGATCTATTGTATATGCTACCGGACAGCCCACGGGTTGCGCTCCGCTTACCCGTGGCTATCTCTCCCGCCGCACCTCCGGTGCTTCTCCATGAAGAGCGTCATTGAATAGGCGATGAAATATGCGCGCCTCCGGTGCTACCCTTATGAAATGCGTCATTGAATAGGCGGTGCAATGTGCGCACCTCCGGTGCTTCCCTATGAAATGCGTCCGTGGATAGGCGGTGAAATATGCGCGCCGGAGGTGCGCCCGGATATATAGCCCCGGGTGCAACCCGGGGGGAAGGTGCGTCACACAAAAAAAAGGATTTGGAGCGGAATGCAATGCAGCGGTCTGATATCACCCGTCGCACACTACGGGCACTACAAATTTGCGATCTCATCGCACCTCTGGCGTGTATTTTGATGTGGGGCGGAAAAATTTTTGATGGAAAAATTTTGCGGTCAGGCGGCGAATCCGTACCTTTGTAGTCAGGCTGCGCCGTAGGCTCTTAAAGCCGGCGCACCGATGTAAAATAATATTAATTCCCTAAGTAGTTGAGAAAAATTAATGCACATATAAAAACGCCGTATTTTTTGAGACGATATATCCCGGAATGATGGAGCGATGCGGGCATCGTGACTGAGCGACAGGATAGAAACGGCCCAAAAGGACAAGTTTTTATGTGCAAGATTTCTCAGCTGCATATATCGTTTAATTTTTAGAAACTACTTATATATCAATATGGAAGTAACTGGTAAAATCATCGTTGCCCTGCCCGAGGTGAGCGGCACATCCAAAGCCGGAAATGCCTGGAAAAAGCGCGAATATGTCCTGGAGACACAGGAGACATATCCTAAAAAAATATTCTTTGACTTTTTCGGCGACCGTGCCGACCAATTTCCCCTTCAGGTCGGTCAGGAAGTGAAACTCAGCTTCGACATCGAGAGCCGCGAATACAATGGCCGTTGGTTTACATCCATCCGTGGATGGAAAGCCGAGGCGCCCACAGCAGCCGCTCCTGCAGCTGCCCCATTTGGCGCACCCGCAGCCGACCCGTTCGCAGCCGCCCCCGGTGCCGTGCCACCCCCTCCTGCCATGCCCGCAGCTCCTACCGATGATCTGCCTTTCTGATACATAAACACATACATCTAAATTTATCTTATCATGGGTAAAAAAGCACTTCTTATGATTCTCGACGGATGGGGCATTGGCAACCATTCGAAGAGCGATGTCATTTTCAATACTCCCACTCCCCGCTGGGACGATCTCCTCAAAAACTATCCTCACTCGAAGCTCCAGGCTTCCGGCGAAAACGTAGGTCTGCCCGACGGCCAGATGGGCAATTCCGAGGTGGGGCACCTCAATATCGGCGCAGGCCGTGTGCTCTATCAGGATCTCGTGAAAATCAACAAGGCCATAGCCGACGGATCCATCCTGGAGAACGCACAGGTGAAAAACGCCTTCGAATACGCTCAGCGCACAGGCAAAGGTCTCCATCTGATGGGTCTGACCTCAAACGGCGGCGTGCATTCCTCGCTCGACCACATCTTCGCCCTTACAGACATAGCCGCACACTACGGCCTGAAGAATGTATATCTCCATTGCTTCATGGACGGTCGTGACACCGACCCCCGCTCAGGCAAGGGCTTCATTGAGGAGCTTCAGAACCACTGTGCCAAAACCACCGGCACCATCGCATCCATCATCGGCCGCTACTACGCCATGGACCGCGACAAACGCTGGGAGCGTGTCAAGGTAGCCTACGATCTGCTCGTGGATGCACAGGGCAAACAGGCCACCGATATGGTACAGGCCATGCAGGAGAGTTACGATGAGGATGTGACCGACGAATTCATCAAGCCGATCAACAATTCCACCGTGGACGGACGCATCAAGGATGGCGACGTGGTGATTTTCTTCAACTACCGCAACGACCGTGCCAAAGAGCTCACCGTGGTGCTTACCCAGCATGACATGCTCGACCAGGGAATGCACACTATACCCGACCTGCAATACTACTGCATGACACCGTACGATGCATCGTTCACCGGCGTGCATATCCTTTTCGACAAAGAGAATGTGGACAACACCATTGGCGAATACCTTTCCACCAAGGGCCTGAAACAGCTTCACATAGCCGAGACAGAGAAGTACGCCCACGTGACATTCTTCTTCAATGGCGGTCGCGAGGCTCCCTTCGACGGTGAGGACCGTATCCTGGTGCCTTCGCCCAAGGTGGCCACCTACGACCTCAAGCCCGAGATGAGCGCCTACGAGGTGAAAGACAAGCTCGTGGAAGCTATCAACTCAAACAAATACGACTTCATCGTGGTCAACTTCGCCAATGGTGACATGGTGGGCCACACCGGAGTATATTCTGCAATCGAGGCTGCCGTGAAAGCGGTGGACGCATGTGTGGGCGAAGTGATCGACGCTGTGCGCACCAACGACTACGAGGCCATCATCATCGCCGACCACGGCAATGCCGACAATGCCCTCAATGCCGACGGCACCCCCAACACAGCTCACTCGCTCAACCCTGTGCCCTGCGTGTATGTGACCAACGACACCAAGGCTACAGTGGCCGACGGAATCCTGGCCGACGTTGCCCCCACCATCCTCCACATCATGGGCATTCCCCAGCCCGTGGAGATGACCGGCCATAATCTTATTAAGGATTAATCACTCCGAAATATGATTCAATAGATACCGGTATCCAGCAAGATGCCGGTATTTTTATACCATTATGCTGCTGAATATCCTGGCACCACGTCTTTGTCCTGTATGCGGGCGCACTCTGCTGGCCGCGGAGCGCCTCATGTGCATAGGCTGTGACATGGATCTGCCCCGGCTGCGCATCAGCGATTTGGAGTTCAACGAGATACATCGGCGACTCGGACATGCGACACATATACATCGCGCGGCCGCCTGGATGCAATATAAGAGTGGCGAGAGCTATTCCAGCCTGATATTGCTGGCCAAGTACGGAGGCCGACCCTCGTTGGGTCTGCGGCTCGGACAAACATTTGCATCCGAGGCTCTCCCCACAGGTTTCTTCGACGGCATTGATGCCATAGTGCCTGTGCCCATCCATTTCACCAAACGCTTGCGCCGCGGATATAACCAGACCGAGCGTATATCCAGCGGCATAAGCGAAGTCACAGGGATTCCGGTGATGGATGTGCTGCGCACTGTCCGCACTCATGGCGTGCAGTCGCGCCATGGCCGCGACGCACGCTTCTCGGCCATAGCAGGTACTATTGCGCTCAGAAAGAAAGCCCGGGTGGCCGGGCTGCGTCTGCTTCTTGTGGACGACATCATCACCACAGGCGCCACCATCGCCGAATGCGTCCGCGCTCTTCAGGCAGGGATCCCGGCATCAGTGAGCGTGGCCTCCATCGCTCTGGCTACCTCTTGATTATATAGAAAAAGGATAGCCGGCACTCAGAGGAAAAATCCACTTGGGTGCCGGCTATTATCACAGAATGTAATGCTGTCAGCGGATGATACGCTTGGTGGTGGTGCCGTCGGTGCTAACTACGATGTAGACAGAGCCACGGACAGGATTCTTCACCTCAATGCCCTGCAGGTTGAAATAGCGTAGTGTGGCCGAGTCACCGTCAACGGTCACGCCGTCTACGCCGGATACTTCCACGTCAATCCCGTTGGAGAATGGCGACTCGCCCTTGTCGTATATGGTGGTCACGTTGTACACGTGCTGTCCTTCGCCGGCCTGGTCAGTGTATGATTCTGTGTCGGTGGTGCCGATCAGCACGCCGTCGCGATATACATTATAGCCGGTGATATTGAGCTGTTCCATTGGTGATGATGCCGCCGTGTAGCGGATGTCGTCGATTACCACCGCCTTGTTGGCTGTGGTGGACAGCGAGACGCGTATTGCGGCATACTTGGCATCGGATGGAAGGGCGTATTCGAAGAAATGGAAGCCATTCTCGGGGTCGGAGCTGAATCCGGAGGGTACATCCACGTCTTTTGCAAACGAAGAGAAATCGGTGATGTCAGTGCCGGTGGTGGAGTATAGCACCTCAAGTTTCTCTGCGGGCGACGCGCCGTAGCCCATTGGGGTGGCGTGGGCCCAGAATGAGATGGTGGTCTCGCCGGGGAAGAGCTCGGGCAGGATGAGCCAGTCGGAGCTTGCGCCTTCAACGGCTCCCCAGGCCATGAGCGAGATGTTGCCTGAACGGGCGTTGATGCTGTAGGTTTTCAGGTCTACTGCCGGATATTCTTCACCGTTTTTATTCACCTGGAATGCCATTGGGTTGCCGCCGTTGGGCTGTTTGAGCCAGGAGCTGGCCACCACTGTGGCATTGCCGTCTGCATCATAAATCTTGTAGTCGCCGATAGAGCCCGAGGGAATGCCGGCTGTGACGCCTCCGAAGTCCCATGCAGTGAGGGATTCGAGATCATCAGTGGTGGCCGACGGATTGCGTTCGGTGGCAGGACGCTCCCAGCTCAGGGTCACACCGGCGGTGCCGGATGTGCCTGACAAGGTGTCGATCACCGGCAGACGCGGGGCGGTGGTGGTGATGTCGAGCGTAGCCTCGTTGTTGGGCTCATATTCATCGTCGGCGTAGTTGATTTTGGCTGTGAGTGTGGCCTCGGTGAAGTTCACAGGCACGGTCACATCTATTTCTGCCACATGTATCCCGTCGGGGGATATTTCTGCACCGTTGGCCGATGCCAACAGACGGTCGCCGGCGTAAATCTCAACAGTGTATCCTGATGCGGTGGATGTGCCATTGTTGGCAATCTTCACGGCGTACTTCTCTGTGGTGCCTGCCACTGGTGCGGTGGCTCCGGTGAAGGTGACAATGCCAAGGTCGTGACTGTAGGTGTCGGCTAAGGTGATGTTGTCAAGGTACATGTCCTGATATACGGAGCATGATGCCTTGAATGCTATCTGCAGGGTCTGGCAGCCTTTGACCGACGCGAGATCCATAGCCTTGAGCGTCCAGTCGGTGGATGATACCTCAAGTGCAGCGGCGGGCTCTGACCAAGTCAGGCCGCGGTCGGTGGACAGGAGCACTTGCAGCGACACCGCATCGCCTGTGTCGTCGGTGGCTTTGTACCAGAATTTAAGTGTGGGCTTGGCCAATGATGCGATGTTGATGATGGGCGACTGGAGTGTGATGGTGCCTTTCGATGAATACTTCATCCAGCCGAGGTCGCCGTCCTGCGACGGGTCGGTGGTGTCGATCATCGACTTTGTGGTGGCAGTCCACTCGGGATAACCTCCGTCATTTCCTTTCACTGTTACCCAGGGATTCATGGAAGCCTTGCCGCCGGGGAATGATTCGGCGAACGGTGCGTCGTAGGCATTGCCGAAGATGAGCATGTTGGAGCTGTATCCGGTGCTTTCTCCGGCGATATTGGAGGCATATACTATGTATTGCAATGCGTGTTGTGTGGCGGGATCCTGGCTTTCGTCCTTATAGGAGCATTCAGTGACACCGGTGGCCACGTCGGCTTTGGTTGAGGCGAGAGCCACGCGGTAGCGCAGGTTGGCGGGATTGATGTATCCGCCGTTGGCACCTTCGGTGGGAGCGGCCCATGTCAATACGGCGGAATTGCCAACCTGACGCAGTGCTACATCGGTCACTGGCTTCGGGGTATCCTCGCCCACATATACCTTGGTGGTGGCGGCGTAGCCCTTGCCGGCGGAGTTGTAGAATGCCACGGAGTATTCGTTATGACCGTTTACGGCCTCGTTGTCGGTGACAACTATCTCTGTGCCGATGGCCGGGGCAGTTACGGTGCCTGCGGTCTTGCCTGTGGTGAGGTTGATCACTTCGGCTTTGTCAAGCGAGGTCAGTTCAGAGCCATCTACCGCCTTGGTGGGAGGCATAGCCTTGATTGTGGCTTTCAGCGCGCCTTCGGCGGCGGCAGTGGCCGAGACTTCGGTCGATGCCACAGGCGCCTTCAGTGATACAGGCTCGGATATGGCGAATGTGTATACGTAGAGGGCGTACTGGTATTTGGGGCTGGTGCAGTGTATGCCGAAGCTGTAGGCTCCGTCGGTCTCGGGCGTGAAGATCATTGTCTCGGGATGGCGCGTATTATTGGCCATTTTCCCTTCTGTGAGCACCGGTATGCTGAGGTCTTCCACCGCAGTGGATTTGCCGGCCATGATCTCGTAGGTCTCAGCGGTGCGGGCGTTGCCGGAGCGCATTTCCACAGTGAGAGTGTACTGATGGCCGGCCTTGAGGTTGATAAGCGGGGAGATGAGCCAGTCATCGGAGGCCTCTGTCCGGCTGTAGTTGCATACGACACCGTTCACCGACCAAGTCCAGGTCTTGTCGTCTTTATTGGCGTTCACTACCGAGAAGAAATTAAATTCGTTTTCTTTGGTGAGGTCAATAAAGAGGGGTGCATCCATGGCGGAGCCTAAGGTGATGGGCAGTGAGACTGCGGCCGCGCCGGCTTTGCCTGCATAGACGGCGTTCACTTGGTAGGTGTATTCAGCTAAGGATGCCGGCAGCCGGGTGTCGGCATAAGACGTTGTGGTAAGACCATCGGCCAGAATCACTTCGCCGGGCATACGGGTCACTGTATATGTCACGGCTGCAGGGTCGATATAGCCTTTGTTGGCACCGGTGGTAACTGCATCCCAGGTGAGATTCACGGCCTCGCCTTCCTTCTTGGCACTCAGGCCTTTGGGAGCGGCTGGGGTGTCGTTGCCTGCATATACGTTGATCCTGGCGGTCGCGCCCATACCTGCGGCTGACGATGCGTATACAGCGAGTTTGTGCAATCCCTCGGTGAGGGTGATGTCGTGGCTGATGCCCTTGCCGGGTGTGCCTTTGTCCTTGAATATCACTTTGCCGTTATCCTCGACCGTATAGTCGAGCTCACCGGTTATGGCATCGCCGGCGATAGTCATTGTGGGCAGGGTGAATGAAAGTGTGCCCGACAGGGCGGGGCCGGCGAGAGTGACGGCGAAATCGGTAACAGCCTGTGGACCGTTAAGGTCGGCCACAGAGCTGGCGGAATATAGGCCTACAAACTCCTCATCATCGGTGAACTCGCGCACGGATGTGGCGTGGCCTGTGGCGAGGTCAAGTCGGAAGAGTGCGGAGCGGTCGGCGTTGCACGCCGCCCAGTACATCTCCTTTGTGGTGAAGTCGAAGGTGGCCGACTGATTCCAGCGTGCCGGAGTGAATCCGGTGTCGCCTATCAGTGTATGGTCGCCCGTAGTGCGGTCGAAGCGGTAGAGGTTGCCGTCGGCTCCTACACCGTAGATGTCGCCGGAAGTGTCGGCGGCCAGTGCGAGAACAGGCATCGGACCGAGCTTGTCCTGAAGATCAAGCGCTTTGATCACATCCACCGAGCCGTCGGTGAGATTGAGTGTGCCGAACACATAGCCTGATGCCGATGAATTCATGAATGTGCCATATACCTTATTGTCCACAGGGCACCAAGTCAGGTCGTTGGCTGAAACGGTGAGCGGGGCGTCTTTCTGTTCTATCAGGCTCCAGTCGGAGGTGTCGTATACATAAAGGGTATTTTTCTGGATGCTGCCACTGTTGGGCACGTGGGTGAGTACGTAGTACCTGCCATCCACATACACGGCTCCCCCGTTGCCGTAGATGTTTGTGCCTTCGGGAGTGAACTCAAGGGTTACGTCGCCGGAAGCATCGGCAGGGAATGAGTAGATACCGGCTTTTGTTGCATCTTCATTCCCCCAGGTGCCGGTGTAGATCAGGTTTCCGTACAGGGTGGGCGGAGCAGCATGCGCCTGGGCAGTTACTAATGCCGCAGAAAGCGCAATCAAGGTTTTAGAGAGTAATTTTTGCATTAATGATGGTTTTTATCGGATTATACTTGCTTGAAGTTTGGAAAAATCGTCTTTTATAGGACATTTTGTCACAAAGATAATCATAATAGCAACTTCTCCAAAGATAATCAAGCGATAACCGATAAAAAAAGTGTAAATGCAACATTTCATACCCCAATCCGCAACGTCATTGGAAAGGCGATGCGGAATCAGCAATCAATCAGAGCCGGAGCCTCCTGGTAGGTCTCGACCACATACATGTCTATGTCAGGGAATTTTGCGGATGCCCGGTCAAGCACGATCTTTACATCATCCCACCTCAGGCCGCCGAGGCCTGCGCCGATAGCAGGGAGGGCGATTTTATCCACATTCTCTTGAGAGGCCAATTCCAGCATTTTCGTCACCGCTTCCTCGATATACTCCAATCGCGCTTTTGTACGCCAGGTGGTCTGGGTGCCAAGATTATAAATATGACCTTCCCCGTAACAATAATCGAATACATCGCCGGGGTTGTAAGCTCCGGCGGTGCACATTGCCTTGTATTCGGCATACATTTCAGGAAACTTATCTTTGAACTGCAATGCAATCCCTTTTCCCATAGCACCGGCGCAATTACAGCCATGTGCGTAGCTGGTCACGCCCGGTATATTAAAAATGTCGCCTTTTTCAATGTATGTAATCATATTATGATCTTTTTATTATTAAACAGACAGTCAGAAGAGGCGGCGGCAGGAGCGGGAGATGGAGAGGGTGGCACAGGCTGACACGAGGATTGTGATAGCCAGGCCGGCGGCGAGTGCGGGGAGCGGGGAGGATGGTTGGAGGTCGAGATGCGCAAGGCGGTTTTCCCAGATGGCCGAGGCTCCGAGGGTGGCTGCCGCGGCGAGAATAAATACGGCTGAATTGATATAGACTACAAGCCGATGGTAGATGCGCGCCACTTGTGCGGGTGAATAGCCGAGCAGCATTAGGTCGCGCAGCTTGTCGCGGTTTTTCTGCAACAAGAGATGCATGCTCAGCATCAGTATCAGCAGTGCCAGAGCCGAGATCACGGCGCCTATAGCAATCACTATGGATGTGAGCACTGTGAGGAAATACGATGCCCGTCCTGAGTCTGCTTTGTCGCCGGCTACCTCATAGGCGTGCGATTCGAAATAGTCGGTTACGGCAGGGTCGCCGGGATTGGACACTTCCACGATCAGGCGCGAGGGTGCGTCGGGTGTGCTTTCTGCGCCGTATACGCTGTTGGCCCAGTCCATAAACGCCGCTGGCACGGCTATGGTGTTGAGGCGTGAGGAGAATCCGGCTATGCGGGCACGGAAGCGGTCGGTATGGCCGTTTCCACTGATATACAGTGTGATGGGAACTTTGGATATTAGCGATTCGCTGAGCTGGGGCAGTCCGCGTGTGGCCGCGAAGCCGAAATTGTACAGGGCCAGATAATCTTTGGAGATTATCACCGGAATTTCGGAGTCCGGGCCAAAAGTTCCGGCGGTGTTCCATCCCTCGGGTTTTATGTCAATGAATTCGTCGGGAATGGCTTCGAGGAACAGATATGTGCTCATGCCGCGTCCATGGAAGTCGACGGAGGCGGCTACATTGAAGTTGGCCGATGAAAATTCGCCCACGGCCTTTACCCACGGCTGTGCCGAGAGTTCTGCGATGTCGGCCTCTGAGAATGACGTGGAGGAGGCTCCGATGGTGGAGAGCATGGACACACGTTTGGAGATCACCATGTAGTCGTTGGTCACCACGCTGTTGTTGTCGTCAGGGCTTATGGCGGCGGAGACATCGCCGTAGAAGCGCACGGCCGACATTACTATGGTGAGACCTACGAAGCAGGCTGCGGCATATCCGATGATTTGCCAGATGCTGATATTCTTGCGCAGCAGGCGATATATCAGGGTTGTCATAGTGTGAGGTGTATGGTATCGGCCGGGAGCAGCAGAGGGTTGCCCACGGATGTGGATATTATGGCGGCTCCCATCCGGCGGGCGCGTTCGAGCACCATCTCGCCCACGATGCGGTTGTTGCGTTCGTCAAGGTGGCTCACAGGTTCATCGAGGATGATGAAGCGGGCTTGCTGACAGAGTGTGCGTATTATGGCCACGCGTTGCTGCTGGCCGATGGATAGCTTTCCGGCAGGTGTGTTGATTTTGGAGGCAATGCCCAGACGGTTGAACATCGGTTCTATCTCATGGCGCGGCAGTCCGGCGGCAAGATCGTTCTTTATCAGTACGTTCTCCATGGCCGTCAGTTCGGGGAAAATACGCATCTCCTGTGGCAGCAGGGCTATGGCCGAGCGGCGCACGGCGCACCAGTCGGCTATCGATAGGGTGCGGATGTCGCGCTCTCCGAAGCGGATAGTGCCCTGATAGTCGGAGCGGTTGCCGTAGATGAAACTGCACAGCGATGATTTCCCGGTGCCCGATTCTGCCTCGACCATATAGTAATTGCCGGGAGTGAATGTGATGTCGCGTAGCCAGATATCGCCCCCCGAGGGTGCTTCCCCCGCGAATACCGAGGGAAGCACCCCTGAGAGCGTGATGCTGTCTATTTTAAACTGAAACACCCTATTAGAAATTGGAGGCGGCGAAGTCGATGATGTTCTCCAGCATATTGCCTTCAGTGTCGGTGAGGCCGAGGCTGTATGTTTGCTCGTCGGCAGTGGAGAAAAATTCAACTTTGGCACCGAAAGGCAGATTCGCCATGCGTGCATAGGGGTTGTCCTTGGGGAATACGATAACCATGCCGCCCCATTTGCCGGAGAATAGGGATGCCGATACGGGACAGCCGCCGGCGGTGGTGATCGGGGCTGTTGAGGCTACGAAATTGTTGCCATCGGCCTTGATCTGCAGTGTACCCACGCCGGGAATGTCAATTTTCAGTACGTCGCCTTCCATACGCGAGGGGATGCCCTGCTGGTCGCACAGCAGTTGGATGGTGCCTACGTATTCGTCGGCCTTGCCAGGGCGCAACTGGGCTGCGAGTACCAGATGCCAGCCGTCCAGCCGGTCAATGCGGTTGAAATTCAGCGGGCCGCCGGCTATCATCACTGTGCCGTCGATGCTGCCGAGCACCGATGATACGATGGCCAGCTTGTCCTGTTCGCCGGTCAGACCTATGGATTGGAAATACTTGCTCAGCATGTCATACCAGTCCACATCGCCGGGGAAAGCTACCATTGATACGGCCAGGTCGTCGGCTGTGGCGTATTTGATTATGGATGTATCCGCCTTCTTGGCCTTGGTGTTTGTCATTACATTGCCGGAGGCGTCCATCACTTTGGCGGTGCCTTTCCATTCCGGACCTTTGAGGTCTGACTTGACCCAGATGCACGCATTCTGAAGCTGCTCGGGATCATAGCCATAGGCCATGTTGGAGAAATCCACACCTGGCATCCCTGACATAGACCGCACAACCTCGTACCACTGCTCTATGTTGATTATGGCCGAGAGAGTGCTGTGCTCCTCCAGGCGTTCTTTCTTCCATGCGGCCAGAGGTGTCCTGGCGGCTTTGTCGCGGCGGGCTTTCAGAGCCTTCAGGGCTTCGCCGTCGCCGCGTCCGTGGCTGAGGATCCAGGCGGTATTTTCTTTGATCAGGAGCGATGAGCGGCTGTCAAGTTTATATATTGTATAACCGTCGGAGGTGGAGCGGTCGTCATCGTCGAATGCCCCAGTTTCTCCGAGCCATGCGTCGAATTTGGCACGGTCGCTGAGTGTAAACATGAATATCGGATCGCGGTCGTTGCTCACGGCCAAGACGGCTGAGCTAAGATTAATGCCCGGGAATTTGAGCACTTTCTCTACCGTTCCGTAGTCGTCGAAGAGCCGCTCCATGATGCGGAGCAGTGTGGGGGACAGTGTCACGCCTTCGGATTCGGATACAGTACATCCGGCGTTGACCAGTACATCAGTGGCGTCGCCGGTGATCACGGCCACTTCATTGTCGGACACATAGTCGAACAGGCCGTCGGTGCCCTGTTCGCCGGAGCATCCTGTGAGCGATAGCGCCATCAGCGCCACCGCTGCGAGAGAGGATAGGATTTTATTCATATTTAATTTGTTAATGGTGTGTTATTTTATGCGGTATACACAGAATGTGCGCGGGCCGATCGTGGCCGACAGGGTGGATGTGGCCAAAGGCATTTCTGATACAGTCGGCACCACTTTTTCGGGTTGTCCTACAAGATTGTCGGCATCGGGCGAGTCGGAGTGCAGGGTAGTGACAACAGCTTTGGCCGGAGTCTTGCCCTTTTTGAGGCCTTTGAGCTCGATTTCCATAGGGATGGCTTCGTCGGACGTGTTGGCTACCTTTATCAGTATGGAGCCGTCTGAGTCATCGGTGGCTGCTGAGGCGAAGAGTCCATACTGGCCGTCAGTGCCGGCCACGGGCTTGCCGTCCATGGTCAGGGACAGCACGCGCGAGCCGTGGTTATGGCCGTAGAGCTGCTGCACGTAATAGCTGGCCGAGCGGGCGGAGTTGAGGTTGTCGTACCAGATCATGTCGGGACGCCATTGCCAGCCCTCCACGTGGGCGAAGAGGGGTGCATATGTGGCCATGTGCACGATATCGGCGTTGCGCTCCAATCCGGTCATGAAGGCCGCTTCCATGAGGGCGGCGTTGAAATGGTTGCGCTTTTTTCCGTCGCCGTGGCAGGCATATTCGCCGGCAAACACTTTAGGGCCTTTGCGGTCGTATCCGTCGTAACGTAGGCCGTTGGCAAGGAACCAGCTTTCGGGACGGTAATAGTGCTCGTCCACCAGATCCACCTTGAGCTTTTTCATCTCTTTCCACAGGTAGTCGAACTCCTCGCCGTCGGGGTATGGCCCTGAGCTGCCTACGATCTTGATTTCCGGATGAGCCTTGCGCAGGGCGTCCACGAATATTTTCAGGCGTTCGGGATATACAGGCCCCCATTGCTCGTTGCCGATTCCGAGGTATTTCAGGTTGAAAGGAGCCGGGTGTCCCATGTCGGCACGGAGCTTGCCCCAGCGGGTGTCGGTGCTTCCGTTGGCAAATTCTATCAGGTCAAGGGCGTCCTGCACGAATTCATCAATCTGTCCGATGGGGATCTGCTGCTCCTCGTCGTTCTGATACTGGCAGATAAGGCCGCAGTTGAGGATAGGCAGCGGCTCGGCGCCGATGTCCTCTGACAGCTGGAAATATTCATAGAATCCCAGGCCGCCGCTCTGGTAATAATCGGGATAGAAGCGATGGCGGAATGTGTAGTGCCAGCGGTTTTCGTTGACGGGACGGTTTTCCACCGGCCCCACGGTGTTTTTCCAGCGGTAGCGGGTGGCACTGTCGGTGCCTTCCACTATGCATCCGCCGGGGAAGCGCAGCACACCCGGGTGGATGTCGGCCAGAGCCTGGGCCAGATCCTTGCGCAGACCGCCCTCGCGGCCTTTCCAGGTGTCGGCGGGGAAGAGGGATATGTGCTCGAGGTCGGCGCTCTGATTGCCCTCAAGGAATATGCGCAGCTGTGCGTCGGCTATGGTGACGCCGGGGCGCAGTGTGGCTGTATATTTCTTCCAGTCGGCGGAATTGATGGTGATTTTCTGTGAGGCGATCACCTGGGTCTCGCCGTCGGTGTCGCGGTCGGCCAGCTCCACACATATTGTGGCTCCGTTGCCGCGGGCCCATACTGAGAAATTGTATGTCTCACCGGCTTTCACGCCTATTCCGAAGAAGCCGTGGTTGATCAGGCCGGTGTGTTTCTCGCGGTGTCCGCTGGGGTTGAGGGTGACGTAATGCGGAGCGCGGTCGAAAGGCCCGTCGTCCTTTAACTCGACCTTTCCTGCCACATCCCAACCCATGAAAGGCTGGGGAAATTCGAAAGAGCGGTTTTTCACGAGTTCGGCATACAGGCCACCGTCGGCGGCATAGTTGATGTCTTCGAAGAAGAGTCCGTACATCGTAGGCTGTATTTCAGCCCCCGGGCGGTCGGCGCGCACCACCATCCTGGCTGTGGGAGCTGCAGAGGCCGCAGCGGCCAAGGCTCCGCCTAAAAGGGTGAGAAGCAGTTTTTTCATATTTCAACAGATATTATTAAGGTATTTGATGTAACCAATTCATTGCCGCAGAGTTGATTTTTTCAAACCACTCGTTTTCATCCGGGCATCTTGATGCAGTAGCTGCAGAATATTCAAACAACTCACGGACCATAGCCGGATTGGGAGTGTAACTTGCCGAATAACTGTCTACAAGCATTTTCCTGAATACTGAAAGTTTAAGAGGCACAATTGTAGACTTGCCACCATAAAAAGAAACATTCAGATTCTGTAAGGTATAAAAATGAGCAATGCAGGCGGAATTAATTGCGGGGGCGACAAATAGACAATAGCAAGGTTTACCAGACAAATGTTTGATATTGCCAAGATGTCGGCTCACTGGCTCTCCTTCCATTATGTATTGTCGTTGTCCTGAAGATAATGTAACCTCTACAATTAAAATAAAATCACCATAGTCGCAGATAATGTCAGCCATGTTGCCTTGGGCAGTTGAAAGAGGCAATCCGGCATCATCAAAATTGAGATTAGCTTTTACGTTGCCTCCGTCAAGCATTGTCATAGCGCGCCATGTGTTCCATTCCATTATGAGTGGCGCGTCATAGACATTACCCGAGAGAATATGGTCGTAAGTGTTTTGTATATCATCGAATACACTGTATGATTTGATTTGAGCGATCTGATTGTCGATTATCTGATTTTTCTTTTTTTCTATGAGGTTTGCTAATATATCTTTCAATTCACTAACTGACATATTGTCAGAAAGCGTGCATCCAGAAAATTCTGTATGTATACGATGCATTAGAGCTTCTTTGTTGTCACTGAGAAGTATCGGAATGGATATATCTGATAGATAATTGGTATATTCGTTTAGATTGTCAATATGACAAGGTTCACGATCCACAGTGTTCAGAATATGATCTACATCTGCAATTCTTTCTGGTGCAATCGAAAGGGACTTTCCAGAACTGGATACGTTTACTAAACCTGTGGCTCTGAGGTATCTGAAAGCGGCATCGGCGTAGTCGCGCATGTTGGCACCCTTAGTGGATAGAAACTTTTCTATTGAAGAGTTTTTTGACTCTCTCACCCGAAAATTGCCTTTTGCAATATCAGTAGAGTACAATTTGCGTAATTCCCGAAATAAAACTTTTGTTTTGAAAGTCCGGTAATTTCCATGATCTGATGCTACAGCGTTTCTAAAGTTGTTTATTTTTTTTATAACATCATCAAATAAGTGCCAATCTGTTAGTTGCATGCCAAATAGATGCAACTCATCAAATTTCAATGTACCTAAATGCCGGATTAACCTTAAAAATTCCAGGTACGGTTTTACGCAAAACTGTGCTGAGTCTTTCGAAGGAATATGGTACGGCGAAGGCAGTTGGAATTTGAGTAACTGTCGTAAAAAAAATTCATTTTTTCGAGGAGACGATATTAACGCTCTTCCAGCACCTGTTAGGGAGACTACAGGAGATAATGTGACAAAGCCCAGAGACTTTGGCCCGCGGTTTATCCTGTCTCGTGCACTTAGTTCTGGATTTTTCGATGCATCGCCATGGAAAAAATCCTGATTCTTGAGCATTGTCATAAACTGCATTTGGGTGTCACTGTCCCACTTTGATCCTGAAAAATGTTCTGAAAGCAGTTGTATTTCGGGGAACATTTTTTCTGGCGAACGAGGTGATGTTGTGAGGAAAAGAGTTTTGCTATTTATCCGCGCCATAAGGTAAGAGTGCTTCGAATAGTCTGGGTTGGGTATATTCGAGTATATTGTGAGAATATGTTGTTTGTTGTACTGTTGGTGCATCCCATGTTTTATGGTAATTGGCAACTATGATATGTTTTGCTGCAGCTTTGAAGCGATTACGTATATTCACAGCATAATTCTTGTCGTATTCCTCCAGGATATATCCATTGTAGAGAGTTTCCGTGAGAGGAGTTTTCCCTATTATCATCAGCGTCTTGCATGGAAGATTGCGGAAGTCAGAGGCAAGACGGCGATGGCTGTCCTCATTGAATCCATCGCGATATTCGGTATTGCCATAATCAGAAAAAATACAGTCGTAGGGAGGATCCAAGAATATGAAATCATCGGGAACGCATAGATCAAATATATTTTTATAATCGGTATTATGTATTTCGGCACGCTGGAGTAATAAACTATGAGAGCGGGATACTGATGTAGTATTCAAATTCTTGTATCTTCCAAAAGGGACGTTGAATAGCCCTTGTGAATTGTATCGGATCATTCCAGAATATGCAGTCTTATTAATGTAGTAATATAGCAATGCATTGGAATAAGACTTATTAGTAATGCCGTTGTACATGTCTCTTAGATGATAATACAAACTCTCATTTTTGTCTTCAACTTTTATGTCGGCGTGTTGCGCTTTTTGATTATCGAAGTCTTTGCGATATTGTGTATATAATCGTTCTATTTCATCTAATTCATGACGTAGCGTAACGAAGTTGTCACGGACACCCCTATAGAAATTTATCAGAGGAGTGTTTATGTCGTTAATGATGGCTTGCCTTGGCTCAAGATAGAAAAACAAAGCTCCTCCGCCCAAAAAAGGCTCAATGTATCGGCCTGAGAAACGTGGCATGTGCCGCATTATTCTGGGGATTTCTTTGGATTTCCCTCCGCGGTATTTGATCATTGGCTTCATAATACACTATTTTATTGGCAAAGATACGGATAAGTGAGAGCAATGCCAAATAAAATTTGAGCATTGCCGCTGCCTGCGGCCATTATCTCCGCAGTGCGGTGCGTCATGGCGTGTATCCATTCTGTTCCGGTAGGCTGCGGGGGCTCGCCGGGTGTCGGCACGGCAGGGAATAAAAAAGGATGGGTGCGCCGTGCGGCGCATCCATCCCGGATATAGGGTCGGATTAGAATTTATTTCACTTTGTCGGCGAGTTCTGCGCCGGCTTTGAATTTCACGACCTTGCGGGCGGGAATCTCGATTGTTTCCTTAGTGCGGGGGTTGATGCCTGTGCGTGCGCTCTTCTCAGATACGGAGAAGGTGCCGAAGCCTACGAGTGCGATTTTGTCGCCGGCTGCGAGAGCCTCTGTGATAGCGGCGATGGCGGCGTCAAGAGCGGCCTTGGCATCTACCTTGGTGATTTTTGCGTTTTCGGCAATAGCGTTAACGAGTTCAGTTTTGTTCATAAAATCAAATATTAGATGTAATTGAATTAATAACTGTGGCAAATATAACTATAAATCTCAAAAAATCAGCATTTTTTATCGATTTTTTTGAAAAATAATGTGTTTTGGCTTGTCTGTAGCTGTTTTGCGGGGTGTTTGTAACAGGTTAGCAATGTTTTTTCCGCCTATTTATTAGGTTTCTTTTGTCTCGTGGGTTTGGCGTCGGATTGTATTATATGTATGTCGGACAGTCCGGTGCGTGTCTCAAGATATTCGCGGATCACGGGCAGATTCACAAGCGGGCGTGTATGCACGATCATTGCCACATTCAGTGTGTCGATATGACGGCTCTCGGTGTTGCACACATACATTTGCGACAGGGCCAGGTCGGATATGGCCGGATACAACACTTTGATCTCCGGGGCGATCTGATATGAGAGCGAGTCGAAATTCTCACGGCGGAGGATGGTGGCGTTGAGCGAGTCGATCTGCGCTTTCTGGCGCTCGATCTGTGTCATGGCGGTTGTGAATACGTCGCCGATGTTTTCGGTGGCGTTTTGTGCGGTCAGGCTGCCGGTGCCCGCGGCAAATCCCTGCACTATCTTCAGCTCTGTGCCCCGCAGCATAGGATTGTCGTTCATCCGCGCCTGCAGGGCCAGGCGCAGGGAGTCCACATTCACGCGTTCGCCTATCAGGGTCACATCGATATGCTTGTCCCAGTGCTTTATATATGCTTTCTTGCTGAATACCTGAGTGTTGGGGAATACAAATTCCGTATCCACGAAATTATTGGCGTCGCTTACGAAATAGCTGTCGCGTATCATGGTGAATGTGAGGTAGATGCTCGGCAGCAACGTGAGTGTGACTATGGTGTATACGATATGCTGGACACGCTTGCGGCGGTCTGGCTCAAGGAATGTCACCTGCTTGAATTTGAATAGCTTCACGCCAATGATGGTGGCGAAGGATATGAAAATGGAGTTGATCAGGAACAGGTAGAAGGCTCCGGTGAAGTATTGCAGCTGCCAGGTGGCCAGGCCATATCCGGCTGTGCACAGCGGGGGCATCAAGGCCGTGGCTATGGCCACGCCCGGTATCACATTGCCTTTCTGTTTGCAAGCTATGGCCACTATGCCTGCGCCGCCGCCGAAAAATCCTATGAGCACATCGTAGATTGTCGGTGATGTGCGTGCCAGCAGCTCGCTGCGCCCCTCGCTCACCGGCGATATCAGGAAATACACCGTGGCGGTGAGCACGCTGAACGCCGCCGCCACGGCCAGATTGCGCGCGGCACGTTTGATCAGCGGGAAATCGTAGGTGCCAACCCCAAGCCCTATGCCTATGATCGGCCCCATAAGCGGCGATATGAGCATCGCGCCTATGATCACCGCCGGCGAATTGGTGTTGAGCCCCAGCGAAGCTATGAATATGGCCATGATAAGGATCAGGATGTTCGGGCCGCGGAATGATACTCCGTCGATTATCGACTGGCGTGCCACGGCCTCATCCTCAAGATATGGTGACAGCTGGAAATAGTCGCGCAATCCATCCTTTACATCCGATAGTCTCATAAACAGTCAGTTTTTGTTGAACACTATTATTAGAACAAATTAATCCGAGTTTTTTCTCTTTTGCACGGCTTTTTTTGTAACTTTGTGCAATTCTTTGATAAAACGTACTGCAATAACAAATCCTGAACGAAGCCATGGCTACCTGGTTTGAATGTAAAGTAAGATATGATAAGCAGCAGGAAAACAGCGCTGCTGTGAAAAAAGTGACAGAGACGTTCCTTGTAGATGCCCTCTCCTTCACCGAGGCCGAGGCACGCATCATCGAGGAGCGCACACCATATATCTCAGGCGATTTCTCAGTTACTGCCGTGAAACGCACCAAGATAGCGGAGATCTTCTTTGACGATGCCGAGGAGGCCGACCGCTGGTATATGGTGAAATACCTCATCACCACCATCGACGAGAAACCCACTGAAGTGGGCAAGCCCGCGGTGGAGAAGAAGACAAGTGTGCTCACCCTCGTGCAGGCCGGCAACTTCCGCGGAGCGCTCGATGCCTTCCTCAAGGGCATGAAGGACACTCTCATGGACTATGAGATTGCGTCCATCGCCGAGACACCCCTGCTTGACGTATATCCAGCCAAGCTCTCCACATCCTCCGCCCAGTGATAGCCGTGGACTCAGCTGCCGCATCACATATTGCCGACACCATCCGTAGTCTTCACCGTGAGATAGGTGAGGGGGTGCAGCTCGTGGCAGTGTCGAAATTCCACCCCGTGGAGGCTCTCCGCGCCGCCTATGATGCCGGCCAGCGCCTGTTCGGTGAGAGCCGCCAGCAGGAGCTGTTGCAAAAAATACCACTGATGCCGGACGATGTGGCGTGGCATTTCATCGGGCATCTACAGACCAATAAGGTGAAGTCAATAGTCGGGCGCGTGGCCATGATCGAAAGCGTGGATTCCACGCGGCTGCTCGACACCATACAGCGCGAGGCTGCCCGGGCCGGCGTGGTGCAGAATGTGCTCTTGCAGGTGCATGTGGCCGCTGAAGAGACAAAATTCGGCTTCGATCCCGACGAGCTCATGGATTACCTCGCTTCCGGACAATACAAGGAGATGGCCAATGTGCGCCTGTGCGGGGTGATGGGCATGGCATCCAATACCGACGATGCCGAACGCGTCAGCGTCGACTTCCGCCGCATAGCGGATACATTCCGCCGGGCTTCCGCTATCGTGTCCGACCCCGGGTTCCGCTACATATCCATGGGTATGAGCCATGATTACCCCCTGGCTATCGCCGAGGGCGCAAACCTCGTGAGGGTAGGCACCATGATATTCGGCCAAAGGGGGTGAATTCAGGTACGAGATACGACACCATGAAAATCCAATAACTCAAACAAATAATAAACCATGAATCAAAAACAGAATTCCAACGGACGGCTCATAGCCATCATCGCGATGTTCTTCCTCTTCGCGATGATCTCGTTCGTGACAAACCTCGCAGCCCCCATCGGCACCATCTGGGGCTACAAATTCGAGGGCAATGCCGTGCTCGGCATGATGGGCAACATGATGAACTTTGCCGCATACCTCTTCATGGGTATTCCCGCCGGCAACCTTCTGGTGAAAATAGGCTACAAGAAGACCGCCCTCTGGGCCATGGGCGTGGGTGTGGTAGGCCTGTTCGTGCAGTGGCTCTCCAGCACCATCGGCGCCGACTCAATGATCGGCTCCGTACCCACCAGCTTCATAGTATATCTGCTGGGCGCATTCATCTGCGGCTTCTGCGTGTGCATGCTCAATACCGTGGTCAACCCCATGCTCAACCTCCTCGGCGGCGGCGGTAACAAGGGCAACCAGCTCATCCAGACCGGCGGCTCGCTCAACTCGCTCTCCGGCACTCTCACCCCTATGTTCGTAGGCCTTCTCATCGGTCAGCTCACCCCCGACACCTCCATGAGCAACGTGGCTCCTCTGCTCTGGATAGCCATGGGCGTCTTCGTGGCAGCGTTCATTATCATATGGTTTGTGGCCATACCCGAGCCCAACCTCCAGAAAAGCGGCAAGAAAGCGGCTTACACCCACTCTCCCTGGAACTTCCGCCATACCGTGCTCGGCGTGTTCGGTATCTTCTTCTACGTAGGCATCGAGATCGGCATCCCCGGTACGCTCAACTTCTATCTGGCTGACCAGACCGCCAATGGCGCAGGTGTGATCGGTGATGCATCCGCCATCGCGGGCTCCATCGTGGCCATCTACTGGCTCTTCATGCTCGTGGGCCGCTTCCTCTCCAGCTTCATCAGCGGCGCAGTGTCCTCCCGCACCCAGATGATCGTGGTATCCTCTGTGGCTATCCTTCTCATCGTCCTCGCCATCTTCATGCCCAAGACCACGACAATCGCCGTGCCTGCATTCGTATATCAGGCCACCGACGGCACTCAGGCAGCCGTGCCTGTGAGCGCGCTGCTGCTCGTGCTCTGCGGCCTGTGCACATCTGTGATGTGGGGCGGTATATTCAACCTCGCAGTCGAGGGCCTTGGCAAATACACCGCCCAGGCTTCCGGCATCTTCATGATGATGGTGGTAGGCGGCGGCATCATGCCTCTGCTCCAGCAGTTCATCTCCAACGCAGCCGGTTACATTGCGTCCTACTGGCTCGTGGTGGCCATGCTCGCCTATCTGCTCTACTACGGCCTCATCGGCTCCAAGAACGTCAATACCGACATTCCCGTCGACGACGAAGTGCAGAACGCCCTCTGATCCCCCCTACATTAATTATATACACGCAAGCGCCCCGGCCTCACCGCCCCGGCGCTTGCACTTTTATCCCGCTGCTGGTATGGCCGTGGAAAAGAGACTATAAAGAAATCCGTTTCATCCGTTCAATCCGTTGTTTTCATTCTTTCGGCCCTTTCCGGCATTTATTTTGTGTCTTTTTTCTGACGGCGGCGCGTTTTTAAGCCAGATTTTCGTAACTTTGCGGCGCAAGAGTGAATCCCGGAGGCTGTGGCACTGCGCAACCTCTTAGTGTCCAATCCATCATATCAACAAGAGGCGCAATGAGAGAGTACACCGACGAATATCTGGAGCATCTCCGCGATATCATCCATTCCGACAAGGAGGATCAGGCGCGTGCCGAGCTTGCCGAACTCCATCCCGCCGACATCGCCGAGCTTTACCAGAATCTGGATCTGGCCGAGGCTGAATACCTCTTCAAACTCCTTGACGAAGATACGGCCGCCGATGTGCTCATGGAGCTTGACGAGGACGACCGCCGCAAGCTGCTCGAAGCCATGCCCGCCGAGGAGATCGCCCGCCAGATCGACCACCTGGACACTGACGATGCCGTTGACCTCATACAGGAGCTTGACGAGGAGGACCGCGATGAGATTCTCTCGCATATCGACGACGTGGAGCAGGCGGGCGACATCATCGACCTCCTGAAATACGACGAACACACTGCCGGTGGCCTAATGGGTACCGAAATGATCGTTGTGAACGAGAACTGGTCTATGCCCGAATGCATAAAGCAGATGCGCCTACAGGCCGAGGACATGGACGAGATCTACAACGTATATGTCGTGGACAACGACAACAAGCTCCGCGGCGTGCTCCCCCTCAAAGAGATGATCACACACCCGTCAGTGTCAAAAATCAAGCACGTGATGGAGGTGGATCCCGTGAGCGTAAAGGCCGACACGCCTATCGACGAGGTTGCCCTCGACTTTGAGAAATACGACCTTGTGGCCATGCCCGTGGTCGATTCCATCGGACGCCTGCTCGGACGCATCACCGTCGACGACATCATGGATCAGGTGCGCGAGGCTTCGGAGCGCGACTATCAGTTGGCATCCGGTCTGTCGTCCGACGTTGACACCGACGACTCCGTCGTGGCTCAGACCAAGGCCCGCATCCCGTGGCTGCTCATAGGCATAGCCTCAGGCATACTGGCATCGCTGATCTTGGGCGCCTTCGAATCGCAGATACATGCCGTGACGGCGCTCGCCCTGTTCATTCCCATCATCGGCGGCACCGGCGGCAACGTAGGTGTGCAGGCTTCGGCTATCGTGGTACAGAGCCTTGCCAACGGCACCCTGGAAATCAAAGAGTTCGGGCGCCAGGTAGGTAAGGAGTTCCTTGTCGGGCTGCTCAATGCCATGATTATATCGGCGGTGATGTTTGTGTACAACCTCATCTTCCTTCCCGGTAATTTTGCCGTCACAATCTCTGTGGCAGTCTCGCTCTTCGTCGTGGTGATGTTCGCCACGTTGCTCGGCTCTGTCATTCCGCTCACCCTCGAAAGGCTCAAGATCAACCCTGCCCTTGCCACCGGCCCGTTCATACAGATATCCAACGACATATTCGGCCTGGTGATATACGTGGGTATTTCCACATGGTGCCTCTCAATATTTAATTGACACACAAAAATCGTATAATTATGAAAATGAGACTATTTATTGCCGCTCTGCTGTGCATGGCCGCTTGCTGCATTCCCGCCCGCTCACAGGTGAACTACAGCGTGGAGGCCGGGCCGCAGTTCTCCATGTCACCCTCATGGCGCGCAGGCGTAGCCCTGGATATCCCCATCAATCACCGCTACTCCATCGCATCCGGCTTCTACTATGTGACACGTCATCATTCAGAGTCATCGACCAAAAATATCAGTCAGGAGAATCCCGACACCGGCGACCGCGAAATTTTCAGCATGACCACTGACTATAATATCCACGGCAATTATCTGCAGATACCAGTAGGGCTGGGGCTGAATTTCGACCGCGCCAACGGCGATCACTATACCCTGATCGTTGGTTGCTATCTGGCTTATGGCGTCGGTGGCAAGACCAAGGTACGCACCGAGAGCCGGAATACAGTGAAGCGCATGGAGTATTCGTCATTTGGCGACAAATTCATTCATCCCCGCTTTGATTACGGCCTTGATATAGAATACAAATACGCCTTCCGAGGCCATTTTCAGCTGGGCGCGTATACCGAGATTGGTTTCAAAGAGATTTACCATTCTTCTAATGTAATGTCGGAAATTATGGGCAAAATATTTAAGATTACGGCCATAAACGTCACATTAGGCGTATCCGTCGGATACAGATTCTGAATTGTTACAAAGCATGGGGTCCAATTGTTACAAAATATGGCTCCCGTAGCCTTTGTTACAATTTGTGACACAATTTATTATTTTGGCAATTGCCACATAATCAGCTGAATACTGGTTTTATGTGGCAATTGTTTATTGTTTAACATTTATTTGGCAAAAAGGTTTTTAATACAATAAAATGATTGCTACCTTTGTATTGTAATGGAATTGTAACAGCACTAAAGCCATATATATAAAATCATTAAATTACGATTCAGTATGAAAACGGATTTCCAAACCAACCTGATGAATCTTCAGAGCAACCTGTTGAACTTCGCCTTTATGCTCACCTCCAATCGTGATGACGCCTATGATTTGCTCCAGGACACGACCCTCAAGGCACTCGACAACCAGGAGAAGTACGCGGAGAACACCAACTTCAAGGGCTGGGTGTTCACCATAATGCGCAACATCTTCATCAACAACTACCGGCGCACCGCCCGCGCAGCCACAATCGTTGACACAACCGACAACCTCTATCACCTGAATCTGTCACAGGACTCAGGCCTTGAAAGCCCGGAGGGTACCTATGCCACCCGCGAGATCAGTGCCGCCATCGATGAGTTCTCCGACGAATACCGCGTGCCATTCAGCATGCACGTGGCCGGCTACAAATACAACGAGATCGCAGAGAAGATGAATCTTCCGCTGGGCACAGTCAAGAGCCGCATCTTCTTCGCCCGCAAGCGTCTGCAGGAGCGTTTCGCCGACTACCGCTGAAAAGAAGCGCAGATTTGGAACATACGATATCAGCATGCCGCATCTCCCTCATGACCGCATAACAGAAAAACACACAGGATTAGAATTGGACATTAGACGCAAGAGCCGTGCATCAGTCGGATGCACGGCTCTTGCCTTCAGGCGGCATAGGCCGCCTGAGTTTCCTGACTTTATTTCACCGGGGGATAGTCGATGGTGTAGTGCAGGCCGCGCGATTCTTTGCGTTCCTTTGCCTGGCGCATTATCAGATAGCCCACGTTGATGATGTTGCGCAGCTCGCAGATTTCGCGTGAGGCTTTCGAGCATTTGAATAGCTTCTCTGTCTCCTCATAGAGTATGTCCAAGCGGTTCCAGGCGCGGTCCAGGCGCAGGTTGGAACGCACTATGCCCACGTATGTCCCCATGATCTGGTTCACTTCGCGGATGCTCTGGGTGATCAGCACCATCTCCTCCGGATGACGCGTGCCCTCGTCGTTCCATACAGGCACGTCGGTGCGTAGCGAGATGTGTTTTATGGCCTCGCGTGCATGACTGGCGGCGGCTTCGGCATACACCACGGCCTCGATCAGTGAGTTGGATGCCAGACGGTTGCCGCCGTGCAATCCGGTACAGGAGCATTCGCCTATGGCATAGAGATGTTTGATGGATGATTCGCTGTTGCCGTCCACCTTGATGCCGCCGCAGAGATAGTGGGCCGCCGGTGCCACAGGTATGTAGTCCTTGGTTATGTCAATCCCCAGTGAGAGGCATTTTTTGTATATATTGGGGAAATGGTGCTTGGTCTCTTCGGGATCCTTGTGTGTCACGTCAAGATATACATGGTCATCACCATACGCCTTCATTTCGCTGTCGATGGCGCGCGCCACGATGTCGCGTGGTGCCAGTGACAGGCGCGGGTCATATTTCTGCATGAATTCCTCGCCGCGCAGGTTGCGGAGCACGGCTCCGTAGCCGCGCATGGCCTCGGTGATGAGGAACGACGGCCGGTCGCCGGGATGATAGAATGCCGTGGGGTGGAATTGTATGAACTCCATGTCCTGTACTGTGCCCTTGGCGCGGTACACCATCGCTATGCCGTCGCCGGTGGCCACGAGCGGATTGGTGGTGGTGTGATATACGGCTCCAACGCCGCCGGTGGCCATCACCGTCACGCGGGCCAGGAAGGTGTCCACGTTGCCGCTCTTGCAGTCAAGGATGTATGCGCCGTAGCAGGTGATGTCGGGTGTGCGGCGTGTCACCACCTTGCCCAGATGGTGCTGGGTGATCACTTCGATCGCGAAATGATTTTCATATACATCTATCTGGGGATTGCGGCGCACCTGCTCGATCAGGCTTTCCTGAATCTCGAAGCCCGTGTTGTCGGCATGGTGCAGTATGCGGAACTCGCTGTGGCCGCCCTCGCGGTGAAGGTCAAAGTCGCCGTTCTCTTTCTTGTCGAAGTCCACGCCCCAGTCAATGAGCGCCCGTATCTGCGAGGGTGCGCCTTTCACCACTTTCTCCACGGCGGCGCGGTCGCTGAGCCAGTCGCCGGCTATCATGGTGTCTTCGATATGTTTGTCGAAATTGTCCACCTCAAGATTTGTCACCGAAGCCACTCCGCCCTGTGCCAGGGCTGTGTTCGCTTCGTCAAGGGTGGTTTTGCATATCAGGGCCACTTTGCCCGATTGCGCCACTTTGAGCGCAAAACTCATGCCGGCGATGCCGGAGCCGATCACGAGATAATCATATTTTTTTACCATTGTTTTATGGAAGTTTTTCTTTAGCCAGCTCTATGTCGGAGCCGCGATACAGGGCGCGGCCGGCAGAGTCGGCCACTATTATATAAGGTACGGAAGGAATGGCGAGAGGGTTCAGGGCTACGGACACCAGGCCGCCGGGCACCCAGGGCTGTGTCCAGGTGGCGCTGTCGGGCTTCACCACACGCTTCCAGGAGAATGTGTCCGTGGCCAGCTGGAAATCAAGGATGTCGAGCTTGGCGGGTTTGTATTTGCGGCGCAGCTCACGTAGCTGAGGCACTAAAGTGTCGGACCGGTAGCTGCGGTCGTCGGAGAATGTCATAAGCGTCAGCGGTGTCTTGGCCGGGTCGTACACCATCAGAGAGTCGGTGAGCGTGCGGAATCGCATCTTGCCTATGCGCTCCGGCTCCTGAGCATAGCGCATGTTCATGGTGGCCAAGGCGTCAAGCATACCCGGTATCACACCTTCATCGGCTATCGAGTCCATCACCGCGGCGGCATGCGCCGGATCTATGGATGCATCGTAGAAATTGGCCATCATCAGCGTGGATACTTTTGAGGTCGGGTTTTCTGTGATATACTTTTCAATCAATTCGTTGCGCCTTTCCGGAGTGGCATTGCGCATTTCCTCGGCTATCGGAGCCATCGCCGATGTCCATTGCTCCATTATTTCCGACCCTGTGGACAAGACCTTGTATGGATTGGCCCGGTCAATTCTCATATCCACCTTTTCGCCGCCTTTGGCATAGACCAGGCCAAGTGTGCGGTACTCATTGTCGAGCAGTGACACCAACACGGGTCGGGCTGAGGATACATCAAAGGCAAACTTGCCCCTGTCGGCGGCAATGACGCCCCGGTGCACGGCTCCGTCGGCATAATACAACACATAGATATTCATTGACGGATCACCTTCGATGGCGCCCTCGATCTTGATGGTCTTGGAGTCGGAGCATGCGGCCATCATCATGGCCACGATAGCGAGCAATATGCAGTGGAGATACTTCATCACCACAAAAATACAAATTTTTAAGTAACTCTTGAAAATTAATTCGATTTTATGGGTATTTAACAACCTCTAACACGGAAGGATTCATTTTGTGGCTACCTTTGCAT
>X363_Desmarests_Spiny_Pocket_Mouse__coassemble_409_pt1 | contig 28520 bp, 26 predicted proteins | sample X363_Desmarests_Spiny_Pocket_Mouse__metabat2_high_PE_013 | metagenome-assembled genome bin X363_Desmarests_Spiny_Pocket_Mouse
TCCCGGTATGACAGCCCAAAACAACATATCCTCGGCAACCGCCAGTGTTGCCGATAGTGTTGAACCCTCTGAAACAAAATGGCCTAACTAAAAATTTGGCACAGTCCAATTCCGGAAAAAGCATAGTCTATGACATCGCGTCATTGACTCGCCTTCGCTCGTCGAACTAAAGGTTGTCTATGCCCGTGGATGCTGAAACAAGCGGAGAGTGGTATGGCGGTCGAAATCCTTATAAAGCGGAGGCGTAAGGAACACGGGGCATAGCCGGAAAGTCTTGCGGTTGAAAGCAGCGTCACAGATGCTCCACCGCAAGGCGTTGGCAATGCCCGGTGTTCAGCCGCAGCCATAGGCACGATGCGGTCAAATGGCATAAGGCTCGCCCTATGCTTTTTGACGGCATCACGCCGCCAACCCCGACCGCCACGCCTCTCTCCGCTTTCACGGCTCTTTCATTTAACTTTAGCCTAAGTATTAACATCTTGGATAAATGCTGTTTACTATCATGCCAATCTCCATATTTATAGCGGAACGTATTTTTCGTGAAGCGAATAATTGCATTTAACTACTTATCACCCACAAACATTGAAAAATCAAAGCATTTTTAAATGAAAGAGCCGTGCTCCGCTTTAAGTTTATTCATCGTTACGATTTTGTCATTTAGAGGATTATGTGTAAATTTGCACTATGACAGCCGATGAAATCAAAAATATCGTAAGATGTGGCGAGACCTCCACAAAACAGTTCAAGGAAACTTTTAAGACTGCTGAGGATATTGCCAATGAGTTTGTTGCCTTCTCCAATTCAGAAGGTGGCTCAATCTTTATCGGTATTGATGATAAAACAGGCGAGATCAGAGGACTTGATTTCATCCAGCTCAGAAATATCGGTCAGCTTATTTCTGCGGCTGCTGAAAGCAGGGTGCATCCGGCAATCTATCCCACTGTTGAAACCATACCGGTAGATGATAAGCCGGTTATGATTGTGTCAGTTCCTAAAGGAACTGATGCGCCTTATACCAACAACAAGGGTGAGGTATATGTGAAACAAGGTCCGGATAAACGCCGTGTGACTGACAATAATGAGATGCTTCGGCTTTTTGCCGATTCAAGCAATTTCCAACCAGATTGTCAGCCGGTGTCCAAAACATCTGTTGCGGATATTGACGATAAGGCTCTCGATGAATTTTTCCAACGCAGTCTCGGAAAATCTGCTGATGATTTGGGCTTGCCAGTGAATAAGGCTCTCGAAAATCTCAACCTTCTTAACGAAGATGGACGGTTGACTTTGGGAGGTCTGATGTATTTTGGCAAAAATCCACAACGATTCTGCCCTGCGTTCAACATCAAAGCAGTATGGTTTTTCGGCAATAGCATAGGAGGCAGTGATTACCGCGACAGCAAGGACATAGACGGAACTATTCCTGAAATGTTTGAGGACGGTATGCGTTTCCTTGAATCATGTCTGCATCGCCGTCAGGCAGGTCAGAATTTCAATTCTATCGGCATCCTCGAAGTGTCAGAGATTGCATTGCGGGAAATTTTGCAGAATGCCCTCGTCCATCGCTCTTGGTTGAAACCGGCACCAATCCGTCTTCTTGTGTTTGACGACCGCGTGGAAATCATCAGTCCGGGAGCGTTGCCCAACAATCTTACTGTTGACGATATAAAACTCGGCAATGCTTATCAGCGCAATCAGCTCATCGCAACTCTTTGTGCAAAGACTATGGATTACCGAGGACTTGGTTCCGGTATAATCAGAGCATTGCAATCTGACAGCAATATCGAGTTCCGTAATGAAGCCAGCGGCGACCAGTTCAGAGTAATCCTATGGAGAAGTGAACTCAAAAGTAAGGAGGAATCCCTGCCAGAAGCAGAAAGTAAGGAGAAAAGTAAGGAGAAAAGTAAGGAGAAAAGTAAGGAGAAAAGTAAGGAGAAAAGTAAGGAGAAAATCTTAGAACTTATCGAACTTAATTCAACCGTTACAACAGTTGAATTAATGTTGGAAACTGAATTGTCCCGTTCCGGTGTTGAAAAAATAATCAGACAACTAAAAGAGTCAGGAAAGATACGTCGTGTAGGTCCAGATAAAGGCGGACATTGGGAAATTTGCGAATAGGAAACCATAGGCTTTTCTTCGGATTTTTAACACTTTAGATAGATTCGATTTAAGAATTTATTTGTAATTTTGCAGATGTATCGGAGGATATAGAGCAGACAGACGGAGACAAGGGAAAGACACCCTGTGACAGTCCTGTGCTACACTCGTGCTACACGCAGAAAATTTGGTTAATAAACTCGCTGAGTATCAAAATATTGGAGAGAACGTTCACAATCCTCTCTCTCCGCCAATAAGCAACCCAAATCCCTTGTAAATCCTTGATTTGCAAGGGTTTTTCTTTTGGGTGCAATGCCAAGATTGGACACTGTTAGGCCATTTGTCTACTCATACCTCAAAACAATCAAATAACTTTGCGTTCGATTACAAATGGGATATGAGCCGGTGGAGACACCTCTCTCCGCTTTAAGGGTTTAGTGAATTTAAGATAATTATAATGCCCATATGTGCATTAGTTTCGGCCCAAAACTTTCAAATAGATGCAGTGTAGTGTCGATAAAAATTCCAAATAAGTGCAGTATGACATATTTTTCGTATCTTTGCACCAAATTTCAATGTTATGAATCTGATTGAACTTGAAACAATATTGCGGGACCAGAAGGCCGAACTCGACCTGTTACGTGAAGATAATCTTATTTCTCGCCCGGAAGAAGATTTGATTGACTTACGTAGCAGGCTCGCACAAGTGGTCATCGGTGTAAGACGAAGCGGAAAATCCACATTGTGTTTCAATGCGCTTGAGAAAGCCAAGGTCAGCTATGCCTATGTCAATTTTGATGATGAGAGGCTTGCCGACTGTCGTACAGAACACCTTGATATGATTTTGGAAACTCTTTATCGCATCAATGGCAGATTTGAATACCTGTTCCTTGACGAGATTCAGAACGTTGAGGGGTGGCCGTTGTTCGTAAACCGTCTTTTGCGTCAGCGCATCCACATGATAATAACCGGAAGCAACGCGAAGCTCCTCAGTACCGATCTGGCAACTCATCTGACAGGGAGACATCATAAAATTGAGTTGTTCCCATTCTCATTCAAGGATTGGTGTACGGCCAAGGGTGTAAATTACGACAGCATGACCACCCGTAACAGGGGGCTTCTTGGCAAGGAGTTCGGAGAATATCTCCATACGGGTGGTTTTCCGGAATTAATCTATGAGCCTGGAAATACAACATACATAAGCACGCTTTTCGACAATATCATAAATCAGGACATCAAGAACAGATTTAATGTGCGGAATATTGATGAACTGGTGAAAATGGCAAACCATATACTCAATGAAACCCCGGATTGCTTTACCATAGATGGACTTATGGCGGTAAGCGGAATTAAAAGCAATCACACCGTATTTAAGTATCTGTCGTATCTGCAACAGACATATCTGATATCGCAAGTAAAAAAATATTCAGCAAAAAGCCGACAGCGGTCAACCAATGAGAAGTATTATGCGATAGACGTATCTTTTATGGACAAACGCGAGAACGCTTTTGCCGGTGAGAACTTGGGCTGGCGGTTGGAAACAATCGTATATCTGGAATTGAAAAGAAGATATGCCGGACAGGGGTGTGATATATATTATCATCGTGAAAAGACCAGCGAAACAGATTTCATAGTGTGCGACGGAAATAAGGCCATAGGCATATATCAGGTTTCGTATGACATATCCAATGAAAAGACCCGTAAGCGTGAAATCAGAGGATGTTTGTCGGGTTCAAAACTCACCAGCTGCGACAATATCTACATCATTACGGATTATCAGCGAGAAGATATTTCCGTCGATGATAAAACCATAAAAGTCATTCCCGCATATGAGTGGCTGCTTGAAGTATAAATCGTTTACGAATTTCGTTATGTTAATGAATTTGACTAATACGAATATATAAAAAAGCCTAACATTGAACTCTATTTATTTGAAAATTTCTAAATTAATGCGATTTTATCGCACCAGTAGTATTTTCACATTTCTTGTTTTAACACCCTCTTAACCGTGACCACGTTTGGAAAGGTATTGGCACGAGAGCAGTGCTATCATTTCTCTAACTATGGAATGGTCAATACATTGCGCCTTGAGCACGCACGGCTTTTCATGCAGTCGCATCCAAACGGGACCCTTGAGTCTGTGGCGATAAACTCTGGGCTCAAAGATCTGCTCGCAGGCTTCACTCCGCTTGACAATTAGGTCAGCTCTTGGCTTAAATCATGTGCAGATTATTTGCCGGTGCCGAGGCGTGAGGTGTCAATGCTGTTGTCCTTGGGTTTGAAGCCGTTGAAGCGGTAGATGAATGTCAGTTGTGCTCTGCGCGACATGTCGTTGACTTTCATGCGGTAGTTCTGTCTGCCGTAATCAATGCGCATCACCGGCGACCAGGTGTTGAATATGTCTTCGGCTTTCAGATTCAGTTCGCAGCAGTTGGCCCGGCCGAAGTTCCATTTCGCGCCTGCATCAACCCTCCACATGGCCGACAGGTCGGCTATGCCTTGCAGGCTTTTGGAGATGCCTGATATATCCAGGCTGACGGACAGCCTCCGGGTGATCCGGAATGTGTTTTGCATAGTGCCGAAAATTGTGAAACGGCTCCGGTCGTATGACATGTCGTGGAAATGATCTGCCCGGATCCGGCGATAGTAGCCTTGTGCGGACAGCCGCGTGTCAAGCCGGTCAGAAATGGAGACGGGCGCATCCACATTGAAGCCAAACATGCGGCTATAATTGGCATTCTGTTCCTGAAATATAAGTTTAAGCTCCTCGGCCGACTGATATGGCAGCTGCACGGAGTAGCCGTCGGTATTGCTGAAGAATATGGCAGCAACGTATTTTTGCTTGAGAATATAGGCTGCATTTGCCGAATGTGTGGTGGACGGTTTTAACGATGGATTGCCCCATATTTCGCTGTAAGGGCTTAGGTATCCCACGCCGCCATGCAGGGTCCAGTAGGATGGATAGCTACGGTCTGTGTTGAAATTCGCCTGAAATATATGGGTCGGGGTCTTGTAATAAGTCAATCCGATCTGAGGCTGGAAAATCCAGTGGTTTTCATTGTCCATCCGGTATAATTCTTCGCCGATTGAGGCTTGGAACGACAATCCCCATGGGAAAGAGTGTGAGAGGCTGACATAGGCATTTGCGGTATGTTCGGTAAGGTCGTTCTTAAATCCGGGATTGTCCGGCACATGGTATTCCATAGAGCTGTGGTCGTCGCTCAGGCGGTACTCCATGCCGTAGCCTATGGTCCAGCCGCTGATGTCATGCTCCATGTCTGCTGTGAAGCGGTAGCGGTTGACATGCTGGCGGTTAGCAGAAACCACGCGCACCACATCGTTGCCCTCATCAAGCATGTTCTGTCCGCGTTGTTCGCGGTATGTCAGCCAATCGGCTGAGAGGGTCAATCCAAAAGCGGATTTGTAATTCAGGTTTATGTCGTGTAATGTTGTCGGATGGGGGAAATCGCTGACATTCAGGTATCGGCCGAATGTTCCGTCAGCGTGGTTGATGGACTGCCGGTCTCCTGTTATCTGGCCGGTGTAGGTGGCCTTTATAGCGCTGTTGTCGGTGATATTGTAGCCGATGCTGCCGTATATCTGATTGGAAAGACTGTGACCACGGGTGCGGTTTTTATCGTCAATCACGTGCATTTCGTTTTTAAGCGAGTGCCATGAGGTCATGTCCTCGCTCTGCCACGATTTGGATCGGGAAAGCATATAGTTGAGATCGAAAGTCCATTTCCTTATGGCATATATCGCCGAGGCACCACCGCCCCAGGAGGCGTAATGCCCTTGGCTGTATCCCGCACGCACCTGGCCCTGAAGGCCATCCAGTGCCGACGGAGTCTTCAGCACCACATTTATCACAGCTCCGCTCACATGGTATTTGGCGGGGGCGGAGTACATTATCTCCACGCATTTCAACCTGTCCACCGGCATGGAATACAAAAGCTGATATAGCTGTTGCACTGACATCTGCGAGACCTCGCCGTTGATCACTACAGCCGTGGATTGCGCGCCTGACAGCGCGATCATTCCATCCAGATTCATCACGCCGGGAAGATAGCCCAACGCCTCAAGGATATTGGTCACCGGTTTGTCTTTGACAATCTCAGGCAGATCTACTGTGATAACACCGGCATCACTTTTAAATTCGGGTTTTTCTCCGCTTACCACAATCTCGCCGAGTTCCCGGGCCGGTATGGTATCGGTCTGTCCGTATATGCAGGTGGCCGACAGTAGGAATAATATTGATGTATATTTTTTCATACGTAAAAATTTTTCATACGCAAAAGTATGCACAAGGATTCAGAATTATCCTTATTCTCTCTTCTTTAGTCTTAATTAGTCTTAGTTGAGAGCCGGGGCTGAATTATTATTGCTAATTTTGCGATATGGGAAAATTTCGTGTTACCACATCATTTGTCATAGCAACCGCCATCATCCTGCTGGCCTTGGACAGCATGTACATGGCGCGGCTTTATAATTCGATACGGGAAAGTCTTGATAGAGATATCCATGCGGCTCTTGCCGAGTTGGATGTTGACGAGTTGTGGTACCGTTCAACGCATCAGGATGAATATGAGCGTATTGACCCTTTTGTCGGTGAGCATGGCACTATAGAAGGCACCCTTGATGATGAACAGAATTTCGTTGTACGTCGCATAAATGACAACGGCGACACCATAGTGATGAGGAGGCATCCGATTGACAAGGCTTACAGTTATACCAGTCAAATTATCAATGAGATGAGCACGCAGATGCATTTCCGTATTGACCCGTATCTGCCCATCAGGCTTGAGCCATTGGATAGTCTTTTCCGTTTGCGCTTGGCCAACCGAGGCATACAGCCTGAGTTTATGGCAGTGGAATTGCATTCGGAATCGGACAGCGTTATCCTCCCGAGTCCGCGCCTCGCCGGATATGCGGGCGATTACAACCGGTATCAGTTTAGATTCAATTCGTTCACTGGCGAGAAGTATGTGGCGTATATCTCGCCGTTGACAAGGATGGTGTTCGACCGCATGTGGGGGGTGGTGGCTTTCACTGCAGCCCTCATACTGGTGTTTGCGTTCGCGTTCTGGTATATGTGGCGGTTTATCCGCAGGCTGAGAAGTATAGAGGAGATGAAGGACAGCTTTGTCAACTCCATGACACACGAACTCAAGACCCCAATCGCCGTGGCTTTCTCAGCGGCGGATTCTCTTCAGAGGTATTATGATCAGAGCACGCCTGAGCATAACAAGGAATACATAGCTATCATACAGCGTGAGCTTGCGAAACATTCAGTCATGGTTGAGAATATCCTGTCGATGAGCATGGAGCGCCGCAAAACGATGCGGATTGAGGATGTCCCGATTGAGATTCTGCCATTGGTGGACGAGCTATGCCGTAATCATAAGATCAAAGCCGGTAAGTCGGTGGAATTCATTATAAAAATTTCCCCAGGCCTAACTATAGAGACAGACCCGATGCACTTTGGTAACATTCTGAACAATCTCGTGGAAAATGCCATAAAGTATTCCGGAGAAAGCGTGACCATTCGGATTTCTGCCGATAATACGCACATTTCGGTGGCTGATAACGGTTTTGGCATCCCTGAGAAGCATCTGCCCCGGATATTCGACAGATTCTATCGCGTGCCTTTGGGGCGGAATCTCTATGAGGTGCCGGGGTATGGCATAGGGCTTTTTTATGTCAGGGAGATGTGCAATCGTCTGGGATGGAGCGTCACCGCGGACAGCACTCCCGGTAAAGGCACGGAATTCACTATCAGATTTTCAAAGGAATGAAACAGAAGGTTTTGCTTGTTGAGGACGAGGCCACGCTCGCGATGATTATTGCCGATATGCTCACCCGCGAGGGTTTTGAGGTGGCGCAGGCGGGCAACGGGGAGGATGGCATAAGTATGTTTCTGACACGGCAACCCGATGCGGTGGTTGCTGATGTGATGATGCCGAGGTTGGACGGCTTCGGGATGGTGCGCCGTATCCGGGCGATAAACAGCGAAGTCCCGGTTATCTTTCTGACAGCCAAGTCGGCAATCGACGATATAGTGGAGGGATTCGAGCTTGGGGCGAATGATTATCTGAAGAAACCCTTCCGCATGGAAGAGCTGCTTGTGCGGCTCAAGTCCTTGCTTCGACGTGTATCTACAACTGATGGAATATTGCGGGTAGGCAACTATACGTTTAATCCGGCCACGCAGGTGTTAAGTCTCGGTGACAAAAACAGGGAGCTTTCGCATATCGAGACAGTACTGCTTAGGCTTCTTGCATCCAATATAAACCACGCCGTGGAAGCCCGCACCATGATGATGGCCATATGGCAGAATGACGACCCGTATAATCTGAACCGTCTGCACGGATTCATACACAAGCTACGGAAATACCTGGCCGCAGATCCGTCCGTGACGATAATGAACATCCGCGGCATCGGCTACAAGCTCCGGATCGGGTAATATTTTCTGATGCGACAGCGTTATTGTGCACTTCATCTATTATAGGTGGTCATCAATACTATGAGAATACAAAAAAGCCGCAGCTATTGAAATCTGGAGCTGCGGCGTAAATCTTAGAAAGTGTAATCAAAACTTGTGAGATGGTTAACTGTTTCTGTATATTCGAATGGGTATCCGTTTGGCCTGATCTGATATTTCAGCCGACGTACATACGAATATCTTCCGTATTGGGAGTAACCTAATTCAAAATCGAGATAAAGATGATTCTTGTAAATATATCTGCTGCCGTCTGTGAAAGTATAGTAGAGAGTGATTACGTTAGGCCAATCTCCAAATCTACTAAGGTTATGTTTTGTAACATGGACTCTGGGTTTGACCTTATATGCACTCCAATATTTAGAATTGTCTTTTGGGGATTCCAAGTAATATTTTTTCCAATCGATTCCGCTTTCATTAATCGGGCCGCTGATTAGTCCACTACTAAAGCCTTCATCATCTATGATATAGCCGGCATAGTTTCCGCATACATCAGCCCAATAATGCTTATAGCCCGTTGGATAAAAACGTGTGTAAGATAGTGCATTATCAAGCGCCGCCTCCCCATTCATGATAAGGTCAAAGGCTATGTCAACATTCCCATTGTAATCGCCATCTTTACGCGTGGGCGACGCTACAAAGTTTGCAAAACTTATGCTGGGGCGGTCAACGTGTGCCAAGGGACATTCATCTGCGTAGAGTACTTTATACATATCGTAATCCCGGTTTTTAAGTTTTTTATAAAACCCAATTACTCCGGTTGACGATATTATATTCGCTTCGCCTTTCCATTCTGATCTGCTATTCCAATAAGTGCAGTCGTGAGTTGTCGCATTAATCCTTTTGGATTTTAATGGATGATATATCAGCCCATAATCGTTACTTGAAAAGTTCCTGTTAAGACAATATTCTGCTTCGTAGGCGATGTCATATTCCGAGTAATATGGTCTGTAGTCTTCAAAGTCGAAAGAAAACCATCCCCATTCTTCAGTTTCTTCATCAATATATTCTGAAAAATCAAAGGCAGGGAAATCTAACTCATATACGTAATGCCATCCGTTGACCATATTCTCATTTATGTTCTCGTCAGATTTTCGCACAGCCAGGTATGCGGATTTAAATATGCCTTTTGATTCCGGTTGTATAAAGACTTCTGTATCATAAAACGCTCCGCATATGATTTTGTCTACATCAAAAGAACTGAATGGACGTGTGGCTGCAAAAACGCGATAGCGTTTTTTGGAGTCAAGTCCGGTAAGCAGACTGTTATATGAATTTGTCTCGTCGGTGTTTGGACTCCATGATTGCAGAGCCGGAGATTCTCCAAGTTCACCTTCGTCATTCAATTCATAAGCTATAAACCCATAGTTTTGCGTTGATGGGAATAATGGCGTCTGCGCTTCTGTATAATCTTGCAGTATAGCAGTAGCTTCTGCCTCCATGGCAGAACTGTGTCTGATTGTAAGGTTTTTAAATGCTGGCAGTAGTGGTTTGCGAAGAATAGGTATCTGAATTAGATCACAAGTGAAACTTTTTTTTGCGTTCAGAATTGTTGCTTCTCCACCAACGCTTCCGACAAGGTCTAATGTGAACGCTTCATCATCAGAGAATTCAGTGTAAAGGCGTGTGGCTCGATGCGATTCTGCCCATACTTGGGGAGAGATAGGTGCATTTACGCTTGCTCTGAACTTTGCTTCAATTTTTGGCCCCATGGAAGCTATGCGTCGGTTTAGCAATGCTACATTAGGTTTTACGGTAAAGCCGAACGAAAGGCTACCCTCTCCATATATAGTGGAATGCGTGTGGGAGCGTTTTACTCTCATTGAAGGACGGATATCGGTCAGATGGAAGTCTTGGTCAGACCTGTCGGTATATCTAAGACCGTAGTAGGAGGTTATCCCAAAATCTGGCGATTGGACGGCAATTTTTCCTTCCAATTGCATATCAAAGGTGGCGGATAATCCGACGACAACACCTGGCGCAGCTGGTATAGGCGTTTGTACTTCAGGAGTGATTGGTATGTCTTTGGAAATAGTTCCATTTAGGGAGCAATCAATATTCGCCGAAAAATCATCAACGCCATAAATTTCTACTGTGGTGAAAGTTACATCATTTTCCACAAGTTTTGAAACAATTAAATGAGCGCCATATCTTATGCCTATTTCATTATTGATGTGCGTACTTCCACTAATTTTTAATGGCGCGTCTATCCACTCCTTATTGGCCACTTCAAGGTCTAAGTTTATTTTATACCACGGTAGAAAATACTCGTTGTCAGAAACTATTTCTTTTGAACGTGTTTTTTCAATTCCAGATATTAAATCTTCATTAATCGTCTCCTCTCCGGGGCTATATCTATAAGCCGAATAATAAGTTGAGTATGCGTCTGAATAATCCGCTGTTTCAAAATATGCAATTCGTCGTTCGCCCATAGATCTGCTGTATCCTGTAGTAGATACACATCTGCCTATGAACCCTTGTGGGAAGGTCTCGCAAATTCCATCGTATATCCATATCTGTCCAACTTTTGGCAAGAGCTCCTCAGGGCAATCCGGATCGAAATAAATGTCGTATGAGTCGAGAAATCGGTTATAGTCCGTATCATATATACTGATTATGCCAGGAATATATTTTAGGCGCTCGTCACTGATTTCCACCACATCAACATCTTGCCGGATGTCTTTTTGTGGTAGGTCAAGACTAACTTCTTTGATATGCGACAATGGAACGGCGTATACAGAATCTTTTGTCCATATCAGCTGTGTTTGGATGGTGCTACATTCTATTGAGTCAACAGATATATATGAAAAGGTAATACTGTCAATTCGTGTAGTCTCAAACATCATTGGCTCGTCAGAATCAGTTAGCCTCACAAAAACGGGCTGTTGCAATTGCTCAATTAGGGCATATGATTGCGTAATTGCAGTTATATAAAGAATTGCAGCGAATATCCGTTTCATTTTATGTACAGCTTATATGATTTACTATTAATAGACAGAATGTAGAATCCTGTCACGAATGAAGACAAATTTTGCACGTAATTACTTTCGGCTGGAGCTGTCGAGTGAAAAACGATTTGTCCAGTATTATTATATATTCTAATTTCCCTTTTATGAGAGACGGCATTTAAAGATAAATATTCGCCATCGAATGTAAATGGCATAATCTTCTCGTCAGGGGTGTCAGCGATAATGTCGTGAATATGTGACCATGTCACCATGTCACATTGTCGAATGAATATGAGCGTATTTCATCATATGAATAGCTTGTTACTTCATCGCCGATGTTGAAGAGTATGCTTCTGTTGGAGTCAAATGAAATCTTGGGCATATCTTCAAGAATATATGTTTCATTTGGCCGTAACTTGTCTTTAAAGTTTATTACCAACAATGTTTCCCCACGGCTTATGGTACATATGAGCAGGAATAAAATGGAACAGAGAACACTTTTTGACATAGGATTCAAGTATACTTTTATAGAAAATATAAAACTATATTCATAATTGCAAAAATACTAAAAAAAACGTACTCGCCAAAATCGGTATTGCATTAATATAAATGACATAAGCAGTTTTTCCAGTTTTTCCGGGTGATATTGGGCGTATGTTTAACATGTGATGCGATGTGGGTGGGTAAACTTTGCGGGAGGGAGGATTGTTATTAATAGGAACAATGATTGATAATACACTATTAATAATCCGATATTATGGCAAAATCCACTGTTTCAAAAGATTTACGTGGTACGCAGACCGAGAAGAATCTCGTGTTGGCGTATCTGGCAGAGTCCGCGGCGTATACGCGCTACACGTATTATGCCAAGCAGGCTACGAAAGAGAGTTATTTCCCTGTAGCCGAGGTGTTCACTGAGACTGCAGATAACGAACTGCACCACAGCAAGGTTTTCTTTAAAATGCTAAAAGGTGGGGTCGTTGAGGTCCCTGTATCGGTTGATGCCGGCGTGATTGCTGACACTGCCTCAAACCTCAAGACCGCGATGGCCGAGGAGCTTAAGGAAGGTGTGGACGAATACACTGAGGCTGCAAAGGTGGCCGATAAGGAAGGCTTCCCTGAGATTGCGGAACATTTCCGCGCTATAGCTGAAATAGAACAGCATCATCACGACCGTTTCGAGCGATTCCTGAAGATGGTCGAGGATGGCACGCTGTGGAAACGTGAAAAACCTGTGACTTGGGAATGTACTGTTTGCGGATACACTGTTGTAGGCACCGAACCTCCGGTATCGTGCCCGGCATGCGACCATCCATATCAGCATTATATCTGTCCAGACGATTTCTGATCTGACAGGCATACAAAAGAGGCCCGGAGAAATCCGAGCCTTTTTTTTGATATATGTCGGCTGGTGAATCAGTCGGCGGTGTGGCGGGCGAGATGCATGATGTCGTGTCCGCTATTGTCCAGGAGGATGAGTGTGGCCGAGGCACCGCGTCCGGAGATACGGTATGTGTGAGCCTCCTCGAGAGCCACGAGCATGGCCATCTCAAATTCGGTATTTTCGCACAGGCGGCCGGTGACAGCCATTCCGGAGAATGATATTGCGTTAGGGATTGTTGGGTCGATGCGTATTGAGCCGTTGAAATAATTGCAACCGGTGTTGCCGTGCACGGTGAGTTCGTTGATGTCAAAGAAGATGTTGGCTTCTTCCACTTTGGTCTTTTTTCCATCGACGCGGGTTACGTCCCATTGGCCGTTGATCTGTTCCAGGTTGTGACGGCGGAGGGTGAGCAGCGGTTTCCCGTCGGGAGCGGATGAGAGGTGTAGTATGGTCTCGTTGCCTGATTTCGTGAATTTTGCGTAAACCTGCGATCCGTCGCGTATCACTTCGTTGATCTGGTACTGGAAGTCGTTGCCCTGGCAGAATTTCATTGTTGACAGGACGCTGCTGAAGGTTATCTCGTTTTCCCCGGGGGTGAAAAATGTGCCGTTGAGGATGTTGCATCCGTTGGATGCGTAGAATTTGCCTTCAGCGGCTGAGAAGTTGATGTACGGCATATCTTCATCGCGAACGATCTTGTGATTGCCGGCTTCGATGATGGTCCATTCGCCGTTGAGTTGCTGGGCGAGGCGTACGTTGCTCTCGGAGCGAGAGGTGGCAGGGGATTTTGTGTCGGCAGGTTTGCGGGGGGCAGTATCGGTGGATGGTTTCTGTGCCGGGGCCGGGGTGGAGGTTGATGTGGCATCCTTGCCGTCGGCAGGATTGGCCACAATGGCGTTGCCTTTTCCAGTGAGTGTGGAGCAGGAGGCAAGAGTGGCCGCGGCACACAGAAGTATGAGGAGTTGTCTTATCATGGTCAGTTGTTGTCGAATAGGTGCTTGAATTTGGAGAATAAGCGGTGCTTCTCGGCATCTGATGGGGTGACGTTGGGAGATCCCTGAAGGGATGAGATGGCGCTGCGTTCGGCTTCGGAGAGCTTTTCAGGGATGTATACCATTATATTGATGAGTTCGTCGCCAGTGGAGTATCCTTCGGTTGACGGGAGGCCTTTGCCACGCATGCGGAGCACTTTTCCGGGTTGTGTGCCGGGGGCTATCTTCAGGCGGGCGCGTCCGCTGATGGTCGGGACTTCCACGCTGCCGCCGAGGGTGGCTGTGGGGATGTCAAGCATGAGATTGTATATCAGGTCGTTGCCGTCGCGGATGAGTTCGGGGTGTTTTATCTCTTCAATCACGACAAGCAGGTCGCCGGGGTCACCGCCGTGACGTGGCGCGTTGCCTTTGCCTCGCACGGTGAGTGTCATTCCATCTGCCACGCCTGCGGGGATGTTGAATGATACCTGCACGTCCTTGCGCTCCACTCCCTCGCCGTGGCAGTGAGGGCAGGGGGCTGATATGACTTTGCCTGTGCCTTCGCAGTCGGGGCATTCTGATTGAGATTGCATTGCGCCGAGAATGGTCTGCTGCACTCGGTTGATTGTGCCGGTGCCGTGGCATGTGTTGCATGTGGCGAAGGCTACACCGTCTTTGGCTCCGGTGCCGTTGCAGTGCTCGCATTTCACGAATGTGGGTATTTTCAGGGTCTTGGATGTGCCGTTGGCGATTTCCTCGAGACTGAGCTTCACACGTATGCGCAGGTCGGAGCCTTTGCGGCGTCGTGTGCGCCTGCGGCCGCCGGCACCGCCTGTGGCACCGCCGAAGCCTCCGCCGAAAACATCGCCGAATATGTCGCCGAACTGAGAGAAAATGTCGTCCATGGACATTCCGCCACCTGAATAATAGCTTCCGCCACCGGGGAATCCCTGAGGCCCCATGTTGTGGCCGAATTGGTCGTATCTCTGGCGCTTGTCATTGTCAGAGAGGACGTCATAGGCTTCCGCGGCTTCCTTGAACTTTTCTTCGGCGGCCTTGTCGCCCGGATTTTTGTCGGGGTGGTATTTGATTGCGAGTTTGCGGTACGCGCGTTTGATTTCGTCGGCAGTGGCGGTTTTGCTTACGCCAAGCACTTCATAGTAGTCACGTTTTTCCATAAGTGGTTTACTTAAGAAATTATTCTCCCACTACCACTTTGGCGTGGCGGAGCACTTTGTCGTTTAGTGTGTAACCTTTGGTTGTGGTGTCGATCACTTTCCCTTTGAGGTCTTCCGTCGGAGCCGGGATGGTGGCGATGGCTTCGTGCAGTTCGTCGTTGAAATCTGTTCCGGTCGACTCAATAGGTGCTACACCGCACTCGGTAAGGTATTTCACGAGTTTGGTGTATATCAGCTCGAATCCCTGGCGCATTTCCGCAGCGTCGGCATTGTCCTTTGTGGCTTCAAGGCCACGTTCGAAATCGTCAACAATCGGAAGCAGGCCTTTGAGCACTCGCTCGGATGCGTTCTTGATGAGTTCGGACTTTTCTTTAAGCACACGTTTGCGGTAATTGTCGAAATCGGCCATAAGCATCAGGTAATCTTTCTTCTTCTGGTCGAGCTCGGCCTGTGTCTGCTCATATTTCTTAAACAGATCTTCTGTCTCACTCTCTTCTGGATCGTCCGGCTGGACATCGTTGATTTCGTCTTCTTCAGCGGTAAACTGTCCTTCTTGCATTTCAGGAGTCTCCTGATCCGGCTTGTCGCCTTTCGGGGTATTATGTTTTTCTTGTTTCATAGTCATATGTTGTTTTTAATATTGTATGCAAAAACCTTGCCAAAAGTGCCGGAATCGGCCATGGCATCTAAAAAAATAACAACCGATCGCGCGATATCGTTCAGAAAACACAAAAGGGCTGAGACTTTCACAAGCCCTGGCCCTACACATACAAATAAAATAATTTGCTCTCTTAAATATTCGTGAAATGATATCAAGGAAATGACAAAAGGATATTCATTATAAAAAGATCCCCAGAATATGTGATTGCCTTGAAGATCTACTTCCCGTAGTGTACGGGAAGTAGACTGCAAAAATCCCCATTGGGGGGAGACAAAACCTCCATCAATTGAGATTGTTTTCAAGGTCTTTCTATAATGGTTTTAGGTAAATGTCGATTTTGATAAAATGATTTTTCGTGTTGGATATTTGGAATACTCTTATTCCGATTATGATTACAGCAAAGATAGGTATAATTCAGCCGGATTGTCCGGGGCGAAAGGCGAATGGATACGTCTGTGTAAATCTGTGTAAAATTAAAATATCAGTGTTACAGTGGATTACGCCTGGATGCCGGCGCAATTATGTAAAAATCGCAGATGTGTTTTATAGGTCGTCTGACGCGCAGGTCTGGAGGAGTGGGGATCAGTATGCGTCGATGTTGCGGATCTTGGACTCGAATATCTTCGGAGGGTCGATGGTCTGTTTGTGTACTTTCACGCGGTAGTTGTAGATTGTGCTCATGGAGTAGTGGAGCAGCGAGGCTATGTCGTTGGAGTTGGTGATTCCGAGGCGGATCAGAGCAAAGATGCGCATCTGTGGCGTCAGACGGTCGGTCGCGGCAGGTGTGGTGCGGCATTCCTCCCTGAGGAGCAGATTGAATTCGACAATGAAATTGGGGTACATCATGGTGAAGGCTTTGTCGAAGTTTTCGTAGAACTCCTCAGTCTCCTCGCGGGTGAAGTCAGTGGAATGGGTAAGTCGCGAAAGTTCGTCGTATTGTTTCTGGTTTACTTTCAGGTACACAAGTTGGCGATAAGAGGACAGCCTCCCGATGTATTTTGAGCATAGTTCGAGGAATTGGCTCATGTATTGCTCTTTTGTGTTGTTGGATACGAGCAGGTTGGAGTTTATGTCGGTCAGCTGCGAGTTTATTCCGCGGAGGGTGGAATTGTCAATGCACGATTGGCGGTGGAGGAGCCGTTGGCGCCGGTTGAGGATGAATGCGGCCACAGCGAGCCCTGTAGCGATGATAAGGAGTGCGATTATGATTGTGCGGTTGTGCTTGTTGGTCTGTTGTAAAGAGTATGATGTGTCTATGAGCGGGGCTATGGACTCGTTCTGTGATTTGCGCAGGGGCGAATTGAGTGCTGACGCGTCGGCGCGTGCCATCTGGAATATGGCGTGGGATCTGTCGAAGTATCCATGGCTGGTGAGCACATGAGCCAATGTGGCAAGGGCGACATTGTCGCGTACCGACGCGCGTATACCTGCGATGGCCGATAGGATCAGGTATTTGATCCGGTTCTCGGAGTCTCCTCTCATATAATATATCATAGCGCGGTCGAGGCACGCTGATGCATATTCGGTAGTGCCGAAGTGGGAGGAGTCAAGGCGTCGGTCGTTGATAGTCATGGCTGAATCCAGGAGGCCGTTCTGGCGGGTGACTGTCTCACGGTATCTCATGGCCGACGGATTGTCAGGTGGCAGAGAGCCGGCGATGCCGTCGGATTTGTCGCGGATGCGTTTGTCCAATCGCAGTTGGGAGGGTGCTCCCGGCGAGGCGGGATATGTGTTGTCGTAGGCATACAGGCAGGCATCAAGGTATTCCGACCGGCCGCGTACGGTAAGAGAGTCTGTATTGATGCTGCTGAGCAGCGATATCGAGGTCAGCGGCTTGTTCAGTGAAGTGTTTAGTCTTGCTTCCTGGATAATGGTCTGGTAGATTTTTGATGAATCGCCGAGCTGGCGTGCCAGTGAGATGCTGCGCTCAATGTATTTAGAGGATGAGTCGCATTGAAACGAATTGTACTGTCGGTACAGGCGTTGGCTGATGGCGTACTGTTCCTGCAGCGATGGGGTGGGAGAGGTGAGGAAGTCGTTTTTCTGGATGCGCCGGATATTACCGGCATGGATGGTGCTGTAATGATCGCTGTTGGCGATGGCTTCGTCGAGGAGTGTGAGCAGCGAGTCTATTTCCGGTGAGTATGGCAGTCCGGCCGGCACGGTGAGAGTGGCCGACATGCAGATAAGTATACAGCACAGGCGTGAATGAATGGTTATGAACAGAGAGCGGGAAGGCATCGGTAGGTATAGTGTAAAAGAGCAAAGCGTATAATGCGCCTAAGTAGCGGTAAAGATACTACACCTACGCGGAATATCAGCACTAATTTACCTTATTTAACATTTGGCCGGCTTTATTCATGTAAAAAACTCAGCAAGTCGGCTACCACAAATGTGCTGCCGCCGACAAAAATTGTGTGGGATGATGAGGCATGTGCGCGGGCTGCTTTGAATCCTGCTGCCACAGACGGGTATGCGTCACCCTCAATACCGGCTTGGGCAGCCAGGATTTTGAGCTGGGCGGAATCCCGGCCGCGGTCCACAGACGGTGTCACAAAATAATATGTGACCGATGTGCGGGGCAGCAGGGGCAGGATGTGCGACAGATCTTTGTCATTGACGAAACCGAGCACGATGTGCAGGTGTGATTTTCCTGCAATTTCGGTCAGGCGGGGTGCCAGGTATTCCCATGCTCCTATATTGTGGCCGGTGTCGCATATGATGTCGGGCGCGGAGCCGAGGTGCATCCAGCGTCCCATCAGCCCGGTGCGCCCGCATACATTCGGCAGTGCTTCGGCCACATGCTGCGCGCTTACACCCGGCAATGCGCCGGTGCGCACGGCAGCCATCACGGTATTGACATTCTCCGGCTGGTATTCGCCCGTGAGGTCGGATACAATCCATGGCTCCTCGCCGGGCGTGAGGCCATATTTGAAATGTCCGTCGGCGCGTGTGTGGCGCACCGGAGTGTCCTGGGCAAATATGATAGGCGCGCCCATCTCAGCCGCCTTGGCCTCGAATACGGGGCGTGTGTCTGCATCGGCGTGGCCGATAACCACAGGGATGCCTTTTTTGATTATGCCGGCTTTTTCGGTGGCGATCTGCGTGGTAGTGGAGCCAAGCAGGTTGGTGTGGTCAAGTGTGATGTTGGTTATGACGGAGAGGATGGGGGTGATGATGTTTGTGGTGTCAAGCCGTCCGCCCAGCCCTACTTCAATCACGGCGATATCCACTCCGCTGGTGGCGAAGTAGTCGAAGGCCATGATTGTGGTGAGTTCGAAGAAGGAGGGGGCGCAGGGCAGATTCATGCCTCTGTACCGCTCCACGAAGTCCACAACGGCCTCGCGGTGCATCATTCGGCCATCCACGCGGATGCGCTCGCGGAAGTCGGCAAGATGCGGCGACGTATACAATCCCACCTTGTGGCCGGCGGCGGCGAGAATGGCTGCGAGCATGTGCGATGTGGAGCCTTTGCCATTGGTGCCTCCGACATGCACTGTGAGAAATTTTCGGTGTGGGTTGCCGAATGCATCGTCAAGTATCCGGGCTGTGTCCAGTCCCGGCTTGTAGGCTCCGGGGCCGGTGACTGAGAACATCGGGTGCTGCGTGTACAGATATTCGATTGTTTCCTCGTAGGTCATGTCAGTAGAATATTATAAGGCCAGCCACTCCGGCGGCTATTATTATAATAATCGGATGGATGCGGGTGAAATACACGGTGCAGAACGCGGCTGCGCATATGGCCACGCTCCATGATATTTCATAGGTGGCTGATCCGAAGTTGGCGGAATTCATCAGCAGGAGTGCCGCCGATGCTATTAGCCCCACCACCACAGGGCGAAGGCCGGCGAATATGCCTTTTACTATCGTGCTGTCTTTGTGTCGGCGTATCAGGTGGCTTGTATAAGACACAAGCAGGAATGAGGGAAGCACCACCACGAGTGTGCACAGGACAGAGCCAAGTATTCCCCACAGCGGCGAGGCGAATGTCTCCGATGCCTGCTGCGGAGCCACGTATCCGATGTATGTGGCCGAATTTATGCCTATTGGGCCGGGTGTCATCTGTGAGATGGCCACGATGTCGGTGAACATTTTCTCCGTGATCCATCCGGGGCTTACGATTTCATTCTCGATAAGCGCCAGCATGGCATACCCGCCGCCAAAACCGAAAAGCCCGATTTTGAGATAGCTCCATATGAGTTTGAGGTATATCATTTTTCAGCGGTTTTGTGCGATTGAAGCGAGCGGCGCAGTACTATGTATCCTCCCGCGCCGCCGAGCGTGATCCAGAGTATCGGGTTGGAGACCACGGGTAGTTTCGACCATATCAGCAGGGCCACGGCCACCGGGATTGCGGCCGTCTTCCAGTTGAGATGTGCCGCCCGGGCCGATGTTATCACCGGAGCCACGATCAGAGCCACCACGGCCGGACGTATGCCTTTGAATATGGCCGAGAGCACGTGATTGTTGTTTATCAGGTCAGGGGTGAGGAATATGGCTATGCACAGGATGATCAGGAATGACGGCAGTATGGTGCCGAGGGCGGCAAAGATGCTGCCACGGCGTCCTCGCAGACTGTCGCCTACGGCCACGGCAATATTCACAGCCAGAATTCCGGGCAGCGACTGCGCCACAGCCAGGAGGTCAAGGAAATCGGTGCGGGATATCCAGCGGTGCTTGTCCACGATCTCGCGCTCGATGATTGAGATCATGGCCCAGCCGCCGCCGAACGTGAACAGTCCGATTTTGAAGAAACAGGTGAAAAGTGACCGAAGCATTTCTTTTGAGGACGGTTAGCCTCCGAAGTCGTCGTAGTGGATGTTTTCGGGATCTACGCCGAGCGAATCGAGCATCTTGTTTACGGCCGCACTCATCGGGCCGGGGCCGCACATATAGTACTCGATGTCTTCCGGAGCCTCGTGATTCTTCAGGTATGTGTCATAGATCACCTGGTGTACAAATCCCGGGGTGTACTTCACTCCGGCGGCATCGGCTGCCGGATCTGGGCGGTCGAGGGCAAGGTGGAAGTGGAAGTTGGGGAATTCTTTTTCCAAATCCAAGAAGTCCTGCAGATAGAACACCTCGTTGAGCGCGCGTGCGCCATAGAAGAAGTTCATCACACGGTCGGTGGTGTGCAAGGTCTTGGTCATGTGCATGATCTGGGCGCGTAGCGGAGCCATGCCGGCGCCGCCGCCTATCCACATCATCTCCTTCTTGCTGTCGAATATGGGGTGGAAGTCTCCGTAGGGGCCGCTCATTATCACCTTGTCGCCGGGCTTGAGCGTGAATATGTAGCTTGAGGCGATGCCGGGCATCACATCCATGAAGCCGACCTGGGGTTTGGGCTTGAACGGGGGGGTGGCTATGCGCACGGTGAGCATGAAACGGTCGCCCTCGGCCGGATAGTTGGCCATGGAGTATGCGCGTACGGTGGTCTCATCGTTATGGCATTTGAGTGTGAAGAGGCCGAATTTTTCCCACGCGGGCAGATATTCGTCGCCGATCATGGACTTGTCGATATCCTTGTCGTAATCCATGCTGTAGGGAGGGATCTTTATCTGGGCGTATGAGCCGGGGATGAAGTTCATATGTTCGCCTTCTGGGAGAGCTACAATGAATTCCTTGATGAATGTGGCCACATTGCGGTTGGAAATCACCGTACATTCGTATTCCTTGATATCAAGGACGGAAGCCGGTACGCCGATGCTCATGTCGCCCTTTACCTTCACCTGGCACCCCAGGCGCCAGTGGTCCTGCACTTCCTTGCGGGAGAAATGCACGCGTTCGGTGGGGAGAATCTCGCCTCCGCCTTCGAACACCTGTACGCGACACTGGCCGCAGCTGCCTTTGCCGCCGCATGCCGACGGCAGGAATACGTTCTCGTTGGCGAGCGACGACAGGATTGATGAGCCGGCGCGCGCATCCACCACGGTATCGCCGTTGATGGTGATTTTCACATCGCCAGATGATACCAGATAATGCTTGGCCACAAGCAGTATGGCCACAAGCAACAGGGTCACTGCCAGAAATATGCCAACGCCTGCCAGAAGTGTGTAGGTGGAGGCTTGTGCCTGTAAAAGTATAGTGAGAATATTCATATGGCGAATCAGATTTTAATGCCGAGGAAACTCATGAATGCTATTCCCATCAGTGCGGTGAGAATAAATGTGATGCCGATTCCGCGCAGTGGGGCGGGGATGTTGGAATAGCGTTCCAGGCGCTCACGTATGGCGGCTATGGCTGTGATGGCCAGCAGCCATCCCAGTCCCCATCCGGCACCTGCGCATATGGCCGTGCCTATGCCTGGGAAGTCGCGCTGCTGCATGAACAGGGAGCCGCCCAGGATGGCGCAGTTCACTGCTATTAGCGGCAGGAATATTCCGAGCGAGGCGTAGAGCGAGGGGCTGTATTTTTCCACCACCATCTCCACAAGCTGTGTCATGGAGGCGATCACGGCTATGAACATGATCAGGGATAGGAAGCTGAGGTCCACGTCGGCGTATTCAGGCCCGAGCCAGCTAAGCGCGCCGGCCTTGAGCACGTAGGTCTCCAGCAGATAGTTGATAGGCAGGGTGATAACAAGCATGAATGTCACGGCCACGCCAAGGCCGAATGCTGTCTTAACATTCTTGGACACGGCCAGGAAAGAGCACATGCCCAGGAAGTAAGCGAAAATCATGTTGTCGACAAAAATCGACCGGATGAATATATTGAAATTTTCCATTTTACCGTAGATTATTTGTCCTGCAAGTCTTTATTGTATGAACGGTGCACCCAGATGATGCAAGCCACCACGATGAGAGCCATGGGAGGCAGGATCATCAGGCCGTTGTTGGAATATCCGTGGTCATAGCACCATTGGGGTATCACCTGACAGCCGAAAAGTGTGCCGCTGCCCAGCAGTTCGCGGAAGAAGCCGGTGATTACGAGGATTATGGCATAGCCGGTGCCGTTGCCGATGCCATCAAGGAACGATGGCCAGGGCTTGTTTCCCATGGCGAATGCCTCCAGGCGTCCCATCAGGATGCAGTTGGTGATGATAAGGCCGATGAATACCGACAGCTGCTTGCTCACGTCGTAGGCGTATGCCTTGAGCAGTTGGTCAACAATCACCACAAGTCCGGCCACCACTACCAGCTGCACGATTATGCGGATATTGGTGGGGATGGTGTTGCGCATCAGCGATATTATGACATTGGAAAACGCCAGCACGGCTATAACGGAGAGCCCCATCACAAGCGCAGGCTCAAGTTTCGCCGTCACGGCCAGCACCGAGCAGATGCCGAGCACCTGCACCACCACAGGGTTGTTTTTTGAGAAAGGATTGAACAGGATATCCTTATAACTTGTCTTTTCTGCCATAATTACTTATTTTGCAGGTTTTTGAGGAATGCTTGGTATGGGGCTATGCAATTGTTGAGCATGGAGCCCACGCCTTTGCTTGTGATGGTACCACCCGACACACCGTCCACATAGTCTTCACCTCCTTGGGGAGCTTGGCCGGCCTTAACCACGGCTATGGGCATGAATCGGCCATCCTTGAATAGATGCAGGTCTCCGTTGAACTGGTCTGTGAACGCAGATTTCTCAATCTCAGCACCCAATCCCGGGGTCTCGCCCTGGTGTCCGAAGTATGCTCCGTATATTGTGGAGCCGTCGCTGTCAATGGCCAGGTAGCCCCATATCGGGCCCCACAGCCCGGCACCGTAGACAGGCAGGATATATTTTTTGCCAGAATCGGATGAGTTGTATACATACACAGGCAGAAGTCGTTTTGCCGGGTCAGCTATCTTGCTTTGTGCAGCCACGTCCACATCGAAAGCGTTGCCCTCGACCTTTTCTCCCATGCTGTTCACTATGAATTGGTCGGTGATTGAGGCATCAAACACGGATATCACATCCGATGCGTCGGTCTGTACGTGCACAGACGCAAGAATCTGCCGCATCTTGTCGGCGTTGGCATTCTCAATTTGCTTGGGTTTCAGTGCTGTGGCGGTGAGTGCCAGAGCCACGCCTACAACCACTACAAGCACTACTATATATATTATAGTATATACATTGCTTTGCTTATTCATAATCAGGCGTTTTTAGCGGTTAAGCGTTTCTGGCGACGACGGATGTTGGTCTGCACTACACAATAGTCTATGAGCGGGGCGAAGGCGTTCATCAGGAGCACTGCCAGCATGGCGCCTTCGGGGTATCCGGTGTTGTATGTGCGTATCAGCACAGCCACCACGCCGATGAGGAATCCATAGATGTATTTGCCTGCGGTGGTGCGTGCGGCCGTAACAGGGTCTGTGGCCATGAACACTGCCGCGAAGGCGAATCCGCCGAGTGATATCTGCTCCCATACGCTCAGGTAGGAGGCAGGATAGGTAGGTGTGGCGCAGGCGTGGGCTATGAGGCTCATCACAATGCCTCCGGCGAATACCGACAGCATGATGCGCCACGATGCTATGCCTGTGATCAGCAGCAGAGCGCCGCCTATCAGGATGCAGAGCATTGAGGTCTCGCCGAACGATCCGGGGATCAGGCCTACGAATGCGTCCCAGGCTGTGATCACGGTGTCGCCTATGCCGTGGAGGGTGAAGCCTCCGTCGGTGGCTGTGGCTACCTGACCCAGAGGAGTGGCAGCGGTGAAGCCGTCAGGTGCCACAGGCCCGAAGCCGAACTGGCTGCCGGTGGCTACGAACACTTTGTCGCCCGACATCTTGGCCGGATAGGCGAAGAACAGGAATGCGCGCGCCACCAATGCCACATTGAATATGTTGTATCCTGTGCCTCCGAATACTTCCTTGGCGAATATCACTGCGAATGCCACGGCCACAGCAAGCATCCACAGCGGAGTCTCCACGGGGAGTATGAGGGGTAGGATTATTCCGGTCACAAGGAATCCTTCCTGGATCTCCTCCTTGCGCCACTGAGCCACCGCGAATTCAATGCCGAGGCCCACCAGGTAGGCCACAAGCACTTTTGGCATGATGGCAAGGAAGCCGTAGAAGAGCAGGCTCCAGAATGGCAGGTTATCAGTGATGCCGCATGCCAGCCAATGTTGATAGCCGGTATTGTACATGCCGAAAAAGAAACAAGGCATGAGCGACAGCACCACTATGATCATGGTGCGTTTGGAATCGATGCTGTCATGGATATGCACGCCTCCAGCCGCTTTGGCGGTGGTGTCGGGCGTGAACAGGAACGTGTCAAAGCCGTCGAACACCGAATGCAGGGCGTGGAGTTTGCCGCCCTCTTCGAAGTTGGGTCTGATCCGGTCCAGATATTTCTTTAAAGCCTTCACTATGTTTGTAATTATGTGTTTTTATTGAAGTTCTTTGCGCAGATAGTCAAGTCCGTCTCGTACAATCTGCTGCACTGGCAGCTTGGAGGTGTCTACATATTCGCAAAGTGCGAAATCCTCCGGAGCCACTTCGTAGATGCCGAGTTTCTCCATCTCGTCAATGTCTTTGGCAATTATGGCCTTGAGCAGATATTCAGCCATGATGTCCATTGGGAGTACCTTGTCGTATTCTCCCGACATTATCATGGCTCGGCGGCCGCCCAGCATTCTGGCGTCGGGGCGGAAGAGTCGGCGCAGGAAGTGCCCGGGGAACGAACGGCTTGTGCTCATCTTTTGGGGTGAGAGCGAGGCCCAGCCCATGAATTCACCTACATCGTCGCCCTCGTCTATCACCGTAATCTGGCGATAGGGGAAATGCAGGAAATCGTCCGTGGAGACTTTCACGCCTGTCAGTACATTGCCGGAGATTATGCGCAGGTGCCTGTCGGTGTCTTTCAGGTTGCCATCTGTTATGGAGCCGATGCGGGCGCCCTCGGTGGTGCGCACCAGATGTGGATTCTTCACTTCAGGGCCTGTCACTGCCACTACGGTGCCGGTGTCGATGTGGCCGGTCGTGGCCAGCTGTCCGATTTTGTATACGGTCACGATATCGCAGCACCATACGGTTTCGCCTTTGTTCACAGGCGCTATATTGGCGATCTGCACCCCTACGTTGCCTGATGGGTGCGGCCCTTCGACGGCCACCATTTCCGCTCCGGCTATGTCGCCCATGGCCCAGTCGTTGCCATGTGAAATATACACTTTGCCAGATGTGAGGTGCGAGATTATCTCCACGCCTTTGGTTATGGCAATCTTGGCGTCGCTGCCAAGCTGGGGCATAAGCCCTGGCGAGAGAGGCGCGCTATCCATTGCTGTCACGAAGATGTCGCGGGGAGTGTCGGATGGATCAGGTATGATGTCGTATGGACGCTGACGCATGCGTGCGATCATGCCTGTCTTGCCAAGCCATTCCGCCACGGCCTTGCGGTCATTCAAATCGGGGCATTTGGCCACGGTGTTGGCAGATTGGGATGCGGTTTCAATCTCCACGCGCATGATTTTGCGGCGCTCACCACGCACTACAGCCTTGACTGTGCCGGCAACTGGCGATACCAGGCATACATCGGTGTGTATCTTGTCAAAGAGCACCGGAGCTCCCTGAGCCACCTCATCGCCCTCCTTCACACACACTTTCGGTACGAAACCGGGAAAATCGTCGGGATAAATGGCACATACATCAGGCTTATTCCCCTCTGTCACGGCCATATCTTCCACTTTTCCGGCAATCTTCAGGTCAAGACCTTTTTTGATATTTATATTCATTGGCCTAATTATGAAAAAATATGCGGCAAAATTACAAAAAATTTGTCGCATTTATGCGTAGTCGGTTGAAAATAATTGGATTCCAATAGGAGTGGATTCCGTGCCGACAATAAAACGGAAATGTTTATCGTATATCAGGATCGCCCATTGGTATTATGGTGAATCCGGTGTTATTGCAGTCTATGTCATATAGCATTGACGGTAAAGTTCCATAAGCGTTGACACTCAAAATAGGGCCTCGTAAATAAAACCCAGAGCAATGGTTTATTTTCGCGATAATGTTCTCATCATAGATTCCTACATTAAATTTGAAAGAAATTTTTATGCCGCCATATACCATTGTTGGCTTTGGGGTAAAGACCATGAAAGAAGATTCAGAATCATATCTTACATCTCTATCGGTATATACTAAAGCCTCCATAATCGGCAATCTTTTGCCTCTATGGGCATCAATATATTTTCCAATGTTTTGGAGAAGCATTAACGCATTTTCGTTCTCGTTGTTGGATGTTGCTCCTTTTGTCATTTCAAGGAAGAAATCCTTCAATATTTTTTCATTATGGGATTCTATGTCCTCTATGATCTGCGTTGCAGGGTAGGGGGGTGTTGGTTCATCTTGTGATGAAGATGAACAAGAGGAAATCCCTACAAGGAGAAAAAGAGTCAGGAATACTGTCAATTGTTTCATTTGGATAGTTGGGATTCGAGTTGTTTGATTCGTTCGGTAAGAGATGAGATCGTGTCTGATTTAGCGTTAATTGCGTCTTGTAATGTTGCAATAGTGTCAACAAGCCGATTGATTCGCTCTATTTCCTTATTGTTGGATTTTAGCATCTCGCCCTCGCCTAAAAGTAGCCAATCACGGGATATTTCAGGAAATGCGGCTGCAACCGCAATTATTACATCTGCGCTAACAGACCGAGTACCTTTAAGTTGCTTATCCATAGTGGTGGGGTGTACCCCACATTTGATTGAGAAAGCTCGGTCGGAGAGTTTTCGATTATCTCGGATGGCTTTTAGTCTTTCGGATATATCCATTGTTCCTATGAGAATAGTTAAAATATATTAAATATAGCCAAATGGCGATTGGTTAGCTTGTAAATATCGCCAATTGGATATATCTTTGCATCATCTTAAATCAAACATCGCAAATTTAGCGATTTTGGTTGAGACTACAAAGAAGAGTATCAACAAATTATAGGCAAATGGCAACGACAATCAAAGGCACGGAAATCAACGCTCCCATCTGGGGCGGCCACAAACCGGCACTCCTCACCACTTGGAGCGAGATAAAGAAGCTCGGCTTCAAAAAGCGTGACCGTGCTTTCGGCACACTCGAAGATGGCACCCCAGCTCTTTTCTTTATGGCCAATGGCTTCAGCTTGACAAAGGAGCAACTCGCCGAGTGCAAGTATGAGTGGTATGTGACTACCGAGACCCTTGATGAAATTGCCGACTAATCCCCCAAATCAATATGAGCAAAGCAGAAAAACTCAACCTCATTTCCGGCGAACTTACAGATGCTATCGCCGGCCACTGCGTGAAAGCCGATGAGGCAATGAAGACTATGGAGAAGATGAACATCACTCCCGAAAGATTCCGTGAGGCAAGCGAAGCCCTCGCACATCACACTTACGCCGGTGGCTACCTCGGCCACATACTGAATGTCGTGGAAACTGGCGACATCAAGAAATCCGAAAATGCAATGCGCTTCCACTGTTACCAGCTTCGGCTCAAAGGCACAATCGGTGAAACCGATGAACACTCGAAAGCGCAGTGTGAGGTCGCAGACCTCCTTGACAGCATCGTTATACGCTTCTTTGAAGACTAACCACCCAAAATAACAATACAATGGCAAATAAAACCAACCCCGAGTTCGAGGCCGCAAAATCCCGCATTGCAGCGACAATGGATGAAATCGGCCATCTGGTGAGTGAAATCTCCGGCACCTTTGACCCGAATGAGGTTGAGAACGTAATCCCGGAAAATGAAAAATCAAGTTTCATTCTTTCCCAATCCTCTCTCATCGACGCTTACCGAAATCGTGATGAATGCGATCCACGCGACGCTTATTGGAAAAGGCGTTGCTGCTTGACCCCTTGCGACGGCGAAGACTGCCCCCTGTGGG
>X363_Desmarests_Spiny_Pocket_Mouse__coassemble_413_pt1 | contig 28285 bp, 27 predicted proteins | sample X363_Desmarests_Spiny_Pocket_Mouse__metabat2_high_PE_013 | metagenome-assembled genome bin X363_Desmarests_Spiny_Pocket_Mouse
GAATCGGGTAAGGGAATTATACGGTTATTTATAATTTAAATGAAAGAGCCGTGTTGTTACACTGAAATTCCTAACTTTGCATAACTATTATTTTTCAAAACTATGGATCCGACACTGATATACAAACACTTCCCCGGCCTCACCGACGGGCAGAGGGCGCGTATAGGGGCGCTGGGCGCCCTGTATGCCGACTGGAATCAGAAAATCAACGTTATATCGCGCAAAGACATCGACAACCTGTATGAGAATCATGTGCTGCACTCGCTGACAATAGCCGCCTTTCTGGGCGAGCTGCCCGCAGGCACAGGATTTCTTGACGTAGGCACCGGCGGCGGCTTCCCCGGCATACCTCTGGCCATCTTCTACCCGGAGTGCCGCTTTCACCTGATAGACCGCGTTGGCAAGAAGCTGCGCGTGGCCCAGGCCGTGGCTGAGGCCGTGGGGCTGGAGAACGTCACCTTCCAGCATGGCGACGTGGGCGAGTGCCACCACCGCTACTCATATGTGGTGAGCCGTGCTGTGATGCCGCTCAACGACCTTTGGCGGCTGGTGCGCCGCAATGTGGATGGCCGCACGTCACTGCACGGCGCATATTCCCCTGGTCTGGTGTGCCTCAAAGGCGGCGACATCGAGGCCGAGAGCCGCGGCATCCATGAGCCTGTGATCGAATATCCTGTATGCGAGTTCATCTCCGAGCCGCGCTTCGAGACCAAAGAGATCATTTACATCCCCCTGAAATAGAATTTAGAGTGTGTCTAAAAATGCTGAAGATCAAACAATTTGTGTTCAATAATTTCGGCGTGAACACATACCTCCTCATCGACGAGGCCACCCTCGAGGCAGCCGTGGTGGATCCGGCCATGGCCTCGGAAGGCGAGTACCGCATATTCGACAATTATGTAGCTCAAAGCGGCATCCGCATCACCCAGGTAATCAACACCCACCTGCATCTTGACCACTGCTTCGGCATCGGCTATGTGAAGGACAAATACGGGGCGCCCGTCCTGGCCCACCCCGCCGATGCCCCGCTGGGAAGCCGCATGGCCGAGCAATGCCGCCGCTTCGGCATGCGCTGGCAGGGAGGCCCGGTCAACATAGACACTCCTCTGGCCGACGGCGACACCGTGCAGATCGGGCAGAGCACCGCCCAGGTGATACACGTGCCCGGCCATTCGCCAGGCTCCATAGCCCTGTACCTGCCGCAGGAAAAGATAGTGCTGTCGGGCGACACCCTCTTCCGCGGCTCCATAGGCCGCACCGACCTTGAGGGGGGCAGCCAGGGTCAGCTGCTACAGAGCGTGCGCACGCGCCTGTACTCGCTGCCCGACGAGGTGGCCGTACTTCCCGGCCACGACCGCTTCACCACGATCGGCAACGAAAAGAAATTCAACCCCTACGTCTGACCGCACGGCACGATGCCCTCCCGCCCATTCATCATATTATTGCTTGCCATCCCCCTACTCACCGGCTGCATGCGCAACCGGCACGCCGAGCGTGTGATGGATCATGCCGAGGCCATCATCGAGGAGCACCCCGACTCGGCACTCGCCCTGATGCAGGACCTCGACGGCATAGTCCTGCACTCCTCCGGGCAGAACGCGCGCCGCGCCCTGCTGCTGAGCCTGGCCATGCACAAGAATTATATCGACATAGCCGATGATTCGCTCATCGCCGTGGCCGACGGCTATTACTCCACTTCCGACGACGTGCGCCGCCGCATGCTTGCCAGCTTCTGCCACGGCAACGTGCTCTACAACGCCGCCCGCTATCCCCAGGCCATCACCAGAGCCTTGCACGCTGAGGCCGATGCCGCCACCCTGCGCGACACCCTCTGGCTCGCCCGCACCAACGAGCTGTTGGCCGACATATACACGGATAATTTCATGCGCGATGAGGCAGAATATAGAATATTAAATAAAATTACATATTATAAACGCGCATCCAGACCAAAGAATGTACTTTACTCATATCTAAACCTCGCAACAGCATACTATAATAATGACAAATGCACCGAAAGCATACACATATTAGACAGTATAAAGAGTATCGCACAGGCTTATAAAGACACAATATTGGCATATGATATCACATCGGCATCACTTCTGCCACTAAATCAAAACCGACAGCATCAGAAAGCACTCGAGGGCTTCGACAGCCTCAGAATCTTCCACCCGGGTTATGAAATCCTGTGTCGGGACTATATTGAGGCAGCAAACGCTTGGCACCTCCATCGGCAACACCTACACCGGCTATCTCTACGCACAATAAAACCATCAAGCAGATGATTAGATTAGACCAACGGATTCAAACGGATATTTATGGTTATTCCATCCGTATATATCAGTCTTTTCTGTATATATCCGTGGTATTGGTCAATTGATGCGGACGCGAAATTTCACGTCCCTACTATGTTTCCTCCGCGTCAACCCCCCCCCGGCGCACACCTTACGTAAGACAAAACATTTTATTTTATCACCATCAAAAAAAAACATAACAAATATTTTGCTTTATTGGGATTTATTGTTTAGATTTGCGCATTCACTTATGAATCTAAATACAAAATCCATCAATAATATCAAATAAAATACATATTAAATTTAAATCACAATGAAAATTTTATTGAAGGTTATACTATTACCATTCCTTATGCTGCCTGCATTTTCATGCAACACAGATGACTTCCTTCCACAAGAACCAGTTGAAACAAATACTGCAACCAATCATGACGCGTACGAAACTTACGAAGCCAACGCAGACGAAATCCAACTGATTGCAGAAGAATTCCTTGACAACCTATCCTGTGCGGAAATGCGAGGCAGAAATTTTACTTCACGCGAAGCATCTGTCACCCGCATTAAAAAAGACATATCAAGGTCGGCAGAATATCCACAAGGATTTTATCTATTCAATTATTCAGAAGGTGGGTTTATATTAATCTCTGCCGACACCAGAGATTACGCCACTGTCTATTTAGCCTCTGAAAAGGGTTATTTGGATGAGCAAGCGTTTCATTCTGATTTCTACAAATACCTGCTTGAACTTGCCTCTGAATCGCAAAATAGCAGTATAATATATAGCTACGAAAACGAATCTGCTATTAACCGCTCCAGAGCGACTAATGAGGCATTTATAAGAGAAGAAAAATACGACACGCTCCTCAATATAAGACCCCGATTGCCTATGTCATGGGATCAAGGTTTCCCCTATAATAAACGGATGCTACAAATACATCCGGAAACCCCAAAATCCGATTTAGGCTGTACAACTATTGCATTAGGGCAAATAATGGCTTACAAACAAAAACCAAGCAGCATATTAGGAGTAAACCTTGACTGGCAGTCAATACTAAAATTCAAATCTATCAATGATTACCCCACCATAGATTATTGGCCGACAGCTAATTTCCTATACAATTTAGGTAAAGAATTAGGTATCAATTATGATAGCGATGACAGAGGGCGTACAATAAATCACATGCGCGCTGTTTTAAACAAATACAATTACACGTACTCCATCTCTTCTTATAACACAAGTGGGATAATAAATTCATTAGCAAATAATTGCCCTGTCTTGATGACTGGCATAAGCAATGACAATCATGGACACGCATGGGTTTGCGATGGTGCAAGCACCTTCCAGCACACTGTCACATTTTATCACGAAGATGGCACAATTGTAAAAAATCATCCAATTTGCAGCAACAACGTAATTGAACGACGCTACTATATCCATCTCAATCCAGGCTGGGGTCCCAATTATAATAAAGATGCCGGATACAAATCATATTGGACTAATACTGTATCTGAGCCTCAGACCTGGGTCATGGACAAAATTTTTAATTTTGGCGAGCCAGGAGCCCTCCAAAGTTATAACAACAATGTAAATATGATTTGTAACATTAAATAAAATTCTCATGAAACAACACCTTTTAATCTTGGGGTTGATGGCATGTGCCATTTCATCATGCTCAAATGATTCTGACACACCGGAGCAGCAGAACGAATTCGTTCCTATTGAACTCTCCGCGCAGCAATTCCGCGCTGCTGAAAACGCCAATTCTCTCGGATGGAAAATGTTTAACACTGTTGTCAACAACTCCGATGGCACAAATATAGCAATGTCGCCAATGAGCGCAGCACAAACCATGTACATTCTCGTTAACGGAGCAGCGTCAACTACCCTTGATGAACTTTTGGACGCATTGGATGCAAAAGACATTGATGTCGAAAACTTCAATTCCATGGCAAAGAACATAAACGACCGCCTAACGACCATTGACAAAACCGCAACCGTAAAACTCTGCAACTCATTCTGGTTAACATCAGATATAGTAAAGTCTGATTTCACACAGAGAATCAGCGACACATATGGCGCAGACATCTTTTATTCCAACCGTGAACGAATTGTAGACGATGCCAACAAATGGGCTGAGGAAAGCACTGATGGCATTATTAACAAAATAATGAGTCAACCTTATGACATAGCCATAGCCAATGTTCTATACTTCAGAGGTATTTGGAAAGAAAAATTCGATGTCACACACACACACAAGGGCAGATTCCATAACCATGATGGCAACACGGCCATAGTTGATTTTATGGAAAATACCATAAACAATGTGACATACACGAAAAATGATTTATACACAGCCGTGTCCTTGCCATTTGGCAACGGAGCGTTCACTTTCGACATAATACTACCCGAAAAAGACAAAAACACATCAGACTGCACTGCTGAAATATTAACGGCCGGAGGCACAGTATTTAGACAGAATTCGTTGACCAATCTTAAAATCACGTTACCCAAATTCGACATCAAATCAAGCATTGACTTGATTCCTGTGTTAAAAGAATTAGGTATCAATCAACTTTTTGACTACAAATGTGACCTTTCTGAGATGCTCATCCCTGAGTCAAATGATTTTGCCATTCTGGATTACAGACAGGCCACATCCATTAAAATTGATGAGGAAGGCGCCATAGCGGCATCTGCAACGATTGGCAACGGTGAGATTTTAGCACCTGCACCTGCGCTGATTTTAAATGTTGACCGCCCATTCATCTTCTCCATCCGTGAAACAAGTTCTTCCGCCGTATTATTTTTAGGCAAAATCGATAAATTGTAATTTCATTTCGGAAACTACTATCAATAGATTTGCATATTCGCTTACGAATCTAAATGCAAAATCCATCAATATTAACACATAAATACTATTTAACTATGAACGCAAAACTATTGGCATTGCCTTTGCTTGTTGCGGCGGCAGGATTGACGGCGTGCAGCGACGACCCACAGGGCGGAAAAACACAGGAGCCTCGCAAAATCGAACTTAACCCGGTGCAGAGCCGTGTTGCCTCAGAGATGGCACCATTCGGATGGGATTATTTCAAAGCCGCAATAGACAACACCGCCGGAGAAAACACTGTGGTGTCGCCTCTGAGCATGGAATACGCCCTGGCTCTCACTGCCAACGGCACCGCCGGCACGACCCGCAGTGAGATACTTGCCGCCATGGGATTCGGTGCTGATGATATCGCCGACATGAATTCGTATTTCAAAGCCATATCCGCAGACATATCCTCACTCAACCCTGACTGCAAACTCCAGATTGCCAATTCAATATGGGCGAACACAGACGCCAGTTTCGAATACAAGGATGCATTCAGGCAGACTGTGGCCGGGAACTATGATGCTGAATCACTTACAACAAGCGACAACAAGTATGTAGCCGACATCAATTCGTGGTGTAAGAATCACACCTCGGGAATGATTCCAGAATTTCTCCCGAAGGGAGCATCCCCTAAGGCATTCTCGCTGATCAATGCACTGTATTTCAATGGCAAATGGGAGCACGAATTCGACAAAAAGGATACCAAGTCACAAATTTTCCATAACGAAGTAGGCGACATCAAGGCCACACCATTCATGAATTTAAGAGATGTGCAGTTCAACTATACAGAAAACGAACACGCACAGATTGTGGAGCTGCCATACAAAGGAGGCACGTTCAGCATGTATCTGATTGTGCCAAGCGAAGGCTCTTCAATTGATGCCGCAATCGCTGACATCACTGCCGACGGCTGGAATAATGTGGTAGCCGGGATGTCTGCAACAGACATCATCCTGTCAATGCCCAAATTCAAGATTGAATACGCGCCCGACTGCAAAAAAGCGCTCAACACGCTTGGGATAATTGAGATGTTTGGCAACACGCCCGACTTCTCGCCCATGACTGACACCGGCATCGGCAACATACAAATAATTCAGAAATGCGTGGTAGACGTAAACGAAGAAGGCACTGAAGCCGCGGCCGTAACCGGCATTTCAGGTGAAACATGCGCAGGTCCGGAAGTCATAAAAATAATAAAGGCTGACCACCCGTTCATATATCTGATACAAGAAAATAGCACAGGAGCAATCCTGTTTATTGGTAAGATTTGCAAATTCTGACCTGAATCCACGTCTGATACAGCACACCGTAGGCTGCGCCCCACCCGCGCAGCCTATCGTCATTTTTTTCAAGTACGAGCGTTAATGCGCAAGCGAATCAAGATGCGCGCCAGAGGTGCGCTGTGACAATAGCCCCATGCGCAGTATGCGGCACATGGGCTCAGTACGCCGGCATCCAATAGTGTATTGGAGCGGAATGAAATGCAGCGGTCTGTAACTACAACAGCGAGGACGGATACAACAGATAAATACGGATTGGACGGAAATTTTTGATCCTTTTATCCGTATCTATCAGTCTTTTCCGTAAATATCCGTTGTAGTTGACAATAGTCGCGGACGCGAGATTTCGCGTCCCTACCCTCTACTGAAAAGGGATGCACCGCAAGGCACATCCCTTTTTCTATAAGATTATAAGGTGTCTTATCGGGAATCACTCGGTGACGCGCTCGAGCCAGCGCACCATGCCGAACATCGTGCCCATGGACAGGGCGCACACGGCGGCAAACACCGCCCAGGCCGTCCACAGAGGCCAGGCGTTGTACATCAGCGGACCCACCCAGAGCAGGAGATTACCCACGGCGGTGGCTCCGAGCCACAGACCCTGGCACAGACCTTGCATATGCTTGGGAGCGACCTTCGACACGAACGACAGACCCAGAGGCGAGATGAACAGCTCGGCCACAGTCATGAAGAAATAGAAGAATATCAGCACCCAGGGACCGGCCTTCATCGTGGCCTTGACACTCTCGGCTATGCCGCGGAATTCGGTGCCCGAAGGATAGTTGTACACCAGGCATATCGCAACAAGGAACAGGTAGCCCAGGGCGGCGATACCCATGCCGTAGGCAATCTTGCGGGGAGTGGAGATCTCCTTGCCGCGCTTGGAGAGCGACGAGAAGAGCAACATGATCACCGGTGTGAGCAGAATCACAAACAGCGGGTTGATGGCCTGCCAGATCTCGGGGGCTACACTGGATGTGTCCACAAAGTCGCGGGCAAAGAGGGAGAGCGATGTGCCATTCTGATGGAACGACCACCAGAAGAACACGGCTATGCCGAGCACCGCGAAGAGGGCATACATGCGCTGACGTATCTCATCGGCCATCTGCTTCTTCTCCTCGGCAGTGTAGCCCTGGCTCACCACTGCCTCTTTCTTGGCGGGGTTAGGCAGACCATTCTTGGTGCACAGGAAGATGGTGAGCGAGATGAGCATGGCAGCGATCGAGGCGATGAACGAATAGTGCACACCTGTGTTGAACACGGTGAGGTATTCCGTGCAGAAAGCCCTCACGGCCTCCATGGTGGACTGCGCTGTGATGCCAGCCTCAGGGGCGGCGGCTGTGACCAGAGCGTAGAAATTGTTGGCATTTTCCATGTTCATGCTATCGGTGACCGAGAGCATCTGATGGCAGAGGGCGGGAAAATCAGCGTTGTACACCATATTGTTCACCTCAAGCCACCAGCTGCGCAGCATCGGAGCCACGAAGGGAGCTATCAGACCGCCTATATTTATGAACACATAGAATATCTGGAAACCGGAGTCGCGCTTGGCGGCATATTTGGGATTGTCGTAGAGCTGGCCAACGATTGCCTGAAGATTGCCCTTGAAAAGACCGTTGCCGAATGCGATCAGAAACAATGCCACGCATGTCAGGGCAAGGATGCCACCCATGGATCCGAACGAATCTCCGAACACGGGGATGGCCAGCACCACATAGCCCAGGGTCATCACTATCAGGCCCCAGATGATGGTGGATTTGTAATTTTGCGTCTTGTCGGCAATCAAGCCTCCCACGAGGCTTAGCACATAGATGCCGGCGTAGAACACGGAGTAGATAATGCCGGCAGTCTCCTCCGCGAGCCCGAATTTCGAGCACAGGAAAAGCACAAGCACAGCGTTCATGATGTAATATCCGAAGCGCTCACCCATGTTGCTCAGGGCGGCGGGGATAAGGCCTTTTGGCTGGTCTTTGAACATAATTTTATGAATATTAGGGTATTAAATATTATTCGGATGAATAGCACATGGTGTGCGCATACAAATTTAAACATTTTTCCGCTTATTGCCAATTTTTGTGCAAAAAGTGTGAAGCTACGCGCGTGCATTATAAAATACCAAGTTTTTTTAGTACTTTTGTAGTCTAAACGCAAAACAACTTATATATGAATAATATCCGACGCATAGCCCTGGCGCTGATTCTGGTCATATTATCAGTGTCACTGGCCTCAGCACAGCCACAGCCGACTGTGAAGTGGCGCGCCCGCGCCCATATGACATCCGACACGCGCGGCACTGTGACAATCACCGCCAGCATAGCCGACGGGTGGCACCTGTATGGCACTGAAATACCGCAGGGCGGCCCCACCCCCACTCAAATATCCTTCGCCCTGAAGGGAGTGAGGCTTTCCGGCCAGACATCAGTGAGCCCGGCTCCCGAAAAACATTTTGACGACATTCTGGCTATGGAGCTGAACTGGTGGACAGGCAAGGTGACGTTCACCCAGGCTTTTGAAATCACCGACCCCAATGCCCCGAGCATAGCCGTGAAAGTGAAATACATGACCTGCGATGACAAAAACTGCACACCGCCCAAAGAACTCACCCTCAATGTAAAGCTCAACCGATGAAACGCATCCTATCACTCATACTCACATTCGCTGCGGTGATCTCTGTCTCCGCGCAGAATACCGTGACATGGACCACAACAGTGGAATCCACCGGCCCGACCTCCGGCAACATCATTTGGAAAGCCGACATAGCCGACGGATGGCACATCTACGGCACCGAAATGCCGACGAATCTGGATATGCCTACCAATCCCACCACCTTCACTGTAAATCCGGTGGATGGGCTCGTGCTCAAGGGCGAAGTGACCCCGTCGGTGCCCGCAAAGAGCCATTTCGACGCCGTGATGAATCTTAACCTGCCCTGGTGGGAGGGATCGGTCACATTCACACAGCCATTCGAGCTCGCAGCCGGCGCCAAAGGCGCGAATATCACCGGCACCGTGCGCTACATGGCATGCTCGGCCAAATCCTGCACCCCTCCCGCCACAGAGGAATTCAGCCTGACGTTCGGCGATACATCGAATGCACCAATGCCACAGGAAGAGACGGAGAAACAAACGCAGAAAACCGTCACCTCAGAGGCTCCCGCAGCCGACAGCGCCCAATGGTGGGCTCCTGTCAGCGCCGACTTCAATGATGCCAACTCAGTAAACACCTCGCAATCGTCCTGGTGGAAAATCATGCTGCTCGGATTCCTGGGCGGACTGCTGGCGCTCCTCACCCCCTGCGTATGGCCCATGATACCGATGACGGTGAGCTTCTTCCTGAAGTCAACCAAAAACCGCCGCCGCTCTATCACCAACGCCGCAATCTACGCTCTCAGCATTGTTGTGATATTCCTGGTGCTCGGCATAGCCATCACCATGGCTTTCGGAGCCAGCACACTCAATGCCATATCCACATCGGCGGTATTCAACCTGCTGTTCTTCGCGCTGTTGGTGGTGTTCGCCATCTCATTCTTCGGAGCGTTCGACATAAAACTGCCCTCAAAATGGAGCAATGCCGTAGACAATAAGGCCGAGACCACCACAGGCATCATCAGCATATTCTTCATGGCCTTCACCTTGGTGCTCGTATCATTCTCCTGCACCGGCCCGATCATCGGCACCCTGCTGGTGGAAGCAGCCTCACAAGGCGAGATACTCGGCCCGGCCGTAGGCATGGGCGGATTCGCCCTTGGTCTGGCGCTGCCATTCGGACTGTTCGCCATATTCCCGTCGTTCCTCCAGGCCATGCCCAAGAGCGGCGGCTGGCTCAACTCAGTAAAAGTGGTGCTCGGCTTCATCGAACTCATCCTATCACTCAAATTCCTGTCGATAGCCGACCTGGCCTACGGCTGGCGCATACTCGACCGCGAGGTGTTCCTGGCACTGTGGATAGTGCTGTTCGCCCTGCTCGGATGCTACCTGTTAGGCAAGCTCCGCTTCTCTCACGACTCCGAAAGCAAGCATACCTCCGTAGGCGGCTTTTTCCTGGCCACCATATCATTCGCATTCGCCATGTATCTTGTGCCCGGGCTCTGGGGCGCGCCGCTAAAAGCAGTGAGCGCATTCGCTCCCCCGCTCACTACGCAGGACTTCAACCTATACGGCGGAGAGTATCAGGAATTCCACGATTATGACCAAGGCATGGCCTACGCGGCCGAGCATGGCAAACCCGTGTTCGTCGACTTCACCGGATACGGCTGTGTCAACTGCCGCGAGATGGAGATGGCCGTCTTCGACAAGAAGGAAGTACGCTCCGTGATCGAAGAAAACTTCGTGCTCATCAAACTTTATGTCGATGACAAGCAACCACTGTCCGAACCTTACAAAGTCGAGGAAAACGGCAAGATCACCAAAATAAACACGGTGGGCGACCGCTGGAGCTATCTGCAACGCCATAAGTTCGGCATCAATTCGCAACCATATTACGTACTGCTTGACAACGCCGGGCAGCCCCTGGCACCACCACGCGAAGCCGACACTAATGTCGTGGCATTCGTGGAATGGCTCCAATCCGGACTGAGCAAGTACTAAGTACGGAATTTTCACCATCTTAATGCATCAAATAATATGACAATATATCCAAGTCTAATCACCGACGCCCTGCGCACGGTGCGATACCCAGGCAACGGCAAGAATATTGTAGACCTCGGTATGGTAGAGGATGACATCCGCATCGACGGCAACAAAGTATCATTCTCACTCATCTTTGACCGACCGACCGACCCTTTCATAAAATCGCTTGTGAAATCGGCTGAGGCCGCCATCCTTACCCATGTGGGCAAGGATGTGGAGATTGCCGGCAACATCGCAGTGAAGACACGTCAGGCTGCTCCCGAGCCAAAACCGGATCCGCTGCCGGGCGTGAAAAATATAATCGGCGTGTCGTCGGGCAAAGGCGGCGTAGGTAAATCCACCGTGGCGGCCAACCTCGCCGTGGCTCTCGCCCGCGAAGGCTACAGCGTGGGATTGCTTGACGCTGATATTTTCGGGCCGTCGGTGCCTAAGATGTTCGGCATTGAGGATGCGGAGCTGTATATGCACAATGTGGACGGACGCGACCTGATCATCCCCATTGAAAAGTACGGCGTGAAACTGCTCTCCATCGGACTGCTCGTAGACAAGGACAACGCCGTGCTATGGCGCGGCGCCATGGCGTCGAAAGCCCTGCACCAGCTCATAGAACAGGCCGACTGGGGCAATCTCGACTATTTCCTCATAGACATGCCTCCCGGCACAAGCGACATCCACCTCACACTGGTGCAGACACTCGGCATCACAGGCGTAGTGGTGGTGTCCACACCACAGGAAGTGGCTCTGGCTGATGCACGTCGCGGCATCGCGATGTTCCGCGGAGACAAGGTGAATGTGCCCGTACTCGGCATAGTCGAGAACATGGCATGGTTCACCCCTGAGAAGCATCCCGACGAACGCTATTACATTTTCGGCAACGGGGGCGCGGCGCGCCTGGCCAAGGAACTGGATGTGGAGCTCCTGGCCGAGATCCCGCTCGTGGCAGCTGTGGGCGAGCATTCTGATTCGGGTGCTCCGGTAGCCCTTGGCGACAGCATGTCGGCTCAGGCTTTCATCCATCTGGCTCATAATGTGATCGACGCAGTCGACCGCAGGAATTCCGTCCTGCCTCCATCTGTAAAAGTTGAATTAAAGCACTGATGACCCCTTCTATATTAATAATCAACGGACCTAACCTGAATCTGCTCGGACGCCGTGAGCCGGAGATCTACGGACGTAATTCTCTGGCCGACATAGCCGACGAACTCATCGAAAAGTACGCCGACACCGCCATGCTGGAATGGTACCAGAGCAATCACGAAGGAGAGATAATAGATGAAATCCACCGTGTGGGATTCGACAACAGGTACGCCGGCATAGTGCTCAACGCCGGAGCGTACACCCATACATCGCTGGCCATAGCAGATGCCATAGCCGCGATAGAACTGCCTGTTGTGGAGGTGCACCTGAGCAATGTATTCGCACGCGAAGAGATACGCCACCGGTCGCTTATAGCGCCGGTGTGCGCAGGCTCTATCTCAGGATTTGGTGCGCGGAGCTACGACCTGGCCATCCAGGCGCTGATAGGTTAGCGCAGACGGTCGTAGCTGCGGAGCAGACGCTGGTCGGCGCGCATGCGGTACCAAGCCGCCAATGTGAGCACAAGTGCCACAGGCGACACGATGCCGAATCCAAGCCATGATGCCTCGGCTCCCGCCGGCAGACGCGATACCAATACAAATGCTGTCACAGCCATTGATACTATCTGGAGCATGATAGTGAGCATTGTGGTGCTCATCTGATGCTTCAGATTCTTGTATAGGAAAATATCCACCACCAGAAGCACCACGATGATCAAATCCATAGTGAGCAACACGGCGAGATCCTTGATATACAGCGGGCTGAAGCTCTCAGGAGAAATAGCGTAAGAGAACGAAGCCACCGGTATCACAAAACAGAATACAGCCATAAGGATGGCAGCAATAAGAAGCAGAAGGGATTGAATGCGTTGTATTACCATTTATTGGATTAGCTTTTAGTTGTTGGTTGTTAGTTGTCAGTTTTTAATTAGCGGATTCCACATTATATAATACGGCATCGGCCACAAGCGGTATCAGGTCCGGATCCACGCCCACCTGCCGCAGGTATCCGCTGTCTTCATGCAAGGCTTCGCGGAATGCCTCGCTGTCATTGTCATTAGCCGCGATAGACAGCCGGTAGTTATTGATGGCCTCACGCACATTGCCGGCAGCGAACGCCACATGCCCCATATTCAGATAGTCATTGGAAACAGGGCTGTCAAGAAGGATCTTTGAATAATAGCGTGCGGCAGCGGCGAAATCGCCAGTCAGGAAAAGGATCCACGCCAAAGGACGCCACGCGCGCGAAGATTTCTCATCTTCGAATTCCACCTTGTAGAATTGATTCAGCGCCTCCTTGTAAGCCCCGCTTTCCATCAGCACATATCCCAGCAGTATGGCCAGCTTCAGATCATCCGGAGCGTCTGCGGCCAGCATGCGGTAATATCTCAGAGCCATCTCCTTATCTCCGGCAGCACGATAGCACGCGGCCAGACGGCGACGCGTCCACGCACTCCGGCTGTCCAGCAGCTCGGCTCTCTGATAGTACTCAATGGCCTGGGGTATCCGTTGTTGCTTCTCATTGCAGTAGCCCATCTTCTGATAGCGTTGCGCATCGCCCGGCTCATAATCCTCAAGCCTGCAGAATACATCCAGGGCATCTTTGTAATATCCGAGTTTAAAGTAAAATTCCGCCACAATACGGAGCATCTCCGTATCGTTGAAATCGCCCGACAGCACGGGCACCGATATCAGGTTTATGCCCGACAGGAATGGATCGAAGAATTCGCTTTTGCGTGGAAAGAGCTTATAGAATCTGTAGATATTCTGCATATAGGCATTCATGGCTCGTCTGCGCATCTCAGGATCAGCCGACGACGCGCCATTTCTTATCTGAGACTGCTGTTCGTAGATAATATCGCGCTGAGCCTGCAATTGTGAGGCCATGAGCGACCTCTGCTGCTCTGGCACCTGCGCAAGCGCGAATATGAACGAATATTTGTCGCTGTCGCACAGCATCGGGGCACCATCCACCATATCAGCAAGCACGTCCAGAGTCTGTGCCGTGGCTGCAACCTGAGTGTTAGCGGTAGAGAACGGCAGAAACCAATTGGCGATGTCGCTGAAAAACGGGAATTGCTTCAAGTGAGAGAATGCGCTCATGAACACATCGCCACCCTCCATCTGAATCTCGGTAAGCTCTTTCAGACGTTCGGTGATGCCATTTTTATCAAGCAGTTCCTCCCACTCCGGATTTTCATGAATCGAAGCCAGATCCTCGGGATTGATGGATCCGTCGTTGATTTTTTTCATTATGTCGGGCCGCAGGTTCATCATGCGCGGTATCACTTCATCGCGCATCTTACGATTGATGCGTTCGGTATCGCGCGCCCTGATCATCTCAATAAATGCCATACGCAGGTCAGCCACCCAAGTCGGTTTTTCCTTTACCGTCGCAAACACAGCCTCAAGACTGCTACCGAGCGGGCGTCCGGAATGGCGCCAAAGTCCAAGAAGCATACCGATCAGAGACACAACCGACACACCGGCATCATCAGCGCTGAGATATGTCTCCATAAGTATCTGCAAGCGGTTTACATCAAAGCGATGCATCAGACCAAGGGTGATTGCCGACAACAGATGGGTTTTCACCTGAGCCGGATAATGATTGCCTTTCATCACCTCGAGCAAGAGTTCCATATCTGCTTTAGACAATGGGAAACGTGTCCACACATAATGGAACATTTCCGATTGCAGACGCTCCATGCGTCGCCTGACCTCAGTTGCAGAATCCGAGGATGTGCCATCGGCCAACATACCGAAAAGTGATGTGTCGTCAAGCAAGCCGGCATATCTGCCAAGCATATCCGGCAATGATGCGGCGCGATGCTCATATGTGCGTACATCACTGTAGTAAAGCGATGTACTCTCTACTTTCTCCAAAAACTGCACAAGAATGTCCAGCTCGTGATACAAAGCAGCCACAATACCATCGTACACCTGGCCACGTCCAGGATCGGCAATGCCGTCGGCCACATATTTAAGCATGAATGCATAGTTGCGCTCTGTCTGTTCAACTGCATCAGTCACTTCCCACGCCATACGCCGGCGCGCCATGCTCTTTAGCTCGCCCATGGCATCGCGCAGCCGGCGCGAATCTATCATGGCGCCGACTGTATGCCGGAATGTATTTATTTCGGTCTGAGTCATTTCTAAGTTATATACGTATATAACAAACGAAATGCAAAAATAATGCCAAACATAGTGATTTGGCATCCTTGCACGAACTGATGCATGATGTTATGGCATATCAATCCAGTGGATTTGGCTCATCGGGATGGGTGTACCAGCGTGAATACAGCAGATAATTGTGTGCTATCTTCTGATTGATCTCACGGCTCTGTGCCGGATCCACCGGCTTGACGAACTTTGCAGGCGCACCGGCCCATAGCTCACCGGCACCAATCTTGGTACGCGACAGCACCACGCTGCCGGCTGCCACGATAGCGCCTTCGCCCACCTCGGCATCGTCCATCACCACTGCACCCATGCCAATGAGGGCATAGTCGCGTATCTTGGCTCCGTGTATGGTCACATTATGCCCGATTGACACATCGTCGCCTATCTCTATGGTGGATTTCTTATATAATGTATGCAGCACGGAACCGTCCTGGATATTCACACGGTTGCCGATGCGGATTGAGTTCACGTCGCCACGGAGCACGGTATTGAACCATACGCTGCATTCCGCGCCCATTTCCACATCGCCCACGACCGTAGCGTTTTCTGCCAGAAAACAATTCTCACCGATCACGGGTGCCTTGCCTCTCAATGGTATTATCAGAGCCATATGTTTAATTTTGAAGTTTTAATGTTAAATGTTTAATAGAGGGACGGTCTTGCGGCGCAACCATTCTTTTTCATCTGCATCAAGTGATGGCGAAAGTTTGCGCCAAACCTCGTCATGATATTCATTTACCCACGTTATTTCTTCACGGCTCATTATCGCAGTATCAAACAGTGACAGGTCAAAAGGAAACAATGTGAGTGTCTCGAATTTGAGGAAACGGCCGAAGTCCGTGGTCATGGCAGGCACACACAGCACCAGATTCTCGCAACGCACACCATGGACGCCTTCGCGGTACAACCCGGGCTCATTGGAAGTGATCATTCCCGGCATCATAGGCGCGGGGGTATTGTTAAGACGGATGCTCTGCGGGCCTTCGTGCACATTCAGGAAATGCCCTACTCCATGACCGGTGCCATGCAGATAACTCAAGCCGTCTTTCCACAGGAATTGGCGGGCGAGCACATCGAGCTGCGCGCCACGGGTGCCTTCAGGGAACACGGCAGTAGCAAGCGCGATATGTCCTTTCATCACTAAAGTGAAGTCACGCCGCTGCAGAGCAGTGGGATTGCCCAAGGAGATTGTACGGGTTATGTCGGTGGTGCCATCCAGATATTGTGCGCCTGAATCCACCAGCAGCAGCCCATCTGGCTGGAGCTTCGCCGAGGTATCCTCATCGGCCTCGTAATGCACTATCGCACCATGGGGGCCGTAACCGGCAATCGTGCCGAAACTTTCATCAAAGAATAGATCCTGACTGCTACGGTATTTGAGCAGCAACGCGGCCACGTCCAGCTCTGTGACATGCGCTCCTGAAAGCATCATGTCATCAAGTTCCTTGAACGCTTTCACCATAGCCACACCATCGCGCACCATTGCAGCTCGCACCCCGGCCACCTGGACATCATTCTTCACACCCTTGAGCATGCCCACGGGCGATACTCCGCATATGGCTCTCGCACCCAGCAGCCCGGCTATCGTGGCCGAGGTCCTGCCACTTTCCACGAACACCTTTTCGTCGGCAGGCAGCTCAGACACAAATTCCTTGACACTGTCATATGGCCTCACCGACACACCTTGCGACACCAGATACGCCTCCGTCTCCGGGGTGATCTTGTCCGGATCGATCAAGAGAGTTGACCCATGAGGCGACAGATACAGATATGCCGTAGCCACCGGATTGTATTTCACGTCGTTGCACCGGATATTCAGGATCCATGCCACCTCATCGAGCGGCGATATGAATACGGCCGATTTCACTTTCGCGAGTATCTCGGCAATCTTTTCCTTGGCTGATTTTCCCGCATATTTCTCATCGTGGACAAAAATCTCACCTTTAGGGAGTGGCGGACGCTGCGGCCATACCGCATCGGCGACATCGAAATCGGCCACAAATTTCAGGCCGTGAGCATTGAATACCGAACGCATTCTGTCGGCCTCCAATACGGAAAATAGCATTCCATCCACCCCCACCACGGCTCCCTTGCCAAGATGGGACACCAGATAATCCTCGATTGAAGGCGTGGACGGCAGGCCATCTTTCATCAACTGCACACCGGACCCATCAAGCTGGGCGGCGGCCTGGATGAAATAGCGCGAATCAGTCCACAGGAGAGCCTCGTCGACCGTAACCACCAACGACCCGGCCGAGCCGGTGAATCCGCTCAGATAGCGGCGCACCTGCCAGTGCGACGCCAGATACTCGCTCTGGTGGGGATCAGTCTGCGGTATGATCACAGCATCCACTCCGGCATCACACATCTGACGACGAAGAACTGCTATACGGTATTTCACTTGTTCGTTCATGACATATTCATTTATTTCTGACAAATTTAGTGATTATTTTGCAATAAAATAGCTTGTTTCATCTGTTTTTTTTCGCTAACTTTGCCAACTGAAAAACGGGCGGCCATTTAGCGGCCACAACATATCCAATAAAAACATATATATTATACAGCATACATTTTAAAGCAATGAAAAAAAGTGCATTACAAAAAGCCCGCGCAACCTATCAGCCAAAACTTCCCATCGTGCTGACAGGCGCGGTGAAAGCAGCCGAGGGCAAACCCACCCAGTCGGTGGCCAACCAGAAAGAGATTCAGGAACTGTTCCCCAACACCTACGGTCTGCCCGAAATCCACTTTGAAAAAAATGATTCACCCGCTGCAGGCAAGCCCGTGAATGTAGGCGTGATCCTCTCCGGCGGCCAGGCTCCCGGCGGCCACAACGTGATATCCGGCATCTTCGACGGCGTGAAGCGTATCCACCGTGACAGCCGCCTCTATGGCTTCCTCATGGGCCCCGGCGGTCTCGTCGACCATAAATATGTGGAACTCACTGCCTCCATCATAGATGAATTCCGCAATACCGGCGGCTTTGACATAATAGGCTCTGGCCGCACCAAACTCGAAAAGAAAGACCAGTTTGACAAAGGCCTCGAAATCCTGAAACAGCTCGGCATCACTGCCCTCGTGATCATCGGTGGTGACGACTCCAATACCAATGCCGCTGTCCTTGCCGAGTATTACAAAGCCATTGGCGCAGGCGTACAGGTGATCGGTTGCCCCAAGACTATCGACGGCGACCTTAAAAACGACCAGATTGAGACTTCGTTCGGTTTTGACACCGCCACAAAAGTATACTCCGAAGTAATCGGCAACATACAGCGCGACTGCAACTCGTCGAAAAAATACTGGCATTTCATCAAGCTCATGGGCCGCTCCGCAAGCCACATCGCCCTGGAATGCGCCCTGCAGACACAGCCAAATGTCTGCATCATCTCCGAAGAAGTTGAAGCCAAAAACCAGACACTGCAGGACATCGTGAACGGCATCGCCGATATCGTAGCCGCACGCGCAGCCGCCGGCAACAACTTCGGCACCGTCCTCATCCCCGAAGGCCTCATCGAATTCATCCCCGCGATGAAAAACCTCATCGCTCAGCTCAACGACCTGCTCGCAGCCAACGCCACTCAGTTCGCAGCCCTCAACCATGCAGAGCAGCGTGAGTTCATCCTCAAAAACCTCTCCAAAGAGAACGCCGCTGTATACGCATCGCTGCCCGATGGCGTTGCACGCCAGCTCACTCTTGACCGAGACCCCCACGGCAACGTACAGGTATCGCTGATCGAGACCGAGAAACTCCTCTCAGAAATGGTAGGCCGTCGCCTGGCACAGATGAAGGAAGAAGGCAAATATGTAGGCAAATTCAGCCCCATGCACCATTTCTTCGGCTACGAAGGCCGTTGCGCCGATCCCTCAAACTTCGATGCCGACTACTGCTATGCACTCGGATTCAACGCCGCCTGCCTCATCAACGCCGGCGTCACCGGCTACATGTCATCGGTACGCAACCTGGTAAAACCCGCCGTACAATGGCTCGCCGGTGGCATCCCCATCACCATGATGATGAACATGGAACGCCGCAACGGTGAGATGAAGCCCGTGATCCAGAAAGCACTCGTACGCCTTGATGGCGCACCTTTCCTGAAATTCGCCGCTCAGCGCGACCAGTGGGCCAAGGATACATGCTTCGTTTACCCCGGCCCCATCCAGTACTTCGGCCCGGCAGAAGTATGCGACCAGCCCTCAATGACCATTCGCTACGAACATCTCGACAAATAATCAGCGCACCTGATCCTTATAAAATGGCAAGTAATAAACTGCATATTACTTGCCATTTTTATTTTACATAACATTTTGTTTTTTTATAAAAAACACATACCTTTGCAACAGGCTAACACAAACACCCCTCGATAACAAAACAAATTACATTATGAAATCACATATCTTCATCACACTTATGGCGACCGTTCTATTCGCTTCTTGTTCGTCAGACGAACCAGCACTTCCCTCTGCCGAAAGACTCGAACGTGATGCAAGCATCGACATTCAATATTCACGCGCCCTAAGCGGCGGACTGGCATCAGCCACCTACAAATTAAGTGAGTATTATGTTTTCGACCAAAGCATCCTTACAAACGGTAAATGGGTATATAAGGATATGAGCGATTATGTAGGCTGGAGCTTATGCGCACCATCCACAATCATCATCGAGGAAGGAAAAGTGTACACGACGTACAGAACTTTCAACTCAACCGTCGGAACAACATTAATTGGCCAGATCTGGAATGCATACCTCTACACCACAAAACAGAAGCTGACGCTATGCATCGCACGCAGATTCGAAATCAACGACGAAGACAACTCTGTCTTCATAGGTGAGACACCATACATTGTACAAGGTGCGACAAAAGATTCTTTCCAATTAGAACACATCAGTCAATATGACGGTGGTGAGAGCGGCCAAGGCGGCTACCACAAAGAAATCACAATACATAAGGCCGTCAGCCATCAAACCATCGGCAATAATATCCTGGCCTTTGAATCCGAGCAGGAGCTGGTGAAAGACGTGATCAACAGAGCACGTGCCATCTTTGGCGATGTGGTTGATCTAAATGATATATATAAGGGATATGTAATCTACGACGAGCCCGAGCGTTACATATTCAATCTCGACGAAGTCGCCAGGCATTACGGTGTAGAATAACCGACAAAACGCTGAAAAAAGAGGTTTCACATGGGTGAGACCTCTTTTTTTACACTCAAGTTCCGCTTGAAACCAATTGTTGCAACAATGCGGGCCGGATATCAATTTTATTTCGTACTTTTGCATAAATAATTCCGTAATCATGGATTTCAAGGACCAAATGAAAGATATACTCAGGGCCGAGAGCGATGCCATCCTCTCGATTCCGGTGACAGATAATTACGAAAAGGCTGTTGATATCATAGTAGAACGTGTATGGCGCAAGTGGGGCAAGCTCGTAACCTCCGGAATGGGCAAGGCCGGCCAGATCGCCATGAACATCGCCACCACATTCTCATCCACAGGCATTCCGGCGGTAAACCTGCACCCAGCTGAAGCTCAGCATGGCGACTTAGGCGTGCTCCAGCCCAACGACACAATGCTGCTGATATCCAACTCAGGGAAAACACGTGAGATTCTTGACCTTATAACCCTGGCTCATGGCCTGTACCCCGAGCTTCCTATAATCGTGATCACCGGCAACGCCGACAGCCCGCTGGCTCATCTGGCCGACGTGACCCTATACACTGGCGGAGCACCCGAAGTGTGTCCACTGGGGCTCACACCCACTACCTCCACCACAATGATGACAGTGATCGGCGATGTACTCGTGGTAGGAGCCATGCGCGCCACCGGATTCTCCCGCGCCGACTACGCCAAACGCCACCACGGCGGATACCTCGGCACTGTAAGCCGCGGCGAAACCTCAACTAAAAACTAACAACTAACAACTGAATACACATGGCTACCACAGCACAATCAATGCCCACTTTCTCATACCCCGCACTCTCTGAACAGGTAAATGTTGCCATCATTGACACCGAATGGAACTCCGCAATCGCCGGTGCCATGACACGGAGTGCCATACAGGCGTTCAAGGATTTCGAAAATAAGACCGGAGTATCCGTATCGGTGGAAAAATTCACCGTGCCCGGTGCCGTCGAGCTCACCTTCGCAGCCTCCCAGGCTATCGAAAACCTGGATATTGATGCCGTGATTGTATTCGGATGCGTGATCCGAGGCGGCACACCGCATTTCGACTATGTATGTCAGAGCGTGACACAAGGCGTTACGACCCTGAACGCCGACGTGGACGTGCCCGTGATTTTCGGAGTGCTGACTGTGGAAAACGAACAGCAAGCCATCGACCGCATCAACGGCACCGTAGGTGACAAAGGAGCGGAATGCGCCCATGCCGCACTGAAGATGGTGGAATTCAAACGCAACATATCCGATTGATCATGATAGCAGAACTTATCGGGTGGGTCGCCACCATATTCCGTGCATGGGGCATGTTCGCCAAACGCGCCGACATCGTGAAATACCTCGTCAGCATCGGCAACCTCTTTTGGATGATCAACGGCATACTCACGAGCAACGCCCCATTGATTGCATCCAACGCCATATGCCTTGCCGCAATGATGTGGGAAATTGTCCACAACAAAATAAAGCACAAAAAGGAACAGAACTCCCTCTAAGAGTTTGTAAAGAAATGCCATATGGCAATCGCAGCCGACACCGTGACATTCAGCGAATGTTTGGTGCCGCGTTGTGGTATCTCCAGACACACATCACAGAAATCCACCACTTCGGGAGCCACACCATCCACCTCATTGCCCACAACAAGAGCATAACGCTTGCCTGGCTCAGGGCGGAAATCCTGAAGCTCCACACTGCCTTTTACCTGTTCCAGTGTGCATATAACATAGCCAGCGTCGCGCAACTGTCTCAGGGCTTCGAGCGTATCGGCGGAATATTGCCAATCCACTGAATCCTCGGCTCCGAGCGCGGTCTTGTGTATCTCAGGCGAAGGCGGTACAGCACTGATGCCACACAATACAATCCGCTCCACCGCGAAACCGTCGCATGTGCGGAACAGCGACCCTATATTATTGAGCGAACGCACATTGTCCACCACTACCACAAGCGGTATCTTGTCAGATTGCTTGAACTCGGCCACAGACAGGCGTTGCAGATCCCATATCGTCTTCTTTTCCATTACCGATTGCGTTTTAGAGTATTCAGATACCGTACAAAAAGCAGTAGAAAGGCGACGGCTACGGCAGAGCCAGCACCTATGGCCATCCACCAGTCAAGACCCAGCCCCTCGGGGCGACGGGCATAGCACAGGTAGCTGACAGACACAGCCGACATGAACATCGCGGGCACCAACGTGACAATATAAGCCTTGCCATGGCGTGCCAGATACACTGTCACAGCCCACAGAGTGAAAACCGCCAATGTCTGATTGCACCATGCGAAATACCGCCACAGCACATTGAAATCAATGCACATCACCACGAATGTGAGAGCAAACACCGGCACAGATATCATCAGACGTTTCACGATAGTGCGTTGGTCAAACCTGAAGAAATCTGCGATCATAAGCCGAGTGGATCTCAAAGCTGTGTCACCGGTGGTTATCGGAGCCAGAATCACGCCCAAAAGAGCCAGTACCCCTCCGAAATCGCCCAGCCACGTCATGGATATATCTTTTACAAGCTCACCGGCATTGTTGTCATTCGCGACCATATAATCTCTCATACCTTCGTAGCCGCCGGTGAACGCTATGGCCGCAGCCGCCCAGATCAGAGCCACAAGCCCCTCGGCCACCATCGCGCCATAAAACACCGGACGTGCGAGCCGCTCGTTCGTCAGACACCGTGCCATCATGGGCGATTGGGTGGCATGGAATCCGGATATGGCACCGCAAGCTATTGATACAAACATCATGGGGAATATCGGGTGGGCATCATCGGCATAACGGCTGTACAGGCCATCAGAGAATCCATCAGGGATCTCAACGCCTCCGAACAGAAGCACAACCAACAGTCCTGCGGCCATGAACAGGAGCGCCACCCCGAACAGCGGATAGAAATTGCCTATAATCTTATCTATCGGCAGAAGCGTGGCTAAAATGTAATATAAGAATATTATGACGATCCAGAAAGTCTTGTCAAGCGTATCAGGTGTCATGCCGGCTATCAGACCTGCCGGACTTACCACGAACACTGCGGCTACAAGTATGAGGAGAAGCACTGAGAATACTCGCATCACCAGTTTCACTTTCGGCCCCAACTCCCTGCCTACGATTTCAGGCAACGATGCGCCGCCGGAGCGAAGCGATATCATGCCTGAGAGGTAATCGTGCACCGCGCCGGCGAATATGGTACCGAGCACGATCCACAGAAATGCCGCCGGGCCGAACATTATCCCCATGATCGCACCAAATATGGGGCCGAGACCTGCGATATTCAGAAACTGTATCAGAAACACCTTCCATACCGGCAGTGGCATGTAGTCCACACCGTCGGCACGTGAATACGCCGGTGCGACCCTGTTAGGCCTCACGCCGAACACACGTTCCACTATGGCGCCATACACAAAATAGCCGCCAACAAGCACACACAATGCTATTATAAAAGATGTCATAATATTCTGTATCTACAATGATAGCCCGGCATGCACCGAGCCATCATATAACATATAGGGGAGGGGTAAAAATTTATTTTCCTATCTTCTGGCGCATCTCGGTGTCGGCCTGGACATTGCGCATGCGGTAGTAATCCATCACGCCGAGATTGCCGTTCTGGAACGCCTCGGCCATCGCTTTCGGCAGTTCGGCCTCGGCCTCGATCACCTTTGCGCGTGCTTCCTCGGCCTTGGCTTTCATCTCCTGCTCCAGGGCTATGGCCATGGCGCGGCGCTCCTCGGCCTTGGCCTGAGCGATATTTTTGTCGGCCTGAGCCTGATCGATCTGCAGGGCGGCACCGATGTTCTTGCCAATGTCTATGTCGGCGATATCAATTGAGAGGATCTCGAATGCGGTGCCCGAATCAAGACCTTTTTTCAACACAAGTTTTGAAATGGAATCCGGATTCTCAAGCACCTGCTTATGGCTTTCAGACGATCCGATGGAGGATACTATGCCCTCGCCCACGCGAGCCAGCACAGTATCTTCGCCCGCGCCACCCACGAGCTGGCGTATGTTTGCGCGCACTGTCACACGAGCCTTTGCGATAAGCTGGATACCATCCTTGGCCACAGCGGTGACAGGCGGAGTGTCGATCACTTTGGGATTCACGCTCATCTGCACTGCCTGGAATACATCACGCCCGGCCAGGTCAATAGCCGTTGCCATCTGGAATCCGAGCTCGATATTGGCTTTTGATGCAGATACGAGAGCATGCACCACTTTCTCCACATTGCCCCCTGCCAGGTAGTGTGCTTCAAGATCATCACGGTTGACATCCGTGAGACCGGCCTTGTGCGCCTCGATGAGTGCACGGACAATCACAGATGCCGGCACCTTTCGTATGCGCATGAGCACAAGTTGCACCAAAGATATCCGCACACCGCTCACGCGGGCCGATATCCACAGGAAAAACGGGCAATAATAGAAAAATACGCTCAGCAGTATTATGACCGCCGCGGAAAGAAGAATTATGGTAACTTCCATTGTAAGAGGTTTTATTTTTGCAAATATAATGATTCTGCCGATAAAAACAAAAGAATTCTTGTTTTTTACAATTCTATCAGCGAGTCGTAGGCGAAATCACGCCGGGCACGCCGCCCTATCACCTCGTCCCAGAGCATGGGGGATACGCCGTTGCCGGGACGTTTCACTGTGATATTATCTTCGCTGAATATCTCGCCGGCATGTATGTCGCGAGCCGCCACTATGCTTTTTCTGGCTACCTCTATATTTCCGCGCTCAGCCTCGGCCACAACCTTTTCGCCGGATCCGATAGCCGCCTCAACCTTGCGTATGGCCGCTACCATAGCCTTCAGTTCTTCAGGGTCAAGCGATGCGCGGTGATCAGGCCCGGGCAGTGATTTGTCCAATGTGAAATGCTTTTCTATCACACGCGCCCCCATCGCCACAGCCGCCACCGGGATCTCGATTCCCACTGTATGGTCGCTGTAGCCCACTGCGGCACAGCCCAGAGTGCGCAAGGCATCCATGGCGCGCAAGTTAACAGCCTCAGGGGGAGTGGGATACTGAGTGGTGCAATGCAGGAGCATGATATCCGAACGGTCCAGGCCATTGGCTGTCAGCACCTCCACAGCCGCTTCTACTTCGTGTAGGGTGGACATGCCGGTCGACATTATCACCTTGCCTCCGGTGCGGGCGATCTTTCGCAGATAAGGCAGATTTGTAATCTCTCCTGACGGAATTTTCCAATAGTCCATACCCAACGGCGCGAGACAGTCGATTGACACCAGGTCGAACGGCGTACTCATGAATCCGATACCCTCCTCACGGCACAACACTGCCAAACCTTCATAGTCGGACAGGGGCAGATGTATGGCCCGGCACATCTCCAACTGGCTCTGCGCCTCGCCGGTTGTCTCTTTCTGATACTCTGCCTTCGGAGCTATCGTGGAGATCACCAACTCGGGCACCGCTGTCTGAAATTTCACATAGTCGGCACCTGCGGCCTTGGCGGCCTTCACCATGCGGCGTGCCATCTGCAGATCGCCATTGTGATTCACGCCGGCCTCCGCTATAATTATCACATGATCAGTCATAAAACACTGCTTCACTATTATATCTTACTATCTGGGTATCCACACGATATGGAATCGTATCAGCGCCAAGGCCGACACCCGCGGCATCGTCCAGTATAAGCCCCGGAAGATCCACACCGGCATATACGGAGCACACGGCGCCACCGCCCAGACGGGGATTCACTTCCATCAGACACATGCGCCGGCTGTCGCAATCATATATACACTGCACAGTCACGGCGCCACGCAGCCCGAACTCTCCGAGCGTACGCTCCACTATAGGAGTTATCTCCGGCACATCCACGGTGATGGTGCGGGTCACCTCGCCTCCGCTCACCTCCAGGCGCCTGCGCTGCACCATAGCTTTCAGAGCACCGGTGTGGGTAGCCACATAGCAGTCCACTGTATATTCAACGCGGCGATCGAATCGCTCTTGTATCAGGTATTCGTCCTCTCTGCCGGCGATGACGTCCATACCCGCGGCATCATTTATCATAAGTATGCCACTTGAGGCCGATCCGAAACGCGGCTTGGCAATCAGCGGACCACAGACATGATCCACTCCTACATGGAACGTCCGTGGCACCGGTATTCCCGCGGCCTCAAAACCACGCGCAGCCGCCACCTTGTCAAACATCAATGTGGAAGCCTCCGCCGTAGAGACCGGAGCGAATATCCGGCCACCGCTCTCAGCCATAAGACGTGATGCCACGGCCACAGCCCCATCGACAAACGGCACTACAATTTTTATGTCAAACTCGTCACAAATGCTGAGCAAATGCCCTACCACATCAGGATCTCCCCACCGTTTGCCTATTATCACATCGCCCTCCACGGCAATGGGCACATGCCTGTCAAGCTCATAACTGTATATCCGGGCTTGCATACCGCGCTCCGCCGCCGATTTCTTGAACAGTCTGGCCATGGACACGCGCTTGGCACCACCAAGAAACAATATGCCTGTGTCCTTCATCACCTGTTGTATATATCCACTTTGTATTTGGCCAGGTTGTCTGCACTGGTAAACCAGTCAATCGTATGCTTCAATCCCTCCTCAAGTGTCACCTCCGGATGCCAGTCGGTGAGGGACGTTATCAGGGTATTATCTCCGCAGAGCCTGAACACCTCGCTTTTGCTTGGGCGCAGACGCTCGGGATCCACCTCGAATTCCACATCGGCCTCCATCAGCCGGGCTATCAGCTCCAGCGTATGCCGCATCGTCACCTCGGTGCCTGTGGCGATATTTATCTCCATGCCTTCCACCCCGGAGGCCTCCGCCAGGGCGATAAACCCGCGGGCTGTATCCTCCACGTAGTTGAAATCGCGTGTCGGTGTCAGGTCGCCTACCTTTATCGTACGCTTACCGGCGGCTATCTGCGAGATAATCGTGGGTATGATGGCACGTGCGCTCTGCCTCGGGCCATATGTATTGAACGGCCGGGCTATCACCACAGGCAGATTGAAAGCATTATAGAAACTTTTGGCTATGGCATCGGCACCAATTTTTGTGGCCGAATACGGCGACTGCGGCTGCCGCGGATGCTTCTCGTCGATAGGCACATACTGAGCCGTACCATACACCTCGCTGGTGGAGGTCACCACAATGCGGTCGCACCCTTCGCTGCGGGCAGCCTGACACATGTTCAATGTACCCTTGATATTTGTATCCACATACGAATCCGGCGCCACATAGCTGTATGGAATCGCTATCAGCGCGGCCAGATGGAATATCGTGCCGCATCCGCGTGCTATCTCACGGCAGAAATCCGAATCACGCACATCGCCGCACACTACTTCCAGATCGGGTGAATGCACATCCTCGAGCCATCCCCAGGAATTGAATGAATTGTACTGCGCCAACGCACGCACACGATATCCGCACGCCAGAAGCGCCTGTGTCAGGTGCGAACCTATGAATCCGCCGGCTCCAGTCACCAGCACCATTTTATTCTTGTCTATCATAGCCAAATATAATAAAGGCACGAGCATCCGGGCATACTCACCCGCTACCCGCGCCTTACACTTTCGTACCCCGAAGGAGAATCGAACTCCTATCAAAAGTTTAGGAAACTTCTATTCTATCCGTTGAACTATCGGGGCTCCTATTTCAATGCAAAGTTAATGCATTTCCGCGAAATTAGCAAATTCCTCGTCAACCTGGCAACAAAAAAAAGGTTTGCAAAGTTTCCAAGCCCTATATTGGAAAAATCAGGTCTATCACAACTGATAATGGCAGCGAGTTCGCT
>X363_Desmarests_Spiny_Pocket_Mouse__coassemble_434_pt1 | contig 26945 bp, 20 predicted proteins | sample X363_Desmarests_Spiny_Pocket_Mouse__metabat2_high_PE_013 | metagenome-assembled genome bin X363_Desmarests_Spiny_Pocket_Mouse
CTTCTAATCCGTCGGTCACGTAGCTCGCTACGCTCCCTCCTCTGTTATAAGAAATCATCTAAATAACACACCACTTCTCTTTTCACATTTCTTTTTAAACAGCCTCTAAATCAGTTTCTGGCAATCTTGATTGATGCTTTGGTGCCGTCGGCGAGTACTGCCGACACCAGATATATGCGTACCGGCCATGCTGATGTATCCACTGAGACTGCCTCGGAGCCTACATCGCCACGGTAGAGTGTATGGCCGGCGGTGTCATACAATGCCACTGACGCAATCACGGCATTGAGGCCACGTATCTGCAACTCATATCCTACAAACCGCGCCTGCACACCGCCCTCGGAGCCGTCAATCCCGATGTCTTCGGTATCGGCGGTGCGGTCAATATAAAAATCCTGCCATTGGGGAGCCGAGCCGAAGGCATCTATAAGGTCAATGGCGGTGAGCAGCTCAACCTTGGGCTGATCCACACCATACCATACATCCTCGCCCAACTCCGGCACCGAGCCCAGAGCCTCGGCATCCACAGTCTGAAGTCCTGTCATTCCTTCCATGGCATGGTCGCCGATGTATTCCAGAGTGGACGGCAGAGACACTGACACCACTTTGTCATGTCCTTTGAATGCATAAGCACCTATGGTATCCACTTGCGCATGCAGCACGTCGGCAATCTCCACACCGGAGACTGATGTATATGAATAGTCGGGAATTGTCCGTACAGTCTCAGGCACGGAAGCTGCAGTGAGCGAAACACAGCCGATGAATGCACCAGTGCCTATCTCACGCAGTCCTGCGGGATATGTCACTGATTCAAGCCGCCTGCATCCGGCAAAGGCGCGGTCGCCTACCTCAAGGAGCGGTGCGCATCCACTCAGGTCGGCCGACTTTAACCCAGTACAGGCAAAAGCCTCAGAGCCTATATTTTGCAGAACTCGGCCAAACGCAACTGAGGTCAATGCCAGGTCGCCCGCGAAAGCTGACTCGCCGATATACTTCACTTTGGCGAACTCCCCCGGCTCAATATCCGACAGCGCCGGGCAATTGGAGAACATAGCGTCTGATATCTTTGTCGCCCCGGCCGTATTGACATCCGTCATAGCCGTGCATCCTGAGAAGGCGTGGCTTCCGAAGATGGTGTATTCATTAAGAGTGACAGATTCCAGAATCGTACACCCGGCAAAAGCACCCGTTCCGACTTCGGCTATACTGGCGGGGACAGAAACAGATTTGAGGGCTGATCCGGCAAAGGCGGCATCGCCTATCACCAGTCCCGCAGTGGCGGGAAACGCCACTGCCTGTATCTGCGAGCCGGCAAAAGCACTCTGCGGGATCCGATTCGCCGGATACACTGCATCGGTATCTACATAGCGTACTATTTCGGCTCTTGACAGGTCAAGGCTCCTCAACGCCGGCATTTCATTCGCAATAAATTCAATATCGGGAGCTGAAATCTCGCCTGTGACCACCAGCTCCGACACCGAAGCAGGACCGGATATCTGCCCCGCCAATGTTCCGGCACGCTCCACATTCACCGTAAGAGCCGACGCGGACATCACAGCAAACAGAAAGCATATTATTGAGAAAAACACATTTTTCATACCACAATCAGGTTTGACTTGCAAAATTACAAAAAAACCAGCAAAGGCGAAAGACACTGCAAAGGCATTCATCAACAAAATTTGTTAACAACCTCTAAATATGAAACTTCATTCAACAATAGCGCGGCAATATGTGTTTGATAAGCAAAGACAAGCGATCGCGACATCTTACTAAAGACATACGATGGGAGAAAAACGGACGGTAGGAAACCGTGAGGCCACACAGCCGACAGCGTATGAAATCGACGCTGCCGATTCTCCGGAAAAGAGTGACAGACGCAAACTATCAAAGGCTGCAGCCCCGATATGTGAGGGTGCAGCCTTTGGTTTATGTGATGCCGGATATTCTCAACGCACAGCCACCTTGGCTATCCTTGCGCCGGCTTTCACAATGTATATACCCGGAGCTACTGGCACAGACACTCTGGCCGCCGTGCCTGAATATACTGTGATACCGCTTGCCGATGTCACAGTGATGTCCACTTCGGCGGGAGCGGCTACATGCACCGCACCATCCAAGGCAGCGATGCCTACATCAGCCACGTCGGCATAAGTGACAGCACTCTTGGCATCCTCTATACAGATATTGTCGACATAAATATAGTTGATATCTTTGTGACATGTGCCAAGCAGACCCAGACGAACTGTTTTAGACTTATATGGCGTGAGATCGGCAGTGAGTTTCACCCAATCGGCGGCATCATCCACACGTTGCAGTGTGATCCATTCTCCGTAATCCTTCTGAATCTGCAACTCAAATGACATATTGCCTGTTGGCATGAGCACATACGCGGTAAGCGCGGGAGCCTGGGCATCGGATATGTCTATTTTGGGGCCGACCCAACGCGATGATGCACCGGGAGCATAACCTGTCATGTCGGCGCTGCCTCCGTCACCATCCTGAGCCTGGTCGGGACGTGCCTTCCACTCCGTGTCATACGATTTGCCGGACACTACCTCACGAATCCACGGCGAGGTGGAAGCAGAGGCAGAAGCAAACGACTCAGCGAAAGGCAGGGTGTATGGTGCTCCAGACAGAATCTTATTCGATTCCGTCTTGTCTTTTATCGCATTGCCGGCATATCCGGCTCCGACATAGAACGATGTCATGGCCTGGGCACCGGTATTGTCAAAATCCACAGTAGCAGAAGTACCTTTCACGTTATCCTTTGCTACCATCGTGGCTGATGAATATATGGTGTATACCACATTGGACACATCCACGTATCCGCCATTCACACCTTTGTCAGCAACAGGAGTCCATGTCACGTAGGCCGTGCCGTCGCAATTGTCGACCAGCGTCACCTGCTCCGGAGCGGCAGGATCATCAATACCTACAAAGACATCAGCTGTGGCAGCTTCTCCCTCCCCTATGGAATTGTAGCATACGACCTTATATGTGTACATGCCTGATGCAGGCACATCCTTGTCAGATACATCCACATGAGTGCCGGGAGCCGTGACACCGAGAGTCTCCACTTCTGCGGCACCACGATACACCACAATCTTTGTGATTTCAGAAAGCTGAGCGCCGCCGGCTGTAAGATTGGGAGCCGTGAATGAAATCCCGGCGGAAATCGCGCCTTTTTCACCCGGGACGACAGAAAGACCGGTCACAGCGGCTGGTATGGCTGTCGACACACCGGCCGAGACTTTGATATTGTCTACAGTGAATGTACTCTGGTTTTTCTCGCTCTTAATATGGAAGGCTATATAATAGACACCGTCAGCCGCCGGTTTTACAGACACTACGTTGTTTATAGCATCGCGGGAGCCTACCTTATATATCAAATCAGAGTCTAAAACAGTGGTGAGCCCTTCGGCTGTGGCCGATGTACCCATAAGCACATCAACCACATTGGTATAATTTGCCGACAGGCAATATCCGTCGAATGACAATTCATAACTGTACCCACCCTGGAGTTTCAGCGGAGGGAGCACGAGATAATCATCGGCATCCATGTTTCTGTTTGCGCGGTATTTGGCCGACTTCACAGAATAATACCAAGTGTTATTGTCCTTGTTTGCGTCAATGACACCGAAAAGATCCATGGAATTGGCATCAGTGAAATCCTCGCTGTATGGAGGCACCATGGCCAGACCCACACGCACAGAATTCGACGCTGTGGATTTACCCTCAACATCGCCATTGACAGGTGTCACGGAATAAGACAGGGTGGAGAGGATCTCTGTGTCGAATTCCTCGGAAAAAGACACACCACTGTGAGCCTCAGCCACCACCTTAGAGTCGGATGAGCGCACGATGCGATAGCGCAGATCGCCGGGTTGCATCCATCCACCATTCACGCCGGCAGCTGGAGCCTCCCATGTAAGCGTGTTCATATTATCATCGCGTGTGAGTGTGACGGATGCGATAGTCTGAGGCACATCATAACCGATGTAGCCTGAGACTTCCTCATCGGGGCCGGCACCGGCGCCGTTAGCGAGGCTGACAGTGAATTTATACATGCCGGATGACGGCACAGTGACATCGGCGGCGCAAGCGCCAACGGTAGCGTTACCGGCAGCAATGACTTCCTGACCCAATTTCACACTATATTTCAGATCCGTGGCATCAAGGTCATTTCCGGCATAGTCCTTGTCCGGGACTGTGAATTTCACCTTGCCGCTTAACGCCGGGCCGGCGAAATCCAATGCAAGCTCCTTCACGGCCGACGGCGCGGCATCAGCCACAGTCTGCGCAGGGAAATAAGCGCCCACCACCTCGTCGCCGTCGGGGAGCGCACCGATAAGTGTGGCCGCGCCAGTGGTGAGATCCACGGTATAAAGGTTGGCGGTTTCGTCCTGTAAATTGGCAAACCAATAGAATACGCCTGTAGCAGGGTCAATCGCCGCAGACTGGTCGAAATACGGACGCACGCCAGTATCGCCGATACGGGTCAGGTTGCCTGAAGCTGTATCCACCCTCACGAGGTATCCGCCGTCGGCTGAGGTCTTGGATGAACTTGCTGTGATGCCATACAGATTGCCTTGCGCATCAAAAGCCATCACCTGAAGCGGAGCCTGCATATCTCCGACGGTAGTTTTGGTATCTGCGGCGACATCCCATATCTTGAGTTTGCATATAAGACCCTTGGATGCCTCGTCGTAATCGTAACCGCTGCAATACACCTTTCCATCGGCCGGATTCACCGCCGATGATATGGCCCAGTGGCTGTAGGCCGTGGCCAAGTCGTAGCCCATGGACTTGCGGCTCTTCTCTGTGCCGGTGGTAAGATCGTACACATAATAGCTCGCATCACTCACATACCCGTATTCGACAAGGCAACGGTAAGTGTGCACCTCGTCACCAATCACCACGGTATTGCCGTTGGCCCAAAGACGCGGCACAGCGTTGAGCATACGGCGCGACACCGGAGCGGTGGCAGTGTAGGAATAAAGGCCCAGTATATCCTGATTCTTGCTATTGTCATACATCAGGATTCCGTGTATACGCAAATTGTCGGCCGAAGGAGATTTCCAGATCGGATTATCGGCCATGGCAGGGGCTGAAGATAGCATGGCAACCCCCGCAAAAGAGAGTAATAGTTTTTTCATATCTGATTGGTTATGTGATTCAGAGGACAAATGATAGTCCGGAGATGGAGGAGAGCCTGGAGCGCAGCTCAGACTCAAGATCCGCGTTAAACCGGATCAGCAGAGAGCAAGTATTGTCGAACTGCTGGCTAAGAACAGTGACATCAGACCGTTTTGCGATCTTCATCACATCATTCATCACCATATAAGGGAATGTGAACGAGATTTCGGCCTGCTGGTGGCATTCGATGATTTCGCCAGAGGTGATAGCCTCGCGGGCAGCCTCGCGGTAAGCAACTATAAGCCCGGACGTGCCTAATTTAATCCCGCCGAAATAGCGCACCACCACTATCACGATGTTGGTGAGATTGAATGAATTGATCTGTCCGAGGATTGGCTTGCCTGCTGTGCCCGAAGGCTCGCCATTGTCAGATGAAAGAAAATCAGTGCGTGCCGGGCCCACCATATAGGCCCAGCACACATGGCGTGCGTCGTGATATTTATTCGCTATTTCAGCTATCCGCTCCTTGGCCTCCGAAGCGGTCTGCACCGGGATGGCAAATGAGATGAACTTGCTCATCTTCTCACGGTACAGCCCTTCGGACGGCTCTCGCAGAGTGTAATATATGTCCATCAATAAACGTGTGAATCTGTGTCAATCTCCTTTTCTGTAAGAGGAGATGAATTGAGCTTTGACCACACATACCAGATGTATGCTACCACAACAGGCACAAGCAGCGACACCCAGCTCATCACTGTGAGTGTGAACTCCGACGAGGAGCTGTTGGCAATCGTGAGCGAACTCTGCTGATCAAGCAGCGAGGGATAGTAGGCGGTGCCGTTGTATCCGGCGAGGAAGAAAAGCACCATCACCACAAGCACAGTGCCGATGCCACTGAGCCATATGCCCTTTCGGTATCCGGGACGGAAAGCCGTGAGGCCGATGGCCGCGAGCACCAGCACAACACCCGCCAGGAGCATAGGCACGCACCACCACATATGCCACAGATTATTCCAATATATATAATCCTCTGCCACCATCGCGCCGGATACATCCTCACGAAAGCCTGACTGCAGGAACAGCAGAATTGCAAATCCTATGAACAGTACGGCGAAAATCAAACCATTGTACAGAGTACGGCGGCGCATCAGGCTGTCAAACTCCGAGCCGGCGGAAATATTGTTGACGAAATACATGCATGCCTGTGTACGCGCCAGGAAAAACACCACGAAGCCCAATAGCAGACATCCGGGCTGTATCATGGCCTCAAGACCATGGGTAGGCGACCACCGGGAGATGCATGGGGCTGAACCGTCAAGCAGGTTGCCCTTTATGACTGTGAACTCGGCACCGAAGAACATCATGCCCACAGCCACACCGAGCATCACGCATCCGAAGAGGCCGTTGAACAGCAACAGGCCGTCGTAGAGCCGTGTGCCGTACAGATTGCCCGCCTTGCGGCGGAACTCATAGCTGAAAGCCTGCACCACAAAACTCAGCAGGATGAGCATCCAGAGCCAGTAGGCACCTCCGAAGCTGGTGGAATAGAACAGAGGGAACGACGCGAAGAAAGCGCCGCCGAACACCACAAGAGTGGTGAACGTGAATTCCCATTTGCGCCCGAGCGAATTCACAAGCAGATTCTTGTACTGCGGGAGGGCGCTCCACAGCATCGACTGTCCGCCCTGCACAAAAAGCAGGAACACCAGGACTGCACCAAGCACGGATATTAACAGCCACCAATAAGCTTGTAGATATTGAATTTCCATATTCCTTTAATGTTTAGCGTCCTCAATATTAGTTTTGCTGGCCCGGGAGATGTAACGCAGCATTATGCTGATCTCGGCCACAAGCAGAAGCGTGAACAGTACGGCAAATATCCAGAATGTGACTTGAACATTTGATGCCGGGATATCTGAGATGGCCACGCCTACAGGCAGAATATCCTGAATAGTCCATGGCTGACGCCCGACCTCAGCCACAATCCACCCTGACTGAGAACATATCCACACTACAGGTATCGATATTATACCCACCCACTGCAACCATGATTTCTGCAAGAAACCTGGCTTGTGATAGACCGCAAAAAGCAATACCATAAAGAGCAGCAGCAGATAGCCACCAGCAGCAACCATTATATGAAATGTATAGAATGTGAGTGGGACATTGGGGACTGCCTCGTCAACGGATTTCAGGTATCCGTAGCCAAAGAATCCGTAATTTTCCTGAATGCGTGCGGCGGCATCGGCCATCGCAGCCGTATCGCCGGCGGCCTGTGCCACCCCGTAATCGCGGAGCGCCTGCTGGGCGCGGCGGCCGATCTCAATGCGTTCGGCATAGCTGACGGTATTGACTGTGTCACCGTCGGCATTGACCGACACGCCGGCTATGAGGTCGTTGATGCCGGGGACGAACGAATGCGGGGCGCCATTAGCCAGTACAGAGAGGCCGAAAGGAATGTCGATGGAGAAATGCATCGCCTCCTTGTCGTCGCCAGGACGTTTATCCGTATTGATGAATCCCCACGCCACAAGATTCTGACCGCAAGCACCGTCGTAAAGTCCTTCCATGGCGGCGAGTTTCATGGGCTGCACACGAGCCACCTGCACAGCGGATCCATGTCCGGTATACATCACCAACAGGGATCCGGCCAGACCGACCCATACAGCCACCTTGAGCGATTTGCGCGCCATCTCCACATTCCTTTTCTTGAGCAGCAGCCAACTGCATACACCCACAACGAATACGGCGGCGAGCACCCAGCCACTGGTCACGGCATGGGCGAATTTGTTCAGTGCGACAGGACTGAGAGCCACTGCCCAGAAATCATCCATGACATTGCGCATCTGGGCAGGATCAAACCTCATGCCCACGGGATATTGCATCCATGCGTTGGCTATCAGAATCCACAGTGCAGACAGCGACACCCCTGCCGCAGTAAGCCATGTGGAAGCAAGGTGAAAGCCACGGCTGACCTTCTTCCATCCGAAAAACATCACGGCGACAAAGGTAGCCTCCATGAAAAACGCCAGAAGCCCCTCGATTGCGAGCGGAGCCCCGAAAATGTCACCGACAAACCAGCTGTAATTAGACCAGTTGGTGCCGAACTCAAACTCAAGTATAATGCCTGTGGCCACACCGCATGCAAAATTGATACCGAAGAGTGTCATCCAGAACTTGGTGATACCTTTCCATTTCTCATCTTTGGTGCGCACATATATCGTCTCCATTATTGCCACAATCAGCGACAAGCCGATAGTGAGCGGCACAAAAAGCCAATGGTACATGGCAGTGAGAGCGAATTGTGCTCTGGACCAGTCAACTACACTAAGCAGATCGTTCATTTTTATTTGGTTATGGTTCTACATATCATTGATCATGGCCGATCTTACGGCAACGGCACGGTCATCATCGTTATCGTACCGGCTGCCAAGCAGATCGGGAAAGAAAAAGACCTTCAGCACGGCGAAAATCACAATCAGCTTAATTATGATGATAAGCCACAACTTACGACCGACGGTCATATTCCTGAAACCATCGGCATAAAATCGCCAGATTCTGATCGGCCATGCTATTTTCTCATTGTCTTCCATGGCAGTTGCAAATATATGTAATTATAACAATCTTGACAACAATTTGAATCAAAAAAACGATACAATAATCCAAATGGTATAAAACAATAGCCCGGCACCATGGACTGGCACCGGGCTTAAAGTATAGGCTGTGGAGTCTTATGCGTTGCGAGCCTTGTCAACAACAGCCTTGAAGGCTTCGGGATTGTTGAGGGCGAGGTCGGCAAGAGCCTTGCGGTTGATTTCGATACCGGCTTTGTGGATCATGCCCATGAGTTTGGAATACGAGAGGTTTTCCAGACGGGCAGCAGCGTTGATACGCTGGATCCAGATAGCGCGGAAATTAGCTTTTTTGTCCTTGCGGTCGCGGTATGCATATGTAAGACCTTTTTCCCAGGTGTTCTTGGCAACGGTCCATACATTGCGGCGGCAACCGAAATAACCGCGTGTAAGTTTCAGGATTTTTTTACGACGTGCGCGTGATGCTACGTGATTTACTGATCTTGGCATTTGAGATAATTTTGTGGACGCCAGCGGCAAGCCACACTAAGGCTGCTCTTATGAGCTGGGCACCCGGTTAGTAATGAAATTATATCTTCACGAGATTGATTGGAGAACAGCTTATTTGAGGCCAAGCAGAGCCTTGACATTCTTCTGGTCGACTGATGCTACCAGGCCGGAGTGTGTAAGGTTACGTTTCTGCTTTTTGGTTTTCTTTGTGAGAATGTGGCTGTGATAAGCATGTTTTCTTTTGATTCTTCCTGATCCGGTAAGGGCGAACCTCTTTTTGGCACCGGAATTAGTTTTAATCTTGGGCATTGTTTTAATTAGTTTATCGTGTTATATAATCAGTGTCCAGCACGTGGACTTATTTTATTTCTTTTTTGGCGAAAGCATGATGATCATACGTTTGCCTTCGAGCACGGGCATCTGTTCCACTTTCCCGTATTCCTCAAGATCGTTGGCGAAGCGCAGCAACAGCACCTCACCCTGCTCCTTGAACAATATGGAGCGACCTTTGAAGAACACATAAGCCTTTACCTTAGAGCCTTCCTGCAGGAAGCCTATGGCATGCTTGAGCTTGAAGTTGTAATCATGATCATCTGTCTGAGGTCCGAAACGTATTTCCTTAATAACGACCTTCACCGATTTGGCTTTCTGCTCCTTGAGCTTTTTCTTCTGCTGATACAGGTACTTCTGATAGTCAAGAATCTTGCATACGGGAGGGTCAGCCTGCGCGGAGATTTCCACCAGATCAAGCTCAAGCTCATCGGCAATATGACGGGCCTCCTGAATGGAATATATGCCTGGGGTGACATTGTCGCCGACAAGGCGCACCTCACGTGCACGTATCTGCTCGTTGATAGCGTTAGGGCTGTCTTTCTGACCGGGGCCACGGCGCTGCTGGGGGTTATTGTTGCGTTGCATCGGGCGCGGCGATGCGGGACGCGGACCCGGATTGTAGGGCTTTTTCTCCATTCAGTGGGGTTATTGATTAATCATTTCGTTGACTTCGCGAGTCAAATTTTCTGCAAAGGTAGCAATTTTTACGGAACCTTGGTCACCCTGTCCCTGTTTTCTTACAGAGACCTCGCCATTTTCCTGTTCTTTCTCACCGACGATGAGAAGGTAAGGTATGCGTTTAAGCTCATTGTCGCGGATACGCTTGCCAATTTTTTCATTGCGGTCATCGACTATCGCGCGTATGTCGGCTTGTGAGAGTTCGTCGGCCACCTTACGGGCATAGTCGGCATATTTTTCGCTGATGGGAAGCACCACAACCTGATCGGGAGTGAGCCATAGCGGGAATTTACCCGCAGTGTGCTCAAGCAGCACAGCCACGAATCGCTCCATGGATCCGAAAGGCGCACGGTGTATCATGACCGGACGGTGCTTCTGATTGTCAGCGCCGGTGTATTCGAGCTGGAAGCGCTCCGGGAGGTTATAATCCACCTGGATCGTACCGAGCTGCCAACGACGGCCTATGGCATCCTTGACCATAAAGTCGAGTTTCGGACCGTAGAATGCGGCCTCACCAAGCTCCTTGCGGGCGGGAAGACCTTTTTCGGCGCATGCTTCGATGATAGCGTTCTCAGCCAAATGCCAATTCTCGTCAGACCCGATATATTTTTCTTTGTTCTTGGGATCACGGAGCGAGATCTGAGCTTCAAAGTTGTCAAATTTCAAAGCCTTGAAGATGTAGAAGATGATATCCATCACTTTGAGGAATTCATCTTTGATCTGGTCGGGCGCACAATATATATGTGCATCGTCCTGCGTAAAGCCGCGGACACGTGTCAGACCATGGAGCTCACCCGACTGTTCGTAACGGTACACAGTGCCGAATTCAGCCAATCGCAGAGGCAGGTCGCGATAGCTGCGGGGCAGAGCGCGGAATATCTCGCAGTGATGAGGGCAGTTCATTGGCTTGAGCAGGTATTCCTCGCCTTCCTCAGGTGTGTGGATGGGCTGGAAAGAATCCTTGCCGTATTTAGCGTAGTGTCCTGATGTGACATACAGGTTTTTATTACCAATATGCGGAGTGATCACCTGTTGATATCCGTATTTTTTCTGAATCTTGCGCAGGAACTGTTCAAGACGGTCGCGGAGAGCGGTACCTTTGGGAAGCCACAATGGCAGACCGGCGCCAACGTTGGCCGAGAATGCGAAAAGCTCCATTTCCTTGCCGAGTTTGCGGTGATCGCGCTTTTTTGCCTCCTCAAGCAGGGCAAGATATTCATCGAGCATCTTCTTCTTGGGGAAAGTGATGCCATATACGCGCACAAGTTGATTGCGCTTTTCATCTCCGCGCCAGTATGCACCGGCGAGCGAAGTGATTTTCACAGCCTTGATGGGTGCTGTGTCGGGAATGTGCGGGCCGCGGCAGAGATCGGTAAAGCTGCCCTGCGTATAGGTGGTGATATGGCCATCCTCAAGCTCGCTGATAAGTTCGCACTTATATGTTTCGCCACGGTCGCCGAACATAGCCAGGGCATCAGCCTTGGATATATCGGCGCGGACTATCTGCTGTTTTTCGCGGGCGAGTTCGAGCATCTTTTCCTCGATTTTCTGGAAGTCGGCTGAGGTAATCTGATGTTCCCCCGGATCGATGTCATAGTAGAAGCCATTCTCAATGGCAGGGCCGATGCCGAATTTCACGCCGGGATAAAGCTGCTGCAGAGCCTCGGCCAGGAGATGTGCCGAGCTATGCCAGAAGGCGTGCTTGCCTTCTGGATCATCCCATTTGAAAAGTTTTATGGATGCATCGGCATTGATAGGTCTGGTGAGATCCCACTCCTGTTCATCAACAGATGCTGCCAATACATCCTGAGCAAGACGCGGGCTTATGCTCCCGGCAATCTGCAGAGGTGTGACACCTGCTTCGAATTGCTTGACCGACTGGTCGGGAAAAGTAATATTAATCATTATAAATCAATTGCTTACACATAATTCAACCGAGAATACACGCATCTCGGAAAAAAAATCGGCACAAATTTACACAAAATCCGTCAATTACAAAAGTGTTTTTAACACAATTTTCTGAAGGCGATTTAAATTTTGAGTTCAGCGAATTTTGAATCGGGTCAGTACGCATGTGGGATCAGGCGGGAAACGCCTGAACTGGCCGATCTGGCGGAAGGGATGCGGCGTTTGGAATATAGAGGGGCGTGACACGGCCAGAAGGGTCAATCGCGACATAATTGGGGGCAGGAGTCCTGCCATCATCTTTTTGATCAGCAGGATTCTCTGCATCGGGGACAGCCTGAGCGGGAGCTTCGGCATCAGTGGCGTTTTCACATGCGACATCGGAGCCTTCGAGCATGAATATGAGGGATTTGAAGAGCGCCAGACGCATGGCGGGCATCTTTTCGGGCATTTCGCCGGTGAGGCGATAGCGGGTGACGTCAGCAATGATCCTGTCCTGCATTGGTTTTGAGAGGTGCGCGATAGCCTTGAGGCAGTCTTGAGTGAATGTTTTCATAGTTTTTAGTCTTTAGTCGTTTGTTTTTGCATTGCAAAGATAATACAATAATTTGTATTATGCAAATAATTTACGATATTTTACATTTTATATTTCTCAGATTGCAGACATGAGATTCAGCCTATCATCTGGCCGCAAGGAGGATATGCAGCAAAACCGGGGCTGGGCTGCACTCGCCCCGGGTTACTAATGTGTAGTCGGTCGCTTCGCTACAAAAAATAGGCCGCTTAGGCGACCTGGGAAGCATGGGGAAGCCTAAGCGGAAAAACGCTCCATTGCATTCCGCTCCAATACCCATCGGCCGGTGCCCTTTGTACCCCCACGTTCCGCATGCTGCGCATGCTCCACATGGGGCTATTGCCTCCGCGCCGCCCTGCGGCGCATCTTGATGTCTTTTCAGGGAGGGGGGTCCAAATTCGGGCTTATGCCTTGGGAGCATCATCGGACGCACCGAGCTGAGCTACGATGGCGGAGAGGTCAAACTGGGGGATCTCGATGGTGTCGAGATAGTCCTTTTCCAAATTCTCAAGGCTTCCTTTGGCATCGGATTCAAGCCAAAAATCCTCAACCTGTGAAAATTCCTCAAGGATCTCATCATTAGTCACCGACGGCATGCACGCACGAAGTGCCCGGAAAAACTTGACCTCCGAATACTCCACCTCTTCATCGGCATATATCATATCAATCGCCACGCCGAGCAACCGCATGGCCGTGGCGGCATCAGGAGCGGTGTCGCGTATGTCCGCGAGATAAGCCGACATGAAGCCTTTACCTTTGGCATTCAGCTCGGCCGTGAGCCGGCTTAATTTTTCGTCTATGGCAGAATCGCCTGACACGCCCATACGGGCATCCAGCTTTTTAATCAGCTTGATCTCCTCGGGCGATATTTCGCCATCACAAGCCATCACCGCAAAAGCGGTATTCAGATATATATTGTCCGTCATAATCACAACTTCTACTATAAATTAACATTTTATCGGAAAGTCCCAGCAGTTCAATCAGAAACCGACACGGCGACGCTGTTCCACGACACCCTCCATCTTCTCGCGCATACGTTGATAATCCGCAATGACACCGGCAGTCAAAGACGGCTGGCAACCGGCGATCGCTTCCTCAAGCTGAGCCTGCGAGATTTTCACATCGTCGAAGGCCGCATGGGTGGCAGCCTCATTGACCACATAAGCGATATCCGAGGCAACATAATTTTCTGTTAGCGACGCGAGCTTCGGGAAGTCAATCGTGGAGTCGTACGGACGCCCCTGCATATGCAGCTCGAACATTGCGGCACGTGAATCCTCATCCGGAATAGGTATGTATATCACTTTGTCGATGCGTCCGCGGCGAAGCACCGCCGGGTCAATCATGTCCGGACGGTTGGTAGTCGCAATCACAAACACGCCGGTCTCACCACAATTGTTGAGCTGTGTCAGAAATTCATTCACCTCGCCAGCCTGATGCTCCGTACCGGTTTTTCCTCTGGCAGGCACAAGCGCATCAAACTCATCAAAACATAATATGGTAGGAGCATTTTTCCGCGCCTCTTCAAAAAGCTGCCCAATCTTTTCCTGCGATCCATGGACGTAGATAGAAGCCAGATCCGAGGACTTCACTAATTTGAAATTATAACCCGCTTCCTCGGCAAATTTTTCAGCCATGAACGATTTGCCGCATCCCGGAGGCCCATAAAACAGCACTCCGTTAGGAATCTGTAATTTGTATCGTTTTGCTTTCTCAGTATCTCTCAATATATTGAGCACACTTTTATGAAGCATTGCTTTAAGCTCCTCCATGCCGGCCACATCGGCAAAGCCGTTGCCTTTGGGCGTGTCTGAATATGCTGAAAAGGCATCTTTGCGGTCGGCCGCGGTAGATGGAGATTGCGCAGGAGGCTCCACACGGATTTTACCATTGAGAGCATCCATAAACTGGGCGGCGGATTCAAAACGATCCTCCACCTCAAAGGCCAGTGCCTTGCGCATCACATTCAGCAGGTTTTCATCAAGTTCAAATTTGTCGGTGGCAGGCATCAGCAGCGCAGTGGATTTCTGCCTGAGCAGATACTGCTTGCGTTTGTCAGGCGATATGGTAGAAAGGTCGCAAAACCATGGAAGCGTGCCGAAAAGCAACTGATAGATGAGTGCGCCAACTGAGTACAGGTCGCTCTGAGGGGTAGAGACACCGTCGAAGCGCTCGGGCGCGAGATAAAACCAGTTCAGACCGTCGATCTGCTGCTGAAGCGCATCCTTGAGATATCGCGCGCTACCGAAATCTATGAGCTTCACTGCGCGCGGGTCCTTGCTTGACAGATCAATTATCACGTTCAAAGCCGTGATCTCGTTATGTATCACAGGCTCGGGCTGCTCATGCATGTATTTGAGGGCAGCCAGCACACCCAAGGCTATCTCCTTGGTGTCGTAGACACTGAGCGTCTGCGCACGCTGAAGCCTGTCGGCCACGGTCTCGGAACTGATAAATTCCTGTATCATCACCTGAAGCTGCCGACCACTGGCATTCACAGCCAACGTATCTGTGACTCGCGGCAGCTGGCTGTGATTCAGCTGCTTCAGAATAGATATCTCGCAGATAGCGCCATCGGTGTCCATCTGATCCGGGCGCAGCATCGACGGGTCGATCACTTTGCAGAAATACCGGTTGCCATCGGAGCCACGCACACGATAGGTTTCCGATGCGTAGCCTTGCTTGATGGGAAAGACTACGGTGTAGTCCCCTATCCTATCGTTGGATTTGAAATACATAACAATTGATTAATGGCGTACTACATCGTCGGCCGGCTTCTCGCTCGCCGGAAGGAGTTCGCGGATCTCAAACGCAATCGGACGGAGCTGGTCGGCCGTAGGCGCTCCGGAGAGCATCTGCATGCCGCGGTCCACAAGCTCGCGGGCACGGGCGCGGTTGGTCCAGCTCTTCTGGTTGAACTGCTGATTCCACTGGCGGATCCACACAATGTAGAATTCCACCTCGGCTATGCGGTAGTCAAGGTTCCACATCTTGCTGTAGAGATCCTTGGCAAGCTCGACATCCTGACGTGCCTCCACCTGCTCTTTCTCCTGACGCAGCTGTTCGATGAGTTGCGTGGTGGAGGCATTCCCATACTTCTGATTGTCGGCGCAAAGTTCGTCGTACATGCTCTGTAGGCGACGCTGCTGACGCTCCCAGGCGCCTACGGCATATTCACGGTCGATGTCGCGGCAGAGAGCCTGCAATTCGTTGATAATGCCCTCGGCAGCATCACGATCGGATGTGTCACTGTTGTGAAAGCGTTGTTCTATGATGTCAAGACGGTTTTTCAGTGGCTCCTGAGCCAGCTCACGCACGCGCTTGCGTGCGTCGTATATTATGCCGTTGATGGCGCTCTCGGTCGGGGCTGATGTCTTGCTGTTGGTGACACGGTCGGTGAGATCCACGGTCATACCGAGGCTTGGCAGCTCCACCTCGAATTTGTCGATCGTGCCCGAACGCTCGGCATGCAGCTTCACCAGAATCTCACTTCCGGCATGGAGCACAGCCGGGATATCATCACCTGTGAGGAATACGTCGTATACCCTCTGGCAGTATAGAGCGCGTGTGCCCGGGAGCACCTCCTCCACCTGGTAGAGCGTGAGTCGGATGCTGTCCTCCAGCACCCCGGGTCGGATATCCTTTGGCACTTTCAGTCCGCGAATCTCACCGTTGGCCGGCAGCTTGCGGCTTTTTTCGAGACCTTCGATGGGATCGAACACCTCCACCCCGTCGCTGTTCATAGTGCCCAGCCCGAGAGCCATGGGTATGACCGCGCTGTCCAGACCTGCTATACCTTGTATGATGGATATCTGATCAGGCTCGCATTCCAGGCGGGTGCCACGCTCATCGTAGCAGCGCACATCGAAAACGTTGGTGGCATCGGTCTTCAGAGGAAGCGCCACCACGTCGCCGACAGTGTCGACTGTACACATCGGGGATGTGAACATACCGTCCTTACGCACAAATTCTATCTGCACGGCATCAGCATCATAGTTGTCGCATTTGTCCTTCAGCAGCGATACCGACACCCATTCCTCCTCCTCCACCGAGGTGCTCTGGTAGTTGATGGCGAGCTGCACTTTCGAGCGGTCGCGCGTGGCATCGGCCACTTCCTCGGGCACATCGAGCGTCATGCCATAGATGGAGGCACCGGCGGCGACGCAGGTCATGGGGTCGATGGATGTATCCACATTCGGTGTAATCTGCTCGCGCAGCATCCTGCGGATCAGCGGAGCATGGGTTGGACCTCCCACCAGGATGAGGGCACCAAGGCTGTCGCCGCTGATATTATTGCGCCGCAGAAGTTCCTTTGTCAGATCCACGGCCTTCTGATAGATCGGTGTGGAAATATCCTCAAGCATCTGGCGCGTGATGGTGAGCGACAGGGCTATCTCCTCGCCGTTGTCGTCCACTCCGTAATCCTCGCCAAGGTCTGTCTCCAGGTCATAGGAATCATTGAACGACAGCTGTATCTTTGCCTCCTCGGCCTTGGCCTTCCACATGTCGGAGAATGATTTGGCCTTGTTGGCCAGAATATTGTCTATCGAATAATTCTCCTTGATGTACGGCAGTATTATATTGTCAATGATGGCGCGGTCGATGTCCTTGCCACCAAGTTTGTTATTACCGGCGGTGTCAATGGCCTGCATGATGCCACCCTCGATCTTCATAAGAGCCGCGTCGAAAGTGCCGCCGCCAAAGTCGAACACCACCCAGTAGGCATCTTTCATCTTGGAGTCAAGTCCGAAGGCGATTGACGCGGCCACCGGCTCCTGAATCAACTCAACATGTTCGAAGCCGGCCATTCTGGCCGCGCGCTTGGTGGCATCCTTCTGGGTATTGTTGAACATGGCGGGAACGGTGATCACGGCAGTGACCACATCATCATCAAGGATGCATTTCTTGAGTTCCTTCAGCACTTCCGCCGACAGGAATTCCGGGGCCACAGATTTGCCGAAGTTAGGCACTTCGTAGATATGATCCGTGCCCATCAGGCGTTTGAATTCAATGAAAGTATTGAATTTATAGTTGGAATTTTTGAATGCCAGAGCATAGTCCTTGCCAAGTTGTGCGCGGGCACGGGCTCCGACAATAGTCTTTCCAGTGCGGTTGAATGCCACACACGACGGTGTGGTATCGCTCTGCATACCGTTCTTCTTCACCACGGCCTTGCCGTTCTCGAATCTTGTGATGGCAGAGTTGGTTGTACCCAGGTCTATGCCATATATTATTTTTTGAGAAGCCATTATTATGATGTATTGGAGATTATTGTTCGTCTGGATTGAAGGCTACGGCCACGGAAGCGGGCTGTATCATGACACCGCGGTACATCACACACGGGCGCACCACCCTGCGTATTATCATCTTGCCTGGCTCGACACTGTCGTCCTCCTCCATGGTCACATCCATGTTATAACCCTCTTTGTATTCCGTGCCTATAAGAGCAGGGATCTCATATCCTTTATCTTTGAGCGACGAGGCGATGGCTGCCGCACGGTTTTTGAGCTGTGACACGCCTTTGGTCTTCGGATCCATGAATGCAAGATTCTGCTCTATGCGCGCCATCTCATTAGCCACTGAAAGCACCAGCGAATGATCGGCCTCGGCAGGCCTGTCGGTTGAAACATGCTCGAATTTCTCGCCCAGCTTGAGCTGGCTTTCGAGCAGAGAAGCAAGTTTATTGTCAAGAGCCACGGACTGCTCCTCAAGTTTGCGGTTGGCCTCCTTGACCTCGGCCAGATCATCTGAGCCACGGCCTATGCGCCTGCGGAGCATGAAATACAGCAATAGCGACAGTACGATAAGAGCAGCTATGCACACCGCACCGTATTTCCATATTGATTGCATCTCCCGGTCGGCTGTGGCTTTGTGCGATGCCACAGTCTCGTCGGTGGATTTCAATTGCATACCCAGCGTAGAGCGCACTTCGTTGACCGAAGCATTCAGAGCCGAGTCACCGGCACAGATCTCTCGGCGAAGCTCTATGTCTTTGGCCGTAAGATCCCTCACGGATCCTTGCAGGCGCCTTATCTCGCTGGCCTGGTTATTGACCTGGCTTTTCAGTTTTGAGTTTTCATTACGCAGGATTGAGATCTGCTGTTGCAGGTCGATAGTCTGCGACAGGGAATCAAGGCCTCCCGTCAGAAGCAGTGCGGCGAAAAGTAGTTTTTTCATTTCAGATTTCAATTGGTACACAGATTAATAAGAAACGCTATACCCAGATATATCAAGATCTGGGCTATACAGCCCAAGGACTTGTCGGATGAGCCGCCTGTGGCAGTCCCTCCTGTGTTCACAGCCGGGGGCGTGGTCTGGTTTACCTGGTCATGAAGGCCTTTGAGGATGTCGCGGTTGTTGGTGAATCTGGCGCGGGTGTCGGAATCCATTGCCAGGGCTGAAACTCGCGTGGTGAGATTCCACGCGGCATTCACAGCGTCGCGGTACAGGTTGTAGGCCTGGCGTTCGAATGTTGAGCCTGACTGAGCCTCATTGAACACTTTCTGCTTGGCATTCACCTCGGCAATCATATTGTGGAGCACATTGTTCACCACGAGCGACGATGTTTTCAGATAATACGGGTCGCGGCTGCCTTTTTTGTCGCGTATGCTTGCCAAAGCGGCCATAGTGGCGTTGATCAATGTCCACGCATGCTGTATTTCATCCGGCTTGCTGCAATAATCGTTAAGTGCCTGGTGTATCACTTTATCTTCGGCGTTGACATCTGCCGGCGCGGATGAGGAGATATTGCTGTTGATTGTGTTCAGATTCTCCTGGCAGCGCTGCCTGGCCATCTGACCAGCTGCCATTGCAAGAGCAGTCTCCATCATTGGCTTCACCTTGACGGCCACATTGTCCACCCCGGAATCGTTATGGTAATCAATGGCACACTGTAGCACCTCGTTGGCCGCCTTGTCCGCTATATTGCGATACTGGATATCCTGCGCACCCACAAGATTGCTCAGCCTCGCCAACAATGGCCTAACTTTCCTCGCCAGATCCTCTCCGGCGGCAAAAGCGTCGGCCACCGACTTGCCACGGCGTTCCTTGGCTACGGCAATGGCATCGGTTATGGCCTTGACAATCGGTGCCACAGCCTTGTCCTTAGCGGTCGATATCCATGTCTCGGAACAGCCCTGTGGCATGAGTTGCGAGAAGTCCACATTTGTGGCAGAATCCGTAACCTCCGATATATAGTTTTCAATCAACACAGTGGACGGAGCCGCAGTATGCAGTCCCACTCCTTCCTGGAATTCCCTGGCATACGTACCGTAGAGCGTTGACAGACAAGAGGAGGCCGCAGCGTAGTCGCCTTTGATCATATGCAAGACAGCCCTGTTCTGCAGCGACGACATATTATCGATACGCTCCCATATAGAAAGCGCCATATCTATGTTTCCCTCGGAGAGCTTAGTCAATGCTGAATTATCGGCATTATTGCCGGAATGCATCAGCCAGAACTGGGCATAGCGCAACTTGTCGTCTTCAATCGTAAGTTTGGAGTCTGCATCCTCAATGGCCTGGGCGTTGCGATCCACAGAGCCTAACGCTGCACACATGTCCATTGGAAATGCCACTGGCTTGCCGACGCGCATGAAAGCCTTCATTCTGTTCTTGTTGGACAGAATGTCTTTCATCGTGGCATTCGAACACACGCCCAGGATCCTGAATGGGTTGTTTCTGATGATATCAAGCATATGGATGTATTTTTCTACTTGTGAGTATATTTGATAAGGATACTATTCGTTATCTGATGGCTGTGGCAGGAATCCGGACACATCATGGCCATGGCTAAGCAGATCCCTTATTAGCGACGAACTGATATACGCATGCTCGGGCGATGCCGCGATCATCACTGTGTCAACACCGCCAATGCGCATATTGGCATCGGCGATGTCCCGCTCATATTCATAATCCTTCACCGACCGCACACCGCGCAGGATGAAGCGCGCGCCCACCTGATGGCACAGATCTATTGTCAGTCCGCTCCAGCACACCACCTGCACACGCTCATCGCCAGCATACAATGCTCGTATGGATGCGGCTCGCCGTTCCGCATCCTGCTGCATATCTGGTTTATGAATGTTCACACCCACGCTTATCACCAGACGGTCGAAAAGTTCGAGCCCGCGCCTGACTATGTCGGCATGGCCTATGGTAAACGGATTGAATGTGCCTGGAAACACCGCGATTTTCATGATATATCCGTATCGTCTTCTACTACAAGGTTATTGATGATGAATGTCTGCCGCTCCATTGTATTCTTACCCATGTAAAATTCGAGCAGGGATGCCACATGGTCGTCCTTCTTGAGCGAAACGCGATCCAGACGTATGTCCGGGCCGATGAATCCGGCGAATTCATCAGGGGATATCTCACCAAGACCTTTGAAGCGCGTGATCTCCGCGTCGTCACCGAAATGCGCTATGGCACGCTGACGCTCCGTGTCATTGTAGCAGTAAAACACCTCATCAGGCTCATCTGCGGCGCGCTTGCGACGGCTCTGAGCCTTGCGTGAGCGCACACGGAAAAGCGGCGTCTGCAATACATACACATGTCCTTTCTTTATAACCTCGGGATAGAATTGCAGGAAGAAAGTGATCAGGAGCAGACGTATGTGCATGCCGTCTACATCCGCATCAGTGGCTATTATTATTTTGTTATACCTCAACCCGTCGATACCAGCCTCAAGATTCAGCGCGGCCTGCAGCATATTGAACTCATCGTTACGGTACGTGATCTCACGTGTCAGACCATACGTGTTTTTAGGCTTGCCACGCAGCGAGAACACTGCCTGGGTGGCTACATTCCGGATCTTGGTTATCGATCCGGCCGCGGAGTCGCCCTCAGTGATGAAGATCGACGAGGCCTCCTTTTCCTCATCGGTGCCACGCACATCGTTGAGATGTACAGTACAGTCAAGGAGTTTCTTGTTGTGAAGGTTGTTGATCTTAGCTTTTTCTTTGGCGAGTTTAGCCACACCTGCCATCGCTTTGCGGGCGCGCTCGCTCTCCTGCACTTTTTTCAGGATCACATCGGCCACCTCAAGGTTGCGGTGCAGATAATTGTCAAGCTCTTTCTTGATGAAATCGCCCACGAAGCGGGCCACGGTGGGTCCTTCCGGACTTACATCACGCGATGCGAGCTTCGATTTCGTCTGTCCGTCAAACTGTGGCTCCTGTATCTTTACTGATATCGCCGCCACCATGCCGTTGCGTATGTCCGAGTAGTCGAAATCCTTGCCGAAGTATTCCTTGAGCGTACGCGACACCGACTCCTTGAAAGCAGTCAGATGCGTACCTCCCTGTTTGGTATTCTGGCCGTTGACAAACGAATAGAATTCCTCGCCGTACTGCTTTGCATGGGTTATGGCCACCTCTATATCATCGCCCGAAAGATGTATAATGGGATATATTGGCTCTTTGTCCATGTTCTCGTTCAGAAGGTCCACAAGACCCTGACGCGATATAAACCGTTTGCCATTGTATATCATGGCAAGCCCTGTATTGAGGAACGCGAAATTTTTCAGCAACGACACCACATATTCCTCACGGTACGCGAACCCGGGGAACACGTCATTATCTGGTCTGAACACCACAGTGGTGCCGTTAGGCTCCTCGGTAGGCTCCACCGGACTCTCACTCACAAGCTCGCCGCGGCTGAAACGCGCCGACTTGATCTGGCCGTCGCGCACCGAGCTCACAGCGAATTCTATCGAAGCCGCATTCACTGCTTTTATACCGACGCCATTTAGACCCACTGATTTCTTGAAAGCCTTGGAGTCAAACTTGCCTGAGGTATTCATCTTGCTTACGGCCACCACAAGGCTTCCCAGAGGAATGCCGCGTCCATAATCGCGTACTGTTACCAGCCCGTCGTCGGCGACTGTAACCACAATCTGCTTGCCGTATCCCATCACATACTCATCGATTGAATTATCGATTACTTCCTTCAATAATATATATATTCCATCATCCGGACTGGAGCCGTCGCCCGCGCCACCGATGTACATTCCCGGGCGCCGGCGTATATGCTCCTGCCATGAGAGTGTGGTGATATCGCCTTCGTCGTAGTTGACGCCGGCACCGGTATTTTCATCGGGTGATATTGGTAGGGTGTATTCGTCTGACATTATCGGATTGTAAAATAATGATTGGGTTAATATGCAAAGATACGAAAAAGATACGAATATGTCGCTGACAATGACATATTAATTTACGTCCGAAAGAATCATGCCGTATAACATGGTTTTTCAACACAAAACCGGGTTTGCGAGTGAACTTCTCCCTCGGCGGACATGTTCTTATAGTATAACCAACGAAAGGGATGTAATTATGAAAGAGACAAATATAAAGATAAAACGAACGTGGGATATAGAACGGCTCACGGCATTACGGATGGAAGCGCTCGAACACGCCGGGATATCATCCGAGAACACTATAAAATTCACCCGGATGACAAACCAATATTATAAAAGATATCTGGCCGACGGCAGCCTGATAAGCTGCATAGCCACGGACGACGACGGAAACATCCTTGGATGTGGCGACCTGCGCATCCACGACTCTCTGCCCACCGCAGCCACCGACCGCGGGAAAAGCGCATTTATCACAAACATTTATGTGCGCCCCGGATATAATACGCCAGCTTCAGCCGAAAGCATATTCCAATGGCTTAGCACCGAGGCTATGAGCCACGGCGCGGACAAGGTATCAGCAGTATAGCGTCAATACCAGGTCACGCCATTGGATCGCGACGAACGCTTATCATATTTGAAGTCGCTCAACAAAGCCGACTTCACGGCTATGTGGAAATTATAGCTTTTGTACGGTCCCACAGGGACAAACGATCCTGACATTGTGAAGCAGTGCAGGTCACGCGAGATATTGCAATTCATATACGCAAGTTTATGCGTATCGAAATTATAGCTTGCCGAGAATGAGAAATTCCAGTTTTTGGTAGGCCGTATGTTACCCGAGAAGCTCAGATTCTGCGTGATACGGGTGTCATACTCCATCTTTTGTTTATTGAAAGCACCGTAGCCAAGGTTCACAGAGTAGTTGAACGTCAGGCTCCACGGCACCTCCCATTTCATGTATCCGCCCGGGCCGAGTTCGAGGTCTCCGTCTGGATCCTGGGTGGCATCGCGATCATTTGAGCTCCCGTCGAAATTATCTCCGCTGTCATTGTTGCCATTATTATTTTTGCCACCCTTATCCTTTTTCTTTTTGAAAGTGTCATTATTAAAGGTATAGGAGAACGATGTGCCGGTGGAACGCAGCCGGCCTATGCCTTTGCCCTGCGAGATGCGCAGCTTATCCACACGCACCGGGTTGCCATACTCGTTCAAGGCATAGGTATACACATCCCATGTGGCATTGAGATTAAGGTTGAATCCCTTGGTCAATCGCAGCAATATAGAGGTGTTTATGTCAGAGAATCGCAGCGAGTCGGCCGCGAAGTTGTAGCTTTGCGATATGGTGAGATTCTCAATGAGCGACACCTTCTTTTCTCCGATGGAATCGTCGTCGGATTTCACCTTCATCTCAAGATTGTTGGCAAGCGACACCGAGAGAGCCCCACTCTTTCCCTGGCCTGGCACACCGAACAGCGAATTGGGGAACATCGAGTATTTCTGCCGCTGCACCTCGCCATTGGGCATCGGGCGGTCGTATGTCCCATAGTAGCCGAAAAACGGTGATGAGAAGTCAGGGTTGGCCGACAATGAAATGGTCGGAGTGAGCACATGACGTATCATCTTCACCTTATCGCCCAGGAATGGCAATGGCTTGAAGAAGCCGTATATCTTGGTGTCCATTGACACCGATGCCTGGAAATCCCACACATTATAGAAATTGTGAGTGGTATCCATCACCTCAATCCCGTGCACCTCGTCCCAGTGGCGGCGCACCTTGGTGGTGTACATACGGTCGGTGAAGTTGATCGATGGAGTGATATTGATATATTTGAGCACATTGAATGTAGCCGAAATGGGGATACTGTGCCGCATGCCGTTGCGCCAGTCCTTGATTAGGGATTTCTTGAAGAATTCATCCTGCTTGGCGGTAAGCGAGTTCTGGAGCTGCCCGGAATACGACATCCTGATCTTCTCATACCATCTCTCATCGCCCGCTGCCTTCTTGCGCTTGAAGGGATAAGCCTGACTCATGGTGACGGTGACGTTGGGGAACGACACAGCCAGTGTTGAGTCTTGCGTGCGCTGCGCTATGTTCATCGTAGTGGATAACGACCATTTCGACTGCGGGAAGCGGTATGTCATATTCACTGTAGAGCTCTTGGTGTTCTCCGTGAAAGCATTGGAATAATACGAGTTCAGGTCGTTACGCGTGTAGCCGCTGGTGGTAAAGTTGACCGATGCGGATAGCGACATGTTGGGATTGGCCTTACTGTCCTGTGAATGGCTCCATACTATCTGGAAGTTGGTCGACGCCTGATAGTCGGGAGATCCTTTCTCCCCATATATGCTCTTGAGATAACTGAGGTTGAAGCTGCCGCTGTAACGGTAGCGCTTCACATACGACGACTGCGCCCTCACGCCCCATGAGCCTTTCGTGTATATCTCTCCGGTGAGAGCCAGATCCATGTTATCAGAGATGGCGAAATAGTAGCCGCCGTCGCGCAGATAGAATCCGCGTTGGTAATCATCGCCGAATGTAGGCACAATCACACCGGAAGAATAGCTGTCGGTGAATGGGAAAAATCCGAACGGCACTGCGAGAGGCAACGGCAGTCCGGCCAGCACCATGTAGGCAGGTCCCATCACGATGTTCTTGCCGGGACGCATCTTGGCCTTGGTGAGCTGGAAGTAGAAATGCGGACAGTCATGATCGTCACACGTAGTGTAGCGTGAATTCTCTATGTAATAATTGTCTTCATCGTCTTTTTTTGTGCGGCCACCGGTGAGAAATCCTTCCCCTTGCTGTGTCACCACATTGGTGATGAAGCCCTTGCGGGTCTTGAAATTATACCGCATGGTACGCGCCTCATAATCTGTGCCGCTCTCATTGAATACCGGCTTGCCGACAATCTCCCCGAGAGAATCCACTGAGCCGAAAGCATATACATTATTATCACGCAGATCCATTTCTATGTTTTCCGAATTCAGCTTCAGATCCCCGTATGTGACCTCACTGTCTCCGAACATCATGGCAGAATCCCGCCGTATGATGAGCATCGAGTCCTTGGCCGAATACACCACTTGTGCATCCAGATCAACCTTATCCCGCACAATGCGCGAGCGCACAGGGCGCGCTATCTCTCTCGACGCAAAATCAGCGCTATCAGATGCGACACTGTCGGCGCTCACACTGTCAGCATCCACATCGGGCAGAGGCATTCTTACGCTATCCGGCACTTCATCCCTTTGCGTACGGATACTATCTGCGTCCTCCTCAATTACTGGCGGCAATGAATCAGGGGCATCTTCATGCGAAGGCATACGCACGCCACCGCGGAGCTCCGCCTCAGAACTTGCGGCCGCTGGCACCCCCCTGCCTGCTCCGCAGGAGACAACTGCCGTCCCGAGAACAGATATAAGCAGAATAGCCGATATATATATAAGTATATGCTTCAACGCGAATGTTGGCAAATGGAATAGGCTGCAAATTTACAAAAAAATATTATAACCAATCCACTGCCTACCTTAATAAAATATAACGAATCCGCAGCATGTGAGGAATGCGACAGATATAGCAACAGATTTGGATTTAAAGATGTGCCGCGAAGCGGCGATACTACATATAAACGCCGGCTTCAGCCGCGCGGCATACAGTAGCAATATCCCCGTCTTGTCGCGAAGCGACTACACCGCACATACTCAATCCCCTCTCACTGTTTATACCTGTCATAAACACATTGACTTCTGGAGACGTTTTTCATCCAATTAAGATTATTTAAATTTATAGTGCCACCTGTTGGCACCTGTCGCGATTATCTTTGCAATATCGTTTAATATCAAAAAACAAAACACTATGTCAATACTCATTTGCATCATCTGTTTCCTCTCATGGCTCGGCGAATCCCTCCACGACGGCGGCAACATAAAATAATTCCCCATCAACCTCACAAATCCAGAAATTTTTGCTATTTTTGTCTGGACAAGGAATTGTCGGCCTCCGCTCTTCCATAAGTTTCATTCCGAACAAACACTCAACCTCACATATTAGAGTGTGTCTAAAAATAAAAGTTAATGCATGGATTTCATCTTATGGAGAGGA
>X363_Desmarests_Spiny_Pocket_Mouse__coassemble_439_pt1 | contig 26519 bp, 15 predicted proteins | sample X363_Desmarests_Spiny_Pocket_Mouse__metabat2_high_PE_013 | metagenome-assembled genome bin X363_Desmarests_Spiny_Pocket_Mouse
TGAGCGTGGGGTCACAGCCCAATCACATCGCCATACGCCTCAGCGAGGCGTGTGAAAAATTTCACCCCCTTGCACCTCCACCCGGCACGGAGCGCCCGTAGGGTGCGATATGAAATAGCCCCACGTGTGAGCGTGGGGTCACAGCCCAATCACATCGCCATACGCCTCAGCGAGGCGTGTGAGAACACATGTATGATAACCATGGTATCATATACACCTCCCCTCTATTATCCCTATAGATAATAGTCACCAAATTTCACTTTGCAAATATACAATATAAAAATTGAGTTTGCAAATATTTTAACTATTTTTTGAGACAAGACCGCACACTGCGTGCTCGGAGAAGTGTCAGAGTGTCAGAGATGGTGATAACTGGCTGGTTTATAGCAAATAAGACTCTGACACCCCATGTCAGAGCTGTCATGGATGTCAGGGCTGTCAGACCAGTGTCAGAGTTATATCACACAGCATCAGGCTATTATCCCCATCTCTGACACTCTGACACTTTTTTTAAGCGTCGGGTGCCGGCGATTGAAATTTTTTCGTTAATTTTGTAGGCATCAACGCTAATCCCATTGAACGACTACCCATCCGCGATATGAACGACTTTACCGACGACGACAACCTCACCGACGATCTCACCCCCGACAGCACCCCCGGCGGCACAGACACGCAGGGCGCGGAATATTCGGCTGATTTCGTCAAGCCATACTCCGACCACCTCACCCCTGATGAGAGCCGCAGGCTGAAAGGCATGTACCAGACATGGTTTCTCGACTATGCCTCGTATGTGATCCTGGAACGCGCCGTGCCTCACATCGACGATGGCCTGAAGCCGGTGCAGCGCCGCATACTCCACTCGATGAAGACCTTGGACGACGGCCGTTTCAACAAGGTGGCCAATATCGTCGGCAACACAATGCAGTATCACCCACACGGCGACGCATCCATCAACGACGCATTGGTGCAGTTAGGCCAGAAGGACCTGCTGGTGCGCACACAGGGCAACTGGGGCAACATCCTCACGGGCGCATCGGCAGCCGCAGGACGATACATCGAGGCGAAGCTCTCGCATTTCGCGCTGGATGTGCTGTTCAATCCCAAGGTGACGCAGTGGACACCATCCTACGACGGCCGCAAGAAAGAGCCGGTGACACTGCCGGCCAAGTTCCCGCTTCTACTGGCGCAAGGCGCCGAGGGCATAGCCGTGGGTCTGTCGTCGAAGATCCTGCCTCACAACTTCAATGAGATCCTGGATGCGGCAGTGGCATATCTGCGCGGAGAGGAATTTGTGCTGTATCCCGACTTTGTGACCGGCGGATTCATTGATGTGAGCCGATACAACGACGGCGAGCGCGGCGGATCGGTAAAAGTGCGCGCCAAGATTGAGAAGGTGGACAACAAGACCCTGGCCATCACCGAGATACCGTTCGGCCAGACGACAGGGTCGCTGATCGACTCCATACTCAAGGCCATAGACAACGGCAAGATAAAGGTGCGCAAGATCGACGACCTCACGTCCAAAACCGCACGCATAGTGGTGCATCTGCAGCCGGGCACATCGTCGGACAAGACCATCGACGCGCTGTATGCGTTCACCGACTGCGAGGTGTCCATCTCGCCCAACTGCTGCGTGATATCCGAGGACAAGCCGCACTTCCTGGGCGTAAGCGACGTGCTGCGCCACAGCGTGGAGACCACACGCAACATCCTGCGCACCGAGCTGGAGATACACCTGGCCGAGCTCACGGAGCAACTCTTCTTCGCCTCGCTTGAGAAAATTTTCATAGAGCAGCGCATATACAAGGACAAGGAATACGAGCAGGCCGCCGACATCGAAGCCGCCATAGCCCACATAGGCACACGCCTGGAGCCATTCACCGTGCAATTCATACGCGAGGTGACGCGCGACGACATCCTGCGCCTGCTTGAGATAAAAATGAAACGCATACTGCGATTCAGCGCCGAGGAGTCAGATGCCTACATCGCCCGTACCAGCGAAGAGATAGAAAAGACATCCGACCAGCTGGCGCACCTCACCGAATACACCATAGAGTGGTACGAGAATCTGCGCAGGAAATACGGCGAGAACTACGAGCGCCACACCGTGATACGCGGATTCGACTCCATCCAGGCCGCCACCGTGGCCGAGGCCAATGAAAAACTGTACATCAACCGCGAGGAGGGCTTCATAGGCACTTCGCTCAAGAAAGATGAATTCGTGTGCAACTGCTCGATGATCGACGACATCATCATCTTCTATAAAGACGGCAGATACAAGGTGGTGAAAGTGGCCGAGAAGCTCTCGGTAGGCAAGGACGTGCTGTATGTGAACGTATTCAACCGCAACGACTCGCGCACAATATACAATGCGATATACCGCAACGGCAAGGGCGGATTCTACTACATGAAGCGCTTTGCCGTGACCGGAGTGACACGCGACCGCGAATACAACCTGACCCAGGGACTGCCCGGCACACGCGTGCTCTGGTTTACAGCCAACGCCAACGGCGAGGCAGAGGTGGTGAAGGTGACACTGAAGCCGCGCCCAAAGGTGAAAGTGCTACAGATCAACATCGACTTCGCCAACCTGGCCATCAAAGGCAAACAAGCCCTCGGCAACCTGGTGACAAAGAACGAGGTGCACCACATAGCCCTCAAAGAAAAAGGCACGTCCACATTAGGAGGGCGCCAGGTATGGTTTGACCCCGATGTGCTCCGCCTGAATTATGATGGCCGCGGCAACTATCTGGGCGAATTCCAGGGAGATGACCTTGTGCTGGTGATCCTGAAGGGCGGCGAATACTACACATCCACATTCGATGCCACCAACCACTACGAGGACAGCATCCTGCGCATAGAGAAATTCCGCCCCGACGTGGTATGGACAGCCGTGCTCAACGATGCAGACCAGAAATATCCATACATCAAGCGCTTCCGCTTCGAGCCGTCAACCCGCCACCAGAGATATCTGGGAGAGAATACGGCGTCGACACTCATCATGCTGACCGACACCGACGGCGCACGCCTGGAGGTGAGATTCGGCGGCGGAGACTCATTCCGCGAGCCACTGATAGTGGACGCCGAGGAATTCATAGGCGAGAAGTCATTCAAGGCGCGCGGCAAACGTCTGACCACCTACACCCTCGGGAGCGTGACGGAGATTGAGCCAAAACCCCGCCCGGAGCAAACCGCGGAAGTGCACAAAGAGACGCAGACCGCCGATGATGCTCCCGAAGGCGAGCCCGACCGCTCGGATCAGGATGTGCGCGATGAACTCACCGGACAGCAACGCCTATTCGATGATTAAGCGGGCACTGATATACATAGCAGCGATATGCGCGGCCATATCAGCCACGGCACAGACCGACAGCATAGCCCCGCTCCGCCCCGTGACATCATCGTACATGCTCGAAGGCGGATCGGCGCATCTGGCCGACACATACCTCACGCCCGTACACTATACGGGGGAGCATTTCGGATTCGCCTACCAGCGGATGCAGGCCATGAAATTCCGCCCCGACCGATGGGTGATGCAGCTCAAGATCGGAATCTCGGCCGACCACACCCAAAATCCAGTGAAAAACGCCACCATGTGGGCCGCCACCCTGCGCGGATCATGGGCGATGATGCACAGATGGTGCTTAGGCCACGGCCTCACCGTGAGCGCCGGAGCCGGGGCGTCGCTCACCGGCGGAGCCTTGTATCTGAGCCGCAACGGCAACAACCCCGTGGCTGCACGCGCCTCACTCACCCTTGACGCCACAGGCTCAGTCGGTTGGCACGGAAAAGTGATGGGCCTCCCAGTGACCGCCCGCTACCAGCCCACCCTCCCCCTCACCGGTGCATTCTTCTCGCCCGACTACGGCGAGCTATATTACCAGATATATCTCGGCGACCACAGCGGACTGTGCCACGCGGCATGGCCCGGCAATTACTTCAGTTTCGACAATCTGATCACCGTCGACCTCCATCTCGGAGCCACAGCCCTGCGCCTGGGATACCATAACCGCACATTCTCCTCCAAAGTAAATAATATAGTATCGCGCGACATCTCCCACTCTTTTGTGATCGGCATCACCACAGAATGGCTGTCGCTGCGGCCAGGCAGGCGCATCAACCCCGATGCCCGCATAATCTCCGCCACCTACTGATGAAAAAGCTCCTGTCAATATTCACCATCCTGGCCGCGACACTGTGTGGATGCCACCACATAGAAGAGTGGGACAACGATGCGTGCGGCAATTTCGAGGCACTGTGGACCATCATGGATGAACATTACTGCTTCTTCGAGGAAAAAGACGTGGACTGGGACGAAGTGCACACCCGATACTCACAGCGCATATACAACGGGATGTCGTCGCGCATGCTATTCGGCGCCCTCTCCGACATGCTCGACGAACTCCGCGACGGACATGTGAATCTCTCAGCCTCGTTCAACACCTCCTACTACCGCAAATGGTGGAGCGACTATCCGCAGAACTACAACGAACGCCTGGTGCAGCAATACTACCTCGGCTTCAACTACAAATCGCTCGGCGCCACCTACTACGCCATCCTGCCGCAGAATGTCGGATACCTGCGCTGGGGATCATTCTCCGCAGGTCTGGGCGAGAGCAACCTCGACGCCATACTCAACGAATTCGCATTCTGCAACGGCATCATCATCGACATCCGCGACAATGGCGGCGGCAACCTCACCTACGCCGAGGATCTGATACGCCGTTTCCTGAGCGAACGCACCCTGGCGGGGTACATGATACACAAGACAGGCCCCGGGCGCGCCGACTTTTCGGAGCCATACGCCTACTATTACGATCCTGCCGACCCCGGACGGCTGCAATGGCACAAACCGGTGGCAATACTCACCAACCGCAGCACATTCTCCGCGGCTAACAATTTCGTGTCAATCATGCAATACCTCCCTGATGTATACATAGTGGGAGCGCGCACCGGAGGAGGCTCGGGGATGCCTTTGTCACTTGAGCTGCCCAACGGCTGGGGCATACGCCTCTCAGGGGTATCAGTGCTCGACGCCAAGGGCAACACCACCGAAAGCGGCATAGATCCGACCGAAGGATGCGCCGTGGATCTCGACCCGGAGCTCGCGCTGCAAGGCATCGACACCATGCTCGAACACGCCATAAACATTCTATGCCGCTGAAACGCGTACTTTTTTGGGATAAAATATAGGAGATATTAGGTAAGTTTTTGCAAGTTTCATACATTTTTATGTACTATTTTTGCAAAAAACCTTAAATCCTCCAAATGAGAAAACTTTTATTTGCTGCATTAGCATCATTAACTCTCCTAAGCCTCAATCTCACAGCCTGTAAGCAAACCGGCAAAAGCCCAAATGGCGACGACCCTGTGTTTGTGACCGTAGGTGATGACGGCAACTTCTATCTCGGCGATTCCATTTATAAATATGTAGGTACAAATTTCTGGTATGGAGCGATCCTTGCCTCGCAAGGCCGCGGCGGCGACCGCGACCGTCTGGCCCGTGAGCTTGACCTGTTGCAGGCCAACGGCATAGACAACCTGCGCATCCTCGTGGGCGGCGACGGCAAGGAAAACCTCCCCTCGCACATCATGCCTGTGCTTCAGACCGCCCCCGGCGTGTACAACGACACCATCCTCGACGGCCTGGACTATCTGTTGGCCCAGCTCGAGAAGCGCGACATGCGTGCCATCCTTTATCTTAACAACGCCTGGGAGTGGAGCGGCGGCTATGGCACCTACCTGGAATGGGCAGGCGCCGGCGAGGCCCCCAACCCCGCCATCGACGGCTATCCCGCATACATGGATTATGTGGCACAGTTCGTCACCAACGATTCAGCAAAAGCGCTGTTCGAACGCCACGTGCGCAATATCGTGGGGCGCGCCAACCGCTACACCGGCAGACCTTACGCCGAGTCACCCGCCATCATGGCATGGCAGGTGGCCAACGAGCCGCGCGGATTCGCCGACGACTCCGTGACCAAGGAAGCACTCTACCAGTGGATCACCTCCACCGCCCGACTTATACACGAAATAGACACCGTGCATCTGGTATCCACCGGCAGCGAAGGCAAGCACGGCTGCGAACAGGATCTGGATCTGTGGGCACGAATCCACAACTCTCCCGAGATCGACTACGCCATAATCCACCTCTGGCCCTACAACTGGACCTGGATCCGCAAGGAGACAGTGACCGACAGCGTGGAACACGCATTCACGAAAGCAAAAGAATACATCGGTGTCCACCGCGCCGCCACCAAAAAGCCAATTGTCCTTGAAGAATTCGGATATCCGCGCGACAACATGGAATACCTTCCCGGCACCCCTGTGGCCGGACGTGATGCATTCTTCAAAAGCATCTTCGGCCTGATCAAAGACACCGACATGATCGCCGGCTGCAACTTCTGGGGCTGGGGCGGCTATGCCCAGCCGGCACACGAGACATGGCAGGCGTGGGACGACTACACCGGCGACCCCGCCCAGGAGGCACAAGGGCTGAACTCCGTGTTCGCCACCGACACCACCACCCTCGCAATCATCTCCGAATCAGCAAAAACGATTAAAAAATGAAAAAGTCAATATTATTAATGGCCGCCGCCACCATGGCCATATCCGCCGCAGCCCGAGACTTGAAGGCCGACCTAAGCATAGAACACGACCTGTGGTGGAACGCCCCGGAGCAGCCCACCGTGAAATTCACCGTAGCCGACACACTCGGCCACGCCAACACCTCAGCGCTCACATTTTATCTCACCACCGACACAGACCAGAGCCACAAACTCCTGACAGTAAATGAAAAACTGCATATCCCAGCTGGACAGACACAGGAAATCGTGTACGACATCACCGTGCCCGGCCCAGGATTCTACCGTTGCACCATCGAGGACGACGGCAACGTGATAAAACAGTTCAACATCGGATATGAGCCTACGATGGCATTCTCGCTGCCCGACGCACATCCGGATTACGACGCATTCTGGGCACGTGCGCTCAACCAGCTCAAGGCACAGCCCGGAGAATTCACCATGGACCTTGACAAAGAAAAAAGCGGCAAAAAACGCAACGCCTATAAAGTGACCATGAAATCGTTTGGCGGCGAAACCATAAAAGGCATGGTATACATCCCCAAAAAGCCAGGGAAATACCCCGCGCACATATATTATAACGGGTACGGAGCCAAACCGTGGCCGTTTGATGCGGACGGTCGCCCGGAATGGATAGAATTCGTCACCTCCGTGCGGGGACAGATGTACAGCGAGCCCGACAACACGTACGGCGACTACATACGCTACAATCTGGACAAACCGGAGGAATATTACTACAAAGGCGCATTCATGGACGCGGTGAGAGCCATTGACTTCGTGGAGCAGCTCCCCCAGACCGACACCGACAATATCATTGCCGAAGGCGGAAGCCAGGGCGGAGCACTCACACTCGCCGCAGCCGCTCTCTCTGGTGGCCGCCTGCGCGCCATCTGTCCCTACATACCGTTCCTGACCGACTTCCGTGACTATTTCAACATCGTGCCGTGGCCGGCCTCAGCTGTAAAGGAAGCAGCCCGTGACCTGGGGCTGACAGAGGAGCAGATGTACAGCAACCTCACTTACTTCGACATCAAAAACCTGGCACGCAAGATCACATGCCCAGTGCTGATGGGAATCGGACTTCAGGATCCCACCTGCCCCCCTCACACCAACATGGCATCCTACAATCTTATAACATCGCCCAAGGAGCTGGTGATCTACCCCACATGCGGCCACACAGTGGACTACTCCGACTGGAACATCCGCCGCGATAACTTTTTGAAAAAATATCTCAAAAAATAACAAATTAACACAGTCTTTGCATAATATGACGAAATACTGCAAATAATTGCAGTGTTAAGGGTAAAATAGTACCAACTTTTAACAAACCAATGTACTAATTTTGCCTTCACGTCACATCACTTAATAAACTAATCCATTTTTTAACTTAAATCTGACAACCAATACCCTAAAACGCCAAAGCTATCCGACCAAAACAATCACATCCCAAGAAACAAACTAAATCTAATATTCAATTCTTAACCATTTAATTTAACAACTGTACATGAAAGCAGGTAATTACTTGAATGTAAAAATGCTCTTTCTGGCACTATTCGCTATAGTGTCGCTGAGCATGACAGCGCAGACAACTACCGTCACCGGTACAGTCCTTGACAGTATGGGAGAAACCATCATCGGCGCCTCCGTTATTGAAAAGGGTAAACAAGGTGGTGTGAATACCGACATCGACGGTAACTTCACCATCAAGGTGACCAAACCAACTGCTACGCTGGTTATCTCCTACGTTGGCATGAAGACGCAGGAAATTCCCCTCCAGGGACGTACTCATATCGATGTAACCCTCACCGACGACAACGTCGCTCTTGACGAAGTGGTGGTGGTAGGTTACGGCGTGATGAAAAAGAGCGACCTCGCAGGCGCCTCAACATCTCTCGGTGAAGATGCCCTGAAAGGATCCGTCATCACCAACATCGACCAGACACTCCAAGGCCGCGCCACCGGCGTACAGGCCGTGCAGACATCCGGTGCCCCGGGATCCTCATCATCTATCCGCGTGCGCGGCCAGTCGACCATCAACGCCAACGCCGAGCCTCTCTATGTGATCGACGGTGTGATCATGCAGGGCGGCGGCAACTCAGGCGCCGACTTCGGTCTGGGCGACGCTCTCGGCAACGGCAAAGTATCCACCGTATCACCCCTCTCCACCATCAACCCCGCCGACATCGTGTCAATGGAAATCCTCAAGGATGCCTCCGCCACCGCAATCTACGGCTCACAGGGTGCCAACGGCGTTGTGCTCATCACCACAAAGCGCGGTAAAGCCGGCGAAGCCAAATTCACCTACGACGGCATGGTAGCGTTCAGCCACCAGGGCAAGCGCCTCGACATGATGAATCTGCGCGAATACGCAGGATACTACAACGACCTTGTGGCCAACGGATTCGCGACCGCCAACGAATGGTATGCCGATCCTTCGCTCCTTGGCAAAGGCACAAACTGGCAGGATGCCATCTTCCGCACCGCGCTCCAGACACAGCACCAGGTATCAGCCCAAGGCGGCACAGAAAAGGTGCAGTACTATGTGTCAGGCTCCTACATGAATCAGGAAGGTACCCTTATCGGATCCGACTTCGAACGCTTCTCCGTCCGTGCCAACCTTGACGCCCAGCTCAAGAGCTGGCTCAAACTCGGCCTCTCAGCCGCATTCACCAACACCGACGAGAACATCAAGCTCGCCGACGGCGAACAGGGTATCATCAATTACTCCCTCACCACTCTCCCCGACATCCCCATCTACGACATCGACGGCAACTACGCCACAATCGTACGCGAAGGCTACACCAACCCCAACCCTATCGCCCTGGCGATGCTCGACGATATCAAGCTCGGCCGCAAGAAACTCAACGGTAACATCTTCTTCGATGTGACCCCGATCAAAAACCTCACATGGCACGCTGAATTCGACTACGACATCAGCTCATCCAAAGCCGACCGTTACAAACCTATGGTCGACCTCGGCGGCTGGGTACGCTCCAACAACGAAAGCTCAATCCAGAAGAACAGCTCCTGGTTCTGGGCCCTCAAAAACTACGTGACCTACTCCAACACCGTGCTTGACAAACTCAACTTCACAGCCATGGCAGGCCAGGAATGCTGGGAGTCAAGCTACGACTACACCAACGTATTCGCACAGGGTCTGCCTTCAGATGCAGTGCACAACCCCGCTCTCGGCAATGCCAACTCATCGCGCATCAGCGCCGGATTCGGATCCTCGGCCATGGCATCCTTCTTCACACGTGAGACAGTGAACTGGGACGACCGTTATCTGGCCACATACACCTTCCGCTACGACGGCTCCTCCAACTTCGGCCCCGAAAACCGTTGGGCAGGATTCCACTCCATCGCTCTGGCATGGCGTTTCTCCAATGAAAAATTCTTCGAGCCTCTCCGCTCGGTGATCGACAACGGCAAACTCCGTCTGGGCTGGGGTCAGACCGGTAACTCCAACATCGGCGGCTACGCCTGGGGCTCGGCCATCTCCCGCATGCCCTCAGCTCTCGGCCAGGGCTACCGTCCCGCCAACATCGCCAACCCCGCCATCAAATGGGAGAAACAGGAACAGTGGAATGCCGGTATCGACCTGAACATGTTCAACAGCCGCTTGAACTTTGTATTCGATGCCTACATCAAGACATCAAAGGACATGCTCATGTCCATGCAGCTCCCCTCCTACATGGGCACCCAAGGCAACGGCTCCTCTGCTCTTGCCGCCCCCAAAGGCAACTTCGGCGAGATTGAAAACAAAGGTATCGAAATCGAAGTGTCTGGCCGCCCCATCGTAGGCGACTTCGAATGGGAATCATCATTCCAGATCTCTTTCAACCGCAACAAACTCAAAGCCCTCACCGGCACAGCCAACGCCAACCTCGTGGGCTACGGCCAGTGGAGCGACGTTGTGTCAGTTTCCTCCATCGGTGAGCCTCTGTACAACTTCTACGGCTACGTGACCGACGGTGTATACCGCGACTACGAGGACATCATGAACTCTCCAAAACCCGACCATATGCCCGAGAATGGTGTATTCAACCGCTCCAACACCGTATGGCCCGGCGATATCAAGTACAAGGATATCAACAATGACGGCGTAATCGACGAGAAAGACCGCACTGTGATCGGCTCCCCGATGCCCGACTTCACTTTCGGCTTCAACAACACCTTCCGCTGGAAAAACTTCGACCTCAACATCTTCCTCAACGGCTCATACGGCAACGATGTCATGAATTATCTGGCCATCAACCTCACCGGCATGAAATCAGCGTGGACCAACCAGCTCAACTCCGTCAATGACCGTGCGACCCTCGTGCCGATCGACCCCAACAAGGTATACCCGGCCGGCCAGAACTGGTATGACGACGTATATAATGTGCGTGTTGCAAACTGGAAGACCAACACACCCCGCGCCGCCCTGAATGACCCCAACGACAACGACCGCATCAGCGACCGCTACGTGGAGGATGGCTCTTATATCCGTCTGAAGAACATATCCCTGGGCTACACCTTCGATCCCAAGCTGATCAAGAAGCTCTACCTCACCAACCTCCGTGTATACTGCAACATCCAGAATCTATGGACCATCACAGGATACGACGGCTACGACCCCGAAGTCGGTGCTTCCACACAGGACTCATCCGGCCTTGTCTATGGCCTTGACTACGGACGCTATCCTTCGCCCACAACATTCACATTCGGCCTGAATGTGTCGTTCTAAACTCTAATTCTATTTAAAACAGGATTATATTTATGAAACTTAAAAACATCAAATACATCGCCTGCGTTGCCGCCCTCGGCCTGAGCATGTCTTCCTGCGAGGACTTCCTCAACCGCCCCAATGAGGACAACTATAATGTAGACAACTTCTACCAGAACGCTGAGCAGTGCTACCAAGGCGTAAATTACCTCTACAACTCGCCATGGTACGACTTCCAGCGTGGCTTCATCAAAGTCGGAGAAGTCCTCTCAGGCAACATGTACATGGGCTCATCACCCTACCTGACCTTTACCGTGAACGGTACCGACACCGACCTGGTGAACATGTCCTACTCTCTTTGGGCTGTCGTAGGCCACACCTCAGTGGTGTACAACAACCTCAAAGGAGCCTCCGCTCCCGAAGATGTGCGTAACGCCTGCATGGGCGAATGCCTCACCCTCCGCGCCCTGGCTTATTTCTATCTGGTGCGCACATTCGGCGAAGTGCCCATCATGCATGACCTTTCAGCAGAAATCGCCGGAGGCAGCTACAACGACAAATACAAGGCACCCCGCGAGGATGTATACGAATACATCATCATGACCCTTGAGAAGGCCATGGAGCTTCTCCCCCCAAGCGCTTCAAAAGGCCGCATCGACTACTACTGCGCCGAAGGCCTCCTGGCCAAGGTTTACCTTACCAAGGCCGGTCTTAGCGGATCGCTCAGCGCCGATGACCTCAACAAGGCCGCCGCTTATGCAAAGGATGTGATTGACAATTCCGGCCGCAACCTGCTCCCCGTGTACTCCGATGTGTTCCGTCTGGCCAACAACGAATCCGAGGAATCTCTAATCGCATGGCGTTGGAGCTCGGGCCGTGACCCCTGGACACAGCAGAACACACTTCAGTCTGACCTTGCTCCCGTCGGATTCGACGAATTCGGCGACTGCTGGGGTGGATGGTGCGGACCGTCGGTCGACCTCCAGGACGCATTCAATTTCAATGTCCTCTCCGATCCAGGATCGCGTATCGACACCGACACACGCCGTAAAGCCACCATGGCTACAGTAGGCGATAAATATGAATACTTCTGGACTGACAAAGGCGGCTGGGATGTGCTCAAATTCAACTATGACACCGAATACGGCAAAGGCGGCCCCGGCGGCACATGGCAGTGTGGCACCGGCTGCTACAACGTGAAACATCTCTATGGCAACGGCTATGACCACGAGCAGGCTCTCGGCGTGGCTGCCGGCAACATGCACTCCGGCCTGGCCACACACATCCTGCGTCTGTCCGATGTATACCTGATTCTCGCCGAGGCAAAATGCGCCCTCACCGGTTCCACCACCGACGCCGATGCCCTGAAGGCATTCAACGACGTGCGCGGCCGCGCCATACCCGGCTTCACCCCTTACACCACCCTCACCTGGGAGGATGTATGGAAAGAACGTCGCCTCGAACTCGCCCACGAAGGCGACCGCTGGTACGATTACGTGCGTCTGTCATATTACAACATGAACCGCGCTATCTCAGAGATCACATCTCAGCGCCGCAATACATACTGGAATATCGACCAGCTCTTCAAATATTATTACGAGAACGGCTCCTGGGATATCCAGAAAGCCGCAGTAAGCCAGAATTCCGGTGAGGCGGGCTACGACACATCAACAGCTGCACCCAACGTCACCGCCTCCAGCTTCACTCTCCCATTCCCCACCGAAGACATCGTGTTCAATCCTCACTTGACTGAGCCCGCTCAGCACATTGATGTCCGCGCCACTTTCTCTTACTAATTTTTATCATTAGAAAACCATTATGAAATTATTCCAATATAAGAATTGGGCTATCGGCGCTGCTGCCGCTGTGCTCGGTTTGGGCGCTGTATCCTGCGAAGACCAGCCCGACAAATTCGAGCTTACCGGAGGAACACCCGTCGTGAAATATGTGCGCGTGGCCGATCCCGAAAAAGCCGACTCACTCCTGACCTCGGCATACATGGAGAATCTTATCTGCCTCGTCGGCGACAATCTCACATCCGTCAAGGAGATGTACTTCAACGACCAGAAGGCCGTGCTCAACACCAGCTACATCACCGACCATACACTTTTGGTCAACGTTCCCAAGGAAATCCCTCAGGAAGTCACCGACAAGATATACATGGTGACATCCAGCGGTGAGACATACACTTACGACTTCCGCGTGCTCGTGCCTCAGCCATCGGTGCGCTCCATGTCCTGCGAATACGCCAAGCCCGGCATGAAGGCGGCCCTTATCGGCGACTACTTCATCGACGACCCGAATTCGCCTCTCACAATCACATTCCCCGGAAATGTCGATGTGAAAGAAATCACATCCGTCGCCAAAAACCGCGTGGAATTCATCGTTCCTGAAGGCGCCACCCCCGGCTACATCAATTGTACCTCGCTCTACGGCACCGGACGCTCGGCATTCCAGTATATGGACTCACGCGCCGTGATGTTCGACTGGGACGGCTCTCACGACGGCCAGAAAATAGCCCATGGCTGGCGCGACGGCTCCAAAGTGTTCAAGAATCCCGGTGACAACGACTTCGACGCCATCGACGGTCCGTACATCTGCTTCGCAGGCGACCTCCAGGCCGGTATCGGTGCCGACTTCGCCGAAGACAACTTCTCGTTCAACTACTGGCCTGACGCAGCCGGCGGCTTCCCCGCAATCAGCAGCATGCCCAACATCGCTGCAATGCTCGATGAGTACGAACTCTCCGACCTCCAGATTAAATTCGAGCTCCTCGTGCCCTCGTCCAATCCCTGGCAGGCCTGCGCCATGCAGCTGATCTTCACAGGCGACGATGATGTGACCTACGCCAACGCAACCAACGCCTACATCACCTCCAACACCCTGCCACGTGCGCTGTGGAATCCCTGGCTCGCCACCGGATCATACGACACAGCCGGCGAATGGACCACTATCGCAGTGCCCATGACATCATTCACCAGCACACACGAAGGCGCAGGCGCAGGCGGTGCGTTCAACAAAGACCGCATGACCGGCTTCACCATGTTCGTATACCATGGCGGCATCGAAGGCACCGACTGCTCTCCTGTGATCGCTGTTGACAACATCCGCATCTCACCTATTGAATAATCCTAAATCGAATCATTTACAATGAAATTTTATAATAAACTTTCAGCATTCGTTCTTGCCGCTGCTATGTGTGTATCCGGTTTGGGATTCACTGCCTGCGACGACGATGACGACTTCGGCACCGAACAATACGTAGGAGGCGTGCGCCTCAACGTGTTCGGCCCGTCGCCCGTGGCCCGTGGCGGTGAGCTCCGCTTCCTCGGCTCCGGCATGAATCAGATCACCTCAATCGAGATTCCCGGTTGCGACCCCATCACCGACATCAAGGTTATCTCCAACGAGGAAATCCGTGTGATGGTGCCACAGACCGCCATGCCCGGCAAAGTTGTGCTCAACTATGCCAACGGCAAGATCACCACTCTCACCATGCTTTCATACACCGAGCCTATATCTCTCGATTCGTTCTCTCCGAATCCTGTCAAGCCCGGCCAGAAACTCACCATCAAGGGTGAATACCTCAACCTGATCGGCGAGGTGATTTTCGCCAACGAAGTTGCTGTGCCCAAGGCCGACTTCGTATCACAGTCCCGTTCCGAAATCGTGGTGACAGTTCCTGAGGAGGCCCAGACCGGCAAGATCATCATCAGCGATGGCGATCCTACCCTCCCCAACTGGATCTACTCCGACGAAGAGCTCAACGTGGTGCTTCCCTCAGTCGAAACCACACTTGACCTCACCAACGCCAAACCTGGCCAGAAAGTCACTATCGAAGGCAGCGACCTTGACCTGGTGCGCACAATGGTGCTCACAGCCGAAGGCAAGGACGACCTTGAGATTGAATTCACCTACACCGAAGACGGCAAGATTGAATTCGAACTCCCCGACAATACCTTCGATGGCGCAATCTGCGTAGTGCCCGCATCTGGTGTCAAGGTGGCCGTGGCCAACATCGGCATGGTGATCCCCACCGAAATCGTGGCCACTCCCGCCACTGACCTCCGCGCAGACATGATTGTATCGCTCAAGGGCATAAACATGGATCAGATTGTATCCGTGACATTCCCCAACGTGGCCGATGCAGTCACCCCCGAGAGTGTCAACTCGTCAGAAGTCACTGTCAAATTCCCCGCTATGGCCCAGACTGGCAATGCCATCCTCAATCTCAAGTCTGGCAAAACCGTTGAAATTGAGCTGTCCACTGCCAAGCCCGAAGTCACCGGCTTCGATCCCGCCGAGGCTGCCGCAGCGGCTCCTGTCACCCTCGTGGGTAAAAACCTCGACCTGGTGATCAGCGTAACATTCTCCGGCGACGTAGTCGTTGAAGTGCCCGAGGCATCGGCTGCCGACAAACTCACTGTCGACTGCCCGCCTACAGCACAGACTGGCAAACTCGTCCTCACCATGGCCAACGGCGAGACAGTGGAGACACCGTCACTCACCGTCAACCTCCCCGAATGCGCCTACATCACCGGCACCATCACTGAAAACCTCATGGGCGGCGAGCTAATGGAAGTGACCGTGGGCAATGGTGACAAACTCACCGGCGTGACCGTCAACGGCACATCCGTGCAGTACATCCTCAGCGGCGACCGTCTATTCATCGCACTGCCCAACCTTGCCGGCGCAGGCTCGAAAATCACCCTTATTTCTTCCAACGGCTCAATCGAATACACCTACGACGTAACTCCCGCCACACACGTTGAGAACGTAATCTGGACAGGTGCATGGGAAAACAACAGCTGGGGCGGCAACCAGGATCTGGCCTGGGGCGGATTCGACTGGTCAACAATCCCGGCCGGTGCCAAAATCACCTTCCACTTCACTCCTCTGGTGGCCGACGGCGAATGGTGGTGTGTATCTCTCCGCCATGGTGACGGATGGGGCAATATCCCCGGTCTGCCTGGACAGTACGACAGCCCGGAAAATGGCATCCTCACAGTAGAATTCACTCAGGCAGTGCTTGACGATATCATCGCCAATGGCGGCCTCGTAATCACAGGCACAGGTTACATCCTCACTAAGGTTGTTGCCGAGTGGGACATAGATCTTGAAAAAGCCATTTGGGAAGGCCCGCTCGAAATCACCTGGGGCGACGGTGGCCGTGTGATGGTGCCCGCAGCCGCATTCGAGGGAGCTAAGCCCGGCAAACAGATGCGTCTGTATTTCGCTCAGAAGGACCAGGTTTGGGCGCAGGCTCAGATCAACGACGGCACTTGGGCCGGAATCGTATTCCCCGAAATCGGCTCCAATGTTCTTGTCCCCACCAACGACGACATATTCGGCTGGACATTCGCCGAAGACCGCCAGTTCGATGTCACTCTCACCGCCGAAATCCTTGCCCAGATCGCCGCTAACGCCGGTGACTGCGAAGACCAGACCGGTTGCGGCATCATCATCCAGGGATCTGACCTAATCTTCCATAAGATCACTCTCCTTCCTTAATTCATAATCATTATCATTGTCCGTCTGTGACACTGGACGGACAATGATTCACATCGAATTTTCATTTTGAAAATCCAAATTCAAATCAATCTTATGAAGTATTTCAAATACATACTGCCCGTCCTCGCCATAGGTGCCCTCACAACCGCCTGCGACGACGATGACGACAACTACGGCGTGCTCGACGGCCTCGGTGTGGTCTACCGCTCCCAGACCATAGCCGAAGGCGCCCATGTGCCAGCTAATACCACCAAGGGCATTACCCTGTCGTACAACAACCTGATTGAAATTGCCCCCGGTGCTGCCATCACAATCAATGGCACGCCTGCCACCTGCCATACCGAAGGCATGAACCTCGTGTTCGACCTCAATCTCGACCCCTGGACCGACTATGTGATCGACATTCCCGCCGGTGCTCTGGTCCGCGCCGACGACAATACCGTAGGCTGCGAAGCACGCAAAGTCACATTCGACACCAAGACAGGCATCAACCTGGCTACCGTTGACCGCGCCCTCATAAACCCCAACGCCACCCAGGAAGCAAAGGATGTATACGCCAAACTGCTCAGCACATACGGCAAATACACCCTCTCAGGCCTGATGAACGACGAAGCCTGGGGCTCACGCTACCATGAGTTCGTTTCCGGCGAAATCGGCAAGAAAACCATCATCCGCGGCTTCGACTACGGACACCTCGCTTCCTCCCCCTCCAACTGGATCGACTACGGCGACATCTCCGCCGTGCAGACCGCATGGAATTCCGGATGTATCCCTCAGTTCCAGTGGCACTGGAATGTGCCTGTGCACGGAGCATACACCTACACCGCATGGAAAGGCGACGAAGCCTTCACGCTCACTGCCGACAATTCTCTCTCCCTGCGCGACGCCGAAGCCAAAGAGGCATGGAAACGCGCCGAAGAAGGCGGTGTGATCACCATCAAATACACCGTTCCCGCAGCTGAGGAAGGCGCTGAGGCTGCAGCTGCATCTTTCGCCATCGCCAACGTCGATGGTGAATCCGTGATCTCCTCCATAGTGGCCGATGATGCAAATGGCACCGCCACAGTCACACTCGATGCCGACATGGTCAAGGCTCTGAAGGAGCAGGCTCTCTCTCTCGTTGGCGAAAACGCTGCGGTTGAATCCGTGGAAATGACACTACAGCCCTCAGACATCCTTGCATTCTACCTCACCAAGGAAGAAGACGGTGTCACATACTACAATGACTTCGATGCCGCCAAGGCCTCCGAACCAGGCACATGGGAAAATGACATCATCAACGCCGACCTCCAGAAAGTAGCCGGCTATCTCAAGCTCCTCCAGGATGCAGGTATCCCCGTGCTCTGGCGTCCGCTCCACGAGGCCGCAGGCGACTACACCAACGGTGCCTGGTTCTGGTGGGGAGCCAAAGGCACAGAGGCCACAAAGAAACTCTATCTATACATGTATGACCAGCTCACCAACGTATACGGCCTCAACAACCTGATCTGGGTATGGACCGTCGACACCACAAGCGCAGGCCAGCTCATATCTCCCGAGGAAGCTGCCGTTGGTTATCCCGGTGACAAATATGTCGACATAGTAGGCACCGACATCTATCCAGATTCACCTTTCACCGACGAACATGCAAAATTCGACCTCGTGAACGCTTCAGCCGGCTACAAGAAGATGGTAGCCCTCACCGAGTGCGGCAACATGGTGGATCCCGCTTCCGCATGGAACAACAACGGCCTCTGGCTCTATTTCATGCAGTGGTACGACATGGATAGCGAAGGTAACTTCGGATTCAACAATTACATCGGTGAGCAGTGGACTGAGATCTTCAACTCACCCTACGTGCTTGACCTGGACACACAGATGTCCATGAATAAATAATCTTTGGCCATAAAGAGACAGACAGATTAATTTAATACATTAATCTTCTGTCTCTTTCTTCTTTTTTTGTTAAATTTGCGCAAAAATTTAACAATACGGATTTTGAATCACACCAGAATTCAAAATCCACAATTCAAAACTCAAAATTCTCACTAAAATGACCTACGGATTTTTCGACGACGCTGCCCGCGAGTATGTTATCACCGATCCCCGCACTCCATGGCCCTGGATCAACTACCTCGGCACTGAATCTTTCTTCTCACTTATCTCCAACACTGCCGGCGGGTATTCATTCTGCCGCGATGCCAAATTCCGTCGAATCACCCGCTACCGCTACAACGGTGTCCCCATGGATGCCGGTGGACGCTATTTCTACATCAAGGATGGCGACACTGTCTGGAATCCCGGATGGAAGCCATGCAAAACTCCCCTCGACAAATACGAGTGCCGCCATGGCATGAACTACACCCGTATATCCGGCGAGAAGAACGGTATCAAATGCGACACCCTCTTCTTCGTTCCGCTCGGCGTGGAGGCTGAGATCACACGCCTCACCCTCACTAACACATCCTCCGAAAAGAAGACATTCAAACTCTTCTCCTTCATCGAATGGTGCCTGTGGAACGCAAGCACCGACATGGAGAACTTCCAACGAAATTTCTCAACCGGCGAAGTCGAAATCGACGGCTCTACAATATATCACAAGACTGAATACCGCGAACGCCGCAATCACTACGCGTTCTATCACGTAAATTCCCCCATCGCGGGTTTTGACACCGACCGCGAAAGTTTCCTCGGACTATACAACGGCTTCGACGAGCCACAGGCAGTCACCGAAGGCGCCTCACACAATTCCCTGGCTCACGGCTGGAGCCCGATCGCTTCCCACTCATTCGACATCACACTTGAGCCGGGCGAAAGCCGCACGCTCATATTCTGCCTCGGCTATGTGGAGAATCCACAGGATCAGAAATTCGATCCCAACCCATCGCCCTCCATACTCAACTCATGCTCGGCCATCGTCAACAAGACAAAGGCTCATGAGATAATCAACGCTTTCGATACCACAGAGAAAGTAGACAAGGCTTTCGACGAACTCTGCAAATATTGGGACAACCTGCTCGAACAGTTCCAGGTAGGGAACGTTGATCCACGCCTGGCACGCATGGTCAACATCTGGAACCAATACCAGTGCATGATCACATTCTGCTTCTCACGCTCAGCATCATTCTTCGAGAGCGGCATCGGACGCGGCATGGGATTCCGCGACTCAAACCAGGATCTCGTGGGCTTCGTGCATCAGATTCCCGAGCGCGCTCGCGCACGTATCCTTGACATAGCGGCAACACAGTTCGCCGACGGCGGCTGCTATCACCAGTACCAGCCCCTGACCAAACGCGGCAACAACGACATCGGCTCCGGATTCAACGACGACCCCATGTGGCTCATATTCGGCACAGTGGCCTACATCAAGGAATCAGGCGACTTCTCCATTCTGGATGAAAAAGTCCCCTACGACAATGTGGAAGGCTCCGAAGTGCCACTGCTTGAACACCTGCGCGTGTCCTTCATCCACGTGGTGGACAACCTCGGCCCCCACGGGCTGCCTCTCATTGGCCGCGCCGACTGGAACGACTGCCTCAACCTCAACTGCTTCTCCAACGACCCGAACGAATCATTCCAGACCACCGAGAACAACACCGCCGGATCACAGGCCGAATCGCTCATGATAGCCGGACAGTTCGTTGTCACTGGCCGCGACTACGTGGAGCTGTGCCGCCGCATCGGCCTCACCGACGAAGCCGACCGCGCCGAAGCACATGTGGAGAAAATGGTGGAATCCATCAAAAAACATGGTTGGGATGGCGACTGGTTTATCCGCGCATATGACTTCCACGGAAACAAGGTCGGCAGCAACGAGAATGAAGAAGCCAAAATCTTCATCGAAAGCCAGGGCTGGTGCACCATGGCCGGCGTAGGCCTCGAAGAGGGATTGGTGGAGCGCGCGCTCGATTCCGTGAAAGAGCGCCTCGACTGCGAACACGGCATCGTGCTCAACAACCCCGCATTCACCAAATATCACATCGAATACGGCGAAATCTCCTCATACCCCCAGGGCTACAAGGAGAACGCCGGCATCTTCGCCCACAACAATCCATGGGTGATCATAGGCGAGACTGTCCTCGGTCGCGGCGACCGTGCATGGGAATACTACACCAAGATATGCCCCGCCTACACCGAGCACCGCAGCGAGCTGCATAAGGTTGAGCCGTATGTCTACTGCCAGATGGTAGCCGGCAAGGATGCCGCGCGCCCCGGCGAAGGCAAGAACTCATGGCTAACCGGCACCGCCGCCTGGAACTGGTATGCCATCACACAGTTCATCCTCGGCATAAAGCCGCAGTACGACGGCCTGCAGATAGCCCCCTGCATCCCCCACGAATGGGACGGATTCACTGTGATGAGAAAATTCCGCGGTGCGGAATACGAAATCACCGTCAAGAATCCGGACCATAAATGCCACGGCACAGTGGAAATCGCCCTCAACGGCACCACTGTCTCCGGCGACACAATCCCCATGCAGCCCGCTGGATCAAAAAACAAGGTAACAGTCACCATAAAATAACCCCCTCCTCTCTCCTCTTCTTTCAGTCCAATCTTATCCTATTTCCAAACATCTGATATCAGTCTAAATGAAAAAACTGCTTTTTGCCGCTGCCGCTTTGGCCACGCTCAGCGCATGCTCCGGGAACAAACAGGCACAACAGGAATCAGAGCTGATCACGCCTGCCCAATCCCTGATCGACCGCCTCGACCGCATTCAACAGGCCGGGCTTGTGGCCTTCGGCCATCACGATGACCCTGTATACGGTGTAAACTGGGAGTATCTCCCCGACACATCCGATATCAAAGCCATCACAGGTGATTATCCAGCCATAATCAATTGGGATCTTGGCCACATCGAGCTTGACAGCGCCCGCGAGCTTGACGGCGTGCCTTTCGACCTAATCCGCTCCGAAGTGCTTAAGCAGCACTACCGCGGCGGCATCAATTCGTTCTCATGGCATCCGCGCAACCCTGTGTCAGGTGGTGACGCATGGGACAACAAAGCCGACAGCGTAATGCTCAAGGCCGTGACCCCCGGATATGCCGAAAACGACACAATGAAGGTCTGGATCGGGCGTGCGGCTGATTTCATCGCATCGCTCCGCGACTCCTCCGACCGCCTCGTGCCGGTGATATTCCGTCCGTGGCATGAGCACACCGGCGACTGGTTCTGGTGGGGAAATGCTCACTCCACACCCGGGCAATACAAAGCACTCTGGGTCATGACCCGCGAAATCTTCGACAGCAAGGGACTCGATAACGTGGTCTGGGCTTATTCACCCGACAAGACCGGATGCCAGAGCATCGACGAGTACCTCGCAAAATATCCCGGCGATGAATATGTGGACATCCTCGGCGCCGATGTATATTACTCGGAGGCCGATGGCAAGGATGCTTTCATACAAAAGATCCACAACATCCTTGAGCCGGCCACCATACTCGCCCGGCAGCGAGGCAAACTCGTAGCGCTCACCGAGACCGGCAGCGAAGGCGTAAGACCGGACAACTGGTACACCGACATCCTCCTGACCGCCACCAAGGACTATCCCCTGGCTTATATCACTGCGTGGCGCAATTCCCACATCATCCCTGGACACTTCTATGTGCCCTTCCCGGGGCATCCCGCCGCTCCTGATTTCATGGAATTTTACAAGAAGCCCGAGACCGGATTCGCCTCTGACATAGCCCGCATCCCCTATAAAAACTAAAAAACTAACAACTAACAACTCTATAATGACTTTCAACGAACGCAAACAGCTTGTGCTCGGACGCTACGAGCAGCTCGTCACCCGCCCCAACACTCCCATCGAGGGCAACGGCATATTCACCCGCTACACACACCCTGTAGTCACAGCTGAAATGGTGCCCCCATTCTGGAAATACGACTTCAATCCCGACACCAACCCCTACTTCATGGAGCGCATCGGCATCAACGCCACACTCAACTCCGGAGCCATCAAATGGCAGGGCAAATATGTGATTGTAGTCCGTGTCGAGGGCAACGACCGCAAATCATTCTTCGCCGTGGCCGAAAGCCCCAACGGAATTGACAACTTCCGCTTCTGGGATCACCCCATCACCATGCCCGACACCGAGGACGTAGGCACCAACGTATACGACATGCGTCTCACCGCCCACGAGGACGGCTACATCTACGGCCTGTTCTGCGTGGAGCGCAAGGACATGACCCAGCCTGGCGACCTCTCCGCCGCCACAGCAGCCTGCGGCATAGCGCGCACCAAAGACCTGGTGAACTGGGAGCGCCTCCCCGACCTGAAATGCTCCTCTCAGCAGCGCAACGTCGTGCTCCATCCTGAATTCGTCGACGGCAAATATGCCCTCTACACCCGCCCGCAGGATTCATTCATCGACACCGGCAAAGGCGGCGGCATCGGTTGGACCCTCATCGACGACATCACCAACGCAGAGATCACTCGCGAGGAAAAAATCATCGACGCTCGCATCTACCACACCATCAAGGAAGTGAAGAATGGCGAAGGCCCTCACCCCATAAAGACATCCAAAGGCTGGCTGCACCTGGCACACGGCGTGCGTAACTGCGCCTCCGGTCTCCGTTACGTGCTCTATATGTACATGACCGCGCTTGACGAGCCATGGCGCAAGATCGCCTCTCCAGCCGGATATTTCATGGCTCCCATAGGCGAGGAATACATGGGCGATGTGATGAACGTGCTCTTCGCCAACGGCTGGATCTGCGACGAAGACGGCAAGGTGTTCATCTACTACGCATCATCCGACACACGTATGCATGTGGCCACCTCCACGGTCGACCGGCTCGTGGACTACTGCCTCAACACTCCGGAGGACGGTCTCACCACTGCCGAATCCGTAAAGACCCTCAACGCGCTCATCGACCGCAACCTCGCCTTCATGGCCAAAAACAAATAAGCCATGGCAAGTCTCAGCGAAAAAATCGGCTACGCACTTGGCGACGCAGCCTCCGGTGGTATCACTTGGAAAATCATGTCTACGGTTTTCCCTCTGTTCTTCACCAATGTTTTCGGTCTGACATTTGCTGATGCAGCCTTGCTGATGCTTGTCGCAAGACTTTTTGATGTCGTTACCGACCCACTGATGGGCAGCTTGGCCGACCGAACCCAAAGCCGGTTTGGCACATACCGCCCATGGCTTATTTATGGAGCCATCCCATTCGGAATTATTTTTGCCCTGTTATTATACACACCGGATTTCGGTCCGGCAGGAAAACGCATCTATGCGTATTCAATGTACCTGCTTATGATGGTTGCATATACAGCCGTAAATGTTCCGTATGGCTCATTATTAGGGGTAATGACAACAAACGACCATGAAAAGAATCAGTTTTCAGCTTTTAGGATGGTCGGGGCATACGCTATGGGATTCATCACACTGATATCATTCCCCTACGTCCAGGAATTGGTAGGCGGCACACCCCAGCACCAGTACACGATGATCGGTGTGATATTCGGCATCATAGCATCAATAATGACATTGGCATGCGGATTGATGACCAAAGAACGTCTTAAACCCAAAAGGGCTGAGAAGTTCAGTTTCAGCCAATTCAAGAATCTGTTCAAGAATAAGCCATGGATTTGTCTCACAACCATTGGCATACTTACCAACTTCTTTAACGGTTTCCGTTATGCAGTAGCCGGATACATGTTCGACTATTGCCTTGATGGAGAAGTCACCATCGGCAGCTTTATCATAAACTTCACTGTATTCATGGCCTTCGGAGAAGTCACATGCATGATTTTTGGCATTTTGTCCCCTCCATTCATCAAGTATGTAGGGTCGAAACGCATGTCATTCTGTTGGGCGGCATTGGTCTGCTGTGTCACATCCGTGATATACTTCTTCATACCGATGTCACCAAGCTACCTATGGCTGATGATATTGGTTTCAGTCCTTACCTCCATGGGTATCGGCATCTATTCTCCATTATTATGGTCTATGTACGCTGATGTTGCAGACTACGCCACGGAAACAAACGGTACATCATCCACTGGATTGATATTCTCCTCCGGAACAATGGCACAGAAAATCGGCAGCGCAATCTCCGGATCACTTATCGCATTATTGTTAGGTCTGGCTGGAGCAAACATGATCCAGGATCAATTTGGCAATGCCTCGATTGACCCGGCATCCATCACCGAAAATGTTCTTGTCATGGTATGGTCTCTGTTCTCGCTGATCCCGGCCGCGATTGCTCTGATTATTGTAGTAATGACGTATTATTTCCCCTTAAAGAAATAAGTAATTCTTAAAACCAAGACCGTAGGTATTATTTCTCTGTGTCGGGCGCAAATCCTTTGCGCCCGACTTCATAAAAAATCAGATTCATGGAAAATTTCAAAACCGAGGTCATTGAAAACCTCACCCAAAACATACTTCCTTACTGGATTGACAAAATGGTAGATCCCGCAGGCGGTTTCTACGGACGCCGCGACGGCAACGACACCCTTGACACCTCCGCACCCAAGGGCGCGATACTCAACGCACGCATTCTCTGGACATTCTCCGCCGCATACCGTGTGCTCCGTCGGCCGGAATACCTTGAGATGGCCACCCGCGCCAAGCGTGAGATCATCGACCGCTTCTACGACCCCGAGTTCGGCGGAATATACTGGAGCCTGAATCCCGACGGCACCCCACTGGACACCAAAAAGCAATTCTATGCCATAGGCTTCGCCATCTACGGCCTGAGCGAATATGCCCGCGCCACAGGCGACAAAGAGGCGCTCGACTATGCCATCCGCCTCTTCCACGATATTGAGACACACAGCCACGACAAGGCCAAAGGCGGCTACCGTGAGGCCGCGCAGCGCGACTGGACTCCCATCGCCGACATGCGACTGAGCGACAAGGATGCCAATTCGTCCAAGACGATGAACACCCACCTGCACATCATCGAACCATACACCAACCTGCTGCGCGTATGGCCCGACCCCGGGCTGCGCACCGCTACCACCGACCTGCTAAACGTATTCTTCGACCGTATTCTCACTCCCGGTCAGCGCGGCCATCTCGGTCTCTTCTTCGACGATGATTTCCACCGTCAGGACGGCATAATCTCCTATGGCCACGACATCGAAGCCTCATGGCTCCTGCTTGAGACGGCCCAGGTGCTCGCCGACCCCGGGATTCTGGAAAAAGCCCTCGCCCAGACCGCACGCATAGCCGACGCCGCCCTCGAAGGACGCTGCGTCGACGGCTCAATGGTGTATGAGCGCCATGCCAACGGCTCATACGACGATGACAAGCACTGGTGGGTACAGGCCGAGAACGTGATCGGACAGGCATACCTGTGGAAATTCCACGGACGAGCCGACATGCTGGAGAAATCATACCAGACCTGGCAATACATCAAGGACAATCTGGTGGATCCTGCCGGCGAATGGCACTGGAGCCGCAAAGGCACGGAAATCAACCGCGCCGACGACAAAGCCGGCTTCTGGAAATGCCCCTACCATAATTCCCGCATGTGCCTCGAAATCGCATCACTCCTCTGATCCCCTCACTCCTCTCTCCTTATAAGTAACTCGCAGAAATTAGCTTGTATTAAGTTGCGAGCATTTCCGAGGAAATTTTGAGCGTGAGCGAAGGAGTTTTCTGGCGAAAACGACTGAGTGAGCACACGAAATTCACCGGAAAGGCGAAGCAAGGTAATGCAAGCCCGCACACGGCTCTTTCATTTAAATTATAAATAACCGTATAATTCCCTTACCCGATTC